>JAEEGG010003249.1_pt1 | contig 40665 bp, 31 predicted proteins | sample 9134161 | NCBI WGS metagenome assembly JAEEGG01 (sample SAMN16246543, study PRJNA631951) | gut metagenome | biome: gut microbiome; feature: rumen; material: CR-attached | host: Bos | place: Iran: Karaj | collected 2018-10 | reverse complement strand
AGCCGTGAGTTCCAGAATCAGACAGACGACGGCCACGACGGCCCACATCTGCCACAAGTGTTGCGCTAAGTAATCAATCATAATCCTTTATATATTTTAATGTTTAATGCCTATTCGTCCGCAAAGGTACGACAATTTTTTGAAAAATGCAATAAAATGGAAGATTCTTTCGTTATATATCCTGATGAAACATTCATTTGCACGATATCTGTGTCTGCTGGCGATGCTGTTTTTCAGCGCTGCCGGTTTTGCTGATGACTTCACACTCAAAGGAAAAGTCGTCGACGAAGACGGTCAGGCATTGGAACTGGTGACCGTCTCGTGTCTGGCGCAGGGTAAGGTGGCGATGACCAATCTGAAGGGCGAATTCTCCATCAACCTGAATAGTGCCGACTCGGTAGAGGTCAGGTTCTCGATGGTAGGTTACGGCCCGAGGAAGCGGGTATTCAGACGTCCAAAAGGCAAGATGACCGTGCAGATCGTAATGTATCCCATGGAGGCGCTGCAGGAGGTCACCGTCACGGAACGCCGGCGGCAGACCACTCAGACGGAACAGCTCAACACGAAAGACCTGAAGATCGTACCCTCGATATCGGGTAACGCCGTCGAGGAACTCATCCAGCAGCAGGCAGGCGTGTCGACGCATAACGAACTGTCATCGCAATATAATGTGCGCGGCGGCTCGTTCGACGAGAACTCGGTGTATATCAACGGCGTGGAGATATACAGGCCGTTGCTCGTCAGCAGTGGACAGCAGGAAGGTCTGTCAATCATCAATCCGGACATGGTAGAGAGTATCGGTTTCTCGACAGGCGGCTTCGCAGCGAAGTACGGCGACAAGATGTCGTCGGAACTGGAAAACACCTACCGCAAACCCAAACGGTTGGAGGGAACCATCACGGGATCGCTGCTCGGCGCCACCGGCTATTTCGGCTACGGCAACAAGACTTTCGCGATGAGTCACGGCATCCGGTACAAGACCAACAGGTATCTGTTAGGCTCCCTCGAAACAAGTGGAGAATATCAACCGAATTTCCTTGACTATCAGACATATATCAGTTATACTCCTAACAAGAGATGGCAAGTGGATTTGATTGGATATATCTCTGAGAACCATTACAATTTCACACCTGAGTCACGAGAGACCACGTTCGGCACATTTGCCGACGCGAAATCATTCAAGGTCTATTTCGATGGACAGGAAAAGGACGTGTTCCGCACCTACTTCGGCACCGCCTCCATCACCCGCTCGTTCGGAGACTCCACCAAGATCAAGTTTCTGACATCCGCCTTCCACACCAAGGAGAAAGAGACCTACGACATCATGGGACAATACTGGCTGGACGACGCGCAGTCGAGCGAGAATCTCGGCGTGGGAACCTATATGGAACACGCCCGGAACTACCTGACTGCCGACGTGGTGAGCTTCAAACTGGTGGGCACGCACAAGACGCGCCACCACGACATCGAGGCAGGCATCACCTATAAGACCGAACACATCAAAGAGACATCGCGGGAATACGAGATGCGCGACTCCAGCGGCTATTCCATCCCACACACACCAGACCGTCTGGACCTGATCTACACGCTGTCGGCAAAGAACGACGTGAAGAGCCATCGCATCGAGGCCTACATACAGGACACCTATCATTTCAACAAAGGCGACAACTACTTCACGCTGAACTACGGCGTCAGACTCGCCAACTGGTCGTTCAACAAAGAGACCATCGTGTCGCCGAGAGCCTCGCTGGCCCTCGTGCCCGCCTTCAACCGCGACTACACCTTCCGCTTCGCCACTGGACTCTATTACCAGGCGCCGTTCTACAAGGAGATGCGCGACACGGTGACGCAGAACGGACTGACACGGGCGGTACTCAATGAAAACATCAAGAGCCAGTGCTCCCTACAGTTCATCGTTGCGATGGATTATCGCTTCAAAATGCTCAACCGCCCCTTCAAGTTCTCGGCCGAAGCATACTTCAAGGCTTTATCGAACCTCATTCCGTATAATGTTCAGAATGTGAAGATTACGTACTTTGGAGAGAATCTCTGTTCAGGCTATACCGCAGGACTGGACCTGAAGCTTTACGGCGAGTTTGTGCCTGGGACAGACTCATGGCTCACATTCTCCCTGATGAGCGCCCAACAGAAATACAACGGCCAGTGGATCCCCACCCCGACAGACCAGCGATATGCCATCAATCTCCATTTCACCGACTATTTCCCTGGTACCGACCGTTGGAAAATGACACTCCGTCTGGCTTTTGCCGACGGCCTGCCCTTCGGCCCCCCACACCGTGGACTCGAACAGCAACAGTTCCGTGCACCAGCCTACAAGCGTGCCGACATCGGCATGAGTTTCAGGGCACTGAAGGATGGCAAGTCCGTCAAAAACATCTGGCTCGGACTGGACTGCCTGAACCTGTTCGGCATCTCCAACGTGAACAGTTACTACTGGGTGACCGATGTCACCAATCGCCAGTGGGCCGTGCCAAACTACCTGACGGGAAGGCAAATTAGCGGAAAAGTGACCGTAGAATTATAAATATTGTTAAAACATAGGCGTTTTTATAAAGAATCTACTTGTATATAAGGAGAAAAGTGTATATTTGCACCAAAATTATAAACATAGAAACAAAGATAATTTTAGTATTTTTAGGTTATGAAGTGTAAGTATTTATTCTTATTAACGGTTGTAATTCTCGCTTCTTGCGGCAAAGGCTATGAACTAGACGAGGCTCAATTCAATGAGGAATCCATCAAATTCAATACAGAAAAGACCCTTGGCGTAGCGATTGACCCAGAGCAGACATGGTGCGACATTGTAAACGGCAGTATCACCATCAAAGCTGATGCTGATTTGGAAGACATCGTTAAGGTGCAGATATTGACTGAGTCTCCTTTTGGTAATGACGAAGCCGCCATTCTGAACTCCGTCGAGTGTAAGAAGGGTGACATTGTAACCCTCACCTACGAAGCTCCCGGTATCACAACCGAACTTGTAGCAGCCTGTGTCAGCAGCAAAGGTGTGTACTATATCAAAGTGTTCCAGGTGGGCGAGAGCAACTTGTCTTTCACATCTTCAGCCAATGCAGGGACTCGCGGAGTATCTGATGACTATCCAGCATTGATTGTTCTCGGCGGAAGCATTCCTTCGTTCAACGCCCAACGCGCCCAGACATCTCTCAGCAGCGACTATGGCAATGTGATGGTGAAAGAAAACGTCAATAACAGTGGGAAAAATTTCTACTATGATCTCTGGAATAACGATTCTTGGTTGAAAGACCGCCTCTGGTCCCACAAAACCGTCACTGGCGGTAATTGGAGTGTGGTAGATGGCTTTATCTGCAAGAGCGTATCCAACTCAGGAGATCTTTCCACCCTGAAATCTATCATCACCACATATCTGAGAAAGACGGGTGGTGATAACACCACAAACGGTGGCTCTAAAGCCAACAACTGGCAATACATAGCTCAGGGAAATGCATATTTCCGCGTGAATAACAGTTATTTGATCAGCAATGGCGGTCCGACGACCTTGATACCTATTCAGATGAACACCACAGAAGGCCATTACAATACCATTTACTATTACTATTTTAATCCGAACAACATCCCCGCCGGTATGAGTGAGGTAGACTATATCAAGACACTTCCGAAATACAAAGCTATACCTGGTACGAAAGGAGATGCTAATTGCAGTAGGAAGACAGAGTATCTGTTGCCCTATTATGGCGACGGTAATCCTTCTGAAGATATGATTGCAGAAATTGCCATCCCCCGTGGATATAAGATCGGATTTTTAAACAGAAAGAATTTTGAAAACAAAGGCAACATATCGAATTGCGCCACTGCATGTACTTATGGCGACGGCCGCCTGAACTTTGAGGTCAATCACATAGTAGGCCACTATTTTTCGGCAATTGACAAAACTGTGTCGCAAGAGATTACTTGCAACACACCTAGCGGGAATAAAGAAAAACGAAGTGGTCTTACCCCCAGTGGTATGCAGTTGGAGAGCCCACGTATCGGTTTCTTCAGTGCAAACAACCATACCTACATGTGTTTCGAAGACGGTGCCGACTGTAATTTCTGCGACATGATCATTGAGGTATGTCAGGGAACGGAAATCATTGAGGATACCATGGTCCCAGACGACGTCAAAGGTGCTTCCTACCTCATGTGCTTTGAGGACCGTCCTGCCCAGGCAGACTATGACATGAACGACGTTGTTGTCTTTGCTACACGTGTAGACAATAAACATATCACGGTCGGCCTGGCTGCCTGCGGTGCAGCAGACGATGTTTACATCATGGGAATTCCTGGAGGTAAATTTTTGAATGGCCGCGAGATACATGATATCTTTGGAATCGCAAAAGGATCATATGCTAATACAAAGGTTAATGGTAGCATAAGAGAGAGTGCTCCGAAAGAAACGATTGAAACGATTCTTTCACTAGAAGACTTCCTCAGAAGTATTTACATTGAGAACAGAACTACGGGTAAAACAATCTCTATGCCAGGAACAGGCAAGTCACCTTACGCCATTATTGTCCCCGACAAGTTCAAATATCCAAGGGAAGGTGTCAGTATCAAGGTAGCATATCCAGGATTCTTAGAATGGGTACAGAACAAGAATGCCTCTAGAAACTGGTATCAATTCGCAGAGGATTCAGAGAAGATTTTCCCGAATCTATTCAAATAAGCTAGCACATTTCGCATCGTTATCTCATAAGATTGCTGCCCTTTTCGGGTGGCAATCTCTATTTTTATATAAAAAAGCCAAAAAAAACAAAGGATTCTTCGGAATATGGAGTTTATTGCGTATCTTTGCACATTATTTATAATATAAGGTTTTATTTTAAATATTAAAGATATGAAGATTTCCCACATTGAGCATCTGGGCATCGCAGTTCAGAGCATCGAGGAAAGCCTGCCGTACTTCACTGACGTGCTGGGCTTGGAGTGTTATGCAACAGAAGTAGTAGAGGATCAGAAGGTGAAGACCGCTTTCCTTCGCTGCGGCGAGGTGAAGCTGGAGCTGCTTGAGCCGACATCACCGGAGAGCACCATCCAGAAGTGGCTCGACAAGGGCAACAAGGGTGTGCATCACGTAGCCTTCTGCGTTGAGGACGGTGTAGCCAAAGGTCTTGCCGAAGTTTCCGAGAAGGGCGTGCGCCTGATTGATGAGAAGCCCCGTAAGGGCGCCGAGGGTCTGAACATCGCCTTCCTCCACCCGAAGTCAACCTGTGGTATCCTCACAGAACTCTGTGAGCACCCTGAGTAAATTGATAATTGAAAATTGACAATTGATAATTAAATAAAGCAATGAGCAAACAGTTAGACAAGATCAAACAACTCATCGAGAAGCGCGAACAGGCCCGTCTCGGTGGTGGTGAAAAAGCTATTCAGAAGCAGCACGAACGCGGAAAGTACACAGCCCGTGAGCGCATTGAGATGCTGCTCGACGAAGGTTCGTTCGAGGAGTACGACATGTTCAAGGAGCATCGCTGCCATAACTTCGGTATGGAGAAGAAGCAGTTCCTCGGCGACGGTGTCGTAGCAGGTTCCGGTACTATCGACGGCCGTCTGGTGTTCATCTTCGCACAGGACTTCACCGTGCATGCCGGTTCTCTGTCGGAGACCATGAGCCAGAAGATCTGCAAGGTGATGGATATGGCCATGAAGATGGGTGCTCCCGTCATCGGCATCAACGACTCAGGTGGTGCTCGTATTCAGGAGGGTATCAACGCCCTCGCAGGCTATGCTGAGATTTTCGAGCGTAACATCCTCGCATCGGGTGTGATCCCACAGATCTCTGGTATCTTCGGCCCATGCGCCGGTGGTGCTGTATACTCCCCTGCCCTCACCGACTTCACGCTGATGATGGAGAACACCTCATACATGTTCCTCACAGGCCCGAAGGTGGTGAAGACCGTCACGGGTGAGGACATCGACCAGGAACACCTCGGTGGTGCCTCAGTACATGCCACGAAGTCGGGTGTGACCCACTTCACCGCTGCCACTGAGGAGGAAGGTATTCAGATGTTGAAGACCCTGCTGAGCTACATCCCCTCGAACAACATGGAGACCGCTCCCTTCAAGCCTACCAACGACCCCATCAACCGTATGGAGGACAGCTTGAACGAGATCATCCCCGAGAACCCCAACGAGGCTTACGACATGTACAAGGTCATCTCTGCCATCACTGACGACGGCGAGTTCTTCGAGGTACAGCCTAAGTTCGCCAAGAACATCATCGTGGGCTTTGCCCGCTTCAATGGTCAGAGCGTGGGTATCGTGGCTAACCAGCCGACATGCTATGCTGGCGTGCTCGACGTGAACGCCTCTCGTAAGGGTGCCCGCTTCGTGCGTTTCTGTGACGCCTTCAATATTCCTATCGTGTCGCTCGTCGACGTGCCGGGATTCCTGCCTGGTACTGGTCAGGAGTACAACGCCGTCATCTTGCACGGTGCCCAGTTGCTCTATGCCTACGGCGAGGCCACAGTGCCCAAGATCACCGTTACCCTGCGTAAGTCATACGGTGGTTCGCACATCGTGATGGGTTCAAAGCAACTCCACACCGACCTGAACTATGCATGGCCCTCTGCTGAGATCGCCGTGATGGGTGCCTCGGGTGCCGCCGCAGTGCTCTACGCTAAGGAAGCCAAGGCCAAGAAGGAGGCTGGTGAGGACGTGAAGGCTTTCATCGCCGAGAAGGAGGACGAGTACAACGAGCTCTTCGCCAACCCGTATCAGGCTGCGAAGTATGGTTACATCGACGACGTGATCGAGCCTCGCAACACTCGCTTCCGCATCTGCCGCGGTCTGGCTCAGCTCGCCACCAAGCGCGACGCCCTGCCCGCCAAGAAACATGGTAACATACCTATGTAATTATTTATAGGATATAATATGAACAACGAAGTATATGCAGCAATTGCCCTTGCGCTCCACGAGCACTTAGGCAATAACGTTCACGACGCAGAGCCGGGCATCATCACCATCAGTGCCCACCCCACACAGTGGAACGGCTATGCACAGACATTCACACAACATCCGTAAATGAGTTTTGAGTATGAAAGAGTATAAGTATACAATCAACGGTAATAAGTATGAAGTTGTGGTCGGTGATATCACGGATAACATCGCCACACTGACCGTCAACGGTGAAGAATATACTGTAGAGATGGAGAAGCAGGCCGAGCCTGAGAAGAAGAAGCCCGTGGTGAAAGCCGCCACTGCCGCCGCTTCCGATGACGCACCTGCCGCCAACAAAGCCGCCGTCAACAAGGCCAACGCTGTCAAGGCCCCGCTGCCTGGTGTCATCACCGACATTCTGGTGGCTGAGGGCGATGAGGTGAAGGCCGGTGATACGGTTATCGTGCTCGAAGCCATGAAGATGGCCAACAACCTCGCTGCCGAGAAAGATGGCAAGGTGACAGCCATTTGCGTGAAAATCGGTGAGAGTGTTATGGAAGACGATGCACTGGTTGTGATTGAATAACCCGTGCCATCTATAATTGAACAGCCACGCGACCTTTGGTTGCGTGGCTGTTTATTATTATTTGATAAGAGTAATGTCTATTATCGTCTGGCAGAGGTTTCGCGGATAATAACCTTCTGGGGAACAATCTCTCGATATATCTTACGGTCTCCTGCTATGTTCTTCAGCAGTAGACGGCAAGCCGTTTGTCCCATGAGGCGCGACTGGTCCTCAATGGCAGAGAGTTTCGGCGTGACGTACTGAGCATGAACATCGTCCGTAAAACCAATCAGAGCGACATCGTCTGGGATGCGCAGGCCTAACTGCTTGATGGCGGTAAAGGCTGCGAAGGTGATGATGTCGTTAAAGGCGAGGATAGCGTCCGGGCGGTTATCGCTCTGCAACAGGCGCAGTGTGGCGTCGAGGGCCCAGTCGTAGTCGATGCGTTCGCAGACAACGAGTTCGCGATCAATGGGGATGCGGTTCTCACGCAAAGCCTCCAAATATCCATGCTTACGACGGCGCACCATATCAAGGTGATTCGGCCCTCCTATGAAGGCGATGCGACGGCTACCCGTATCGATAAGATGCTGGGTGGCCTCCTGGGCAGCCACATCGCCATTGGCAGTAACGCTGGAGAACTTCTCCGGCAAACAGGTACGTCCGAAGAACACCAGGGGGATGTCCATCTGTGAGATCTCCTCAAAGTGGCTGTAGTCTGTAGTGTTCTGCGACAGGCAGGCGACGATGCCCTCGACGTGGAGACCAATGAAGTTGTCGATGACGCGCACTTCGGCTTCGCTCTGCTCGTGAGTATTGGCACTGATCACAGAGTATCCGCTCTTGGCCGCCTCATCCTCAATGCCATCGAGCACCGAGGAATAGTAGTGGCTCACGAGGTTGGGCACGACAACACCAATTACTCTCGGCGCCTCCTTGCGCAGACTTTGTGCAAAGGGGTTCGGTCGGTAGTTCAGTTTCTTGGCCAGTGCCTTCACACGCTGCTGCATCTCCTGACCAATCTCTGGCGAGCTGCGCAGGGCCCTGCTTACAGTAGCTATACTCACGCCCAACTCCTGGGCGAGATCCTTCAAAGATATACGTCGTTTTCCGTTAGTCATGATTTATGAATGAATAGTGATAATCGGTTGCAAAGGTACATTTTTTCTCCGAATATCGCAAACGTTTACGTGGTTTTTTGCAATTTCTTTCCTCTTTTTTTGTACCACAATCCTCTTTTTTCGTACCTTTGCACCAGAATTCAGAATGAGTAATGAATAGTTGATAATAAGTTAGTTAGAAGAAAAGCCAAGACTGTCGTGATGACACTCTTGGTTTTTTTATATGTAATATTCAGCAGAATCGACTAGTCCTGCCCTAAGGGCATACTTCGTTGCCTCGTGGAGGGTATTCAATCCCAACTTCCTGAAAATATTCTTCCGATGCGTATTGACAGTATGGAAACTGGAGAAGCGTTTCTCGGCAATCTCTCTGGTGGTCATGCCCAAAGCGATGTCTTTTAGAATCTCCATCTCTGTACGGGTTAGACGGACGTCCTCAGCCATACGGTCCTGAGCCGGAGCCAGCAGAATCTCTGCCATTCGCTGACAGATGAACCGTTGGCCTCGAGCGGCATAGCGAAGACTGTCGCGGATTTCAGAGAGCGGTGAGTCTTTGAGCAACACGCTGAACAAGGGTGACAAAGCAATGGCGCGACGTACGAAGTCTGGCGACAGATCGAAACTGAAGAGTATCCACTTCGCCAGCGGAAAACGCTCGTGCAGGATTTCCAACTCCTCGATATCGTTAATGTCGAAAAGGGTGTAGTCTAGTACGACCACCGCCTCACCGTGCGACTTCAACTGCTCTATCAGTTCCGTCTTGTCGGCAGCGCGACTGATTTCAAGGACAGGCTCCTGATGCTCACAAACATACATCATACCAGCCCGAGTAATATCCTGATTATCTGCTAAAATAATCATATTACTATCAATCAATTTCCTCGTCGGCCTCGTAACCACCCATCTCACGGATGGCATTTTTCAGCATCGTGTACTGTTGGTAGAGGTTATTGACAGCCTCCTCACCCTTTGTATAGTCATACATCGGCGACTTGAGGAAGAAACTGAGGAAGTGCTGGATGCCAAAGCGACCTGCACGGGCAGCCAAGTCTGAAAGCAGGCAGAGGTCAAGACAGAGAGGTGCGGCAAGGATGGAGTCGCGACAAAGGAAATTGATCTTTACCTGCATCGGATAGCCCATCCATCCGAAGATGTCGATATTGTCCCAACCCTCCTTGTTATCGTTACGTGGCGGGTAATAGTTGATACGAACCTTATGGTAATACTGGTTGTCCTCATCGTTACCGTGACCATAAAGGTCAGGCTGAACATCAGGTTTGAGGATGGTTTCCAAAGTTGAGAGCTTGGACACCTCTTTGGTACGGAAATTCTCCGGCTCATCAAGCACAAGGCCGTCGCGGTTACCAAGGATATTTGTGGAGAACCAACCTGAGAGTCCGAGGCAACGAGTGCCGATAATGGGTGCGAAGCCTGACTTGACAAGCGTCTGCCCCGTCTTGAAATCCTTGCCAGCGATAGGTTGGTGCATCTTCTCTGCCAGTTCCCACATAGCGGGGATATCAACGGTCGTATTAGGTGCTCCCATGATGAAAGGCACACCCTCGGAAAGTGCCGCATAGGCATAGCACATAGAGGGGGCAACATGCTGACGATCATCAGCCTTCATGGCAGTCTCGAGATCAGCCAGATGATAGTGGACACTCTTTTCGACTGGCACATAGATCTCCGTAGAGGCAGCCCACAGCACCACAAGACGGCTACAGCCTTTCTCGGCACGGAAGCGGCGGATATCATCGCGCAACGCCTCGACCATCTCCCAACGGGTGGCGCAAGACTTCACGTTATCACCACTAAGCCGTTTTGCATAATTATGGTCGAATGCGGCCTTCATCGGCACTATCTGTTCCAGTTCGTCACGTACGGGTTCAATATCCTTCTCCTTCAGCACCTCAGCATAGACGGCAGACTGGTAAGCATTTTGCGGATAGACATCCCAACAGCCAAAGACGATATCGTCGAGGCTGGCCAATGGAACGATGTCGCTGTACTTCAGATATTGCTTCGATGCTCCCCGTCCCACACGAATCTTATCGTACTGGGTCATAGAACCCACAGGCTTCGTCAGTCCTTTGCGGGTCATCAGCACACCTGTCATGAATGTCGTTGCGACGGCACCGTTGCCTACTACCAAAATACCCAGCTTGCCTTCTGCTGGTTTTACGTTTGTTCGATTCATTTCTTATATCGTTTTTTTCGTTTTAATCATTTCCAATATTTCATCGAGCGCATTGATTGTCTCACAATAGGGACAGTCCCCGTTGTGAGATGCAGATGTCCAGCCCTCGCCTCGGAGCCAAATAGTCTGGCACCCTGCCTCGTGGGCCGGCATGATGTCCTTGTCAAGACTATCGCCCACCACCGTCACCTCTTCCGGCTTCAGCCCAAGAGCCTCCACTCCCAAAAGGAAGATGCGGGGATCGGGTTTGCGAATGCCTACCACTGCCGACTCGATGACCTTGTGGAAGAGTCCGTCAAAGCCGAACTCATGCAACACGGTATGCATATTGCCATAGAAATTGCTCACCAGCACCATCGGCAGCCCGTGGTCTTTCAATTGTAACAGAACCTCACGGCTTTGGGCTGTCATAGTCATTGTCCGCTCATAGAGATCATCCAATATCGTCTGCCAATACTTTTCATTTTCTACTTTCAAGTACTCCTGTTGCAGGCGGAGCTTCGTCTCCAATGTCTGGCGGAAGGTGAAATCTGGACGGATGACAGGATTCCTTCCCAGCGTCCGTTCTGCATAGACATACGCCTCACGGAACTGAACCTCGGTGACAGGCACCTGATGACGCTCATAGGCATGCCAGAGCACCTGTCCCCAGTGCTGTCCTCCCGTGTCGAGAGTACCTCCGTAATCAAAGATATAACCCGCCGTCATGCCTTCAGATATTGGTCGTACAGATTATCGCACAGCCGCTCATGGGTGCGGTGCATATACGCGTACATTATATTTAATATAATAACCTCCACTAACAGATAGACCCACGGACAATCCAACAGGCACGTCACATAAATAGTGATGGCACGGACATTGAATGTGAGCATATTGGTGTATTTCATCAACGGCAGACTGCCTGCCCTGAATGCATCACGAAGATCCTGTGGCATATCGGAGGCATCCGGCCAACGCGACTTCACCTCACGGAAGAATGCCTGGAAACGTGGGGTGCGATGTTCCTGCCCCTGACAATAACTGGCATAATTGTAACGGAACAAGCGCTCAAACCACTTCGACTTAGGTAGGTTCTCAAAAATCTGCCGCTGCTGGGCACTAGTATCCAGTTCACTGCCTTCCTTACCCAAAAGGAAATAAAGATGTATCTGACGATAGTAGTCGGCCAATGAACTTTGCGGTGCATGACATAAGAAACCCGCCACAGCAGCCAGCATAAAGCCCCAGATACCCCATGGCGTAGTAGTGCCAGGAATATGCTGCGGCCACAGACGAACCACAATAGCCACATAGATGCAGAAGAACCACACATCGCCGGAGAATCCGTCAAGCACACGACCTAAAAGTGTCTTCTTGCCTGACAGACGTGCCATCTGACCGTCGGTAGAGTCACAGAAATTGGCGAGCATCAACAGAGCCACACCATAGAGGTTATGAAGGAAGTCAGTATAATGGAACATCCATCCTGCCGCCGCTCCAAAGAAGAACGACACAATCGTAATGACATTCGGATGGATGCCGAGTTTATTCCATAACAAGGCGAATACGAGACCAATGGGACGTGTGAACCACACGTCGAGCCATTCCTCTGTGTCCTCAGACTTGAATGAAACCATCAATAACTCCTTAAATGTTGCCACAACTAATTAATTACGATTTACTAATTTACTATTTATTACCAACGAGGTGATAGCATCGGCAGCCTCTTCCCGACAGCGCGAGAAACTAGGCCAGTCGTTGAAGTCTATCAGGCAGAACGACCCGTCAGACCGGATAATAGCGTCACCGCCATAGACACTGACACCGACAGCCGCTGCCAACCGCAGCACCTCAGATACCAACTCTTCGACCTGAAACCTATAGTGACAAGCCGTCCCATTGCGACATTCATCTCCGAACTTCGTCTGACCGTCTTCCGATGGATAATACCATCGGAAGAAGTCGCCCTGCCCCACTCCATAGAACTTCACCAAGTCGCCCTTCACATGGGCACTCACCGTATAATCGGTAATACCCCGTTGACGCATGGCCAGCATAGCTGTATTCAATTGTTCCCTATTGGGCACATAGACCACATCCTCAGCCGTCTGTGCGGAAGCATCGCCACGTTTCAGCCAATAACCGTCAGGACCATCTTTCGGAGGCACTGGCGTACCAATACTCTCCATCATATCCTGCAGTCGACTTCTGGCACAACGCTCGATACCTTCTGGCGAATTGATGCAAGCAATACCGAAGGACTTCAACCAAGCGAGAGTCTCTGACTGGCGCGCCATCGTTAGGACGAGATCAGAACGCACCGCAGATCCCAGATAATCCTGAGATTCCGGAGAGCTCAGACGATCCTCACTAACAAGGCGAATCTCATCGCCATGTTTTTGCAGTCTGTCAATGACTGCCTGAAAAATCGCCCTATCCCGTTCCACGGAGTTGGGCGAAAACCGCTCTGCCCTGCTGACTGCCAATATTCTCATTCTTCACTCTTCACTTAAAAAAGCCTCAGCTTTTTGAATATCACTGACGTGGTCAATATCGAGCACCTTAGAGAAGGGCCAAGCTTTCAGTTTGAACCCATCCCGCAGGAGTCCCCTCTGGAAGTTCCGCATACGTTGCTCACCGCGTGCTACACAGTCTTGGAGTGTGTTTAGCGAACGGGGTGTCAGGGCATAGATACCCCCACTGACATATCGTGGGCAGTTGCACTGATCGAGGAAAGCAGTGATCCATAAGTCGTCATCGGTGGAGACATAGAGCGGTTTCTCATCATCAATGTATTCGGTGACACCCATCAGACCGTCTGCCTCTCCTCTATCGAGAAGTCCGGAGAAAGTCTGCACGAAAGCATCGAACTCTTCCTCACGGAAGATGGTATCTACAGTTGTCAATACAAAAGGACCGTCGTCAAGCCATCGACTCAGTTCCCACATGCTGTGCATGGAACTGGGTGTAGACTTCACGACGAGCCTCAGCGGCAGTCCATAAGTCTGCTGTACAGCCAGGAGATGTTCCTTCACCTCGGTCATCTGCTCGTTACAAATGACAGCCGCTTCAGAAGCTCCTTGAGCCTTGAAGATTCTCAGCAGTCTGTCGACCAACCTCTCACCATTCACCTCTATCAGAGGCTTCGGCGTCGTATTACCTTCTTTTGTCAGCCGCGAGCCTTCGCCCGCAGCTATCACTGCATATTTCATCCGGTTTCCCTAAGGGTTTGCCTCAATAATTCGGCAAAAGTAATCATTTATTGTGAGAAACCGAAAGATTTTAATATATTTTATCGATTATTATTTCACAGTCAGCCGATTGATGTCAATATCGCCCGAGCCAGACTTGTGCTGATTGAACTTCTTGACCGTACCTTTCAGGGAGATGTCACCTGAGCCACGCAGCTCACATTCGACGGCACCACAGCCTTCTTTGAACTCGGCATTAATGTCACCAGAACCTTTCAATGAGAGATATGTGTCCTTCACGCGGAGCAGTCCTAAAGAAACGTCACCAGAACCGATGAGCGTAGCAGAAGCCTTCAAGGCATCCACACTTCCAAGAGATATATCGCCAGAACCTATCAGTTCAACTCCACAACGGTCGCAGATGATATTCTTCATATCAATATCACCAGAACCACGGAGCACTATATCCATCTTATCGGTGTCCACACGGTCTTTTGCTTCGAAGTCACCAGAACCGTTCAGACGGATACCCGTCAAATCCGGAGAGGTCACATAAACCGTCAGACTGTTAGAGTCATCGAAAGAAACATTAACCAAGTTGATCTTCCCACGGTTACGGATACCCAGCGTCTTACCATCTACTTCGGTCAGGATATTATCAACAGCCTCACGCGTACCCTTTACAATAACAGAGAAACTGTCTGCCTGTGTATAACAGATACGGGGATTACCATTGATTTCAATCTCCTCGAAACCCTCCAACTGTCTGACATCCGTCACCTGAGGGCCATCAGAGAGGATGGTCTTCGTCTTCCATTCACTCATACAGGATGAACAAGAAATCATTCCCATTGATATGGCCAGCACGACTGCACTTGCCATCATTACTCGCGTTGCATTCATCATTTGTTTCATTTTTGTATTACTTTTGATGTTCTTTCTGCCTGTTAGACGAACCAAACAGGAGAAAAGTTGCAAGAGAGAGAAAAAAAACTATGCCAAAGGCAGATCTACCCAGAAAGTGGAGCCCTTGCCTATCTCAGACTCTACGCCCATCTTACCGTCCAGGCTTTGTACATGTGACTTTACCACAGAGAGTCCGAGTCCTGTACCAGGGATATACTCATCCAATTTGATAAAGCGTTCAAAGATACGCTGTTGGTCAGCTACCGCGATACCCTTACCAGTATCACTCACCCAGATATGCACATGATTATCATCTTTCAGGTCATAGCCGACACGGATACTTCCCTCTGTAGTAAATTTCACGGCGTTCTGTATCAGATTGTCAATAATCTCATACAGTTTATCACGATCACTCTCTATCATCAACTTGTCCATAGCACATTGGAGGGTAATCGGCACATTAGTAGTCTGCTGATAGGTTTCAATCATTTGCTGGAGCAACTGGTTCAAGTCGACACGAGCCATCAACAGGCTCTTAGCACCGGCCTCAATCTTTGACATGCTCACCAGACCGTCGATGATGTGTAGCAGTTTCTGGTTGTTGTTCTGGATCTCTGCAATGAGTTGGTTACGTTCCTCCTCACTTTGTACAACCGGCAACAGATCGGCAAAACCAACGATAGCATTCAGTGGAGTACGTATCTCATGCCCCATATTAGCCAGGAAGGCGGTCTTCAGACGGTCACTCTCCTCAGCCTTATTCCTGGCAGCCACAAGTGAGGCCATCAGTTCTTTACGCTCATCTATACGCTGTGAAGTGCCGACGATCTTTGTCGGTTTTCCTTCTGCATCACGGTCTACAATGGTAGCATAGCTCTCTTCCCAATAGGAAAGGCCCGACTTCTTGTCCTGCACCTGATATTCCTGATGATAGAAATCTGTCCGTCCCTCACAAATATCCTCGAATGCTCTGTTTACATGATCCACATCCGCAGGAGCGATAACAGACAATGTATCTTTATAACTCTCGTTAATGGCCGGCACATAGTTATTATGCCCGCCACGATAGTCTTTCTCAAAAGCTAAAGAATGCGACTCCGAATCGTATCGCCATACGGCAATCTTCATAGCCTTGAGGATAAAGTCATACTCAACATTTCCCTTTCTGATCTTATCTAGTTGCTCCAACTCCGCCTTCAACCGTTTTCCTATACGCCGCTGAATAAAAACCGAGACGAACAGGAAAATCAAGAACAACACAGCGATGCCCCACTGGAGGGCAATCAACCATGTACTTTCAGTATGGGCATATAATAACAGACTCGTCATAACCGACATATTTGGCACAAAAGTACGAAAATAATTTGAAACACATCATAATTGCATGATGAATTTTAGCAAAATGCCATGTTTTTTATTTGATTAACAGTCAAAAACACTGTTTTTTGGTCAACTTGTATTAACTTTGCAGGCAGAATTCCACACATTGTCCGTCTTGAGCGGGCATGCAAGAAACACTATCAATGGAACAGAATTTCGAATTGATCGCCAAAACGTTTATGGGACTGGAACCTGTACTGGCGAAAGAGCTGACCCAATTGGGGGCTAATGATGTAAAGATCGGTAGACGAATGGTATCGTTTACAGGTGACAAGGAATTGATGTACCGTGCAAACTTCCAGTTGCACACAGCCATCAGGATTCTGAAACCCATCCGCCATTTCAAGGCACAAAGCGCGGATGATGTCTACGAAGAAATCAAGAAAATAGATTGGACTACATATCTGGATGACGACAAGACCTTTGCCGTCGATTCGGTGGTATTCTCCGAGGAGTTCCGCCACTCGAAGTTCGTATCATATAAGGTGAAGGATGCCATCGTCGACCAGTTCCGTGAGAAGACGGGTAAACGGCCTAACATCTCCGTGGCGAACCCAGATCTCCGTCTGAACATGCACATCGCAGAAGACCAATGCACCCTGAGTCTCGATTCCAGCGGTGAGTCTTTGCACCGTCGCGGTTATCGTCAGGAGAGCGTCGAGGCTCCTCTCAATGAGGTGCTCGCCGCCGGCATGATCCTTCTTTCAGGTTGGAAGGGTGACACCGATTTCATCGATCCCATGTGCGGCTCAGGCACCATCCTCATCGAGGCAGCCCTCATCGCCAGGAATATGGCCCCGGGCTTGTTCCGCAAAGAATATGCCTTTGAGAAATGGCCAGACTTCGACGCCGACCTCTTTGATGAAATCTATAACGACGAAAGTCAGGAACGGGAGTTCAACCATCATATCTACGGTTACGACGTCGACATCAAAGCCGTCAACACAGCCATCCTGAACGTAAAGGCTGCTGGACTGACTAACGACATCACCATCAAGCAACAGGATTTCAAGGACTTCACCCAGCCTGGCAACAAGAGCATCATGATTACCAATCCCCCTTATGGTGAGCGCATCTCCACGCCCGATCTTTTGGGCACTTATAAGATGATCGGCGAACGACTGAAACACGAGTTCAAGGGCAACGACGCCTGGATCCTCTCCTACCGTGAGGAGTGCTTTGAGCAGATTGGCCTGAAACCAAGCATCAAGATTCCCCTCTATAACGGCAGCCTGGAATGTGAATTCCGCAGATACCAGATGTTTGACGGCAAACTGAAAGATTTCCGTCATGACGGTGGTATCGTGAAGACTGACGAAGAGAAAAAGCAGATGGCCCAGAAACACCGTTTCAAGAAAGAACGCGAGTTTAAACAGCGCCTCGAAGAGACCGAACAAAATGAGGAAGGCGACATCCGCAGTTTCACCTTCCATCGCCACGAACTCGACCACGAAGACCGGAATGTACGGAAAGACCGGAATATCAGGAAGAGCCGCGAAGACCAAAACGACCGCAGCGACTGGAAAAGCCGTTCGAATCAGAAAGACCGCAACAACCGAAGAGACCGTAAAGACCGCTTCGACAGGAGTGACAAGAACCCCTGGCCAGGAAAAGGGAAAGGTTTTGACAAGAAGAATAGGAGGTTTGACGATGATGAAGAGTAAGACATTTTATTTCCTGATGATGGCAGCCCTATCCACCTCCCTCTCTGCACAAGACAAGCTCTTCACCCTCGAAGACCTGAACTTCGGCGGTACGAACTATCACAGCATGCAGCCCAAGAACATGTGGCTGACATGGTGGGGAGACCAACTGATACAGACTGACGTAGAGGAGTGTTACACCATCGACGCCAAGACCGGCAAAAAGACTACCCTCTTCACGCTTGAAGAGGTTAACGAATGGGCTAAGAGCGATGATGAACGTTATGTACGCCACTTAATGCACGCAGCATTCCCTTATCCCGACAAGCCCATCGTACAAGTCGGTAACCGACATGCCGTCATACTTGTGGATTTCAAGCAGAAGAAGATCGTCTGGCAGGACAGTATCTCAGGACAGACGGCCAACGACTGGAATGCAGCCTCCAAGGCTACTGCCTATGTGGAAGACCACCAGCTTTTCGTTGCGGATGCCGAGGGACAGAAGCACCAACTCTCCACCGATGGCTCGCGAGAAATCGTCTATGGACAGTCCGTACACCGTAATGAGTTCGGTATCGATAAAGGCACGTTCTGGAGTCCTGATGGCATGCGTCTGGCTTTCTATCGGATGGATCAGAGCATGGTGACAGACTATCCGCAGGTAGACATTTTCCCACGAGAGGCAACGTATGAACCAGACAAATATCCCATGGCTGGGATGACGAGCCACAAGGTGACTGTTGGTGTCTATGATTTAGCCACCAACAAAACAGTCTATCTGCAGGCTGGCGATCCCACCGATCGCTATTTCACGAACATCTCCTGGAGCCCTGACAGCAAGACCATCTATATGTTTGAGCTGAACAGAGCCCAGAATGACTGCCGGCTGGTATCCTACGATGCCGCGACGGGTGAGAAGCTTGCAGAGCTTTACCGTGAGACCAGCGACAAATACGTGGAGCCCCTGCATCCCATCCAGTTCCTGCCCTGGGATGATTCCAAATTCATCATGCAGAGTCAGAAAGACGGCTTTAACCACCTTTACCTCTTCGCTGCCAACGGCAAGGAGCTGAGGCAAATCACCCAAGGCGAATGGGTAGTCATGGATGTATTGGGTTTCAATAAGAAACAGAAGACCATCATCTTCAAGGCTAACAAGGAGCATCCCCTGCACCACCGTCTCTATAGTGTCAACATAAAGGGAGAGATCAAACAACTGGAAACGGTAGATGGTGTTCATAACGCAGAATTATCACCATCGGGCAACTTCCTGATCGACAGATTCTCTACGCCTACGAGGCCACGAGTCATCGACGTTGTGGACATCAACCAGAAGACTCCCCGTCATACGAACCTGCTGGATGCAGAAGACCCATGGGCTGGTTACAAATATCCCATCTTTGAGTGCGGCAGCATCAAGGCTGCGGATGGAGTGACCGACCTCTATTACAGAATGGTGAAGCCCGCAGACTTCAATCCAGATAAGAAATATCCGACGGTGATCTATGTCTATGGCGGTCCCCACGCCAACAATGTTCAGGCCTCCTGGCACTGGGCTTCACGCAGTTGGGAGACCTATATGGCACAGAAAGGCTATATCGTCTTCATCCTCGACAATCGTGGCAGCCAGTACCGAGGCCGGGACTTTGAGCAGGCCACCTTCCACCAATTGGGACAAATCGAGATGCAAGACCAAATGAAGGGTGTGGAATACCTGCGTACCTTATCTTATATAGATATGGAGCGCTTAGGCGTTCACGGTTGGTCATACGGCGGCTATATGACCATCTCGCTGATGACCAACTACCCCGATGTGTTCAAGGTTGGTGTTGCCGGAGGCCCAGTGATCGACTGGAAATGGTATGAGGTGATGTACGGCGAACGCTATATGGGAACCCCAGAGAGCAATCCCGAAGGCTATGCCAAGACCAGTCTCATCAACAAGGCGAAAGACTTGAAAGGCAAACTGCAGATCATCACAGGCTACAACGACAATACCGTCGTCCCCCAGCATTGCCTCTCATTCCTCGATGCCTGCATCAAAGCCGGCACACAGCCCGACTTCTTCGCCTACCCTGGTGAGGAACACAACATGAGAGGTCATGCCAGCGTCCATCTCCATGAGCGCATCACCCAATACTTCGAAGACTACTTAAAGTAATCATAAAGTTAAAAGTTTAAAGTTCAAAGATGAAAATATTATTATTAGGCAGCGGCGGTCGTGAGCACGCCTTAGCATGGAAAATCGCTCAGAGCAGCAAGTGTGAGAAACTCTTTATCGCCCCAGGCAATGCCGGAACCAGCAACTGTGGTGAGAACGTAGCCATGAAGGCCGACGACTTCGACGCCATCAAGGATTTCGTGGTTGAGAAGGGCATCAACATGGTGGTTGTCGGCCCCGAAGACCCATTGGTGAAGGGCATCTACGACAATCTGAAAGCAGATCCCAGGACGAAAGATGTGCCTGTAATCGGTCCTTCAAAGGCTGGAGCCGTGCTTGAAGGCTCCAAGGACTTCGCCAAGGGTTTCATGCAGCGTCATAACATCCCTACAGCCCGCTATCAGACCTTCGACGGCGAACATCTGGAGGAAGGACTGAAGTTCCTTGAGACACTCGAGGCTCCTTACGTGCTGAAGGCCGACGGTCTCTGCGCAGGTAAGGGCGTACTGATCCTCCCCACCCTCGACGAGGCCAAGAAAGAACTGAGAGAAATGCTGGGCGGTATGTTCGGCAATGCTTCTTCACAGGTGGTCATCGAGGAGTTCCTGAGCGGCATTGAGTGCTCAGTCTTCGTTCTCACCGACGGCCAGCACTACAAGATTCTGCCTGAGGCCAAGGACTACAAGCGCATCGGCGAGCACGATACTGGTCTGAATACAGGAGGTATGGGCAGCGTGACACCTGTTCCCTTTGCCACAAAGGAGTGGATGCAGAAGGTCGAGGACCGCATTATCCGTCCCACCGTAGAAGGTCTCGCCGCTGAAAACATCGACTATAAAGGCTTCATCTTCTTTGGACTCATCAATGTCAAGGGTGAACCTATGGTGATAGAATATAACTGCCGTATGGGTGATCCTGAGACCGAGAGCGTCATGCTGCGCTTGAAGAGTGACATCGTTGACCTCTTTGAAGGTGTGGCAGCAGGCGACCTTGACAAGCGCACGATTGAGTTCGATCCCCGTGCTGCCGTCTGTGTGATGCTCGTCAGCGGTGGTTACCCACAGGCATACAAGAAAGGCTATCCTATCAGCGGCATCAACGACGTCGAGGGTTCTATCGTCTTCCATAGCGGTACGGTCCTGAAAGACGGAGAGGTTGTCACAGCCGGCGGACGAGTCATCGCGGTCTCTTCATACGGCAAGGACAAGGCCGAAGCCTTGCAGAAATCCTTCGAGGAGGCTCAGAAGATACAGTTCACCGACAAATACTTCCGTCGCGACATTGGAGCAGACCTCTGATGAAGTGAAAAGTGAGGAGTGAAAAGTGAGAAGTGAAGAAACGGATTCAGAATAAAACCGCTGAGAGCCGTCGCACCCTCCCCATAGCCATGCTTTACGGCACGGCCATTTGGGTGTTGGCAGGACTGTTCCAAGAGCAATGGTGGATACAGTTCGCCTGCTTCATCATGTCCGTACTGCTGGTTATGCGGATCAACAGCAAGAATCTGCTGATCCGTATCTACAGCCGTTCTGTCTCCGTTGCCTTCATCTTCCTGTCGTGTGCTGCCGTATTCCTGTTTCCTTCATGGACGGGCGGCATTGTACAACTCTGTTGCATTGCAGCCCTGATGCTCCTCTTTGACAGTTATCAGGATCAGACGGCCGTAGGGAGTGTCTATTACGCCTTTCTGCTCTTAGGCATCGGCAGCATGTTCGACGCCCACGTCATCTTCTACCTGCCCTTGCTGTGGTTTATGATGAAGATCATCGTCTATTCCCTTTCCTGGCGCACATTCTTCGCCTCGCTGTTAGGACTGGCTACACCCTACTGGTTCATGTCAGGATGGCTACTATGGCAGAATGACGGCGACTTTCAGGCGATTGCCAATCTGTTTGCCGTACAGGACATCCTTCAGTTCCCCTTCGACTTCGGTTCTGTCACTCTGCCCTATCAGCTCCTCATGGCCTTCACCACCCTACTGATGGTCATCGGCAGCATGCATTTCATCCACAGCAGTTTCCGCGATAAGATCCGTGTCCGTCAGATCTACTACGGATTCATCACCCTCGGCATTTTCTCGCTGGCACTTTGGATATTACAGCCACACAACGAACTGGCCATACGGATGCTCATCCTTACCACCAGTCCGCTGATAGGCCACTACTGGACACTCACCAACTCCCGTTTTTCCAACATCATCTGCATTATTCTGACCGTAGCCCTGATTGTCCTCACAGCCCTAAACTTATGGATTTCATCATCAGTTTCCTGACGCAATACGGCTACTGGGGTATGCTGTTGGCAGCCTTCCTGGCTGGCAGTTTTTTCCCTTTCTCCAGCGAGGCCGTAATGATCGGACTGATGGCTACGGGCCTCGACCCGTGGGTGCTGATGGTCTATGGCACCATCGGCAATGTCTTAGGCAGCATTGTGAACTACTGCGTGGGACGGATGGGACGGATGGAGTGGATTGAGAAATACTTCCATGTGAAGAAAGAGGATCTTGACAAAGCTCACCGTTTTATGGCCGGACATGGGGCGTGGATGGGATTCTTTGCCTTTCTCCCCGTGCTCGGCAGCGCCATCACCATCGCCCTCGGACTGATGCGATCGAATATCGTCATCACCTTTATTGCCATCACATTGGGAAAAATCTTCCGTTACATCGTCCTCATTTATGGTGCAGGACTGTTTATGTAACCACCAAATTGCTTTACACTTTCTTTCTATTGGCATTTTTCTTGGATTTTAGATAGACTAAAGTGGGAGTTTACCCTAACTAAAGTCCGACTTTACAGGCACTAAAGTCCGAGTTTCCTTAGCCCAAAATCCACTCTATCGTAAAGTCTTGATAATCAGATATATACAAGAACACTCAAAGAAAATATCATGATTGACGAAATTTCTTTACAACTGATCATCGCTTCTATTCACCTGCGTGACAATTAGGACAAAAGACAATTCATTTTTTTGCTCCTCCAGCCGGAAAGGGTTAGATAATGAATAAGATTTATTGAATAATTAAACACAAATTTTCTATATTTCATACATATTTATTCACTCTCACCTCCCCAGCGTGCAAAAAACAGTTGTCCAATTGTCTCAATTGTCACACACCATCCGCTTATCGTCCAAATCTCACAAAAGGGACTGTCCCTATTGTGAGAAAACCGAAATTACGTTAATTAATGTAGAGCGGCAATAAATTCTTCACTCTTCACTCTTCACTCTTCACTTTTTTTTCGTACCTTTGCACCACATTTAAGCATTTAACGTTAAAAAGCATATCGATTCAATGAAACAATTCAAGTTAGTGGACAATGTCCTCGGGTGGCTCACGTTTCTGATTGCCGCCTTCGTCTATTGCTCCACAATCGAGCCGACAGCCTCGTTCTGGGACTGTCCGGAGTTTATCACGACAGGCTACAAGATGGAAATCGGCCACCCGCCTGGGGCACCGTTCTTCATGCTGACGGCCAATCTTTTCTCGCAGTTTGCCAGCGATCCTACGCAGGTAGCAAAGATGGTAAACACGATGAGTGCCCTGCTTTCGGCCACCTGTATCCTGTTCCTGTTCTGGAGTATCACCCATCTTACGCGCCGTCTGATCATCTCTGACTGGGGCGAACTGACGCTGCCGAAACTCATCACCATCGAGGCTTCCGGCTTGGTGGGTGCGTTGATTTACACGTTTAGCGACACATTCTGGTTCTCTGCCGTCGAAGGTGAGGTCTATGCCTACTCCTCGGCACTGACGGCCATTGTGTTCTGGCTCATCCTGAAATGGGAAGATGTGGCCGACGAGCCGCACAGCGACCGATGGCTTGTGCTCATCATGTATATCACCGGACTGTCTATCGGCGTCCACTTGCTGAACCTGCTCTGCGTGCCAGCTATCGGTCTGGTGTATTACTATCGCCGTTTCCCCGATGCCAACCTGAAAGGATCGCTGGTGGCCTTGGCGCTTTCTGGCGCCATCCTGGCAGCAGTGCTCTATGGTGTCGTTCCTGGCATCATCACCGTGGGCGGTTGGTTTGAACTATTCTTCGTCAATACCCTCGGCTGTCCGTTCAATACGGGTGAGATCATCTATATCTTCCTGCTCATCGCCATCGTCATCTGGGCTGTCTATGAGACGCAGACGCAGAAGCACAGCGAGAAGGTTCAGAATATTGCCTTTCTCCTCTCGCTCGGCATGTTGGGTGTTCCTTTCTATGGCTGGGGATGGTCGGCGTTTATCATCGGCATCATCGTGCTGGTAGCCGTCTGGTTCGGTTTGAATTATAAGAGGGAGAAGAAGCTGTTTGTCACAGCCCGCGCAAAGAACACCATCCTGCTCTGTATGCTGATGCTGATGGTGGGCTATTCTACCTACGCTGTGATTGTGATCCGTTCATCTGCCAACCCGCCGATGGACCAGAACTCTCCTGAGGATATCTTCACCCTGGGTGACTACCTCGGACGTGAGCAATATGGCCAGCGCCCGCTGTTCTACGGTCAGGCCTACACCTCTCAGGTAGCCCTTGAAAGCGACGGCAAGTACTGCCGCCCCGTGATGAGCAAGGGAAAGCCCGTCTATCAGCGCAAGGAGAAAGCCTCTGCCGACGAGAAGGATTCCTACTTTGTAGTCCGTACGAAGGATGAGTACAAGTATGCCCAGAATATGCTGTTCCCACGCATGTACGATGCCGGCCATGCTGCCGCCTACGAGTCGTGGATGGGTGGTGTCGACGGGACGGAGGTGCCTTACGACCGCTGCGGAGAAGCCATCACGGTCAAAGTGCCCTCACAGCTGGAGAACATCCGATTCTTCCTCTCATATCAGTGTAACTTTATGTACTGGCGCTACTTCATGTGGAACTTCGCCGGTCGTCAGAACGATATTCAGGGTAATGGAGAGATGGAACACGGCAACTGGATTACCGGTATCCCCTTCATTGACAACGCCCGTCTGGGTAACCAGGATCTGCTCCCCGACGACCTGAAGGAGAACAAGGGTCATAACGTCTTCTATTGTCTGCCATTGATACTGGGTCTGTTAGGACTCTTCTGGCAGGCGTGGTACACCCGGAAGAAGAAAGTGATGGTCAATGGCTCTGAGAATACAATCGACGATCCCATCGGCATCCGCCAGTTCTGGGTGGTCTTCTTCCTCTTCTTCATGACTGGTCTGGCCATCGTGGTCTATCTGAACCAGACGCCTATGCAGCCCCGCGAGCGTGACTACGCTTATGCTGGCTCGTTCTATGCCTTCGCCATCTGGTGCGGTATGGGTGTGGCGGCCATCATCGACTGGTTGCAGCAGAAGTTGAAGAAGGAGAACCTTATCCTAACCTCCCTTATTGCCCTCATCACCCTACTCATCCCTATCCAGATGGCCTCTCAGACTTGGGATGATCACGACCGTTCCGGCCGTTACACTTGTCGTGACTTCGGGCAGAACTACCTGATGACACTTCAGGAGAAGGGCAATCCTATCATCTTCACCAATGGTGATAACGACACCTTCCCCCTCTGGTACAATCAGGATACAGAAGGTGTGCGTACCGATGCGCGCGTCTGTAATCTCTCTTATCTCCAAACCGACTGGTACATCGACCAGATGGTGCGTCCGGCTTACGACTCCCCGTCGCTGCCCATCACCTGGAAACGTCTGGAATACTGTGCCGGCACGAATGAGTACGTACAGGTTGATCCCTCATTGAAGGGACAGGTGGTCCAACTCTATCAGGAGCATCCCGAGGAAGCCGCCGAGCAATTTGGCGACGAGCCCTTCGAGTTGAAGAACATCCTGAAATACTGGGTGCGCTCCACCGTGAAGGACTTCCACGTCATCCCCACGGATACTGTCTATGTCACCATCGACAAGGAGGCTGTCCGTCAGAGTGGTATGATGATGGCCGCCGACTCCATCCCCGATCGTATGGTCATCTCGCTCAAAGGCAAGAGTGCGCTCTATAAGGGCGACCTGATGATGTTGGAGATGATCGCCAACGCCAACTGGACACGACCTATCTATGTGGCACTGACCGTAGGCTCCGAGAACTATATGAACCTCGGCGACAATTTCGTGCAGGAGGGACTGGCCAACCGTATCACCCCGTTCACCACGAAGGGATCCGGAGCCAAGAACTTCGATACGCAGAAGACCTACGACAACGTAATGAACAAGTTCAAGTTCGGTGGTATCGACCAGAAGGGTATCTATCTCGACGAGACGGTCATGCGCATGTGCTACACCCATCGTCGCCTCTTTGCTTCTTTAGCTATGAACCTCATCTCAGAGGGAAAGACCGACGAGGCGAAGAAGGTCCTCGACAAATGTGAGAAGGTTCTGCCCGATTACAACATCCCGCACGACTATCAGAGCGGCTCTGTCGATCTGGCACGTTGCTATGCCAACACGAATCAGACCGAGAAAGCCCAGATACTCATCGACCAGTTATGGCTGAAATCCTGCCAGTATCTGATATGGTATCTCTCCTTCGACGGTTCACGCTTCTCAAGTTCCCAGCACGACTGCCTCATCCACTTCTATATCCTCGAGCAAGTGCTCAACTTACAGGATACGATCAGCAAGGAAGAGGCTGACAAGAAGGAACAACAGTTGCAGAGTCTGATGGGTGTCTATCAGTCCAAAGGTGGAGACATAGAATAAATCCTAAATTCGAAAATATAAGAGGTGTTTATAGAGCAACCCGCCATATACCTGAGGTGGCTTTATCCGAAAGCCTATTGGAGAATGGATCGTCACGAGAAGGCCGTCTATCTGACCTTCGACGACGGTCCCATTCCCGAGGCTACCCCCTTCATCCTCGATACTCTCAAAACGTTCGGTGTCAAGGCCACATTCTTCATGGTGGGTGACAACGTGCGCAAGCATCCCGAGCTCTATCAGCGCATCGTCGATGAAGGTCACCAGGTAGGCAACCACACTCATAACCACATGGTCGGGCTCACTCACACCATCAAGGAATACAGCTACAACGTTGAGAAAGCCAATGCCTACATCCACAGCCACTACGTACGTCCGCCCCACGGTTGGATGCGTCTGGCGCAATACGCCTGGCTCAGCAGGAAGTACAAGATCGTGATGTGGGACCTCGTCACCCGTGACTACTCGAAGTGGATGACGGCCGAAGATGTGCTTAATAATATAAAGAGGTACGCGCGTAAAGGCTCTATCATCACCTTCCACGATTCACTCAAATCCATCGACAAGCTCCGTACCGCCCTCCCCGCCGCCCTCCAATGGCTCCGCGACCAAGGCTACGACTTCAAGATCTTCCCCTAATCCCCCTAATTCCCCTAAATTCCCTAAGATCCCTAAAACCCCTAAAAATAACATAACAATGAAGAGATTACTAACAATCGGCTTATTAACAGCCACATTCGCAATGACAACAAATGCTCAACCCAAACTCTCGGAGAACAACATCGACGAGGTGCTCAAGGCTATGACCCTTGAAGAGAAAGCCAAACTACTCGTTGGCGGTGCAAACAACTTTTTCGGTGCAGGTGCCGTGGTAGGCGGTGAGGCAGACCTCGTGGCTGGTGCTGCGGGTACCTCCCCAGCCATTCCCCGTCTCGGTATCCCTGCAACCGTTCTCACCGACGGCCCCGCCGGTGTACGTATCGACCCTACTCGTAAAGGTACAGACAAGACCTACTACGCCACAGCCTTCCCCATCGGTTCGTGTCTCGCCTCTACATGGAACACCGAACTCGTCAGCAAGGTCGGTGAAGCCATCGGTAATGAGACCAAAGAATACCGTTGTGACGTGATTCTCGGCCCTGGAATGAACCTCCATCGTAATCCTCTCTGCGGGCGTAACTTCGAGTATTACTCAGAAGATCCTCTGCTAACGGGAAAGATTGCAGCAGCCTATATTCAGGGTGTGCAGAGTCAGGGGGCTGGTGTCTCAGCTAAGCACTTTGCCGTAAACTCTCAGGAGACAGACCGTACGGCAGTTGACGAACGTGTATCACAACGCGCAGCCCGCGAACTCTACCTCCGTGGTTTTGAGATTGCAGTCCGTGAGAGTGATCCCTGGACCGTTATGGCCTCCTACAACCAGGTGAACGGTGAATATTCTATGGGTAACCATGACTTGCTCACGAAGATCCTGCGCGACGACTGGGGCTATAAAGGTATCGTGATGACCGACTGGATCGGTATCCGTGAAGGTCTGGAGACCATCAGCGAGGTACATGCTGGCAACGACCTCATGGAACCCGGACAGCCCGCACAAGTGGAAGAGATTATCAAGGGTGTGAAGGATGGCAAGCTCGATATTGCCGATGTAGATCGTAACGTACGTCGTATGCTCGAATACATCGTCAAGACTCCAAGTTTCCATAAGTATCCAGCCTCTAACGATCCTGACTTCAAGGCCCATGCAGCCATCACCCGTCAGAGCGCAGCCGAGGGTATCGTCCTCCTCAAAAACAATGGTGCATTGCCTTGGAAGAGCGGTGCTATCAAGACCGTTGCTTTGTTTGGTGAGAACTCCTACGACTTCCTCTCTGGCGGTACAGGTTCCGGCTGTGTTCATCCTCCTTACGTGGTTGATATGCTTCAAGGCCTTGAGAACGCAGGCATCAAGTCAAGTGCTACCCTCACGGAGATCTACCGCAAGTATATCGACTATGCAAGAATCAAGTTCCAGGCAGAGCGTCATCCTGCCAAGTGGTTCCAGACTGAGATGATGGGACAGCAGAAGTATCCTGAGATCAGCCTCTCCCCCATCGCCATCAACAAAGAGGTGCAGGCTGCTGATGCGGCCATCATCACCATCGGTCGTCAAGCTGGTGAGGGTATCGACCGCGATGTCAATACCGAGTTCAACCTCATCCCTGAGGAGCGTGCGCTGATCACCGATGTCTGCAACGCCTTCCACGCAGAAGGGAAGCCCGTTATCGTCATCATCAACTCCGGCTCCGTCATCGAGACGGCTTCATGGAGCAGTTATCCTGATGCCATCCTCTGCGCCTGGCAGCCAGGTATGGAAGGCGGTAACAGCATCGCTGACTTGCTCACAGGTAAGGTGAACCCCTCTGGCAAACTCACAATGACCTGGCCCATCGCAGCCACCGACCATCCCTCAACGAAGAACTTCCCCGGCAACATCGATGACTATACCTTCCAGGTGATGGTAGGCATGAAGATGCCCATTCCCGGACATGCCTACACCAACCACGAGGAAGACATCTACGTCGGTTACCGTTTCTTTGATACCTTCAACAAAGAGGTGGCCTATCCTTTCGGCTTCGGCCTCAGCTACACTACATTCGCCTTCTCAAAGCCTGCGGTAAAAGCTAACGGTAGCACCATCGCCGTATCCATCACCGTCAAGAATACCGGTAATGTTGCAGGCAAGGAAGTGGCACAGGTTTATGTCCAAGCACCGAAGGGCCGTCTGGAGAAGCCTGCACAGGAACTGAAGGCCTTCGCCAAGACACGCGAACTGCAGCCTGGTGAGAGCCAGACACTCACGATGAACATCCCCGTACGCGACCTTGCCTCTTTCGACGAGGCTGGCAGTCAGTGGCTCACCGAAGCTGGCACCTACACCTTCTGTATCGGCAATAGCAGCCGTAACATCGCTGCCACAGCCCAGTTAAAACTGGCAGAATATACGGAAAAGACCACCAACGCCCTCGCCCCGAAGCAAAAGCTCAATCTGATGCATCAGTAATTCGTTTTACTCAAACGTTTACACGAAATATTCAGGCTCAAGTTGTTCATTGTATGACAAAAGTTTGTAACTTTGCACCATCAAATAACAAACTACAATCAATAATAAAGTAACAGCTATGAGTAAGAAATTTGTAATCGGAGACCGTTTGAAGGATGAGTGGATCTCAGTCCTGGACACGGAGAAGAAGAAACTTGAGTTCACCAATCATTTGGCCAGTGCCAAAGAGTATCTGCTTGAGGAAGATGCCCAGCAGAACCTTCAGAAGATTCAAGAGACAGGCTATTTCTCAGACCTGCAGATCTACATGAAGGAAGACAACAAGGCCTACAAGATTGATGAAAACGACTCCTTCCAGTCATAAAAACAACCCCGCCTGAATCAGTCAGACGGGGTTATTTTATTTGGGTCTCAGAGCTTTGTCGAAACACCATTTCACGGCTCCCGGGACATGGCAGAGCCAGCCGAGAATTCTAATGGTAGAAGGCTTGTAGAAAAACCGTGCAAAGCGCTCCTCTTTCCTCATCTTCTCAAACATCGCGGCATTGACCTCCCTGAAAGGACGGCCGCTCTTGATAGCCTCTGCGGCATTGCGGGCAGTCTCGAAAGCAGCCTTGATACCCTCAGAGGTGACACGGTTCGCAAAACCACCGGCATCGCCGATAAGGATCACACGATCCTTCACAGGATAGTTGTTCTTCAAGTAAATGTGACAGCCGCGCAACTTCGTCTCGGGGATATGCTTCTCCTTCAGCACCTGACGGAACTTCTCCGGTGTGGCACTCTCGTCGCCAAAGCCTACGGCATCGAATTCGCTGTTTGGGAAACGATAATAGTAGCCCCGCATGTCATAGTTCTTGGACATACCCACCACGATGGCATTGTCAGGTGACTTCTCGACATACTGCTCCAGAATCAGGAAACCATTGTCGCGATTTCCAGAAAGGAAATGGCGCACAGTACTCGTTGATCCGTCAGCACCCACCAGATAACGGCAGGCAACCTGCTCACCAGACTTCAGCGTCACCACCAGACCATCGTCCTGCTCATCATAACGCAGGAACGATCCCTGTTGGAACTCACCGCCTATCGACTTGTAGAGTTCCAGCAACTGATGGTCGAACTCCTTACGCTTCACAAGACGGAGCTCTGTCTCTGCCGTAAAGTCACAACGATGGTTCTGCTCCACCAGCAGCCTGATCTTCGTAATGCTGTTGTATTCATACTGAATACCGGGAATCAGCTCATCGAGCAGTTTCCAGCACTTAGGCGTCAGTCCACCGCCACAGAGTTTATCGCGGGGGAAGGTAGCATGATCTACCACCAGACAGGACACGCCGGCCTTCTTTAACAGATATCCGCAAACGGAGCCGGCAGGGCCGGCTCCGATGATCATCACATCTATTTTCTTCATTGATCATTCTTTGTCAAGCAGAATCTTCATCATCTGGATGGCCGAATACGGAATCGGCGTACCTGGGCCGAAGATACAGGCGACACCAGCCTTATAGAGGAAGTCGTAGTCCTGTGCAGGGATTACACCACCGGCAGTCACCATGATGTCCTCACGACCCAGTTTCTTCAACTCCTCAATAAGCTGCGGGATGAGCGTCTTGTGACCGGCTGCCAACGACGAGGCACCAACGATATGTACATCGTTCTCCACAGCCATACGCGCAGCCTCTTCCGGGGTCTGGAACAAGGGTCCCATATCAACGTCGAAGCCACAGTCTGCATAACCTGTAGCGACCACCTTAGCACCACGGTCGTGACCATCCTGACCCATCTTTGCTACGAAGATACGTGGACGGCGACCTTCCTTCTGTGCGAACTCGTCGGTAAGGCGCTTGGCCTCCTCGAAGTCCTTATCGTTTTTAGATTCTGAACTATACACGCCTGAAATTGTTCTGATTACTGCTTTATAACGGCCTACGATTTCTTCGCAGGCATCTGAAATCTCACCAAGGGTACAACGCAGCTGAGCGGCCTTGACAGCCAGGTCGAGCAGGTTGTTCTCGGACTTGCGACCTTCCTTGAAGTCGCGCACGCACTCGGTAATAGCCTTGAGGGCTGCCTGACAAGCGGCCTCGTCGCGGGTAGCGCGAACCTCCTTCAGACTCTCCTCCTGCTGCTTGCGTACAGCGGTGTTGTCGACCTCGAGGATGTCGATAGGATCTTCGTGCTCCAAACGGTACTTGTTGATGCCGACGATGGTCTGAGTGCCTGAGTCGATACGAGCCTGGGTACGAGCTGCAGCCTCCTCGATACGCATCTTAGGCAGACCGGTCTCGATAGCCTTGGCCATACCGCCGAGCTTCTCGATTTCCTGAATGTGCTCCCAAGCCTTGTGAACCAGCTCGTTGGTCAGGGTCTCCACATAGTAAGAACCTGCCCATGGGTCAATCTGCTTGCAGACCTTGGTCTCGTTCTGGATATAGATCTGGGTGTTACGAGCGATACGAGCGGAGAAGTCGGTAGGCAGCGCGATAGCCTCGTCGAGGGCGTTGGTGTGGAGTGACTGAGTGTGACCCAGCACGGCTGCCATAGCCTCGATACAGGTACGACCTACATTGTTGAAGGGGTCTTGCTCGGTCAATGACCAACCTGAAGTCTGAGAGTGAGTACGCAGTGCGAGCGACTTAGGATTCTTGGCTCCGAAACTCTTCACAATCTTAGCCCACAACAGACGGCCAGCACGCATCTTAGCAATCTCCATGAAGTGGTTCATACCGATGGCCCAGAAGAACGACAGACGAGGAGCGAAGGCATCCACATCGATACCAGCGTTCACACCGGTGCGCAGATAGTCCATACCATCGGCCAAGGTGTAAGCCAACTCGATGTCAGCGGTAGCACCAGCCTCCTGCATGTGGTAGCCGGAGATGGAGATGGAGTTGAACTTAGGCATCTTCTGCGAGGTGTACTCGAAGATATCAGCGATAATCTTCATAGAGAATGCAGGTGGGTAAATGTATGTGTTACGCACCATGAACTCCTTCAAGATATCGTTCTGGATGGTTCCTGCCATTTCCTCCAGCTGAGCGCCCTGCTCCAGACCAGCCACGATGTAGAATGCCAGGATAGGCAGCACGGCACCGTTCATGGTCATAGACACAGACATCTTGTTCAAGGGGATGCCAGAGAAGAGCACCTTCATGTTCTCCTCGTTACAGATAGATACACCAGCCTTACCTACATCGCCCACTACACGAGCGTTGTCGGGGTCGTAACCACGGTGTGTGGGCAGGTCGAAGGCTACAGAAAGACCTTTCTGACCAGATGCCAGGTTACGGCGATAGAATGCATTCGACTCCTCAGCGGTAGAGAATCCGGCATACTGACGGATGGTCCACGGACGGAACGGATACATCATAGAATACGGACCGCGGAGATAGGGAGGAATACCAGCTGTATAGTCGAGGTGTTCCATGCCTTCGAGGTCTTCTTTAGTATAAACAGGACGGACCTCGATATGCTCGGGGGTCTTCCAGTTTTCTACGATTCCATTGTCTTTAATCCACTTGGCACCATCTTGAGCCTTGATGCCTGCATAGATATCAATATCTTTAAATTGTTTACGCATAATTCAAGTCTCCTATTCTTTAAATACCAAGTTTCTGATTATATTCTTTCAAAGTCTCAAGCACATTGCACTTCACGTGGATATAGTTCTCAATGCCAGCGGCCTTGAGATCCTCCATGCATGCAGGTGCACCAGCTACAACAAACATAGCGCGACCATTCAGATATTTGAAGGCTGGAATAGCATACTCGGCATACTCATCATCAGAAGAGCAGATAACCACGATGTCGGCCTTTGCCTCAAGCGCAGCATCAACACCTTCCTCGACAGTATTGAAGCCCAGATTATCAATCACCTTATAGCCAGCACAAGCCAGGAAGTTGCATGAGAACTGTGCACGAGCCTGGCGCATAGCCAGATTACCAATGGTAAGCATGAAAGCCACAGGAACCTTGGTCTCTTCTGTATGGATGCGAAGATCCTCAAAATCAGCAGCGAGGCGGGTTGACGAAATAGCCTTGAACGGATGGTCTTCCTCATCGGCATGACCACAGCAGCAACCACAAACCTTAGCCTTCTTGCCCTCACTCTTCTCTGTGAAGTTCGGGAACTGGTTAGTGCCCAGCAAGAATTCTTTACGTTTAGCAGCGTCACCATGACGCTTCACGTTTGTAGCATTGATATCATCTTGGATAGTTCCTGACTTAATAGCAGCAAGGAATCCACCCTCCTCTTCTACTTTTAAGAATATCTTCCAAGCCTCCTGAGCCAGAGCATCAGTTAAATGCTCAATATAATAAGAGCCTGCAGATGGATCGACAATACGATCAAAATGGCTCTCTTCCTTAATCAGCAACTGCTGATTGCGGGCGATACGCTCGGAGAAATCAGTAGCCTCCTCATACGGGGCATCAAACGGTGTTACCACCATTGAGTGAACACTACCCAGAGCAGCACTCATAGCCTCGGTCTGCGAACGAAGCAGATTTACATAGCTATCGAACAGCGTCTGATTATAAGTAGAAGTGGTGGCATTGATAATCATCTTGCAAGCACAATCGCACTTTGGCTCATACTGCTTAACAATCTGAGCCCACAACAGGCGTGCAGCACGGAACTTAGCGATCTCCATGAAGTAATTCTCGCTAACACCCATATTGAATTTAATGCTCTTAGCGGCAGTATCAACATCTACACCAGCATCGACCAACTGCTGCAGATACTCATTACCCCAAGCGAGCGCATAGCCTAACTCCTGAACGATATAGGCACCGGCGTTATTCAGAGCGTCAGAGTTGACAGTGACGCAACGGAAGTTGGGATATTCCTTCAGCGCCTCAACGAGTTTCGGAGCAACTTCGAGGACTGGTGTCACATCCTTACCCTTCATCACCATCTTTGCCATAGGATCCCACTCAATAGAGCCAACAACCTTTTCCTTATCGTACCCCTTCTCAGCGAAGTAAGCTACAAGAATCTCAGCAAGCTCCACAGAGTGACGGGGACAAGTGGCGAAGTTCACTTCTACGATATCACAAAGGATACCTTCAAGAAGAGCTACAACATTCTCCTTTGACACCATCTTTCCAGGAAGTTTGAAGCCTAAGGAGTCTATTCCCTTGTTCAAAATATCAAGGGCCTTGGCGTTAGCTGACTTTACATCATCCACTACAATGTTCTGACGAACATACCACACATTTGAGTCCTTCTTATTACCCCTTACAAATGGGAACTCTCCAGGAAGAGCATTAGGAGTTTTCAGATTCGCCAGGTCTTCACGGCGATAGAAGGGCTGTACATTAAAACCTTCATTAGTTCTCCACACCAAGCGTTTTTGGAAGTCGGCACCTTTAAGATCGACTTCAATCTTGTCGAGCCACTCCTGAGTGGTCGGCGCAGTAAACTCGGTAAAGAGTTTCTCTTTGTTTGCCATAGTTACAGTGCTAAATTATTATATACGTTTGTCTTAAGTTACACATTATGGGCTACAAAGGTACAAACTTTTTAGGCAAAATAGTCGTTTGAATTGTGAAAGAAATAAAAAATCAGTATTTATTCAAAATAATGTGCACAAAATAGCTTATTGTGAGCAATTTTTAGTAACTTTGCACCCAAATTGGCAAGAAAATTTGTGATCTAAAAAAGTTAGTGAGAAAATATGGAATCATTTAATTGGTTAAAAGACCTATTTACAACGACAGACTCTGTAGCGCATATCGCACTATTGTATGCCATTGTCATTGCGATAGGTGTCTATTTGGGAAAGATTAAGGTTTTTGGAATCTCACTGGGCGTAACCTTTGTGCTTTTCGCAGGTATTCTGGCTGGGCACATTGGATTCACTGCTCCCACCCCCATTCTGACGTTTGTTCAGGATTTCGGTCTGATTCTCTTTGTATTCATGATCGGTATGCAGGTGGGACCTGGTTTCTTTGAGAGTTTTGGAACTGCAGGTATCAAGCTCAATGGTCTGGCTGCCAGTGCCATTGTCTTAAACATCCTCGTAATGTTCGCCTGCTATTACATCTTCTTCGACACCTCTAACACTGCTAGCCTTCCCATGATGGTTGGTACGCTCTATGGCGCTGTCACAAACACCCCTGGTCTTGGTGCTGCTAACGAGGCGCTCAACACAGTATTCCCCAACGGTGCCCCTCAGATTGCCTCTGCCTATGCCTGTGCCTATCCTTTAGGTGTACTAGGTATTATCGGCGCTACTATATTAATAAGGTACACGTGCAAGGTAAAACTGGAAGATGAAGAAAAACAGCTCTTGGAGATGGATGGTACAAAAACCAATAAGAAGCCATACAAGATGCACCTGGAAGTAACCAATAAATACCTTGAAGGCAGGACACTCTTACAGGTGCATGACTTCCTGAACCGTGATTTTGTGATCTCTCGTCTTGTTCATGAGGGAGAGTTATGCATTCCCAATCGTGATACGATCTTCCATGTAGGCGACCAAATGCTGATTGTCTGCGCTGAGGCAGACCAAGAGGCCATCACGGCGTTCATTGGTCCGAAGCTCGACATCGACTTTGAACAGCAGGATCAGCCTTTGGTATCAAAGCGTATCCTGATCACCAATCCGAAGATTAACGGTAAGACCTTGGCTTCGATGCACTTCTCAAGTGTACATGGTGTGAACGTCACTCGTTTGACCCGTCATGGTTTGGACCTCTTCGCTTCAGGCTCGCTGCCACTGCAGGTAGGTGATAAGATCATGGTGGTGGGTCCTGAGGATGCCGTTGACCGTGTAGCCAACAAGATGGGTAACTCTATCCGTCGTCTGAATGCGCCTAATATTGCTACGATCTTCGTTGGTATATTTATCGGCCTGATCTTTGGCTCATTCCCACTTGCCATCCCTGGCATGCCAGTTCCTGTAAAACTGGGTCTGGCTGGTGGTCCGCTGATTATCGCCATCCTCATTGGTCGCTACGGCTATAAGATTCATCTGGTCACCTATACAACGACATCTGCCAACATGATGCTCCGAGAGATAGGTCTGGTATTGTTCTTGGCCTCAGTGGGCATCAAAGCTGGCGCCAACTTCTTTGAAACTGTAGTAGAAGGTGATGGTCTGCTCTATGTCCTGACAGGTTTCCTCATCACCATTATTCCAATCCTGATTATTGGTCCGATTGCAAGGATACGTTATAAGTTCAACTACTTCACTATTGCAGGTATGATTGCTGGTACCTATACCGATCCCCCTGCTCTAGCTTACGCAAACAGCATCTGTTCCAAGGAGGCTCCTGCTATAGGCTACTCTACGGTCTATCCGCTCTCAATGTTCCTCAGAATCTTTACGGCGCAGATTATTGTACTGTTCTTCTGTGGTTAGTCATTTTTGAATATCTATATAATAATAACGACAATGAATAAAGTAAAAATCCTGCTATGCGGAATGCTACTGGGATACACCTCATCGGCAATGGCCCAAGGAGCCAAGAATATCCGATTGAATGAGGTGTTAACCAATAACACCGCCAGCATTGTGGATGAATTCGGCAATCGTGAAGCCTGGATTGAGGTGGAGAACATTTCGTTTACCACCTATAATATCCGAGGTATGTACTTCACGACTGACCGCTCTGTCCTCGACCCTCAGATGAGTGTCCCTGAGCGTATCAAGCGTATGAGCGTGATTCCCAACGGAGACTCTCGCACACAAATTGGCGGACGGCAGCATCTTGTGTTCTTCAGTAACTCAAACCCTTCACAGGGCAAGTTACATCTCTCTCTCCCCATTCCCATGTCAGAGCCCGTATGGATTGGCTTCTACAATGGTAATGCTGTCGAACTGATCGACTCTGTCACTGTTCCTGCACTTGCTGCTGATCAGAGCTATGCCCGCCATGGCAACGAATGGAGTGTGAAGTCACCTGAAAACGTGACGCCAGGTATTGAGAATTTCATCAAGACTGACGAGACGAAAGATGCCAAGTTGAAGCGTGAGGATCCCTATGGATTCGGCATCACACTGTTGGCTATGGGTATCGTCTTCTTCTGTCTGGCTGTTCTCTTCGTTTTCTTCTGGATCTTCGGTCTTATCATGCGTCATTTGGATACTGCAAAGAAGGTGGTTAACACCCAGCCTATCAAGCCGATTACTAAGACTGTAGAGGTGACCCACGACATTGCCCATGCCACAGGAAACATCCTACAGGATGGCTTCCAAAAGAAAGGTATCGACAAGGAGGTCTATATTGCTGTCATCTCGATGGCACTGAAACAATATCAAGACGATGTACACGACGTAGAGAGTGGTATCATCACCATCAAGTCGCATCATACAGGATGGACTGATGAATCTAATCAGATGACCCACTTCTCGAAGCCTGTCATTCCGACATCGCATCGCGCACCCAACATTCCCACAACCCCAGAAATCCATTAAGCAATGAATAAATATCAGTATAAAGTACAAGGCGTCGATTACGACGTAGAGATTGAAGAAGTAGAGGGCAACGTAGCAAAAGTCGTTGTCAACGGTGTCCGTTTTGACGTAGAGCTAAAGCAACCCATTAATCCCACGAGCACATTGAAGAAGGTACGCGTTGAGGCGCCCAAACCAGTTGCTCGCCCTGCAGCACCTGTTGCTCCAGCTCCTGCAGCACCCGCTGCTCCCACAGCAGCAGGAGCCGGGTCTCCTATTAAATCACCGCTTCCTGGCACAGTCATTGAATTGAAGGTCAATGTGGGTGACACAGTGAAGCAAGGTGATGTAGTACTCGTGCTCGAGGCTATGAAAATGCAGAACAATATTGAATCAGAGTATGACGGAACTGTGACATCCATCACCGTTAAGCAAGGTGAAACTGTCATGGAGGGTGCCGTTCTCCTCACAATTGGATAAGCAGTTATGGATCTCGGACAATTTATCATACAGAACTTTCATGAGTTTCTTACTTATACAGCATTTGCCAATGCTACAGTAGGAAATCTTATCATGATTGCAGTGGGAGCCTTCTTTATCTGGCTTGCCATCAAAAAGGATTTTGAGCCATTGTTGCTCGTCCCCATCGGACTGGGCATCATCCTTGGAAACATCCCATTCCGTGCTGATGCAGGATTGGAGATTGGTCTTTATGAGGACAACTCGGTACTTAACATCTTCTATCAAGGTGTTCGTCAAGGATGGTATCCTCCACTTATTTTCCTTGGGATTGGCGCAATGACCGACTTCACAGCTCTACTTGCAAACCCCAAGTTGATGCTGATTGGTGCTTCTGCCCAGTTTGGTATCTTTGGCGCTTATATGGTGGCCTTAGCCATGGGCTTTGAGCCTTCTCAGGCTGCAGGTATTGCCATCATAGGCGGTGCTGATGGTCCTACAGCTATTTTCTTGAGTTCAAAGCTCTCCCCCAACCTGATGGGAGCTATCGCCGTTTGTGCTTACTCATATATGGCTCTTGTACCAGTGATTCAGCCGTTCATTATGCGTTTGCTTACAACGAAGAAAGAACGTGTTATCAAAATGAAACCTGGTCGTGAGGTATCTCAGACAGAGCGTATTCTCTTCCCTATTATCGGATTGTTGCTCACCACCTTCATCGTACCTTCTGGCCTTCCCCTGCTGGGAATGCTCTTCTTCGGTAATCTACTGAAGGAAAGCGGAAAGACCACTCGACTTGCAAAGACTGCCGGAGCAGCCCTTAATGATATTGTAGTAATGTTGTTAGGTCTTACTGTAGGTTGTTCTACTCAAGCCTCTGAGTTCCTCACATTCAATACAATTAAGATTTTTGCCTTAGGTGCTATGGCCTTTATGATTGCAACCGCTTCAGGTGTTTGTTTTGTGAAGATAATGAATCTTTTCCTTCCTGAAGGTAAGAAACTGAATCCGCTAATCGGTAATGCTGGAGTATCTGCTGTTCCAATGGCCGCCCGAATCAGTAACAACCTCGGACTCGAGTATGATCGACACAACTTCCTTCTCATGCACGCCATGGGTCCAAATGTGGCAGGTGTAATCGGTTCTGCAGTAGCGGCAGGAGCACTTTTAGGCTTCCTTTCATAGTAAGTTTTAAAACTTTTATTAAAAAATCCCCACTTTTCTTGTTAAAGCGGGGGTTTTTTATTAACTTTGCCCACAAAATAGAATGGAGATGAATGAGAGAATAGATTCGGAATTCAAAGAAGAGAAATGTTTGAAGCGTCTTCTGACACTTCCAAACGATATTTCAACCATCCCTCAACTGAGTGAATTTATTGAGGGTATTGGTGAGGAATTGTGTTTGGATATGTCAGTATTGATGAGTCTAAATCTCGCCTTGGAAGAGGCCGTCGTTAATGTAATGGAGTATGCATATCCACCTGATGTAAAAGGTGATGTTACGATTGAGGCCATTGCTAACGAAACGCAATTGGAATTTATCATCAGTGATAGCGGTATTCCATTCGACCCGACCAAGAAGGAAGCTGTTGATACCACTCTATCGGCTGAAGAGCGTCCTATTGGAGGATTAGGAATCCATTTGGTACGCGAGATTATGGATTCCGTAAAGTATGAATACAAAGATCACAAGAATATATTATCATTAAGTAAAATTATCAAATAATTATGATTATTGAAATTAAAGAGCATGATGGCGGCATGACTGCCATCTTGAATGGCCGACTTGACACACCTGCAGCTGTAAAAGCTCAGCAGGAAATCGGCCCCCTGCTTGAGAATGCAGACAAAGAAATCATTTTCGATTGTTCAAATCTTGAGTACATCAGTAGCTCTGGTCTTCGTCTTTTCTTGACCATCCGTAAAGAAGCCTCTGTTAAGGGGGGTAAGGTTATCATTGAGAATATCAATGATGAGATCCGCAAGGTATTCATGATGACAGGTTTCTTCAACCTGTTTGAAATCAGAAATGCATA
>JAEEGG010003248.1_pt1 | contig 40666 bp, 28 predicted proteins | sample 9134161 | NCBI WGS metagenome assembly JAEEGG01 (sample SAMN16246543, study PRJNA631951) | gut metagenome | biome: gut microbiome; feature: rumen; material: CR-attached | host: Bos | place: Iran: Karaj | collected 2018-10 | reverse complement strand
CCTTCAAGGCCACCGAGGCCATCATCCTGTCGATGACGCAGAAGGAGCGCGAGCATCCCGAGATCATCAACGGCTCCCGCCGCAAGCGCATCGCCGACGGTTCCGGCACCTCCCTCCCGGAGGTGAACCGCCTCTTGAAGCAGTTCGAGGGCACCCGGAAGGTGATGAAGGGCGCGGCGACGGGGAACCTGATGCAGCGGATGGGCGCGATGGGCATGCGCAGACACTAGAACGAACGCGATATGAAAAAGTTGTTTTTACCCCTTCTGGCCGCCGTGCTGGCGGTTTCCGCCTGCGGCATTCTGAGCTCCGAAACGCGTGAGGAACGCGTCGTCCGCGAGGCGAAGGAGGCCCAAATGGTCCGCCAGGGTCTCGAGACCGGAAACTTCACCATCGACATCGACCGGATGTACCCGCTCCGGGGCTCGTCCAAGATGGTGAGCAACTACTCCATCAAGGTGAAGGACGGAGTCCTCATCTCCCATCTCCCGTTCATCGGGCAGGCCTGGCGCGTGCCTTACGGCGGCGGCCACGCCCTGAACTTCGATGCACCGATCGTCAATTACACGGTGACCCAGCCCCGGACTGACGGTTATGAGATCCGCATTTATGTCAAGACGGACGAGGACGAGCACCTCTATCGCCTGACGGTCTTCGACAACGGCCGGGCGTCGCTGGACGTTCAGTCGCAGAACCGCGAGCGCATCTCTTTCACCGGAGAGATGGATTTCTACTCGAAAGAGGAGAAGTAGCGCTGTCCGCCGTTCGGACGGTGCTGCGCAGCGCGCCACTCTTTCATTCTGGATTCATACAGGTCCCATTCCCGGGTCGGGAGGGCCCACTCGATGAAGCGGTCGCAAAGATAGGCGGCCGCTTGTTTTGTGGGATGGACCATGTCCTCCGCCCACCAGCGGTAGTCTCGGAGTTCGTCCATCATGATCTCATACGCGGGGAAGTAGGGGAGGCCGTCCGTGGCCAGGAGCAAGGTGCTCTTGGACAGCTGGTTGCCGTGGGCGCCGTCGGCGAGGTGGCGGATTGGGCTCACGGTGAAGATGAACTCCTTCTCCGGGTTCCGGCGGACGAGCCCCCGCAGGAGGGCGGCCGTCTGTTCGACCGTCAGCCGGTAGCGCGTGAACTCCGTTCCCGGCCGCTTGAGGCAGTTCGCGACCGTCTCGCCGGTGGCCTCATATCGGAACGCCCACGCGGTGCCGAGGGTGACGATGACCTTGTTGCATCCTTTCCAGAAGACCGATGCTTCCGCGAGCACGGCGTTCGCGTTCTCCAGGAACGCCTCCGTCGTCTCCCGCGCGAAGGACGTGTGGTGCCAGAAGGAGCAGTACCGTCCGTCGCCGGCGCCCATCTCTACGACGTCGTCGGCCGCGAAAGGCACGCCGGAGGCGAGCCGCGCGGCGGCATTGCCGATGGACACGGGATTGTACAGCGTCCCGAACGGGTTGCACAGCACGTCGAACCCAGCCGCGGCCAGCCTTCCGCCGATTTCATCGGCAAAACAGCTGCCCACGACGGCAATCTTGTCGTGATACGAAATGGACACCGGCGCCGGGTCCAGCGTGACAGGAGTCTGGAGTTTCATGGGCACAAACATACGCAAAAAACGCCGTTCCGTCAAGTTCTGGTGCGCCCGGTGGTGCTTTTGACGGGACACCTGGCGCGCTTTATGGAGAGTTTCGCTCCAGGTGGTGTCGATCTGGGGACACCGGACACGGTGGGCGGGAGGTGAAAAGGGCCGGTCCCTGAGCTTGTAGAAGGGCCGGCCGAATTTCGTCCAGGAAAGATGGTATTTCGTGGAGTATTCAGGGGGAAGGGTGTGACGTTTCGATGAAATGAGGTAATATTGCGGTGTGATGCAGGGGTGGTGCGGCGTACGCGGCGAGGGATGGTGCCAGCGTATGGGAAAGCGCGATGCAGATAGGCGGCGGAAGGGGTGGATTTTTGCATATATTATTTGTATATTTGCTCAATTATACATTGAACGTAATAACCATTGAAACTGATAATTCCGATCGATCGATGAAAGCTTCGTTTCAGAGAACAGTTTGCGTCGTCATTCTGCTGGGCTTGATGAGCCAGGGCCTATGGGCGCAGAACAAGACGCAGGCGTATTACAACAGTCATGAAAGGGAGATTCTTCCCGATGCCCGGACGGCATTCAAGAATGGAGATTATGCTCGCACGGTGGAGTTGTGCCGATGGCACTACATCATCGTGGGCGACCGCGCGGCGGACGCGCTGCGTGACCAGGCGGAGCGCTGCGACCAGCATGCCCGCCGCATGGCAACCCTGAAGTCTGAAGGACGGAACGGCGAGGCGAAAGCTGCCGCACAGGCCCTTCTGGCCATCAATCCCGATGATGCTGCCGCCAAGAAGCTGGTGGAGGATATAGAGGCCCAAGAGAATGCCGAACGCGAGCGGGAACTTGAGAGACAACGCGAACTTGAAAGACAGCGTGAACTCGAAAGACAGCGTGAGCTTGAAGCCCTGAAGGTCACGGCGGACACGGTGGCTGTGGAGAATCCCGTCGAGCAGGTGACTGTCGATGAGCCCAAGCCCGAAGCCAAGCCGGTTGTCGAGGATCCCTACCGGCCTGTCACACAGCCTGCGACATCGGCCCCGAAACCCGCTCCGGCAGAAGTGAAGGACAACCAGTTCCTAGTCAAGGCGGGCGCCACGCTCTTCCTGAAGCCCTTCGCCGTCGCGCCCGGCGCCGGCTTCGGCCTGCTTAACCTGGGCGGAAGCCCGGTGGGCCTCGAAGCCGGCCTGTATTTCGGCTCCCTGTCGGAGAAGACGGCTTCCCTGTTCGGCCTGGACGCGGCCGTGAATTTCCGCGTCGGCACGAGCGTTTATCCCAAGGCCGTCGTGGGCTTCTTCTCCTGCAAGTCTTCCGTGACCGGTTCCGGAACCAGCGGCCTCTGCGCCGGCGCCGGCCTCACCTTCCTGGTGGGCGGCCACTTCGCCGTCGAAGCCGGCCTGAAGTATTATCCCAAGGTGAATGTCAGCGGTACGACGCCCGTCTCGACGGCGGGAACCACTTACGATTTCCCGGCGGCTGTCGAGGTGCTCGGCGGCGGTATCGCTCCGATGGTGAGTGTCGGTTGGGCGTTCTGATGGACCCGGATGTAGAACAATGATTGTCAGATGATTCAGATGAAACAGCATAGATTTGTCTTCGTGGCGGCGCTCGCGCTCCTCGCGGCCTGCACGAATTATCAGGAAGCGGATGTGCCCGATGCGCTGAAGGTGGATGTAACCGAGTTGTCGTTCTCGTCGGGGGCCGCAACCCGTTCGGTGACGGTCCAGAGCGGAACGAAATGGACGGTGGGCAGTATGCCACAATGGGTAAGTGTCCAATCCATCAATTCCTCCGGCTTCCAGTGGGGGGTCACCTTCGCCGTCTCCGAAAACACGGAATATGACCGCGAAGGCTCAATCGCCATCAGTTCCGGCTCCGGCTCGGCGAGTATTAAGGTGACCCAGCAAGGCAAGAAGGGCAAGTATGTGGCGGTGGAGTCCGTGTCGCTGTCTCCCAATAAGCTGACGATGACGGTGGGTGATAAGACCCAGCTGATAGCCACTGTCAGCCCGTCCAACGCGTCCGACAAGACGGTTACCTGGAAGTCCGGCATTGAATCGGTGGCTACGGTCGACCAGAGTGGAAATGTCACAGCCGTGGCAGAGGGAAACGCCACGATTTCGGTTACTTCGGATGATGGCCATATGGTGGCCACCTGCGCCGTGACCGTGGACGCCAAAACAGTGGCTGTGACGGGCGTTACCCTTGACAGGACCACCATGACCCTGACGGAAGGTGAGACAGGGACGCTCACGGCGACGGTCGCTCCGGCCAGCGCGACGGACAAGTCCGTCACCTGGACCTCCAGCGACACGGCCGTCGCCACGGTCTCCGCCGATGGTATCGTGACGGCAAAGGCTGCCGGCTCCGCGACGATTACGGTCACAACGACCGACGGAAGCAAGAAGGCTACCTGCTCGGTAACGGTCAAAGCGAAGGTTATCTCTGTTACGGGCGTGGCCCTGGATCAGACATCCCTGTATATGGTCGAGGGAGAGTCCCGCACCTTGGTGGCGACCGTCGCCCCGACCAATGCAACGAATCAGGCCGTGACCTGGTCGTCCAACAACCTCTCTGTTGCGACGGTCTCCTCCGAGGGTGTCGTATCGGCCCATAAAGCCGGGACGGCGACGATTACGGTCCGGACGGCCGATGGCAACAAGACGGCCTCCTGCACCGTGACGGTGAGCGCCGCCACGGTCGCCGTTACGGGTGTCAGCCTGAACCAGACCACCCTGACCATGACGGTGGGCGAGACGGAAACGCTCACCGAGGTCGTGACCCCGATCGACGCGACGAACAAGTCCGTCACCTGGTCCTCCAGCAATACCGCGGTCGCGACGGTCTCTTCCACGGGTGTCGTCACCGCGAAGGCCGTGGGCTCGGCCACCATCACCGTCACGACGGTCGATGGCGGCAAGAAGGCCACCTGCGCCGTGACCGTGAACCCCGTCCCCGTTTCGGGAGTCACCCTGGACAAGACGTCATTGTCCATGAAAGTGGGTGAGACACAAGTGCTTACGGCAACGGTGTCTCCTTTCGATGCGGCGGATCAGTCCGTGACCTGGTCTTCGAGCAACACGTCGGTCGCCACGGTGACGTCGGCCGGTGTTGTGTCCGCGCTGGCGGTGGGTACGTCCACCATCACCGTGACCACGAACGACGGCGGCAAGAAGGCGACCTGTGTCGTGACCGTCAGTCCCGTCGCCGTGACGAGCATTTCCCTGAATCAGACCTCCCTGTTCATGGTGGAAGGGGAAACTCAGACCCTGATGGCGACCATCACCCCGTCCAATGCGACCGACAAGGCGGTGACCTGGTCGTCGAACAACACCTCCGTAGCGACAGTCTCTTCCTCCGGTGTCGTCACCGCAAAGGCCGTCGGTACCGCCACCATCACGGTGCGGACGAACGACGGCGGCCGGACGGCGACCTGCGAGGTGACCGTCAGTTCGAACGTCATCGCGGTGACGGGCGTGACCCTGAACAAATCGACCCTGACCCTGGACATCGGCGGAACCTACACCCTGACGGCCACGGTCTCCCCGGCCAACGCCACCGACAAGTCCGTGACCTGGTCGACGGACGATGCGAGCATCGCGGACGTCTCCAGCACGGGTGTCGTCACGGCCAAGAAGGCCGGGTCGACGACCATCACCGTGACGACGAGCAGCGGCAGCAAGAAGGCGACGTGCGCCGTGACGGTCAATCCGATCCGTGTCACGGGCGTTTCCCTGAGCCACACCTCCCTGTCCCTGGTGGAAGGGGACACGCAGACGCTGACCGCAACGGTCTCCCCGGCCACCGCGTCCGACAAGTCCGTGACCTGGTCCTCCAGCAACACCGCAGTCGCGACGGTCTCCGCCACGGGCGTCGTCTCCGCCAAGAAGGCCGGAACGGCGACGATCACGGTGACGACGACCGACGGCGGCAAGACCGCCACTTGCGCCGTGACGGTCACCCCTGCGACGGTGTATGTGACGGGCGTGAGCCTGGACAAGACCGCCCTGACATTGACAGAAGGTGACACCTATGCCTTCACGGCCACCGTCACGCCTTCCAATGCGACGGACAAGAGCGTGACCTGGTCCTCCAACAACACCTCCGTTGCGACCGTGTCCTCTTCGGGCGTCGTCACGGCGGTCAAGGCCGGCTCCGCGACCATCACCGTCACGACCACCGACGGCGGCAAGACCGCCACCTGCTCCATAACGGTCAATGCCGCGACGGTCCCGGTAACGGGTGTGAGTTTGAATAACACCTCGCTCTCTATGAAGGTTGGTGACACTCAGACCCTTACCGCGACGGTTACCCCGTTCAATGCGACGGATAAGACGGTTACCTGGTCTTCGAGTAATACCTCCGTTGCGACGGTATCTTCCTCGGGCCTCGTCACGGCCAAGGCGGCCGGTTCCGCGACGATTACGGTTACGACTAACGATGGTGCGAAGACCGCGACCTGCGCGGTAACGGTGGTTGTTCCGGTGACGGGCGTCAGTTTGGATTATACAACGCTCTCATTGACAGAAGGCCAGACGCAGACCTTGACGGCGACCATTACTCCTTCTAATGCGACGAATAAGAACGTAACCTGGTCGTCCAATAATACGTCCGTTGCGACGGTGTCATCTTCCGGCGTTGTTACTGCTGTCAAGGCTGGAACTGCGACGATTACCGTCACGACAGAGGATGGCAACAAGAAGGCTACCTGCTCGGTGGCAGTATCCGCAGCGACGGTTCCGGTGACGGGCGTGAGCCTGGATAACACCTCACTCTCGATGAAGGTGGGCGATACTCAGACACTTACAGCGACTGTTACTCCGTCCAACGCGACGGACAAGACAGTTACCTGGTCTTCGAGTAATACTTCCGTTGCGACGGTGTCCTCCGCAGGTGTTGTCACAGCCAAGGCTGCTGGATCTGCGACGATTACCGTTACCACCAACGATGGTGCGAAGACCGCGACCTGCGCGGTGACGGTGGTTGTCCCTGTGACAGGCGTGAGCCTGAACAGGCAGACATTGACGCTTACGGAAGGTCAGACGCAAACTCTCACAGCCACGGTTACGCCGACGAATGCTTCGAATAAATCCGTTACATGGTCTTCCAACAATACGGCAGTTGCGACGGTGTCCAGTTCTGGCGTTGTCACCGCAGTCAAAGCTGGTACAGCGACGATTACAGTCACCACGGTTGACGGTGGTAAGACGGCCACTTGTGTTGTGACGGTCAATGCAGCGACGGTTCCGGTGACGGGGGTCAGCCTGAATACCACGACTTTAACTTTGATTGAGGGCTCTACACAGACCTTGACGGCAACGATTACGCCTTCTAATGCTACGAATCAGTCAGTAACCTGGTCGTCCAACAATACATCCGTTGCAACAGTCTCCAGTGCCGGAGTTGTTACCGCGGTTAAAGCCGGTTCGGCGACGATTACCGTAAAGACTGTCGATGGCAACAAGACGGCCACTTGCGCCGTGACTGTGAAGTCAAAGGATGTCGGTGGTTCGGGTAACGAAGGAACTGGTGAAGAGATTCTGTTCTAAAGAGGGGGAGACATGAAACAGCAAGTATCCTTTCTGATTATCGCCACTGTCCTTCTTGCATCCTGCCAGCGCGAGCAGGACTGGAACAGCGCGCCAGACATCAAGGCGAAGGTCGAAACTGAGTCGAAGACCAGGACGTCGCTTTCAGTCGATGAATCCGGTGCGGGAACCATCTATTGGAATCCGGCCGACAAGATCGATGTTTTTTTTGGCACGACGAAAGCCAGCTATACGTCTCAGAACGCAGCCGATGCGATGACTGCATTGTTCAAGACGACGGATTCCTTCAGCGGTTCCGGTTTCTCGTCTACGAATATCTGGGGATTGTATCCTTCTAGCAGTACCTCCAGTTGTGACGGTAGCGCTATTACGACGACACTCCCCTCGACGCAGTATGGTGTTCCGAATACGTTTGACAACGACCTTTTCATGGCTGTCGCCCATTCGACATCGACCTCCCTTCAGTTTTACAATGTCTGTGGAGGCATCAAGTTCAATCTGGCATATGACGATATCAAGAAGGTCACACTTCGAGGCAATAACAATGAAGACTTGGCCGGGACGGTTTCGATCTCTTTCGTAGGAGGTCTTCCGAAGGCGACAATCATCAATGGTGTCAAGGAGATAACCCTGACTCCCAAGACCGGTGCCACGTTCATAAAGGGGGCAGATTATTACTTCACCCTTCTCCCGGGTACCCTTTCCGAAGGGTTTACCATGGAATTCACCACGGTGGATGGATCGGTTGCTTTCTTGAATTATGTTGAGAGTGCCATCACCATCAAGCGCTCAGTGTTTGCCAGGAAGGGTAATCTGGATGTGTATGCGTCGTTTGGGGATGATAGGCAGCCGAGTAATGTTATCTATTACACGAGTACGGATGGGCAGATTGTGACACCGACTCATGCTGATGCTTTTGGTGCAAATATCGTTTCAAACGAGTATGTTGGGGGAAGGGGGATAATTACTTTTGACGGTGATGTCACGGGCATTGGCGATAATGCCTTTGATCATTGCCGTCGTTTAACCTCCATTGAAATACCGCATTCAGTCACGAGCATTGGCGTATCTGCTTTCTATGGTTGTGAGGGTTTGACCACCATTGAGATTCCGAATTCAGTCACGAGCATTGGCGGCTCTGCTTTCTATTATTGCAGTGGATTGACCTCCATTGAAATTCCGAATTCAGTCATGAGCATTGGTTGGTATGCTTTCTGCTATTGTAGAGTTTTAACATCCATTGAGATTCCGAATTCAGTAACGAGCATTGGAGAGTATGCGTTCAGCTGTAGTGGATTGACATCCATTGTTGTGGCCTCCGATAATACGCATTATGATTCACGCAGTAATTGTAATGCGATAATCAACTCGAATACAAATGAATTAATTACCGGATGTACGAATACAGTTATTCCGAATTCAGTCACGAGCATTGGCGTATCTGCTTTCTATGGTTGTAAGGGTTTGACCACCATTGAGATTCCAAACTCAGTCTCGAGCATTGGTTATGGCGCTTTTTCAGGTTGTAGTGGATTGACTTCCATAGTGGTCGTCTCCGATAATACGCATTATGATTCACGCAATAATTGTAATGCGATAATCAACTCTTATACAAATGAACTTATTTCCGGTTGTAAGTATACAGTTATTCCCAATACAGTTACGAGCATTGGAGAGGATGCGTTCAACAATAGTGGATTGACCTCCATTGAGATTCCAGGCTCGGTCACGAGCATTGGCAATGAGGCTTTTCGCGGTGGTTGGGGGGGATTGACCTCCATTGAGATTCCAGGCTCGGTCACGAGGATTGGCAATTATGCTTTCGTTGATTGTACTGGATTGACCTCCATCGTATTGTATTCGACAACGCCTCCTTTAGGTGGAAAGAGTATGTTCGGTTATACAAACAACTGCCCGATATATGTCCCGGCGGGTTCGGTCGATGCATATAAAACCGCACAGTACTGGAGTGATTATGCGGATAGGATTCATCCTTTGGGCGATCGCTACGAGGCCGTTGATCTCGGCTTAAGCGTGAAATGGGCGACCTGTAATTTGGGAGCGACTGAACCGGAGGGGTATGGCGATTATTATGCATGGGGCGAGACGGATCCGTATTACAGCAGTCAGGATCCGTTGACATGGAAAGAAGGAAAGACAGGATATGACTGGGCTTCCTATCAGTGGTGCAACGGTTCATCCAATACCCTTACGAGGTATTGCCCAGACGATCAATTATCGTTCTGGGGCGGTCCCGGGACCCCAGATGGAAAGACCGAGTTCAAGGATTACAATTACGCCGACGACGCTGCCAGACATATTCTTGGCGGCAAATGGCGAACGCCTACAGATGCGGAATGGACGGAATTACGCAGTAATTGCACTTGGACTTGGACCACTCAGAATGGTGTGACTGGCTATAGAGTAACCAGCAACAAGACAGGTTATACGGACAAATCCATATTCCTTCCCGCCGCTGGCGGCCGGGACGGCGCCTTCCTCTACGATGTTGGTTCCTACGGCCTCTACTGGTCCTCTTCCCTCGATACGGACGTTCCGTACTACGCGTGGTACGTGCTCTTCAATTCCGGCACTGTCTTCAGGGAACACTTCGACCGTTACTGCGGGCAATCGGTTCGTCCCGTCTCAGAATAATGGACGGCCAGGGCCTATTGGCCCAGCCGTCCTGCTGACTGCGAATGCGGTCAGCGTAAAAGAATCTAATCCTGGGCGAAGCCCTGGCCACGGCCGAAGGCCGTCGAAATGATAAGAATGATGACAAGACTTATGTATAACGGAATACTGCCTCAAAGAGTTCTAAACCTGTTGGCGTTTGTTTTGCTCCTGGCCTCCTGCCAGCGCGAGCAGGACTGGGACGGTGCGCCGGATATCAAGGCGAAGGTGGAGTCGGAGAAGAAGACCAGGACGAGCCTGTCCGTGGACGAGTCCGGGGCGGGGACCATCTATTGGAATTCTGCCGACCAGATTGACGTGTTTTTCGGCACGACGAAGGCGGAGTATGTTTCTCAGAACTCTTCGGAAGAGCAGACGGCGATCTTCAAGACGACCGATAACGTCGGCTGGGATGATTTCTCATCGACAAATATCTGGGGGCTATATCCGGCCAACAGTTCATCGACCTGCGATGGTTCGTCGGTGACGACGACGCTGCCATCGACACAATACGGCGTTCCTGGAACCTTCGACGATGATCTTTTCTTGGCCGTTGCCCATTCATCGACCCCCAACCTCCAGTTCTACAATGTCTGCGGCGGCATCAAGTTCAATATGGTGTCCGACGACATCACGCAGGTTACTTTCCGGGGGAATAACAACGAGGATCTGGCGGGGACGGTTTCCATCTCGTTCGTGGACGGTTTGCCGCAGGCGACGGTTGTCAATGGGGTAAAGGAGATTACGCTCACGCCGAAGACGGGAAACAAGTTTGTCAAGGAGTCTGATTATTACATTACCTTGCTTCCGGGCACATTATCCGGTGGTTTCACGATGACCTTTACGGCTGAGGATGGCACTGTTGGTACGTTGAATTATACCGATGCATCTGTGACGATCAAGCGTTCCGTGTTTGCCAGGAGGGGGAGTGTGGATGTGTATGCGGCGTTTGAGGATGAGAGGCAGCCGAATACTGTGATTTATTATACGAGTTCGGATGGAGAGGTTGTGACGCCGTACAAGACAGATGTTTTCGGGGCGAATATTGTTTCGAATGAGTATGTTGGGGGTAGGGGAGTCATTACTTTTGATGGGGTCGTGACAAGCATCGGTGCGGATGCGTTCTCAATGATCAAAAGCTTCGGCGAGTCCAGCCATCTTTTGACATCAATTGTGATACCGGACTCGGTGACAAGCATAGGTGCTGGCGCCTTTAATCTGTGTTATGAGCTGACCTCGATCAATATCCCTGATTCCGTGTCGAGCATTGGCTCTGGAGCATTTTATCGTTGTTCTGCATTGACCTCGATAGAGATTCCAAGTACCGTGTCAAGTATCGGTGATGGAGCATTCATGTTTTGTAGTCAATTATCTTCAGTTACAATATATGCAACAACGCCTCCATCATCAGTAACCTGGCAAACATTTTCTGACACCAATAACTGCCCCATCTATGTTCCTGCTGAATCAGTCGATGCTTACAAGACCGAATGGAGTGATTATGCAAACAGAATCTACGCTTTAGGAGAGATGCATGAGGCCGTTGATTTGGGCCTTTCTTCAGGCTTAAAATGGGCATCCTGTAATTTGGGAGCCTCTAAACCGGAGGAGTATGGCGATTATTATGCGTGGGGGGAGACGGTCCCAAAGGATAATTATGACATGTCGACGTATTTATGGCTTGATAATTACTCAATCACGAAATACCTCTACTACAGTTATGGTTATAGTGCTATAGATTATGATCACATTGACAATAAAACGGTATTGGATCTTTCGGATGACGCAGCACAGGTTAACTGGGGCGGTGATTGGCGGATGCCGACTCGAGTTGAAATGAAAGAACTGATGACGGAGTGCACATGGAAATGGGATCAAAAAGGGGAAACTGAAGGATTGCTTGTGACAGGAAAGAACGGGAACAGTATTTTCCTCCCTGCCGCAGGCGCCCGGAACGGTACCACAATCATCGATGTGGATCATGGAGGGTATTGGACGTCATCTATCTGCTATCCTTTTGCGGATTATTCGATGTTTTTGGATTTCTATAATAGAGATGGCAGTATTCCTATGGTCCTTGCTTGTTTTTATCGCAGACGTTTCGATGGGCTTCCTATCCGTCCAGTCTATGGTAAGTTTGTGAAAGTCCAAAGTTTGTCCCTAAATAAATCTAATTTGACTTTAAACGTGGGCGATACCGAAGAGCTTACGACCCAGGTGACACCATCCAACGCAACGCCACAAGACTTTGCATGGTTGTCCAGTGACTATTCGATTGTGACAGTTGATGAAGGAGAAATTACGGCTGTTGCTCCCGGAACGGTCACCATCACTGTCTGGTCAGGCGATGGTGAGAAGTCGGCAACATGTACCGTGACGGTAACTGCCGATACCCACGAGGCGGTGGATCTGGGCCTTCCTTCGGGTGTAAAATGGGCAACCTGCAATATTGGAGCATCATCTCCGGAGGAGTATGGCGATTATTTCGCTTGGGGTGAGGCGGAGCCCAAGAATGGCTCTTCCCATTGGTCAAATTACACATGGTGCAATGGAAGTTCGTCATCTTTTACCAAGTATAACATCCATAGTGATCTAGGAACCGTTGATCATAAGATCGGATTGGATCTTGAGGATGATGCGGCCCATGTGAATTGGGGCGGTAATTGGCGGATGCCGACAATGGCTGAATTGGAAGAGTTACACTATCAGTGTACATGGACCTGGACGACGCAGGGTGGGAAAAACGGCTATCGGGTAACCGGCCCGAATGGGAACAGCATCTTCCTTCCGGCCTCGGGATACTGGGCAGGATCATCACTTAATGGAGTTGGGACCGTTGGTGCGTCTTGGTCATCAACTCTTTGGCCTGATGAGAGTGTTTATGCTAGTTTAATCATATATAATTCGGGAACCGTTTCCGAAAACGGGTTTGATCGAGTCGATGGTATGACTATCCGTCCCGTTTGTGCTGAATATGTGTCGGTGGAGGGTGTCTCCTTGAACAAGTCATCCCTTTCTTTGATGGAGGGGGAGTCAGAGTTCCTTGATGAAACTATTTCTCCTTCGAATGCTACAGAAAAGAGTGTCAGTTGGTCTTCAGACAACCCATCTGTAGCGACTGCTTCATATTGGCATGGTGTTACAGCGGTTTCGCCTGGTACGGCGACCATTACCGCATGGTCAGCCGACGGCCAAAAGACCGCCACTTGTACGGTTACAGTTACGGCTGATTCTCATGAAGCCGTGGATTTGGGCTTGAGTGTGAAGTGGGCGACGTGCAATTTGGGGGCGAATGAACCGGAGGAGTATGGGGATTGTTTTGCGTGGGGCGAGACAAGTACGAAGAGTAGCTGGTATTGGAATAATTATGTTTTCTTTACAGGCTATGATTCTGAGAACCGGGCTCTTCAAAGTAAATACATCACTGACTCAAAATATGGTACTGTAGATGGTAGAACTCAACTAGATCTATCGGATGATGCTGCTCGGAAGAATTGGGGTGGCGGTTGGCGAATGCCAACATCTGAAGAGTTTTCAGAGTTGTGGTATAGATGTACTTGGACTTGGACGTCACAAGATGGTAAGAATGGCTATTTGATAAGAAGCCCTAGAACATTGGCTAGTATTTTCCTCCCTGCCGCAGGTTGGGAGGGCATCGGCGATGTTGGAACTAGAGGATTATATTGGTCATCGACTCTTTGTGAAGGTTCTTCAGCAGATGCTACGGCCCTCGATTTTGATCAGAATGATGTGACATACCTATCCTATTTTGTTCGTTGTACTGGGCTTCATATTCGTCCTGTTAGAGAAGAATAATAGTCGTAACCATTGCCTTTCAACTCCACAGCATTTGTTTTTCCAAATAAGTATTTGTGGTGAATCGAAACGGCCGTTACAGTAGCACCTGTTACTATAAGACCAGCCACTTCATCTACAAATCTACCCATTTCGTGTAGTATTCCGCATCCTCGTTCCGGGGGCAGGGGCGTTTTCCTACTTTTGTGGCAACAAAACAAACAACAAAAGTTATGGAAAAACTGATCAAACTCGCCCTGGCCTGCTTGGTCCCCGTCCTGGGGAGCCTCGTCGGCTGTCAAAAGGAACAAGTAACGATTCTGTCTGTCAATCAGACGGATGTGGCTTTCCAGAAGGAAGCCGGAACACAGAAGGTGGTCGTGTCCACCAACCGGATCTTCACCGCCAGTTCCAACCAGAGCTGGTGTACCGTGTCTCCTTCGTCGGGGGACGGGTCGCTTCAATTGGACAATGATCTGACCATCAATTGCCAGGAGAACGGTACGGAGGCCAGACGTTCGTGCAAAATCACCATCAACGCAGGAGAGAAGAGCATCCGGGTAACCGTGACCCAGGAAGCAGACCTGACCAAGGTCGTCGTCGAAGAGCCCAGTCCGGTACAATCGATATCCTTTGCCGATGCCGTCTTCGAGGCCTACTGCCTGGCCAACTTCGATACGGACATGGACGGGATAATCTCGATTGATGAAGCGAACAAAATCACGTACATCAATGTCTGTACCGACAATATCGAATCCCTGCAGGGAATCGAGTATATGCCCAAACTGACCACTTTGCGCTGTGATGAGTCCTCCTTTGGTTCCAGAAAGGGAAAACTGACCAGTCTGGATGTCAGCAAGAACACGGCTTTGACATGGCTGTCCTTTGAGGGCAATCAACTCACGGAACTGGATCTGGCCAAAAACACCGCCTTAAGAGATTTGTATTGTCGGTACAATCAGCTCAAGAGTCTGAATGTCAGCAAGAATACCGCTATGAGAACGCTTTGGTGCAACAGCAATAAACTGACGAGCCTGACCATCGGCAAGAATACGGCGTTGACCTCGTTGGATTGTGCCGTAAATCAGCTTACCAGCCTTGATGTCAGCAAGAATCCATCGCTGCAGGGGTTGAGTTGTTACCAAAATGAACTAACGGACCTCGATGTACGCAATAATACGGCATTGACCTATTTGACTTGTGAAGGGAATCATCTTTCTAGGCTCGATATCAGCAAGAATACGGCTTTGACCAGGTTGTATTGTAGTACCAATAAACTCACGGCCCTGGATGTCAGGAATAATGCCGCCTTGGAAAACTTGGTATGCTATGGCAATCAACTTACAATCCTTGATGTTACGAAAAATACGAAACTGGTGCAGCTAGGATGCCATGACAATTGCCTCTCAAGTCTTGATGTCAGCAGGAATACGGCATTATGGGATCTGTCCTGTTCCAAAAATCAGCTGACCAGTCTGAATCTCAGCAAGAATCCCGCCTTGGAACATCTGGGCTGCTATAACAATCTGCTGTCCAGTCTGGATGTCAGCAACAATCCTCTGCTTAAATCCTTGTGGTGCGTCAACAACCGGTTTCTCACGGCAGTCTGGCTGAAAAAGGGACAATCTATCGAGGAGTTCCATTACGACAGCAACACCACCATCCGTTACAAATAGTATCAACAACCCAACAAAGACAGGGGGAGTCGGCTCGCTTTCGAGCCGGCTCTTTTTGTTTTGACCGAAGGGGGATGAATTGGCTCGAAAACCACTTCATCTACAAATCCCCCCATTTCGTGTAGTAAACCGAAGAAGCCTTTCCAACGTGTAAAAACCGAGGTAGTTTTGTCCCAGAAATGATAACCAACTAACAAACGATCGACATGAAAAAGATGATGAAAATGGCGGCAACGGTGGTTGCGCTTTGCTTTGTGAGTTTTCCGATGATGGCCCAGCGGGTCGGGTCTGTCTCGCCGGCGGAAGATGCGTTCCGCGGAGCCTTTTATGACCGTGCTGTGGTCCTGTCGCAGCGGCAGATGGTCGATGCTGATATCCTCCGCGAGAAGGCCTTGCAGTGTTCCAGACTGACCATCGAAATGAACGCTTTCCTGTCCATCGGCCAGCAGGATGCCGCCCGGGATAAGGCGCGTGAGATCCTGGCCCTGAACCCCGACGACGAGAGTGCCTGGAATGTCCTCGGCATCATCACCCCCGCCGCGGACGGACCGGTGTACGACGACCTGCGGGTAGAGGTCGATGACAACTTTCAGGACCAGGTGTGCTGGCTGTATGACTACCGGGAATCGGTAGTCGTCGAGGAAGAGGTCGAAGAGGAGGCCATCCCGTTCGAGCTCATCGAACAGAAACCGTCCTTCCAGGGCGGCGACGCGAACGAGTTCTCGAAGTGGGTGAATTCCAAGCTCGTGTATCCGGAAATCGCAAAGGAGAACGGCGTGCAGGGTCGTGTGACCCTCCAGTTCACCGTGGAGGCCGACGGCCGCGTGACCAACGTGTTGGTCCTCCGCGGTGTGGACGAATCCCTGGACAAGGAAGCTGTCCGCGTCGTCCAGATGTCGCCCCGCTGGACGCCCGGCAGGCAGCGCGACCGTGCGGTCAAGGTAACCTATACTTTCCCGGTGATTTTCGAGCTCAAATAACACTTCATCTACGAATCCCACCATTTCATGTAGTAAATCGGAGAAGCCTTCCGGAGCCGTGAAAAGTGAGGTAGCTTTGTCTCAGAAATGATTCAGAAACCTAAGAATAAACACCATGCGTATCATGATTTTACTTGCTATCTTTTCCCTGCTGGCCGTAGCCAGGAAGCTCAATGAGGCCGCTCCGAAACAGGAAGAAATCAATAACCTCAAATAATCAAGCAACATGCGTATCTTATCTTTACTTACTGTTTCCCTTCTCCTGGCGGTGGCTGGGAGCAAGGCCCAGGCTGCCGATGACCTGATCGGCAAGCGTTTCATGGATGTCCGGGCGGAGGATCCGGACGGCCATCTCCACCGGCTGAGCGAGTATGCCGGCAAAGGCAAGTGGGTCCTGGTCGATTTCTGGGCCTCTTGGTGCGGTCCGAGCCAGGCCGAGATTCCGAACGTGGTCGAAGCTTACAAGAAGTACCACGATCACGGTCTCGACATCGTGGCATTTTCCTTCGACTGCGACATGGACGAATGGATGGACGCCATCAAATGCTGGGAGATGCCCTGGACCCATCTGAACGGCGACGGAGAACCCGGTATGGTGTACGATGTCGTGGCAATCCCGGACAACGTCCTCATCGACCCGGAGGGAACCGTCGTCGCCCGCGGTCTGCGGGGCGAGCAGCTCGGCGAGTTCCTGTCAAGGGTGATTCCGGTCACCGAGCCCGTCTCCGCCAAGGCCATGGTTTGCGACGAGACCGGCTGCAATACTGTCGAGGAGTCTGCGCAGGACGGACCGGCACCCGTGGACTTAGGCCTGAGCGTATGCTGGTGGCCGTTCAATGTCGGGGCCACGAAAGAGAGTGAGTACGGCTCCTATTTCGCTTTCGGCGAGATCCGGCCGAAGAGCGACTACTACTGGTCCACGTATCAGTTCCATACGGAAGGCAATCGGGACGTAAGCGTAGAGTTCTCCAAGTACAACACGCAGGTCGGCCGCGGTGTCCTGGACCGCAAGACGGCCCTGGAAATGGAAGACGATGCGGCCAATGCTATCCTGGACGGCATCGGCAGGATCCCCACGAAGGCGGAATGGAACGAACTCATGACCAATTGCACCTGGGTCTGGACCACGCAGGATAACACATACGGTTACCTGGTGACCAGCGACATCAATGGCAACAGCATCTTCCTTCCTGCGGCCGGCCTTATGGAAGGACCGACGATCAACCGTTCCGGCATCAGCGGCGCTTACTGGTCCGCCAATTTGGTCCCTGGAGAGTCCACTTCCGCCTATGCCTTCAGTTTCGATTCCGCCCGCTTGGAGGCGATTGTCCGCTGCACGGGCCTGACGATCCGTCCCGTTTGTGACAAGACTGAGGCTCAAATGGCTGACATTCCCATGCCCAAAGCCCGCCCGGAACCAGCACCCCAGCCTGCGCCTGAATCCTGGGTCCACAGTTTTACGAACGTGAACGAAAAGCGTGGTGTCAAGTCCAAGGGGCAGCTCATCATGGAATACCATCCCGCAACCGACAGCATGTATGTCTGCGTCAAGGCGGAGGAGCAGTACGAATTCGGCATCTTCAACGTCGAGTGCCTGGTCTCCGGCACCTATATCCCGGAAGGGGAGAACAAGGGTTTCGCCTATGACAACGATGTCAAGATGATCTGCAACCTCAATTTCGACGGCACGGCGGATGAAAAGATCGACCTTCTCAGGAACTACAAACGGCACTTCTCCGTGTCCCGGATCATTCCCGTCCATACACTGCGGAAAATGGAAGTCATCTCCGGGTCCGCCGACAAACTCGTCGTGAAAGGCCTCAATGAAGGCTCCTACACTTTTGATTTCGAAAGGACCGACGTTCTCCCTTCCCGCATGTGCTATTGGGATAAACTCATTCCCCAGCACGATGAAATCCTTGCCGTCTCGGCCATGAGCAACGAAGAATTCTTCACCATGCTCCTCCAAATGGACCTGTAAGGCGGACAGCGACCGGCCCCGTCCGACATCTTCGATACTTTACCGGAATAGTCCGTGTGTTATTTATCAGATTTGTATTGTTATGAGTAACGTATGCAAAGCCTTTGAAATGAAAGATTTCAAAGAAACATTAAACCATCTGAAGGGCCTCAAATTCGTTGAGTCTTTCGAGACGGAATGCAATGGCCACGATTTATACATGTATGATGAGGGACGGCGCGTCTTGTTAAGATGCCCTGAATGTGACGCCCTGGTCTTACACCAGATTTCCATCTACCATAACTATTGCAGTGATCCTGACGATCAGTATTACGATGCTTATTTCTCGGTCGGTTCGAGAGAGGAAGTCATTGAGTTGAATGAAAAGTATGATGGGTTCCAGATCTACGAAGCATTCAAGGGACCTAGTATCTTGAGGGGATAATAATCAATCCATGAATCGATGAAAAAAATATTTGTTCTACTCGCGGTGTTCCTCACCGCCGCCTGTCCCCGTCATATCTCGTCCGAGACTCCTCCGCCCGAGACCGGAACCGTCGTTCCCGACACGCTCGAAATGGTAGCTCCCGAGTCGACCGTGAACGAGGAGGAGGAAGAAGAATTCATCGAGCCGGAGGATTCATTGGACTATGCGGTCCTGGGCCACTACAACCCCGGATCGAAGATCAACAATGAAGTCAAGGAGATGTGGATCGACCTCACTTGGACGCCGGAGAAAGGAATGGGAAAGGTCGAACTGGTGCCGGCGCTGCGGTACGATAAGAAGACAGGCCGATATCGCGATATCTATACCAACGAGCCGCTGAATGAGAAATACGACAACTATGAAGAAGCTCTGTGGTATCTGCAGATCGACGCCCCGTACGAGGTGGTGGAACCGTTGTTCCTGGCGTTTTATTACGATCCCCGTATCGTCTATGAAGGCGATCTGGACCGGGACGGCATCCCTGATTTCGGAATCCTGTTGCAAGGGGAGATGTCCCTCTGCTGCGCCTATGCGCTGCTGACAATCAAGGACGGGCGATGGGTGCTGATGGAATACCCTTACGTGGTCTCCTTTAACCTGCGCGCCTCTGGCAAGGAACTGGCCCGCCGGGGTGCCAGGAAGGGTGAAATCCTAATTACGCTATCCGACCTTAGCGACTTTGAGAACAGCAACTGCTGGGAAGCGCCGATCAAAGACTCGGTTATCCTGTCCAGGCGAATCGACGTCAAAGATTACTTCAGCGAGCAAAACTAATACATAATTTTTGTATATTTGTTGGAATAACCAATGCGTATGAAATTCCGACATTTTCTTCTCGCCGCCTGCGCTTTTCTCGCGCTTTCCTGCGGCCGTACCCTCAAGGATGGGGATTATACCCTGACGGTCCTTTCCACCAACGATGTCCACGGAACCTGGTTCGATTCCACCTATGTAGACGCCCGGACGCGTCCGGCGCTGACGGCGGTGAAATACTATGTGGACAGCGTCCGGACGGCGAACGGGGCGGAGAACGTCCTGCTCCTCGACGCGGGTGACTGCCTGCAGGGCGACAATGCGCCGTATTACTTCAACTATGTCGATACGGAGACGCCGCACCTGTTCCCGCGCCTGATGGCGTATATGGGCTATGACGCGGTGATCGTGGGCAACCACGACATCGAGACGGGGCATGCGGTGTATGACCGCGTGGCGGCGGACCTCAAGAAGAACGGGGTGGATTTCCTTGCGGCGAACGCCATCCGGAACGACAACGGCAAGCCGTATTTCACGCCCTACAAGATCGTCAAGCGGGCGGGCCTGAAGGTGGCTATCCTGGGTTACACGAACGCGAACATGAAGGCGTGGCTCACGGAGGAGCTCTGGAGCGGAATGCATTTCGAGCCTATCGTGAACCAAGTCCAGGCCGATGTGGACGCCATCCGGGCGAAGGAAAAGCCCGACGTGCTGATCGTGGTGATGCACTCCGGCACGGGCGCGGGCGACGGCAAGCAGCTGGAGTCCGAGGGGTTGGATGTCTTCAATATGGTGCAGGGCGTGGACTTCGTCCTCGCGAGCCACGACCATCGGCCGTATGTGGATGACGACGAGGACAATGCCTTCCTCAACTCCGGCAGCCACAGTCGCAATCTCGCCGAAGGCACGCTGCGCATGACCGTCAAGGACCACAAGATCGTCTCCAAGACCTACGACTCCGGCCTGATTCCGGTCAAGGCCTCGAAGGCCGATGCCGACATGAAAGCGGTGTTCTATCCCGACTACCAGGCCGTCAAGGCCTTCACCCTGCAGGAGATCGGCATCCTGAACACGGACCTCTGGACCCGCGACGCCTACCGGGGCATGTGCGACTACCTGAATCTGATCCATACGCTCAGCCTCGGCAGCAAGCCGGCGGAAATCTCCTTCGCCGCGCCGCTCACCTTCAACGGCCACGTGAACGCCGGCATCGTCAAATACAACGACCTGTTCACCATCTATCCGTTCGAGAACCAGCTCTTCGTGGTGAAGATGACCGGCGAGGAAATCCGGAACTACCTGGAGCACTCTTACGACAAGTGGATCAACACCATCGCCCAGCCCGACGACCGGCTCCTCAAGATCCAATCCCAGGACGATCCCCGCACCCAGCAGCAGCGCTGGTCCTTCGTGAACCGCTCCTACAACTTCGACTCCGCGGCCGGCATCAACTATACGGTGGACGTGACGAAGCCCTTCGGCGAGCGCGTCGCCATCGCCTCGATGGCCGACGGCTCCGCCTTCGACCTCCAGAAAGAGTACAACGTCGCGATGACCTCCTACCGCGCCTCCGGCGGCGGCAACCTGATGAAGGAAACCGGCATCGACACGGACAACATCGACGAGCGCGTGGTCGCCCGCTACCCGGAGATCCGGAACATCTTGTATGACTACTTGATGGAGAACGGTTCCATCGACCCGGAAGTCATCGGCAATCCCGCCGTCATCGGCCACTGGGAGTTCGTCCCCGAGAAGCTCGTGAAGCCGGCGATGGACCGTGACATGGACCTGCTGTTCAAGCGCTAAAACCTGCCACCTATGGAACACAAGCCGCGTATCATCTATTTCCAGTCCCGGGATGAGTTCCTCCGAGTGGACCTGGCCTCCATCGTCTATTTCGAGGCCGAGGCGAACTATACCCGCTTCGTTTCCTTCAACGGAGACTCCACCCTCGTCTTCATCAACCTGGGGAAGATGGAGGAACTGCTCTCCCTCCGGTTCAAGGACGCGCCCGGCACTTTCGCCCGGGTGGGGAAGCGCTTCATCCTGAATCTGAATTATATCTACCGGATCAATACCCTGAAGCAGGAGCTGACCCTCAGCGACCAGCGCAGCTTCACGTATAACCTTTCCCTGTCCAAAGTGGCGCTGAAGGCCCTCCGGGACCTGATCGCTCCCAAACCTAAAACCGTAGCGAAATGATGGAACTTGTCATCGGCCGGGAGGCGGGCACCGACAAGCCCCGCCTGGCCGTTACGCTGAATGGAAAGACGGTCTGCCTCGGAACACCGGGCGCCGTCCCCAAGAGCGTCAGCCGGAGACATTGCAAGGTCACCGTCGGGAACGATTCCCTGATGACGGTGGAGAACTTGACGGTCTCCACGGAAAGCGAAGGCGTGCAGAATATCGTCTATGTCGACGGGAAAGAGTATGTCCGCCGCGGCGGCGTTCCCCTGGACGCGTCCATCGAGCTCGGCCCCGACCATTATCGTCTGGATGTCCGTACGCTCCTGAAGGCAGTGGCGGCCGGTCAGGCCTATTCCATCGGCCATCTGGAGAAGGTGTACCAGGATTACCAGCAGGAGAAGCTGGACTTGCAGATCAGGCAGGGCAAGCTGAATGCGATCAGCGCCTTGCCGGGTGTCCTGTCCATGACGTCCATCGGCCTGGCCGTCTTCATCCCGAACGCCCGGGTGGTGATGATCGTGATTGCCGCCGTGTTCGCGCTCGTGTTCGCTTTCATCCGCTACAAGAATGCCAGCAAGGTCCCGCTGAAGACCCGGGAGATCGAGGACCGTTTCCGCGAGAAATACATCTGCCCAAATCCTGTCTGCAACCATTTCCTGGGTGCCGTTCCCTACAAGGAACTGCTCAAGAACCATCATTGCCCCTATTGTAAGTGTAAGTTTTCCGAATAGAAGCATCCATGAATACGATACGGATCAAATGCCCGGTATGCGGTGCCATCCTCAATGCCAAGGATGATCCCTCCAATGTCAAGAAGAGCGTTACCTGTCCCAACTGCAAGGAGAGGAGGAAGTTCACGGAGTTCAAAGTCATCGTTCCCGTGGTCCCTGCCCCCGTCGAGGCCGGACGGGAACCGGTGGCGGACGAGACGCAGGTGTGCATCCGCCGCAAGCCGGAGTCGTCTCCGGGCTATCTGCTGGACAAGGCGACCGGCATGAGCTACCCGATCCCGGCCGGCGAGCATGTCGTCGGGCGCAAGACCTCCAAGTCGCCCTCGAAAGCCGACATCGCAATCGAGACGACGGACCGGGGCATGAGCCGCCTGCACCTGAAGGTCTTGTGCTCCCTGGCCCAGGACGGCCGTTACCACGTGTCCGTTTCCAATGCTGAGAACAAGAATCCGACGCTCGTCAATGGCGAGAAGCTGGCAGACGGCGATGTCGTGGGCATCAAGCACGGGGATATCCTGACCCTTTGCGAGACCCGGCTCGAATTCGTAGGAAATCCTGTCGAGGACAGGACGGAACTGAATGTCAATAAGAAGTGACCCTTATGGATCCACGCTGTTTACATGCGGGCAGTTGCCTGCAGAATGGAAAATACCGCATCCTGTCCGTCCTGGGGCAGGGCGGGTTCGGCATCACCTATCTTGCGGAACAGACCGGACTCGGCATGCGGGTCGCCATCAAGGAATTCTTCCTCAAGGGGTCCTGCACGCGGGAGAACGGTACTTCCCGGGTGAGCGTTCCGGTGGCCGACAATGAAGAACTGGTCACCCGCTGCCTGAAAAAATTCAAGGCCGAGGCCCGGAAGATCGCGTCGCTGAACAACGACCACATCGTCAACATCATCGACGTGTTCGACGAGAACGGGACTTCCTACTATGTGATGAAATATCTGGGCGGGGGATCCCTCGCCCTCCGGCTCAAGGGAGGCGCGGTCCCGGTGAAAGCCGCCTTGAAGGTGATCGGGGATATCGCCGACGCCCTGAAGTCGGTCCACTCCAACGGTCTGCTGCACCTGGACGTCAAGCCGGCCAACATCCTCTTTGACGAGCGCGGCCGTTCCGTGCTGATCGATTTCGGCGTGTCCAAGTACGTGGATTCCCAGCAGGATTCCTCGACGACCTCGTCGCTGATCGGATACAGCCGCGGCTTTGCGCCGCTCGAGCAGGTCAATTCCGTGACGGCCTCGCTATCGCCGGCTTCCGACATCTACGCCCTCGGCGCGACGCTTTACAACCTGGTGACGGGCTCGGTCCCGCCCGAGGCGTCGGTCGTGATGGACATGGGCATCACCAACTGGCCCACAGATATGGACGAGGACGTCAAGCACGCCATCATCCAGGCGATGCAGCCGCGTCGGAAGGACCGGCCGCAGGACATCGACGCTTTCCTTGCCCTGCTTCCGGTGGAACAGGTGGAGGCGCTCCCGGAAGACGATACCGTCTTGGTGACGGCCGTGGAGCCGGAACAGGCGTCGGCGCCGGCGCGCCCGGCCAGGCGGTGGCCGCTCGTCGTGGCCGCCGTCATGCTGGCCGCTTCCGTCGCCTTCTTCGTCCTTTCCCTGTCCGGGCGCAACGCGGAATCCGCTTCTCTGGCCGACCAGACGGCCCTCCAGGAACTGAACGAACAAGTAAGCGCCTTGAAGGAGCAGAACGCATCCCTGCAGAAGCAGGTCGATTCGCAGACCGGCCAGATCAGCTCCCTGAATACCCGGATTACGACCCTGCAGCGGGATAACACGACCCTCAAGAATCAGGTCAATTCCTACAAGCCGGACGCCGAGCGTTGGCGTCGCTACATCCAGCAGAATCAGTGAAACCTGACATTTCATCCAGAAAACCCGGTATTTCGTGTAGTAAACCGCAGATTGCTTTTCCGGATGGAGACAGGTTGTTAGTTTTGTGCCAAAGTAGATAGAAAAAGAAAACAGCAAATTATAGCCATCATGTTGTTCAAGAGAAACAAGCGCAATGCCGAGAGCACCACGGAGACGACCGTGGTGAAGCCCGCTCCCGCCGCCGGGGCCGCCGAGGCGCCCGGAAAGCCGAAATCCCGTCCCGCCCTTTGGAAGAGCGTCCTCGTGGGCGGTGTCCCGGGCATCCTGATCGGGGCCATGAGCCGTGAGACGGCCGGGAAAGAACCCGGAACAGTCCATCCCGGCGCGGAGGATCCCGGTGCAGACGACGTCCTAGCGCCGGAGGTGTCTCCTGTTGCGTCCCCGGTTGAAACGCCGGCAGAAACCCCGGTCGAAACTACAGTAGAAACTGCTGCAGGAGCGGAGGCCGCTACGGCTTCCACCGCAGTCGTGAACGAAGCCATGTCGGTATCGGACGAGATGACGTTCAAGGAGGCCTTTGCGGCCGCCCGGGCCGAAGTGGGGCTCGAAGGGGCTTTCGTCTGGCACGGACAGGTGTATTCCACGTACCGCGCCGACGACCCGGAATGGAAGGAATTGTCTATGGAGGACCGTATCGCGCACAGCGAACACATCCTGTCCCAGGTCCACGCCACGCCCTATACGCCCGGCGAAGATGAACCGGAGATTACGGAAGTTCCGGAAATCCCTGCGGAGGACGTTGCCGAGGAGGCAACACCTGCGGAAGAAGCGCCCGCTGAGGAGGTCCCTGTGGAGGAAGACCTCGAACTGATCGATGAGGACGAGGACGCGGATGTCCACATCGTGGGAGTCGAACTCCCCGGTGCGGAGGAAGGACCCGACGTCCAGGTCGCCTATGGCGAGATGGACGGCTCCGACGCGGTCTTCGCCGACACGGACGGCGACGGCGAAGTGGACCTGGTCCTGATCGACGTGGACGGCGACGGACAGCCGGGCCTGGGCGAGGCGTTCGACGTCTCCGACTCCGGCATCAAGATGGATGACCTCTTCACACCGGATCCGGATGTATTATAAAGTCACAGCCCGTTCGATCCTGGAACTGGGGAAGCGCGAGAATCAGGAGGACAGTCTCTATCCTCCGTTCACCGGCATGCCCATGGAAGGCGCCCTGTTCATCCTGTGCGACGGGATGGGCGGCCACGCCGCCGGTGAAGTCGCCTCGCAGACGGTCTGCGACGTCATGTCGCAGTATGTCAACGCCCATCCCCGGGAAGACGGACTCTTCGGCGAAGCGGACTTCTATGCCGCCCTGGACGCCGCCTACGATGCCTTGGACGCCAAGGACACGGAGGAAGTGAAGAAGATGGGTACGACGCTCACGTTCGTCAAGTTCCATGCGGGCGGCTGCTTCACGGCGCACATCGGCGACAGCCGGATCTACCAGATCCGTCCGTCGGAAAGCCGGATCCTGCACGTGACGCGGGACCATTCCCTGGTGAACGACCTGGTGAGACTGGGCGAACTGACGCCCGAGGAGGCGAAGACCTCGCGCCAGAAGAATGTCATCACCCGCGCCGTCCAGCCCCATCAGGACAAGCGGACGAAGGCCGACTGCCTGGACATCACCGACCTCGCGGTAGGGGATTACTTCTACATGTGCAGCGACGGCATGCTGGAACAGGCCGAAGACTGGGAAATCGTGAACATCCTCTCCCTGCCGCGTCCCGATGAAGAGAAGATCGGGATCCTCCGGGGGGCGACGAAAAACAACAAGGACAACCATTCCGCGCACCTGATCCGGATCGTGGAGATCCTGGAAGAGGAACCCCGTCCGGAACCCGCTCCGGAACCGGAGCCCAGGAAGAAGTGGTGGCAGCGGTTGTTTCAATAGCAGGAAGCCATGAGTGAGAACGCCAGTTTTTTCGATGCGGCCGGTTATGACATGGTCAAGCTGCTCGGCAAGGGCAGCGTGGCCAAGGTGTGGCTGGTGCGGGACCGGCAGTTCGGCCATGTCCGCGCACTGAAGGTGCTGGACAACGCCGTGGGCGAGGACCAGGCGTCTTCCGACTCCTTCTTCCGGGAGTGCGCCCTCCTGCTCCGCATCGGTAACAGCGGACATCCCAACATCGTCTGGATCGGCCGTCCCCGGGTCGTCATGGACCGGGCGATGGTCGAGATGCAGTACGTCCCCGGGCGGACGCTCACCGACTTTATCCACACCGACTCGCCCTTTGTCCCGTATGAGGAAATCCTGCGCTTCATCGGGGACATCGGCAGTGCGCTGGCCTTGCTCCATACGGAGTGCTACAAGTCCATGATGATGCCCGGCGACGACCGGAAGATGTCGCAGGAGGAGCTCATCGCCCGCTATGGGATTTCCCACAACGACCTGCATACCTCCAACATCATGCGGAGGAGCGCGGACGGTGCCTATATCCTCCTGGATTTCGGCCTGGCCATCCAGGACGGAGTCGCGGTGCGGAGCAGCCTGCGCAACGAGGGACATCCCGAATACCGGGCCCCCGAGAAGTTCGAGGCGAAAAGCGGCGGACGCCAGGGCGACATCCGGGTGGATGTCTATTCCTTCGGTGTCCTTCTGTTCGAGATGCTTACCGGCAATCCGCCCTTCCACTGCGAACCGGGCGACCTCGAGACCGGGAAGATCTACCGGCTGCACAAGGAAGCCCCCGTTCCTGACATCGAGCCCCTCCGCAAGAAGGCGTTCCAGTCGGTTCATCCCGATGGCGCCTATGTCCGGGACTATCCCAACTGGCTCGAGAACATGGTCCGCAAATGCCTGGCCAAGAATCCTGACGAGCGGTATGCCAACATGAAGGAGTTCATGGACAGTTTCCATGAGAACATCCTCATCGAGAAGAAACTCGCCGCGAAGCAGGAGGAACGTCTCCGGAAGGAGAAAGGGGAGCTCATCAAGGAGAATGAAGCCCTCCGCGTAGCCCTGGAGGAATGGGAACAGAAGTTCAAAAGCCTGCAGGCCTCCGCCATCGCAGCGGCCAAGGCGCCCGAAAAGACGCTGGAGACCGCCCCTGCAGCTACGCAGGCAAGCGGACGCGGGACGCCCGCCTGGCTGGGCGCCCTGCTGGGATTCGCCCCGGCGGCCGTTGCCGGCAATGTCGGCGCACGGAACCTGCATCTCCATTCTCGCGCGCCGGTAGAAAGCGTACCGGACGGAATCGACGGGGAAGATGCTCCCGACGAAGTGGAAGTTTTCCTGGACACGGCCTCCCAAGGCCCTGTTCCGATGGCCTCCTCCGTGTCGGGCTCCTACCAGGAGGCTTTCGCCGCCGCCCGCCACGAAGTGGGGCCTGGCGGAGTGTTCAACTGGAACGGAGAACTCTATTCTACCTATTCGGGGGACGAATGGAACCGCCTTACGTCGGCACAGCAGGCGGAGTTCAGCGCCCGCGTACAGGAGCTCGAGGCCGAGCTCAGCGACGAGGTGGAACTGGTGGACGACGCACCGGACGCCGATCCCGCGGACACCGACGACGTCGTCATCCTGAACGAAACGGATTATTCGGGAGGCGATCCGTCTTTCATGGGCGGGGGCCTGGAGGAAGCCCCCAGTGAATAAACAAGCAGTTAATTGTAGGATTCGAATATGGGTATCTTCGATTTTTTGACCAAGGCGGCCGGTTTCGGCACTCCCGAGGAGGCCGGCGGCCTTTCTCGCAAGAACTTGGTCGAGAAGGTCTTCGCGGAGTTCAAGCGCCAGCTGGAGCAGGAGACGACCGATCTCCAGCTCCTTTTTCCCGCCAGTTTCACGATCTATCTGTCGGCGGCCGATTTCGACAAGCGCAAGTCCGGTTTCCCGTTTACGGTCAAGGAACTCGTGAACCGGTTCAACAGGGAAATCCGGCGCCGCATGCGCTCCGGTCACAGTGACTACGTGGCGCACTCGCAGTTCTGGTACTTCAAGTTCAACTGCTTTCCGGAAGGTGGCCTCGTGGTCGTGGACGGGAAGTCGATGGAGTCCCTCGCGGAAGGGGACGTGCTGATCCAGTGCGACCTGGTCCCGAACCAGGACGTGAAGATGCCGCCCAAGGATCCTTCCGGAAGGCGGGTGGTGTCCACGATCGTGGACAAGGCCCCCGTCGTTCAGACGACGGCTATCAACCTGCAGGCTGTCAAGGGCGTCACCGCGAAGCCCGGCTATACCTATATCGTCGAATTCGCCAATTTCGAAGACCTGACCAGCGAGGTGTTCTCCGAGGCCCCGGCGCCTGCCAGGAAGAAGGAGGCGCCCAAGACGTACGGACGTCTGGAAGTCCTGGACGGCCCTGCTTTCATCGTGGACGGCCGCGAGGTCTCCGAGTTCGAAGTCACCGTTCCGGACTTCTATCTGAGCGGTGTGAACGACACATCGGTCATCGGCGGAATCCCGGTCCTGCGGGTCAATTCCGACGAGGTGGTCAGCACCCATGTCCATCTGCATGCCGACGCTCCCGGCGTCTTCAAGGTCCGCGCGAACGGCCCCGTATGGGCCTGCGGCATCCACCTCGACGCCTCTTCCAAGGAATCGGCGGACCTCCGTCCCGGTGACCAGCTGATCATCGGCGACGGCATCGTCGTCATCCAGGTAAAGAAATAGCCGGCGATGATCGGATACGGCTGCGTCGGAAGGACGGATCCGGGACGGGTCCGCAAGAACAACGAGGATGCCTTTGTCGCGACCCGCGTTCAGGACACCCCTTTGCTGCTGCTGGCGGCCATAGACGGCGTCGGCGGCTACGAAGGGGGAGAGGTTGCGGCGGACATCACGGCGCGGACGCTCCAATCCTATGTGGAAGCACATTCCGGCGACATGCCGCTGGACCTGATGAAAAAGGCGCTCCTGGAGGCCAACAACGCCATTTGCGCGGAACAGAACCGGCGGCCTCACCTCGAAAGCATGGCGTGCGTCGCGTCGGCCGCGCTCGTGGACCTGGAGCGGAAGCTTGCCTATGTCGTCCATGTCGGGGATTCCCGGATCTACCTGTTCGGGCCGGACGGGCTCCGCAAGATTACCCACGACCATTCGCTCGTGGGGTATATGGAGGACAACGGGGACATCACCGAGTTCCAGGCGATGCACCATCCCCAGCGCAACCTCATCGACCGTTGCCTGGGCGACGCCCCCAGGGAATACGGCAAGGACGGGCTCCTGGAATCGGGCATCTATCCCATCCCGGCGGGAGGCAAGCTCTTGCTGTGCTCCGACGGCCTGACGGACCTCGTCACGGCCCGGGCCATCACCGAAATACTGGCGTCCGAGGCCGATACGGCGGGCAAGGCGGACGCCCTGGTCGAGGCCGCCAACGCTCAGGGAGGCAAGGACAACATCACCGTCGTGCTGCTGGAACTGTCTCCCGAAGAACCGGAACCGGAGCCGGAAGCCCCGGTCCCGCCGAAGAAGACCCGCTGCGGGCTTTTCCGCTGGCTGGGCCGGAGGAAGAAAAAGAAATAAGAAGAAATGGACAAGAATCTGCTCGCCCGAAGCCGTTGGATGTGGGTGGCCCTGATCGCGGCCGTCCTCATCTGCGGTTTCATCGTGTTATACCGGAATGTGGCGCCGGTCCTGGACACTTCCGTCTCAGACGGGGCGCTGGTATTGACCCGGGGCCTGCCCGCGGAGGATCTCTCTTCCTATCTGCTGGAAAAGGGCTATGTCGAGGATCAGGCCGACGCGGACTGCATCGCCGGATGGCTGGTGACGCACATGGGCAAAGGCGGCCTCGCAAACCTCGGCGCCCTGAACAAGAATCCATTCCGCATCCCCGTGACGGTGGCGGATACCCTCGGCGGGACAGGCCTGCGTCTTCGCAGCGACGCCTCCCGCCTGAACCTGGGTCAGAATTCCGATTTCCGGGCCCTGGACCTGTCGGCCTTGTCGGCTTCGTTCTCCTATGGGGGCGATTCGCTGTATTCCATTCCCATGCTCATCCAGGAGGAGAATCCCGTCTATGCCGCGATGACCGGCTTCAAGGGCCGGATCTTCAAGCGGGTGTACCGGACGGTCAAGAAGGACTATTTCCAGCCCGTGGAGGGGGTTGTGATCCGCATCAGCGAGTATGATTCCGCGAACCGCGACGGCGTTCCCATCGGATACATGAAAACCGACGCCTCCGGCCGGGCGGTCTTCCAGGGCAAGGCGGGCCATTACTACAGCCTGCTGCCCATCGAGCCGGGCTACGAGTTCGGCGCTTCCGTCGGAACGCGCGGGATGGAACAGGGCCTGGACCACCATTTCAAGACGGTCGTCCGGAACCGCCGGGCCCATACCATCCGCCTGTTCGATTCTTTCACCTACGGACGCATCAAGGAGGACCATTCCCTGATCGTACGCAGCGCCGCCTCCTACAAGTCCTCTCTCTTCCGCTTCCTGCTCATTTTCCTTGCCGCGTGGGGCTTTTTCTTCCTTTTCCTGCATTTCCTGTCCAGGAAAAAGAAAGTCGATTATCGGATTCCGCTGATCCTGATGTTCCTGACCGGCATCGACATCCTGTGCATGTGCTCCATCGCCGACCCGCTGACGGATTCCCTGCTGGCGAAGGAGATGGTGCGGGGAACGGTCGCCGGCCTCGTGCTGATGGCCGGCTTCACCCTCGTGGACTGGGAGCGGTTCTTCTACCGGGGAATCGGGGACAGCGGGGTGGAGTTCGATTTCGTCCTCCAGTTCATCCGTTTCCTGGAGCGTCCCTTCCCGGAGAAGGTGGCGTCGTTCCAGGCCTATTCCCGCCAGCATCGGAACTCCAAGGCCTGGATTCTGGTGGTCTTGCGCTATTACCTCTGCCTTGCGGTGAGCGTACTGCTGCTCCCCCTGGAGTGGCTTATGCGGTTGATCGCCTACTTGCCGAAGAAGTGGGGCTTCGAACTGCCCAAGGGGGCCGGGTATCTGCTGGTCGTGCTGCTGCTCATCGTCCTTCTCGCCCTGTTCGGGGATGGTCCGGAGGGGAGCGGAACGAAGGTCAACCTGTTCTTTTTCCAGCCCAGCGAGTTGAACAAGTACCTGGTCGTCCTGTTCATGGCCGCCTTCTTCTGCCGCAATGCGTCGCGTATCCAGGCCTTCTCGGACAAACTCTCCCGCGGTACACTTCTGCTGCAGATCAAGACGGTCGCTTTCATCCTCCTCGCCATCGGCCTGCTGCTCGTCCTGTACATGGTCGTGATGAGCGACATGGGCCCGGCGCTCGTGCTGATCGTCACATTCATCCTCCTTTACGCGATCGCGCGGCGAGATGTGGGGCCGATGCTGCTGGGTGTCGCGTCTTTCCTGCTGCTCACGTACCTTTCCAAGTTCCTGCCGGTCAGCCCGCTTGCGGGACAGCTACTCGCTGCTTTCGTGTGGCTGGTGCTCTGGGTGGCGGGCGGCTATCTGACATCCCGCCGCCTGTATGAGAGCGCCATCTTCTTCAACCTCCTTCTCTTTGCATTCATGTCGGGTGGAAGCATCCTGGTCAAGGTGGGCATGGAGAATGAGGGACAGCGGCTGCTGGACCGCCAGCAAGTCGCTGAAAATCTGTGGAATAACGATGTTACTGGTGGCGGAGACCAGGTCGTCCAGGGTATCTGGGGCCTGGCTACCGGTGGCCTTACGGGCCAGGGACTGGGAAAGGGTGATCCGAACCTGGTGCCCGCCTTCCATACGGACATGGCGTTCACGAGCATCGGCGAGGAACTGGGCTTCGTGGCCCTTCTGCTGCTGATCGCCTGCTTCGCATTCCTCCTGCACCGATGCCTGGTCATCGGCTACCGGTCCGGTGATTCCTTCCTGTTCTTCCTGGCATCAGGCATCGCCCTGGTGACCGGGGTCCAGTTCTTCGTCATCGTCCTGGGCAGTCTGGGACTTATTCCGTTGACCGGTGTCGCTGTGCCTTTCCTGAGCCATGGCATGACGAGCCTGATTCTGAACCTGGGCGGCATGGGCATCCTCCTGTCCATTTCCGGGCAGAAGGTCCACGACTCCCTGAAGGAAGAGAACACCGGCTACGCGCGGGTGCTCACGGCGACCAGCATCTGGGGCTTCCTGGGCGTGTCCGTCGCCATCATCGCCGTCCTGCTCCATTACCAGGTCTTCCAGCGGGACAAGTTCCTGATCAAGCCGGCCTACGTCTGCAACGAGCAGGGGGTCAAGCTGCAGGAGTACAATCCCCGCATCCGCCGTCTGCTGAGGAAACTGGAGTCCGGCAATATCTACGACCGGAACGGCCTGCTCCTGGCGACGAGCGACCGGGACGAACTGGACGGAGCCTGGATGCGCGCCGATACCCTGTTCAAGGGGGCGGCCCATCAGCGGCTTTCGGATTGGAACGCCCGGCTGCGGAAGCAGTATCAGCGCCGGTACTATCCTTTCGGGTCCGATCTGTTCTTCATGCTTGGCGACGTCAATACGATGACCCTCTGGGGAATCGACGAGCGCAATCCGTTCGGGTATCTCGCGGAGGAGCGGCACCAGGTGGAACTGCTTGGTTTCGAGACGGCTCAGTATGAGGACGGGAAGATCGTCAAGTGCTCCTTCGAAGCGCATCAGAGCGTGTCCCCGTTCCTGCCTTCCATCGACACGACCTATGACTTCGTCGTCCGCGACTACTCGGACCGCCGGCTGCTTCGGATGCTCAAGCAGGGTGCCGACGGACGCGCCGCCCGTCGGTGGAACGAGCAGAAGAACAAGCGCGACCTGTACCTGACGGTCGATGCGCGACTGCAGGCGGTCATGCAGGAGCGTATGGCGGAATATCTTCCCGCCCTGCAGGAGAGAGTCGACAGATCCCTGCGGATCAACTATGGACATGTCAAGGGCAGGGTAGTCCCTTCCCAGAAGGTGCGCGCCTCGGTGGTCGTGCTGGATGTGGACAAGGGCGACCTGCTCACGTCGGCCGTCTTCCCGCGGCCGGACCAGGATACGATCCGGGCCTTCCTGAACCAGCGGATGGATTACCTGCGCTATGAGAAGGAACCGCCCTCCAAGCCCTTCACGGACAGAGATCTGGGCCTCACGTACATGACGCCGCCCGGATCCACGGCGAAGGTCATGTCGTCCATGGCCGCATTCATGAAATTGGGAGACAAGGCGGCGAACGCCAGTTATTCCTTCGTCTCGTCGCAGGGAATCGGACATGACAAGGCCGGCACCTACGACATGAAGTCCGGTCTCGTCCAGTCGGTGAACGAGTACTTCATCACGCTGGTGAACGACAACGACCTTTACCCACAGCTGGATACGCTTTACAGGCTGGCGGGACATCGCATCGGCGATGACCGGAAAGACGTGGAGAAGTCGGAGCGGGTGCAGAAGTCGTACTTCTTCTACCCCGACGAGTTCACGCCCGACCAGCAGGCGCATTTCCACCGCATCGTAGAAATGGTCCGGGGACGCGCGAAGGCCCTCTACAAGCGCTATGTGGAGCAGCATCTCCAGCGCAAGATGAATTACGGTGACTGGGGCTGGGCCTGGGGCCAGGGTACCCTGGAGGCGTCTCCGCTGGGGATGGCGCGCGTTGCGTCCATCGCGGCCGGAGACGGCCAACTGGTCCCGACGCGCTATGTCCTGGCCCGTGGAAAGGGGAAAGACAAGGTGGAGATGGAAGGTACGTCCGATCCGGTGCGGGTAATGACCCGGCATCAGAGCAGACTTCTGCAGGAATTCATGCGGGCGGAGACGGATACCCGGCGGATCCCGGGCCGTCCGATGCCGCACACGATGGGCGGCAAGACGGGTACTCCCGAGCGGCTCATCCAGTATATCGACGACTTTGACGATCCCGACAAGTTCAACGACGCCTGGTATCTCTGTTATGTGGGCGTAAAGACGCCGAGATCGGGAATTACCCCTTCCAGGAAGGGCTATATCGCCATTGCGCTCCGGTTGGAGCGGACCTACAAGTTCCAGTCCGGCGAAGCGGCCAACTTCATTTCCAAGGTGGTCGTCCCCGCCCTGGAGGACGCCGGTTACGACGTGCTGGAAACGATGGATTGATAAATAAAAAACGTGATAGATTATGGGAAAAATGTTTGATTGGCTGGGCGCCATCCTGAACCCCACCGGAACCAAACCGCAGGAAGGGAAAGGTTCGGATGCTCCCGAGACGGCCCCTCAGGAATCCGTTTCGCTCGGGTCTTTTTCAGACGTCGTAGACGTGCAGGAGACGCTCAGCGACCTGCTCGTGCGGGAAATGGGCAAGTATCGGGGCGGATCCGGCTATCCGGATCTCACCCTCTGGGTGGACGACCCCATCGCCGCCGTGCTGGCCGCGCCGCTGCAGGAACGCCTGAAGAAGGACCTGCTTCACAGCGGCTGCCAGCCCCGGAACCCCCGGACCTGCGTCACCGTCCGCGAAGGAACGCCCGCAGAGGGCGCCGTCGCCATCGGCCTATCCAAGCGCGGGAAACTCAATCCCGGCAAGGTGTTCGTTACCTTCCAGGAAGCGCGCACCGTCTCTGAAAAGGCGGTGGTAAAGGTTTACTGGGACAAGGGCTCCCTCATGGACGGATCCTACGAAGTCGATCCGTCCACCAGGATGCGCTGGCGCATCGGACGCGGGCAGACATCGAACCGTCAGGACTACTCCTTCAGGACCAACGAGATCGTCATCCGCACCGACGACCCCGACGAGGAGATCCAGGCCCTCAACAACCATGTTTCCAGCGCCCATGCGGACCTGGTGTACCGTGAAGGCCGGTACTATCTTCAGGTTCTTCCTTCCGGCTCCATCGCCGGCAGCAACAGCACGCGCATCATCCGTGACCAGCGCCCCATCCCCGTCGAGCAGCCCGGTATCGACTATCCCTTGCGGGATGGCGACCTGATCGAACTGGGCGGCTCCGTCCTTCTCGAATTCAAATCGTTAAGCTGAAGGTGAGCGCTTTCCGTTCCATATTGGCTTGTGCCCTTGCCGCCCTTGCCCTTTCCTGCACCCGCGCCGTCGAACCGGGCGTGTATACGGTGCAGGGCGGTTTCGTGCGTGTGTTTGTCGACTCCCTCGGGAACACGAAGGCGCTGATGTACCGCGATACGAGCGGGGTTTGGGCCGATACCTTGACGGTGGACTTGAAGGCGGAGAAACTGGCTCTGAAGCCCTACGAGGCGCCGGAATTCCGGCTGTTCCCGACGAAGGAACTTTACCGGGAGCCGATGTACCGGGTGGGGGAGACGCAGGACATCATTTACGGACGCGTCATCCGGAACGAAGGTGTGAGCGAGGACGAGCGGATGGACCTGACGATGGACGTGTACGTCCCGGAGGACGGCGGCCAGGTCGCGCGTCCGCTGATTGTGAATTTTCACGGGGGCGCCTTCAAGGACGGCGACAAGCGCGATTCTACGCTGGTCGAATGGTGCCGCTACTTCGCCTCATTGGGGTATGTGGCCGCTTCCGTCGACTATCGGCAGGGATACCGCCGGAACGTGCAGTCCACGGACGATGCGATGTACCGCGCCCTCAAGGACGCCAACGCAGCCGTCCGCTTCCTCCTGAAGCGGGATTCGCTGCTCATCCATTCCGAGCGCATCTTCGCGGCCGGGGCCGATGCCGGCGGCATCGTGGCCCTGAACCTCGCCTACATGCGCGAGGAGAATCTCCCGGAAATCATTCAGGAAGAGGAAGATACGACCATCGTCATCCACCAGTCCCTCCTTCGGGGCTTCGATGTCCGGGCCGTGGCGAACCTCTGGGGCGCCGTGCCGGACAGCGCCATCCTGCACAATGCGAAGATTCCCGTCATCTCCTTCCAGAGCCGGGAGGATCCGGTCATCGCGTTCGGCAAGGGCTATCCTTTCGAAAGCTTGGAGGAAGAGGAAGACGGGCGGGATGCGATGGATGAACTGCGGAGAATCTTCGAGTCCATCGTCTCCATCTTCATCCCCGAGGTGGACCGCCATCCCTTCCGGGAAATGTGCGGCGCCGGCGTCATCCATCGCATCCTGAAGGGCAACGGCGTCGCCAATGAACTCCACGCCTTCGACGGGGCGCGTCACAACCTCTTCTACGGTGAAGACGGCCTGGTCGACTATCCCGTCTACGACGAGATCAAGGACCGGACCGCCGCTTTCTTCGCCTCCAAGATGGTCGTCGCCCCCGTCTCCCTCCGCCAGGATCCCGAGGACCCGCAACTCTTCGTCATCGACAACTCTGAAGTGGAAACCTGCCTCTGGAACGTTGAGGGCGGTGTGCTGCTGGGCAAAGGCGATGATGCCGCCCGCATCCTCTTCTTCCCCGACGCCCCGGAGCACAAAGTCTCCGTCAGCGGGGAATATATTTCAGGTCTGACGTTCTACGAGACGGTCACCCTGTCGCAGGACTGACGCCCTACATTCACAAGACTCTTTGCAACCTTGGAAAACCATATCATGACCCACTCAGAAATGATTTCGCAGGCGCACGACAAACTGTTCGCGGCCCTGCCCGAAGATATGACCGCCCAGGACAAGGCGCTCATCGAGGACGCCTTCCAGCTGGCGAAGGAGGCGCACGCCCCGCAGACGCGGGACAGCGGCCTGCCGTACATCCTGCATCCCCTGGCCGTGGCGCTCGTGGTCGTGGAGGAGATGCGGCAGAAGGGCGCCGCGATCGTGGCGGCCGCCCTGCTGCACGACGTCGTGGAGGACACGCCCCATCCCATCGGGGAAATCCGCGACCGTTTCGGCGACGACGTCGCCTTCCTGGTCGCCGCGGTCACCAAGCCCAACAAGAATCAGGTGGACAATTTCCAGCACATCCTGGGTTCCGTCAAGGGCGATGTGCGGGTGCTTCTGCTGAAGCTTTCCGACCGGCTGCACAATATGCGGACCCTTTCCGGCCTCCGGCCCCAGAAGCAGTGGAAGATCGCGTCCGAGACGCAGTTCTTCTTCGCGCCGCTGGCCGGTCGCCTCGGGCTCTTCAAGGTCAAGTCCGAACTGGAGAACCTGGCCTTCCAGTTCCTGGATCCCCTGGAATACAAGCGGATCGAGGAACTCCTGGAAGAGGACCGTCAGCGCACGGAAGTGGCGCTGAACACCTTTGTGGACGAGTGCCGGGATTTCATCGGCGGCGAGATGGGCGGCCACATCGGCTGGGGCGTTCGGTACCGGAAGCCCTTCTCGGTCTGGCGGGAGATGCAGGAGCGCCGTTGCGACTTCTACCACGTTCCGTTCAAGCACTACATCCGTGTGAACTTCAACCGGGAGGCCGTGGACCGGGAAATCAATTCCTCCGGCTGCCGGCGACTTGACGACGAGGACATCATCTTCCGGGTGTATGCCCTGCTCGCGAACAAGTACAGCGAACAGACGGGCAGCCTGGTCAACTATCTCGCGCAGCCGAAGGCCAATGGCTACAAGTCCGTCCATTTCCGTCTCCTGAATCCCTACGGCGGCATCGAAGAACTCCACGTGGCATCTGATGAAATGCGCCTCCAGTCCAACTACGGCTGCATCCTGGACAGCCAGGAACGCTGGCTCGCCCGCCTGACGGACGTGTTCAAGGAGTTGGCCGAGGACCCCGAATCCCTGATGGGCGGCATCCGGGCCTCCCTCTACAACGAGGATATCGTGGCGTTCACCCCGGAATGCAAGGCGATTACCCTGCCCAAGGGCGCCACGGCGCTTGACTTCGCCTATGCGGTGGATCTTGGCGACCACGCTCGCTATGCCCGCATCAATGGGCGGCTGTCCTCCCTCCGGACCGAGCTCAAGCGCGGAGACTGCGTGGAAATCGGCACCGACCCGTCGGCCCATCCCAAGGCGGACTGGCAGAACGCCGTCACCTCCTACAAGGCCCGCCGCCAGATCCAGGACTACCTGAACAAGCTTCCGAAGCCGAAGCACACCCTCTGCCCCCACTGCCATCCGATGCCCGGCAGCGAGATCATCGGCTTCCAGGATGCGAGCGGCCACGTGACCATCCACGGCCGCAACTGCCCGGTCGCCATCCGGATGGCCTCGGAAAAGGGCAACACCATCGTCGAAGTCAAAGACTTCGTGGCCGATCCGGCGGTCCTCTACCCGGTGCGGGTGGAAATCGTCGGCATCGACCGTTTCCATCTTCTTCAGGACATCCTGGACTGCATCGTGGGCGAACAGAAATTGTCGATGAAAGGCCTCTTGTCCCAGACAAAAGACGACATTTTCACGTGTTCCATCGAATTTGACGTCCACGCCGCCGACGAACTGAAAGATGCCCTGGCGGCCATTTCAACGATTGACGGCATTGAAGAAGTGACGGTAAAGTAGAAGGACGGGTTTGAGGCGAAACTCTCAATGTTGGGTATTGTTGTTGAGTGAGATTGCGGTATTTGAAACTTCTACTTGCTATTGTCCTTTTTTATTGATAACTTGCAAGTGTTAATAACCCAACTATCAATTCAATAATACGTTTGTTATGAGTGCTAAATGGTGTCAGGTTCAAGTCCTGAGGAATGGTCGTACAGATTGGCCGTACGTGTATGCGAAGGTCGCAGGCGAGGTTTCCGGGTTCGTGGGTGGCATGACCTCTGATTTCCGGACGGATGATCGCGGAATTGCCATTGTCGAGTGGTATAGCGGAGACTATCTCAAGAAGCTCTACATCTCTGGAAAGACGTTTGAAGGGCCTTTTGAGAACGGCCGTTCATACAGGATTTCCTATTGGGATTGACGTTTCTTTGATTCTGTCGTCTATATCAACTTGTAAGTTTATGGGACTGTTTAAATTTCTATCGGACTCAGTGAAAGAGTCTTTTAGCGGCAAACCGTTCGTCGCGAGATGCGACAATTGTGAGAGAATGACCAATCAAATCGCCTACTACAAGGACGGTATCAAGCTTAGGAAGTGCTATCGGTGCGGCGGAGTCTGGAAATCATATTATTGATTTCGTTTGCCCCGGTAGCTATCCCTCCATCACCCTTTCCACATCCTTCTTCTCACCCACGATCCATAAGATGTCGCCATCCTCGAAAGGGGAGGTGACGTCGGGGGTGTGGAGGTTGCCGTCGGCTTTTTCGACGCCGGCGACGAGACAGTGGTGGCGGTTGCGGATGCCGGCGTCGCGGATGGTTTTGCCCAGGAACGGGGATAGACCCGTCACCGGCACGCATTTGAGCACCATCTCGCCGCTGTGGTAGCGCTCGTCCTCCAGGTCGATGGCGCTGGCTTTCAGGTGCTCTCCGAAGGCTTCGAGGTCGGCGTCGGAGCCGATGACCTGGATGCGGTCCTGCGGGAAGACGCGATTGTTCGCCTTGGGGATGTTGATCCGAAGGCCGCCGCGCAGGATGGACACGACCTGGATGCCGAAACGCTGGCCGAGATTCAGTTCCGCCAGGGTCTTGCCGCCCCAGTCGATTTCGGCGGGGATGTCGAAGTCGGCGAAGTGCATGTCCTTGGACAGCAGGCGGGAGGCGTATTCCGGCTTCTTTTCACCCAGGTACACGTCACGCAGTTCGCGGGAACGGAAGTTCGTCAGGAAGGTGTGTTCGATGCGCTGTGCGTTCCGCTTGATGAAGTGGCTGGAGACGATGGCGAAGACCACCAGGAAGGCCAGGACGAAGATCAGGAGCACCGAGATGTGGAACAGGCGGGCCAGGACGTAGAAAACGAAGCCCAGGGCCAGCGCATAGCGCAGCACGACGGTCGCCACGAGCGGCGCCCGGTTCGCGCGGCTTTCCTCCCAGAGGGCCTGGAAGGCGTCCGAGTGGCTGTGCTTGATCACCATCGTCCGCAGGAAAGGCGCCAGGGCGACCAGGGTGATGGCCCCCGAGACGATGTTTGCCCACGGCTCGGGGATCCATTTCGCGGCGAAAGGCACCAGCAGGCCGAAGGAAAGGCTGTTGATGGCGATGCACAGGATGCCGTAGATGAGGACGACCTTGAGCACGGAGCCGAGGTACTTCCGCCATTCGCTCTCCTTGCTCGTGGTAGGGGAGGCCGAGGAGGCGGCGTAATTGTCCATAAAGGAGCGCACCCGCCCCGGAAGGTGCTTGTACACAAATCCGTACGCCGGTTCCGCCAGCCGGATCATATACGGCGTCAGGAAGATGGTGATGACCGATACGGCCACGACGATCGGGTACAGGAAGCTGCCCGTGACGCCCAGGGACACGCCCAAGGTGGCGATGATGAAGGCGAACTCGCCGATCTGCGTCAGTGAGAAACCGCACTGCATCGCCGTCTTCAGCGGCTGTCCGGACAGGAGCACGCCCGTGGTCGCAAATAGCAGCTGGCCGAGGATCACCGTCAGGGTGATGACCACGATGGGCAGCCAGTACTGGCCGATCATCGCCGGGTCCACCATCATGCCCACGGACACGAAGAAGATGGCCCCGAACAGGTCTTTCACCGGTTTGACGATGCGTTCGATGTGTTCCGCCTCGATGGTCTCCGCCAGGATGGAGCCCATGATGAAGGCGCCGAAGGCGGCCGAGAAGCCGGTCTTGGCGGCGAGG
>JAEEGG010003247.1_pt1 | contig 40673 bp, 27 predicted proteins | sample 9134161 | NCBI WGS metagenome assembly JAEEGG01 (sample SAMN16246543, study PRJNA631951) | gut metagenome | biome: gut microbiome; feature: rumen; material: CR-attached | host: Bos | place: Iran: Karaj | collected 2018-10 | reverse complement strand
TTTCGGGTTATGGGTGACGTCGAGTGTCGTCAGCGGGTTTTCCAGACAGGAGAGTATTTCCAGGTCGGGGAATACCGAGACGTCAAGTGTGGTCAGCTTGTTGCCGTAGCAATGCAGGTATTTGAGGGCTGTAAAGAACTCTACGCCTTTCAGGTTCTCGATGTTCTTTTGGTTGACCTCTATCAGATAGGTGCTACTGATTTCCTCGTCGCTGAGGAAGCCGTCCTGGTCACCGTCGTACCTCTTCTTCTTGATTTCCGCGCGGAAGTTGTCGTCGGGGAAGTTGACGTCGTCGATGGCAATGCCTGGCGAGCTGCCCTCATATTCCTTCCATTCATAGCCGCTCCCCGTGTCTGCATTGTAATAGACCTTCCAGTGCTTGGCGTTGGCTGCTGCCACCTGAAGGGTGGTGATGACGTTGCCCTCTCTGAAAGTGTGTGGATAATAGGCTTTGATAGTTCCTGCGGTTACGGTGGGCAGGCTCTCCACAAAGGCATTCATAGCTGCGCCGCGAATCTGGTTGGCATGAATCTCTAAAGAATACAGACCTGTGCAACCCTCAGGCAATACCAGTTCTGTCAATACGCAGAAGCTGAGATCTACTGTTTCCAACTTGGTGCAGCCTGAAAGATTGATGGACTCCAGCTTATAACTTGATCCGCCATTTATCTTAGTGAGTTCTGGGTTGTGGGAAAGGTCGACGCTGGTCAAGTCGTTTTGTCCAAAGTTAAGTGTAGATAACAGCGGCAGCATGGAGACGTCAAGGGCGGTCAGATTGCACTTCGTACAGGTCAGAGACGTGAGCTTGGTGTTATGCGAGACGTCAAGTGTCCCTACCGGAGTGCCATAGATGTGCAGATAATCCAGTTCCGTGAGTTTGCTCAGGTCAACTGGGGTGATGAGTTCCGTGTTATAGTAGAAGTCCAGGTAGGTGAGCTTTGTGTTGTTCGAGACGTCTAATGCCATCAGGTTATTGTTGCCGACATTCAGGTGCTCGAGGTCCAGAAGCTTGCTGACGTTGATAGCCTTCAGTTTGGCATTGTACAGATCAATCTTCTTCAGCTTCGTGTTGGCAGAGAGGTCGAGGGGCTTAGCACTCAAGTCGTTTCCCCTACAATCGAGTTCGGTTAGTTCTGTGAAGAACTCGATGCCCGTAAGGTCCTTAACGCCTTTTCCTCTACAGTCAATTTTCGTTGCGGCGGCAATCTCATCGTTGCTTAGGACGTTGTCGTCGTCCAGGTCGAAGGTCGTCTTGACGTAGGTACGGAACGCCTCGTCGGGGAAGTTTTGCTCGTCGATGGTGGGGCACTTGATGACCACTTCCTCTGTGGTAAACGTGGTGCCGTCGGTGGTCAGACCGCCTATGTTATAGTTGTTGCCATTCTCCAGCTTCTTGGTGATTTTCGTGAAATGGACGCCAGCAGGAGCCACGTACGAACAGTCTATCAGCGAGATGTCGTTAACCCAGTTGATGGAGCCGTAAGACCCGGAGCCTGGGGTTCCCTTTGCTGTCACGTTGGCCTTGTCGACAATCAGCTTGGCAAAGTTATTATGGTTCCATCCGTCGCCATTAATGCCGCCGCCGTAAGTTCCTTCGGCCGTCACCGTACAGTTGGCGATAATCAGCGTTGATGTTTCGAAAGTGACATAGATGCCATTATCACCCCGACAAGTCAGGGAACCCTTGCCGTCGTCGCTGGTAATCATCACACCACCATCTACCTGATGATAGAATGCGACATAATCGTTCGATGTGATGGAGTTGGCGCCTTTCAGCAAGAGCGTCATGTTTCCGACACCATTGATTTTGAAGGCTTCGCCATGCGCATTAATCTCAATGGCAACGTTGTCCATGGTGAGCGTCTTGGTGGCCTTGTCCCAGATGAGCTTGCCGCTCTTGATGTTAGAAAGCTCGGCACTGGTATAGGTGGCAGACTCGTCATACATCGAAATGACAACGTCTGCAAATGCCTGTAAACTCATGGCGAAAACCGCCAGCAGGAGTAAGGTAAACTTTTTCTTCATAAGCTAAAAACTGTAATGGTTAGTAATATTGCCCACAAAAGTATGGAAAATTTTTCAAAAATACAACTTAAATAAGAAAAAAATTCGTACTTTTGCACCAATTATACGAAATTGCTTTAGAAATGGATATTACTGAAAGATTCTTAAACTATGTAAAGTTCGACACGCAGTCGGCTGAGGACAGCCAGACGGTGCCCAGTACGAGTAAGCAACTGGTCTTTGCCGAGTACCTGAAAAAGGAACTGGAGCGCGAGGGCTTGGACGACGTGGAGATGGACGACAAGGGTTACATCTATGCCACGCTGAAGGCCAACATCAAGGAAGATGTGCCGACCATCGGCTTCATCTCGCACTACGACACCAGTCCCGACTGTAGCGGTGACGGCATCAAACCCCAGATAGTCAGACATTACGACGGCTCGGACATTCTGCTCTCAGAGGGCATTGTCAGTTCGCCGAAGAAGTTTCCCGAGTTGTTACAGCACGTGGGCGAAGACCTCATCGTGACTGACGGCACGACGCTGTTGGGCGCCGACGACAAGGCCGGCATTGCCGAAATTGTGCAGGCTATGGTGTGGCTGCAGGAGCATAAGGAGGTGAAGCATGGCAAGATCCGTGTGGCCTTCAACCCTGACGAGGAGATTGGTATGGGTGCCCACCACTTCAACGTCGAGAAGTTTGGCTGCGAGTGGGCCTATACGATGGACGGCGGCGAAGTGGGTGAACTGGAGTTTGAGAACTTCAACGCCGCTTCGGCCAAGATTACCATCAAGGGCGTCAGCGTACATCCGGGCTATGCCAAGGGCAAGATGGTGAACGCCAATGCATTAGCTGCCGAGTTTGCCAAGATGCTGCCTGAAGACGAAACCCCTGAGACCACCGAGGGCTATCAGGGCTTCTACCATCTGTTGGGCATTACGTCGAACATCGAGCAGGCAAAGCTGAGCTACATCATCCGTGACCACGACCGCGACAAGTTCGAGGACCGCAAGCGCTTCGTGCAGCGCTGTGCTGAGCAGATGAACGAGAAGTACGGCGAGGGAACCGTACAGGCCGTCGTCAGCGACCAGTATTATAATATGAAGGAGAAGATAGACCCGCAGATGCACGTCATCGACGTGGTGCTGAAGGCTATGCAGGAGGTAGGTGTCGCCCCGAAGGTGCGCCCCATCCGCGGCGGTACCGACGGTGCCCAACTGTCGTTCAAGGGACTTCCTTGTCCGAACATCTTCGCTGGCGGCATTAATTTCCACGGACCCTTCGAGTTTGTGCCCATCCAGTCCATGGAGAAAGCCATGCAGGTGGTCATCAAGATCTGCCAGCTCGTCGGAAGCTATAATGCGTAGTCCTGTTGGCACTCTTGAAGGATTCAAGATTTAGGATTTAGGAGAAAGAACTTCAATACTTCATTTTTTCAATTCTCTCAATGGCCGAGCTTCCTGCATTAATTAAAGACCTAGCGCTGATACTGGTATCGGCAGGCATTGTGACGCTCATCTTCAAACGCCTTAAGCAACCGCTGGTGTTAGGGTATATCGTTGCCGGTTTCTTAGTGTCGCCACACATGCCCTATACGGCCTCGGTAGTTGACACGGCGAGCATACACCAATGGTCCGACATCGGCGTGATGTTCCTGCTGTTCTCGTTAGGTCTGGACTTCTCGTTTAAGAAAATCCTGAAGATGGGTGCGTCGCCCATCATTTCGACTATTACCATCATCTTCTGCATGTCGATGTTGGGTGTCTTGGCAGGCCACATGTTCGGCTGGAGCAGGATGGACTGCATTTTCTTAGGCGGTATGCTGGCCATGTCGTCGACCACCATTATCTATAAGGCCTTCGACGACTTAGGCCTGCGGCAACAGCAGTTTGCGGGTCTCGTCATGAGCGTGCTCATCCTTGAGGACATCCTGGCCATTGTCATGATGGTGATGCTGTCGGCCATTGCCAGCGGCAACAACCCCGACGGCAGCCAGATGTTGGAGTCCATCGTCAAGATAGGTTTCTTCCTGGTGCTCTGGTTGGTGGTAGGCATCTTTGCCGTGCCGGAGTTCCTGCGCAAGGTGCGCAAACTCATCAACGGCGAGGTGTTGCTCGTCGTGTCGTTGGGACTATGCTGCGCTATGGCGGTATTCTCGACAAAAGTCGGCTTCTCGTCAGCCTTTGGTGCCTTCATCATGGGCAGCATCCTGGCCGAGACCGTAGAGGCTGAACGCATAGAAAAGCTGGTGGAACCGGTGAAGAACCTCTTCGGCGCCATCTTCTTCGTCTCAGTAGGTATGCTGGTTGACCCAGCCATACTGGTGAACTATGCCATACCCATCATCGCCCTCGTGCTGACCATCCTGTTGGGCCAGAGCATCCTCGGAACAGTGTCCTTCATGCTGGGCGGCGAGAGTCTGAGGTCGGCCATGCGCTGTGGATTCTCGATGGCACAGATTGGTGAGTTCTCGTTTATCATTGCCTCGCTGGGACTGTCGTTAGGCGTCATCAGCGACTTCCTATATCCGGTGGTGGTAGCCGTATCCGTCATTACAACTTTCCTCACACCTTACATGATACGGCTTGCCACACCGGCTTATGGCGTTTTGGAGAAACATCTTCCCTCGCGGCTGATACAGATGATGAACCAATTGTCGACGAGCCGTGCGGACAGCAACGATAGGAGCCTGTGGAAGCGCCTGCTGATACAAATGACCGTCAATACGGTGGTTTACAGCATCCTCGCATCCGCCGTCACAGCGCTGATGCTTACCTTCTTCCATCCCTTCGTCACAAAGGTGCTCGACTTCCATTTCTATGTGTTCGGCATTCATTTCTCTGTTCCCGACATTGTCACAGGTGTGGTCGCCGTGCTCTTTGTAGCACCCTTCCTGCGGGCGATGGTGATGAAGAAGAACCGTTCGGAGGAGTGGAAGGCCTTGTGGGCAGAGAGCAACCGCAACCGACTGCCGCTGCTGTTCACCATCTTGGTGCGTGCCATCATAGCGCTGAACTTCATTTTCTACATCTGCAGCTACTTAGGTCACCTCAATCATGCTATCCTCATCACCTTAGCCGTCATTGTGCTGGTGCTGATCATCCTCTCGCGGGCCGTCAAGAACCATAGCATCAGAATGGAGCGACTGTTCATCAACAACCTGCGCAGTAGGGACATCGAGGCACAGATACACGGCAAGAAGCGTCCGCTGTATGAAGGCCGTCTGTTGGACCGCGATATCCACATTGCCGACTTCGACGTCCCCATGAACTCAATGTGGATGGGCAGTACGCTGAAGCAGCTGAACTTAGGCCGCAAGTATGGCGTCCACATCAGCAGCATCATGCGTGCCAACAACCGACTGAACATTCCTGACGGCGACTACATCATCTTCCCTGGCGACAAGTTGCAAGTAATTGGCAGCGACGAACAGCTGAGCAACTTCGGCACGGCTCTGAAGAGTGAACTTCTCGGCGAGGATACCGAAATGGAACAGCGCGAGATGAAGCTGCGCCAGCTCATCATCGGCAGCGAAAGTCCCTTCATCGGCAAGACACTGATGGAGAGCGGCATACGTCACCTCTACAGTTGTATGGTGGTAGGTTTGGAGGAAGGCGAGGAGAACCTCTCGCCAGTCAGCCCGAACCGTAAGTTCCAGGAGGGCGACATCATCTGGGTCGTCGGCGAGGAAGAAGCGCTGTACGCACTATTGAATGATAAATGAGGAATGTAAATAACACTCCTCATTTATCATTTATCATTTGGACAAAGCCAATAGGCTATGCCTCTTAATACCATTGTACGGCATTGGTGCCGCCGCTGCGCTTGTCGTACTTCAAGGCGTCAGTCAGCGTGGCGGCGTTGCAGCGGAAGGAGAAGTTATAGCTGGTATAAGGCGCCAACACCACTTCGCACGACATGCTGAAACAGTGCAGGTCGCGTGACAGAGAAGCCGTTGTCATACTGATCTTCTTGTTCTCGAAGTCGTAGCCGCTGAGGAACGAGATGTCCCAGCCGTCGGACAAGCGTAAGCTACCGTGAACGTTCAGGTTCTGGGTGAACGAGTATGGATAGCGCATGGTATTGTAGTTGAAGCTGCCACTGGTGTTCTCGCGCATAGTGACACCATAGCTAAAGCTTAGAGACCACGGCATCGAGAACTTCATATAGCCATCCTCGTCGGTATCGGCCTTGCCAGCTTCCTTACGAGTGTCGTTCTTGTTGCTCGACAAGTCGTTATCGATGTTTGTCTCCAGCCCGCTGTCATTCTCGTCGTTGGACTGGTTCTCGTCATCGTCCTTTTTCTTCTTGACTCTCTCGCCCTTCAGCCACTTGATGAGATTCATCACCTTCTGGTTGTTCAGCGTATACGACAGGTTCTGCGACATACCCTGGAAACGGCCGAAGCGGCCCTTGCTGTATTCCGTGCGCGTACCTATATAAGGTGTAGCACCCACAGAGTCGGCTTCGTAGGCGTAGGTGGCAAAGACGGCAGTCAGGTTAAACGTGTAACTCTTGGTCAGCTTCAGACGGATGCGTGTCGTCAGGTCACTCCACGGACGCTCGTCGGCGGCCAGGTCGTACGACATGTTGGCACCAAACTCGTCTATAAGGCTGATTTTCTTAAAACCTGTCGAGTCGTCCTCGCTCTTGATTTTCATCTCGAGGTTGTTCTGGATGTCGAAGCTGAGGTTGCCGCTCATCCTGTTACCTGGCGTACCATAGAGCGAGCCCTCGTAGGGAGAGTACTCCACCTGGGTGACGTTGCCGTTGATGTCGGTCTTCAGGTAAGTGTCCCAATAACCATAGCGCTTGGCGCCGAAGTTCGGACGGTAGGAGAATGAGACGGAGGGCGTGAAGACGTGGCGGATGGCCTGTATCTTGTCGCCGAAGAGCTTGCGGTTGGGAACGAACATACCATAGAGCGTGGTATTGGCGGAGAGGTTGAGGTCCCAGTCGTAAAGGTTGTAGAAGCCGGACAACGTGTCGACGACTTCCGTCTGTTTCTCGACATCCCACGACTTCTTCTTCTTCATCAGGTACATACGGTCGGTGAGGTTGAAGCCTGGCGTCAGTGTGATGACGTCGAAGAGTGAGAAGTTGGCCTTGATGGGAATCCTGTGCTGCATACCGTTCTTCCAGTCTTTCGAGAAACTGGTGTGCATGATGCGGTCTTCCTTGACGTCACTGATGCTGTTGCCGAACTGTCCCGTATAGCTCATCGAAATCTTCTCGTACCAGCGTTCCTCGCCAACCTTCTTCTTACGCTTGAAAGGATAGAACTGCGAGACGTTGATGTTCAGGTCGGGGAACGACACGCTGAGAGTGGTGTCGCGCATGTTCTGACTCAGGTTGAGCGTGGTACTCAGCGACATACCGATGCTTGAGAAGTTGGTGCTCCAAGATGCCGAAGAAGTACGTGTGGACTGCGTCATAGCCTGCGGATTATACATCGACGTCAGGTTGTTCTGCTCGAAGTTCGACGTGGCAAAGTTGACGCTGGCAGACAGCGAGCTGTAAGGATTGGCTTTGGCGTCCTGATGGTGCGACCACTGCAACTTGAAACTGGTAGTCTTCGTGTAGTCGGGCATGTTCTTGTCGCCAGTCACCGTGTTCTGGTAGTTAACATAGAACGAACCGTTGAACTTGTAGCGCTTGCGGTAGTTCGATGCACCTGAAATGCCCCATGAGCCCTTGGTATAGATTTCGCCCAACAGCTTCAGGTCCATCTTGTCGCTGATGGCAAAGTAGTAGCCGCCGTCACGAAGGTAGAAGCCGCGGGAGGACTCGTCGCCGTAGGTCGGCATGATGAATCCCGACGAGTAGCTCTTCGTAAAGGGGAAGAAACCGTAAGGGATGGCAAGTGGCAGCGGCACGTCGCACACTACCAGGTAGGTGGGTCCGAAGACGACGTCCTTGCCTGGACGTACCTTGGCTCTCGACATGGCGAAGTAGAAGTCAGGGTGGGGCAGGTCGCAGGTGGTGTAGCGTCCGTGATAGAGGAACATGTCGCCATTGTTGCCGCGTTTGGCCAGCCGCGACGTCATGTAGCCATCCTCTTGTTTGGTATAGACGTCGCTGATGATACCTTTCTTCGTCTTGAAGTTAAAGGCGATGGTGTCGTTCTCGTAAGTGTCGCTACCCATCTTGAAGACTGGCGAACCTGTCTTATTGCCAAGCGAGTCGGTTGTTGGTGTGGCATGCACCAGGCTGGAGTCCATCGACATATAAATCTGGTCGCTCTCCAGGTCCATATCTTGATACTTTACATGTGACTTTCCATAGAGGTGCGCCAACTTGGTGTCGCCCTCATAGACCATCGAGTCCTCGCAGGAGTACTCCACGGGAGCATCGATGCCGCTCTTGCGCTGACGGTTCAGCGAGTCGGCACGCAGGGAGTCGTCTATCAGCTTGTTGTGTTTCCAGATGGCGAGCTGCAGGGAGTCCATGCCTGCCGTGTCAGCGGCAATCTTCGCCATTCTGGCTGAGTCGGCAGCAATCTTGGCCATACTGGCTGAGTCGATGTTTGTCATCAACGGCTTTGCAGTATCGGCGACGGCCTTCATGTCAACCACCGTGTCTTGAGGAACGTTGTCCGTAGCCACAGTGTCCCTACTCTCTTCCCTTAAGGAAAAGCGCAAGCCATGTACGTCTGCCATGACAAACACCATGACAAACAGAAGCAGGAACAGAAGGGTCTTTCTTCTCACGGGTGCAAAGGTAACACTTTTAATGAAGAATGAAGAATGAAGAATGAAGAATTTGCTACCGCATAGTTTTTTTTTATTCTTTTTCCCTTTTATTATCAAGGAACGGCAGCATATCTACTCAAACCGTTCTGCCCAGCCGAGGAACTTCAGCACACCGGCATGACCGAACTTCTCCAGACTTTGGGCGGTCTGGGCTATGGTTAGGTTGCGGTCGGGGTGCGACTTCGAGTAGAACTTGTCGGCATAGCAGACAATCTGTTCTTCCAGCGTCTCGGGGATGAAGTCTTCTGGCGGTAAGGGGAATCCTTGCTCTATGATTTGCTCCTTCGTCAGACCTGTGCCCGTATGGCGTTCGCAAACACGGGCATGGCGTGGAAAGCCCTCAGCCCTCAACAGCTTACCACCTATCTGCCCGTGGCAGATATACGGTTCTGTGCCTGTACAGAAGATGGAAGGAGCCTGACAACGGAAGATGCCGATGTCGTGAAGCATGGCAGCCTCCTCTAAGAACTGGACGTCAATGGGTAGTTCACGGTGCTTAAGGGCTATTTTCAGACAACGGTCAGCCACTTGACGGCTGTGTTTGAGCAACAGACGGCGTAGATCGTCGTCCTCGGGATAGTACTTATATATATAAGATAGGTAGTCCATCGTTTTAATTGTTATTGTTTCGTGACGGAGTAACTTCGCCATTCTAATGGCAAAGGTACGGCAAATTATTGAAGAAATGTGGACTAAAAACGTTAAAAAAAACTATGAGGTAGTAAATTTTTTCATTCTTCATTCTTCATTCTTCATTAAAAGTGTTACCTTTGCAGCCGAATTCAGAAGAACGTGTTTCCGTCCGCGAAACACTTTGTTTCCAAACTCAATTCCACATCACAAGAATCATTAACGAATAACTGTATATTGTTATGTACACGAAAGAAGAATTAGAAAGACTTCCTATCCCTGAATTGATGGAGATAGCCAGCGAATTAGGCGTCAAGGTTTCTCCCAACGACGAGATGGAAACTGTCGTATATGGCATTCTGGACAAGGCTGCCGAGAACTCGGCTGCTGGCTTGGTAGCTCCGAAGCGCAAGCGTACCCGCATTGCCAAGGATAATAGTAAGGTCTATACCGTCAGCGGTAGCGAGGGCGAGAATCTGGACAGCAAGAACACCAAGGCTCCTAAGAAGCAGTCGTTGAGCGCCGTCATTGCCCAGGCAGCTGCCGAAGAGGCTGCCACTGCTCCTGCCGAAGCTGCTCCCGCAGTTGAAGCAGCTCCCGCCGACGTCCAGGAAGAAGCTCCCAAGAAGAAGGGCCGCACCAAGAAGACTGCCGAAGTGAAGGCTACTGATACCCCAGAGGGTGAGGCTGCTGAGGCACCGGCTCCCAAGAAGCGTGGCCGTAAGACGAAGAAGGAATTAGAGGCTGAGGCTGCTGCTCAGGCTGCAGAAGCTCAGGCAACTCCCGAAATTCCAGAGGCTCCGGTAATTCCGGAGAGTCCGGAGGCTGCTCACGATAACCCTGACAGCGTCGAACTGACGCCCGAGGTCATCAGCCAGCTTCAGGAAAAGATGGCTCAGACTTCAGAGGGTGCTGGTGCCGAGAATGCCAGCGGCGTCTGGGAAGGTGACCCAGGCGACGGCACCGACTTCATCACTGTTGTCGATTTGCCTATCGAAGACCAGGCTGCCATGCCTGTTGTTGACATCTTCGACCGCCCCATGAACCAACAGCCTGAGCCGGTGGTTCCTACACAGCGTGCTGCCTATCAGCCTAACGTCAAGGAGATCTTCGACTTCGCCGACCTCATCACAGGCAACGGCGTGCTGGAGATTATGCAGGATGGCTATGGCTTCCTGCGCTCGTCAGACTATAACTACCTGTCGTCGCCCGACGACATCTATGTCAACCCGCAACAGATTAAGCGCTACTCGCTGAAGACCGGTGACGTGGTGGAGTGCACCGTCCGTCCGCCGCACGACAGCGAGAAGTACTTCGCCCTGTCCACCGTTACGAGCATCAACGGCCGTCAGCCTCAAGAAGTTCGCGACCGCGTGGCCTTCGAACATCTGACGCCGCTGTTCCCCGACGAGAAGTTTACGCTCTGTGGCGACCGTGCCACCACCAATCCTTCGGTGCGCATTGTTGACCTCTTTGCCCCCATCGGTAAGGGTCAGCGTGCACTCATCGTCGCCCAGCCCAAGACTGGTAAGACCATTCTTATGAAGGACATTGCCAACGCCATCGCTGCCAACCATCCCGAGGCTTACATCATGATGCTGCTCATCGACGAGCGTCCTGAGGAGGTCACCGACATGGCGCGCACCGTCAATGCCGAGGTCATTGCCTCGACCTTCGACGAGCCTGCCGACCGTCACGTCAAGATTGCAGGTATTGTGCTGGAGAAGGCAAAGCGCATGGTGGAGTGCGGTCACGACGTCGTCATCTTCCTCGACTCCATCACCCGTCTGGCCCGTGCCTACAACACGGTGGCTCCTGCCTCTGGTAAGGTGCTCACCGGTGGTGTCGATGCCAACGCCCTGCAGAAGCCCAAGCGCTTCTTCGGTGCTGCCCGTAACATCGAGAACGGCGGTTCGCTGACCATCATTGCCACAGCTCTGACGGATACTGGTTCCAAGATGGACGAAGTCATCTTCGAGGAATTCAAGGGTACGGGTAACTCCGAGTTGCAGCTCGACCGCATGCTGGCCAACAAGCGTGTCTATCCGGCTGTCAACCTCGTCCAGAGTTCTACTCGCCGCGACGACCTGCTGCAGGATCAGACCACGCTGAACCGTATGTGGATTATCCGCAAGTTCATTGCCGAGATGAACCCCATCGAGGCTATGAGCACCGTCCGCGATCGTCTCGTTCAGACCCATTCCAACGAAGAGTTCCTGCTCTCCATGAATGGATAACGGGAGATTATAGATTAAAGTTTATAGTTTATAGATTATAGAATAGATATTTAGCGGCGCAAGCACTTGTCTCGAACAAGTCTTGCGCCGTTAAGAAAAATCCCTAAGCCGTTTGGCACGGTTAGGGATTATACATGTCTTTGCAATAGAATGCCATGATGTCGTCGAGCATCTTCTTGGCCTCGACAGCCGGACTGTCTGGGTCAAGGGCTATAGCCTGGATGTAGCAGTTAATGGCCTCATGCCATTTCGACTCCTTCCTAAAGGCGTTACCTTGTTCGTACCACTCCTGCGCCGTCATTACTTCAATTCTTCATTTACATTTCCTTCATTTCTTTCATTTCTTTCATCCCTTTCATTTTTGCGAAGCAAGCAGTGTGTTCTTCATCAGCGAACAGATGGTCATAGGACCAACGCCGCCAGGAACGGGAGTGATAAACGAACACTTCGGAGCCACCTCGTCGAACTTCACGTCACCACAAAGACGGTAGCCGCTCTTGCGGGTGGCATCTGGAACGCGGGTTGTGCCGACGTCGATGATAACTGCACCTTCCTTCACCATGTCGGCAGTAACGAACTCCGGACTGCCGATGGCGGCAATGATAATGTCGGCCTGGCGGCATTCGTCCTTCAAAGTCTTCGAACGTGAGTGGCATACTGTGACGGTGGCGTCGCCATACTGCTTCTGCATCATTAGCTGGGCCATAGGCTTGCCGACGATGTTGCTTCGACCCAGAATGACGCACTTCTTTCCGCTGGTCTCGATGCCGTAGCGCTTCAGCAGGGTCAGGATGCCTAAAGGCGTTGCCGAAATGAAGCAGGGCAGTCCGATGGCCATACGGCCGACGTTGATGGGATGGAAGCCGTCGACGTCCTTGCGGTAGTCTATGGCTTCGATGATTTTCTGCTCGTCGATCTGTTTCGGCAGGGGCAGCTGGACGATGAAGCCATCCACGTCGCCATTGCGGTTCAGGCGGTCCACGCACTCCAACAGTTCTTCCTCCGTCACGTCGTCCTCATAGCGGATCAGTGTCGATTTGAAACCGCAAGCCTCACACGCGAGTACCTTATTCTTTACGTAGGTTTCCGAACCGCCGTCGTGGCCCACCAGCACGGCAGCCAGATGGGGTTGTTTGCCACCACGGGCCACGATGGCCTCCACTTCCTGTTTGATTTCTGCCTTTATCGTGGCGGCAGTAGCCTTTCCGTCAATTAAAGTCATATACGGTTTGTAGGGATATTAGGGTCGACTTGAAATAATCATTGCTTCAATTTCTCCATCAGAACGGCTTTCCGCCCTTCATCTTCATCGCTGCGGCCATCTGGGCCATCTTGGAATTGCCGGCACCAGTCACCATCCGCATCACCTTGCGTGTCTGGTCGAACTGCTTCATCAGGCGGTTTACCTCCTCAATCTTCGTACCGCTACCCTTGGCAATGCGCAGGCGGCGGCTCTGGTTGATGATGTCAGGATTCTGGCGCTCCTTGGGAGTCATCGACTGGATGATGGCCTCAATCGACTTGAAGGCGTTGTCGTCGATGTCCACATCCTTCAGCGCCTTGCCGACACCAGGAATCATAGAAGCCAGGTCCTTGATGTTACCCATCTTCTTGATCTGCTGAATCTGGCCGTAGAAGTCGTCGAAGTCGAACTTGTTCTTCCTGATCTTCTTCTCAAGGCGCTTCGCCTCCTCCTCGTCGAACTGCTGCTGGGCACGCTCCACGAGCGAGACGACGTCGCCCATGCCGAGGATTCGGTCGGCCATGCGTTCGGGGTGGAACACGTCGATGGCCTCCATCTTCTCGCCCGTACCTATAAACTTGATAGGCTTCGTCACCACGGTACGGATAGAGAGGGCAGCACCACCACGTGTGTCACCGTCCAACTTCGTCAGCACCACGCCGTCGAAGTCCAGACGGTCGTTAAACTCCTTGGCGGTGTTTACGGCGTCCTGACCCGTCATCGAGTCCACCACAAACAGCGTCTCGTCGGGCTGCACGGCCTCCTTCAGCGTGGCAATCTCGTTCATCATCTCCTCGTCGATAGCCAGACGGCCGGCGGTATCGATGATGACCACATTGTAGTTCTTGGCCTTAGCCTCGCGGATGGCGTGCTGGGCTATCTCCACCACGTCTTTGTTGTCGGGCTCCGAATAGACGGGAACGCCGACACCCTCGCCAACCACGTGCAACTGCTGGATGGCGGCAGGACGATAGACGTCGCAGGCCACGAGCAGCGGATTCTTGTGCTGGCGCGTCTTCAGCATGTTGGCCAGCTTGCCGCTGAACGTCGTCTTACCAGAACCCTGCAGACCCGACATCAGCACGATGGCGGGACGACCATCCAACTTCAGCTCCACAGCCTTGCCACCCATCAGGTCAGCCAGCTCGTCGTGGACTATCTTCACCATCAGCTGGCTTGGCTTGATGGCCGTCAGTACGTTCATGCCCAAGGCCTTCTGCTTCACAGTGTCGGTAAACGTCTTTGCTACCTTATAGTTCACGTCGGCGTCCAACAGCGCCTTGCGCACATCCTTCAGCGTCTCCGCTACGTTAATCTCGGTGATTTTTCCCTCACCCTTCAGTATCTTGAACGACCGTTCAAGTCTGTCACTTAGATTCTCAAACATCGAACTTATTTACTATTTGACTATTTACGATTTACAATTTAGGCTGCAAAGGTACGAAAATAAATGAAGAATGAAGAATGAAGAATGAAGAATTTGCTTCCGCCCTCGTTTTTCCTCGGTTTTTCCTTCCTTTTAACCCAAATCGGTCGTTAGATTTTATGTCAGGGGACAAGCTTTTTCTACTTTGCAAGCCATAGCCAAAGTTGCTGATGCAGACACCAGCCCGATGACTCTTGCAACTGGCTACGAGCTCGCCGCCTTTATTATGCCGTGCCAAGATGTCCCCAGTCGCCACTCAGCTTTCGCATACGAATTTTTTTTGATGAAATTTACTGCCATACTGCCACCAGCCAGGCTAACTACTTGAAAATGAGTAGCGTTCTGGGTGGTGGAAGTAGGGTGGAAGATGGTAGTAAATGGTCAAAACAGCCCGAAAACGACTCAAAAAACTGCGAGTTACAACTGCCAGCCCTCAAGACTATCTTCAGAAATCCTTAGGAAAAGTTGTTGTCCCAGGGGGTGGGACACTCAGAAATCACGTAGAAAAGTTGCAGAAGTTGCCGTGATTTCCTTCAGAAGTTGCCATGATTTCCTTCAGAAGTTGCCGTGATTTCTGACGGAAAGAGCGTAGATTTCTGACGGTTCTCCTAAGGATTTCTGAGTGTTCTCACCTTGGGAACATGGTCTTCCCGCCTTGAGAACAGCAACTTATCCTCAGGATAAGTTTCTAATATTTCAGCTAATCCTTTTGCCGTTTGGTTTTTTTGTTGTAGACAACTACAACTGTAGCGCATATTACGAACCGTCTCCCTATATCGCACGAAGCTACTTTGCAGGCAGTTTTTGACCACTTACTGCCATCTCCCACCTTACTGCCACCACCCGGATGGCTACTCATTTTCAGGCAGTTAGCTTGGTTGGTGGCAGTATGGCAGTAATTTTTGCAAAACTTTTTATTTGTGCGCGCGTGTAGACTCACGCAGTTACTTTCCCTTACTGTTGCTGGCAAGAATAGGAATAATAGACAAAATGAACATTTTTCTTCCATATTATTTGGAAATTTGGAATAAATATATTACTTTTGCGGCATGAACGAGAGAATAAGAAGTGCAACATATACTAAAGAGTTTGATGAATACTACCAAAGTCTCCCTCAGAAAGTGAAGGACAAGTATGACTTTGTATTTGAAATCATGTTCACGAAGTATGTGGTTAGCACAAAATTCGTCAAGCGTCTTGAAAAGACTGATTTCTACGAAATGCGCGTGTCTTTGGGTAATAATGAGTATCGCACGGTCCTTTTCACTATAGATGCAGATAACTTCATGGAGTGCAAGCATATGGTCATGCTCAACTCCTTCATAGAGAAAAGTTCAAAGCAATATAACGCAGAGATCAAGAAAGCAGAACGATTATTAAAAGAATGGGAGGATAGCTTATGATAAAGATTAGTGAAGAAAAATGGGCAAAACTGCCTAAGATAGAAGATCGACTTGAAGAGAAGTATGGTCCTGTAGGTTCACCATCACGTAAGGAGTTTCAGGCTAAGGCGGAGGCATGGTATTATGCTGAAATCCTGCGTGACGAGCGCAAGCGTCAGAAACTGACTCAGCAGCAGTTGGGTGAGCGTATCGGCAAGAAGCGTGAGTATATTTCTGCGCTTGAGCGGGGACAGATTGATATGCAGCTTTCTACATTTATGCTTATTGCAAATGCGTTAGGACTGAGGTTCTCATTGGTCGTTGGCTAAACCCAAATCCAATGACCGGTTTGGACTAAAGTTGGAAACAATATGAAAACACATCCCCCGGCGCTCGCGCGTCGGGGGATGCCGATTTACTTACTAATTTCAAAATCATGAAAAAATTTCATTTACCAGGGCCTGAGCGCCTCCCGGCGCCACATCCCGGCCCACAGTTTTTTACTAAACTATTATTTGTTTTCGTACTACACTTAGTACTTATTCTTCTTCATCATCATCGAAGTCAAAGAAACCACGGCTGTGAACTTCGGTAGTCGTGTTGCCGCTCATCGGCAGAGTCTCAGAAGTGCTATTCAGAACTGTTGCGCCCACCATAACGATAGTCATATTGGGAATAATATATTGCTTTTTCATTGTTCTTGTATTTTTTAGTTTGAAACGAATTATTATTTTCTTGGAAACGAATTGTCCTAATTGATCCTTAATTATTCTAATGAATATTCATGAGTCCAATTAAATTTAACTAGGACAATTCATTTCAAAGTATATATTTATTTCACAAGTACCATTTTGCCGTTGACGATGTACAGGCCCTTGGTGGGCTGAGCAACGCGCTGACCAGCGAGGTTGTAATAAGACTTCAATTCTTCAGTTCCTGAATTTTTGAATTCTTCAACCCCTGTCGTTCCGCTTTCCTCATCGAAGGCAATGCTCATGCGGGCTCCATCAGAGGCAACAACAGGCAGGTAAGCCTTACCAGCAGGAATTGTAGTGCCGCTGAACTTGTAGAAACCTTCCACGTCGTTAACAGTTGAAAGTACAGAAACTGTATTAGCCTCAACAGTAGTAGCTACCAGCACACCAACCAGCTCGTTGTCGCTCATGTCGTCGGCATCGCCTGACAGCACGGGGATGTTCTCGGCCTCACCCTTTATAACGATACCCTCACCAGCAGGCACTTTAGTCACCTTCGTCATCTTCACCGTGTTCCCTTCCACCGTAGCCTTATAAGCTTTCGATGTGGCATTCGTGAAGTCCAGAGGCACATTAGCACATAGGGTCGTATAGCCCTTAGAGTCGACAGAAATTACCTTGGGCTCAGACGAAACAGTTGTGCAGAAGTTAGTACTTGTGCTTGCATCGTAAGTGATTTCCATGCTCCAAACTCTTGCTGCACCGCCACTGACTTGTATAAACAGAAGATTCTCAGTACCTGTAGGATTAATTGTTATGATGTTATTCGAAATAGTATTAGAAGAACCTCTTGAGCCTGAAGGATTACTTGTTGCTGCAGTTTCAACACACAGCGTTCCTGAAAAAGCAGTATGCTTAGTGATGTCAGCGATGCCGCCACTTGAGTTATTTGCGGAGGTAATTGTTGTTTTAATCTCGGTAATAGTTCCAGGTGCAGTTATCTTGATATAGGCTGTTTCGTCATCTTTCTTCATTTGCATCCAAGGTCTATTGGCGGCATCTGTGTGAACAGAAGCGACCCATGTAACACCTTCTACATCATCATTATATGTCTTCTCTGTACCATAGGTACATGCGGTGTTTGTAATATTGCTCGTAATTTCGTCATTTGTAAGACTTGCACTTCCTTGTGTACCCTTAGTTATAGCCATTACCGCATAGTAGGTAATCTCCTCAGTACTGTTGGCTGATGTTACATAATTAGCTTTAGGGTCAGTGTTAGTAGGAGTATCAATCTTATTGGCTTCAACAACCCAGCCCTTCAAAGTATATCCAGCAGGAATACCCTCAATCTCTGTTGGGAAAGTAATAGCCGTATTAGCCTCTACATGGTCTGTCTTTACAACTGTTCCGTTGACGCTCCAGTGGATGGGGTTCGTTTCCACAGCCTCAAAGCTGGCGGTGATGGTAGCATCGGCAGTTCCCATGGTAACGGTTGTTGGATTGTCTGTCTCGCTGCTTAATGAAGCTCCTGTACCAGAAATACTCCAGCCAATAAACTTATAGCCGGCATTAGCACTGGCTGTGGCTGTGGTTGCAGCTCCTTCTTTGACTGAAGTTGCACCCAAATCTACAGTACCAGCCTCAGTGGGAGAAACCGTGTACGACAAAGTGTGCGAGGGATTCGCCTCAAAGTTGATAGTAATAGTTGTGTTTTCAGTAGGTGTTACAGTAAATGTGTTGTCTTCCTGAACCACTGTTGCAGAGCCTGTAGGATTGACGGTGTAAGGATTAGAAGTGCTTACGTGATATCCCGCTGCGGGAGTGGCGGTAATCACATTTCCTGATATTGAAACTGTACCAAGGGCCTCGTCATTTGCTTCTGCTGTGATGGTCAACTCCGTTGCACTGGTGATGCGGAATGTTTTAGAAGAGCTACTTCCGATAAAGGGGTATCCAACAAGATTGTAAGTGCTTCCATTGCTAACGGATGTATAAGGTGAAGAACCATATAAGTTGATATTTTCAGTCAAAGCCAGACCAGAATTTGGTACGGTAACAGAGTTGATTTGGATTTGACGTCCCAGATTGGCAGTAAAATCAGCGTCAAGTACAGATGCAGTCATCACCGTAGGAGCCTTGTCACTGCCATCAGTAATTGTTGCTGTCTCTCCCTCAATAGCGGTTATACTTGCTATTTGTGGCATGCCATTATACTTTCTGGCATTTATTTTGAAGATACCATTGTATACCTTATTTTTGGTCAGCTCTAGATTGTAAATGTAAATACCAGCAGTTGCATCCTCCATATAGCCTATAGTGTTAGAAACCCAGGTCACCTGAGCATCTATTAGGCTGACATTATAGTCTGTAGCAGTTGTGGTCATTGTTGAATTCAGTCCGCTTATTCCATCAAGCACCGTCGCCTTTGTAAAGGTCTTGCTGGTAGGCGCACTGGCCTTTTCGTCATTAGCATGCTTTGCAATAGCTGTTACAGTTGTTGTCGATGAAATCACAAAAGGCTTAGTATAAGCAAAGCAAGTCTCTGAAGTCGCCGTTGTAGGAATGCTGCCGTCCAGTGTGTAATAAATTGCAGCTCCTTCAGCGCTTTCTGCGTTAGTGATGGTTACAGTACGATTAGTATAGAAAGTTGTTTCGCCGTTAATGGTTGGTGAGGCGGTAGCGCCTTCATCCTGAGTAGCGCCTTCTTTAAGAGTAAGCGATGCTGAGGATAATCTCTTATAGGAGTTATTGGCAACCTTAATTACTAATCCATAGTATTTTGCGGAAGTTTGTGTCGTCGCGAATGTAAAAGTATATGTCCCTGCTGCTGAAATGGAGGCACCTTGACTGGTTGCTGAAGTACTAGCCAATTCAACTTGAGTATATGCTTCTCCACCAGATGCAGAAACAGCATCACCCATTACGATATACACATTACAGCTTGTACTTGTGTCATAAGTGTTGTCGAAAGAAAACTCTACGCTACCTACATTACTTACCGCTGTTGTTGCATAATAAAAATAATGGTAAGTTGTGCTTGTTGTCGCATTAGAAGTCACTCCTTTAACAACTGGCAAGTCAGCTGCCGTTGGTTTTATATTTGCTTTTTGGCCGCTATTGCTACCCCAGACTCCACTATAAGAACCTGATAAAACCCAAGATACATTATAGTCATCCGTTTTTGTCATACGAGTTGAATAACTACTACCTCCTGTATTATACAACTTTGCGAGGACGTCTCCAACTTCTGCCCAACCATTCACGCTGCCTACTACGAGGGCGCATAGCAGGAGCATCGTTTTGAGTAATAATGTTTTTTTCATAACATGTTATATTTAGTTAGTACATTTAATCTTTCTTCTGATGGGAAGTCTGGACTGGCCTTTTATATATAAATAAGGTACGGGTACCTTATTATAATAAGGCAGTGTGCAGACCTCTGTTTGTATGTGTCCTCTGACACATACCGTTTGCAAAAGTACAAAAGATTTCGCAAACCGCCAAGCGATTTGCGAAATATTTGTTTTAAATCCGAATAGATTATCCCCAAAAGGAGTTTTTGAAGCTTTCGTTGTTTACGGATGCTTTCGGGATTGGATTCCTTATGCGGCGAAGTACTCTTCCAGTTCTGCGGCGGCGCTGCCTTCGTTGTTGGGGAGGTCGCGGATGATGCTGCCGTGCTCCAGGAGGGCAATGCGCGTCGAGATGTCGACGGTGTGCTGCAGGTTGTGGCTGGAGATGATGATGGTGGCACCGGTCTGCTGGGAGTATTCGCGCAGCAGGTTCTTCAGCAACACCTGACTGGTGGGGTCGAGGAAGTTGAAGGGTTCGTCGAGGATGATGATCTCGGGGTGGCGGATGAGGGCGGAGATGATGCCGACCTTCATCTTGTTACCGGCAGAGAGGTTGCGGATGAGCTTCTTCTGTCCGAAGAGCTCGCCGCCTGAGAAGCGCTCGAAGAGCGTCAGGCGGTCGTTGACCTCCTGCTGGCTGATGCCGGAGATCTTACCGAGGAAGGCGAAGTATTCCTCGGGGGTGAGGAAGTCGATGAGGAAGCCTTCGTCGATGTATGCGCCGACGTGCTGTTTCCAGGCTTCGCTCTCGGCGGGGTTGATGGGGGTAAGACCCGACGTTGAAACGTCGGGCACGGTGGCTGAGGCGTCAGCCTCAGTGGGGGAAACGGGGGAACCAACCTCGGCGGGGGCGGCGAAGCGGTATTCCACGGCGCCATCGTCGGCCTTGAGGAGGTCGAGGATGAGGCGGAAGAGGGTGGTCTTGCCGGCACCGTTGTTACCTACGAGGCCGAGGATGTCACCGTCGTTGATGGTGAAGTCGGGGATGTCGCAAGCGACAGTCTCGCCGAAGGACTTCTTGAGGTTTTGTATCTTGATCATAGTTCTATGTATAAATGAAAGAAATGAACGGAATGAAAGAAATGAAAGAAATCATTTCTTTCATTTCTCATTTTGGCGAAGCCCTTATTACACGAGGCCGCGACCGTGACAGTTCTTGAACTTCTTACCGCTGCCGCAGGGACAGGGGTCGTTGCGTCCGGGGAGCTTGTCCTTGATAATCGGGGTGCGTGGCTGCTGGGCACGGGTGTCCTGGGCAGCGGCGGCAGCCTGGTTGGGGTCGGTCATCTGTTCCTGAGAGAGGTTCTGCTTCGACTCGGTGTACTGCTGGCGCTGGGTGTGCTGCTCGGGAGCGGCCTCCTGCACCTCCTGCATCATTGGAATCTGGGCGCGCATCAGGATGCTGACGCTGCGGTCGTTCATGGTGTTGACCATGTTGTCGAACAGCTTGACGCTCTCTAACTTGAAGATGAGGAGTGGGTCTTTCTGTTCGTAAGAGGCGTTCTGTACGGAGTGCTTCAGCTCGTCGAGCTCTCGGAGGTTCACCTTCCAGGCGTCGTCGATGATGTGGAGCAGGATCTGCTTCTCGAACTCCTTGACCACCGACTTACACTCGGTGTCGTAGGCCTCCTTCAGGTTGCAGGCGATGTTATACATCTTTCGGCCGTCGGTCAGAGGCACCACGATGCGCTCGTACATAGCACCCTGAGTCTCATAGACCTGCTTGATGACAGGCATGGCGACCTCCTGGACATGCTCCATCTTACGCTTGAAGTTGCCCATAGTGACCTGGAACACCTCCTCGGCCAACTGTTCGTGGTTCTTCTCGATGAACTCCTCGCTGCTGAACGGGCACTCCATAGCGAATATCTTGATGAACTGTTCCTTGCAGCCCTCGTAGTCGTTGTTCTCGATGATGTTGACTACGCGGTCCCAGATGGTGTTCGAGATGTCCATGCCGATACGCTCACCCATCAGGGCGTGGCGACGCTTCGAATAGACGACGGTACGCTGCTTGTTCATGACATCGTCGTATTCCAGCAGGCGCTTACGGATGCCGAAGTTGTTCTCCTCGACCTTCTTCTGGGCGCGCTCCACCTGTTTGGTAATCATCGAGCTCTCCAAGACCTCGCCCTCCTTGAAGCCGAGCTTGTCCATGACGGTGGCGATACGCTCGGAACCGAAGAGGCGCATCAGTTTGTCTTCGAGCGAGATGAAGAAGAGTGACGAACCCGGGTCTCCCTGACGACCGGAACGGCCTCGCAGCTGGCGGTCCACACGGCGAGACTCGTGGCGTTCGGTGCCGATGATGGCGAGACCACCAGCGGCTTTCACTTCAGGTGAAAGCTTAATATCGGTACCACGACCGGCCATATTGGTAGCAATGGTCACAGCACCCTTGCCGTTAGTCGATTGACCGGCCAGAGCCACGATGTCGGCCTCCTTCTGGTGCAACTTGGCGTTCAGCACCTGGTGGGGAATGCCCTCGCGCTTGCCGGTCTCAGGATTGACATACATGTCGAGCATGCGGCTGAGGAGTTCGGAAATCTCGACGGAGGTCGTACCAATCAGCGTAGGTCTGCCGCTGTTGCGCAGACGTACCACTTCCTCGATGACGGCGCGGTACTTCTCGCGTGCCGTCTTATAGATGCGGTCGTCCATGTCGTCGCGGATGACGGGACGGTTGGTGGGAATCTCCACTACGTCGAGTTTATAGATGTCCCAGAACTCGCCGGCTTCGGTGATGGCGGTACCCGTCATACCTGCCAGCTTGTGGTACATACGGAAGTAGTTCTGCAGGGTGATGGTGGCAAAGGTCTGCGTGGCAGCCTCCACCTTGACGTGCTCCTTGGCCTCGACAGCTTGGTGCAGTCCGTCGGACCAGCGGCGGCCCTCCATGATACGGCCTGTCTGCTCGTCGACAATCTTCACTTCGCCATCGATGACTACGTATTCGTCGTCCTTGTTGAACATACAGTAGGCTTTCAACAGCTGCTGCAGGGTGTGGACACGCTCCGACTGCACGGCATAGTGCTGGAGCTTCTCGTCCTTCAGGTTGACGCGCTCCTCGTCGGTCAGCGTCTTGTCGCCCTCCAAGGCCGACAGTTCTGCCGCGATGTCGGGCAGCACGAAGAGGTCTTTGTCGTTCACCTGGTTGGCTAACCATGCCGTACCCTTATCGGTGAGGTCGCAGGAGTTCAGCTTCTCTTCGACGACGAAGTAGAGCGGTTCGACAACCTCCGGCATGCGGCGGTTGTTGTTCTCCATGTAGGTCTCCTCGGTCTTCAGCATGCCGCTCTTGATGCCGTCCTCCGAAAGGAACTTGATGAGCGGTTTGTTCTTCGGCATACACTTGTGCGAACGGTAGAGCGCTAAGAAACCTTCGTCGGTCAGCTTCTGGTCGTTCTTCTCACGACCCTCAGCAATCTTCTGCTTAGCCTCGGCAAGATACTGCGTAGCCAGCTGCTTCTGAACACCCACGAGGCGCTCGACCAGCGGCTGGTATTCCTCGAACATCTGGTCGTCGCCCTTGGGCACAGGACCAGAGATAATAAGCGGTGTACGGGCATCGTCGATCAACACGGAGTCCACCTCGTCGACGATGGCGTAGTTGTGGGCACGCTGTACAAGGTCGCTGGGCGCAATGGCCATGTTGTCGCGCAGATAGTCGAAGCCGAACTCGTTGTTCGTACCGAAGGTGATGTCGGCCATGTAGGCACGGCGACGCTCCGGGGAGTTGGGCTGGTGCTTGTCGATGCAGTCGACGCTGAGGCCGTGGAACATATAGAGCGGTCCCATCCACTCGGAGTCACGCTTGGCAAGATAGTCGTTGACGGTGACGACGTGGACACCGTTGCCCGTCAGGGCGTTGAGAAATACGGGAAGGGTGGCGACCAGCGTCTTACCTTCACCAGTAGCCATCTCGGCAATCTTACCCTGGTGGAGCACGACGCCGCCGAAGAGCTGGACGTCGTAGTGTACCATCTCCCACTTCAGGTCGTTGCCGCCGGCAGTCCAGTGGTTGTGGTAGATGGCCTTGTCGCCGTCGATGGTGATGAAGTCCTTGCGGGGGTCGGCAGCCAGTTCGCGGTCGAATTCAGTGGCGGTGACTACCGTCTCCTCGTTCTCGGCAAAGCGGCGTGCGGTATCCTTGACGATGGCAAACACCTCGGGCATCACCTCGTTGAGGGCGTCCTCATAGATGTCGAGCACTTCCTTCTCCAGTTTGTCTATCTGGGCGAAGATGTCTGCACGCTCGTCGATGGGCGTATCCTCAATGGTGGCCTTCAGGCGGTCTATCTCTTCTTTCTGTTTGTTGGCAGAACTCTGCACCTGCTGCTGAATCTGCTTGGTGCGCTGACGGAGTTCGTCGTTCGAGAGCTTCTGCATGTCGGGGTAAACGGCCTTCACCTTCTCTACGAAAGGCCGAATGAGCTTGTTGTCTCGCGAGGCTTTGTCGCCGAACAACGAGCGGAGCATCTTGTTTAAATTCATCTTTATAATTTACAATTTAACTATTTACTATTAATTGGGGCGTTTGGCTATTGTCCCATTCGCCTTTTGATGGCTGCTTACACCTTATTATATATATAAGCGGCTGCAAAGGTACGAAATATTTTCCGTACTTCTGCTTTACCTTTTTATTTTTTTACTTTTTTACCTTTAAAAAAGTGGTTCCGCTGAGCAGGCGTTGGGGGCTCGGATGCGGATGGCCCGGGCTACGGTAGGCGCAATGCGGTCTACGGTAACGGGTGTCATGATGCGGTCGGGCTTGATGTTGGCGCCGAAAAAGATGATGGGGAACGGTATGTTGCTCACCCTTGACGTCGTCGAGGTGTGGGTGTCTTCGTTGACCAACTGCCAGCCGGGGGCAACGTCGATGATGAGGTCGCCGCACTTCTCGACGTTGAAGCCGTTGCGGATGCGCTCCAACAGCGTGTTGTCGCTGGTCATCAGCTGGGTTGAGGTATAGACGTTGCGCACACCGGAGAGCTGGAGCATGAACTCCTGTGAGCGGCGCAGCACCTCGCCAATGTCGATGTTACGTTTGTCGATGAGCTTGCGGTTGAGGAACAGCTGGTTCTGGAAGCATGTCTCCACATAGACACCTGTGCCATAGACGGCGCCGAGGTACATGTTCAGCAGGTTGGCGTTGCGGTTGATATAGAACTTTCCCGTTGGAATACGGAAACGGTCGTGTTCGCCTTCACGTTCTTCCTCGGTGGTTCCTGTGCCGGTGATGACAAAGAGCACACGGTCGCGAGCCACCTTCTTATGGATGCCGTTGATGAGGTCGGCGATGTTGTGGTCCAACAGCTGATAGCTGGCTTCGTCCTGCTTGACGCTGTAGGCGATGCACATCAGGTCAGTCTGCTGGCTCTGGCCAATGCTCGATTGCTCAATGCAGCGCAGTGCCAGGTCGGTGATGTTGCGATTCTGGTCTTGCGCCGTGGGCGGATACTGGTTAGTACACCACGTCAGCCATTGCACTTTCGGCGTGTAGTATGAGGCGACGTTCCACTTGCCCTGCGACATCCATACGGCAGCATCAGCAGCGTGGCCGGCTGACATAATGGCACTCTCAGCGGTCGATGAGAAGGCATAGACCTTGGCAAAGCCGTTGGTAGCAATCTTCATCTCGTCGCCCAATGTCGTCGTTGCCAACTGGGTAGGCGAGGCGCCATGCTGGCGGTCGTTGACGATGTTCTTCGGACGCAGCGTGCTACGATCGAGCCACTCCCGCCCGGTCACACCATTATAATAAGGTGACGTCCCAGTCATCAGCGATGCCGTCGCCGAGGCTTGGTCGACAGGCGTGAAACTGTAGCTGGCATTAGGCATAACCAACCCTTCTGTCATCAGACGGCGCAGTCCGCCAGGCTGATAGAGTGGGGCATAGGCCTCCATGCGGTCGGTGCGCAACTGGTCGATGGCAATGGTCACAACCAGTTGGGGAGCCTGGGCCACAGCCTGGGCTACGGCTTCAGGCGTAAAGCCTAACAGCGACAGGAGGGTGATGTATAGGTATTTGTTCATTTCTCAATTATTCACTTTTCACTTTCCCCATCAGGTGGAGTATGCTTTGTAACAGCAAACATGATGCCAAACACCAGATGCCCTCAGCGTACGACTGGAACAGGGCACCGATGAAGAATAGTATGCACAGCGCGGCAGCCTTCAGCCAATAGCCAGTCTTCCTGCCCCTGACGACTGGCCAAAGGAACAGCCAATGGATGGGGTTGAAGAAGAGAATCTGCAGGTTGATGCTTACCGTTGGGTGTTGTGAGAATATCATGAGGAAGAGCACGATGCCGATGGTGCCTGAGATGACCATCAACAGGGCTTCCCAGAGGATAAATGCCCGGCGCGACTTCCATTGGATGAGGAAGAGCACCAGTCCGATAGCCAGCAGGATGATGCCGCATACCCGTGGCGACAAGGGGAAACCGCCCTGTATCAACTGTACACCGGCAGGAACGACGACCTGGCGCCCGCTGACTAACGGGCGATACTCGCCGTTGGCATAGATCTGGGCGTGGTCGAAGTCGTATAACAGGTTGTTGGGCAGGAACTCCTGCTGACTGCGGTCGGTAGGCTGATCGGCCATGATGCCTAACAGCAGGTCGTTGCCGAAGCGTGACCAGGGGTTGTTGGCGGTCATCTGGTGTACCATATCCCGATAGGTAGGACGGTAGTCCTCCCGATCGGCATATTCTATCTTGCCGTCGATGCTTTGCTCGATGACGTCGCGGGCCTTCGTCGTACAGTTGTTATAGAAGAAGTTGTAGCGATAGACGCAGTTCTCGGGGCGTAGGTTGTCCAATAATGCGTGGCAGAGCCGCTCCTTTTCTTCAGCGGTCAGGTTCAGCACTTGTTCTGTTACCATACTGCCAAATTGACGGTATTCCTTGAGGAAGATGCGGAAGGGAATGGCGCCAAGCTCGTAGTCGGTGAGTCCGAAGACGAAGCGACCTACGAAAAACGGCTTCCTGAAGTCGAAGACGCCATAGTTGAAGACGGCGTCGATGTTCCGGCTCTTACGGGAATCCTGGTATCTGATGGCTGTATGGCCATAGAGGCTGTACACCTCGTCGTGCGGCTGACAGGTAAGCAGACTGAACGTTACCGAGTCCATGGGCTGGGCTGCCACTGTACTGCACACCAGGAAAAAGAGTAGCCAAAGCGACCCTTTCAGAGCATTAAAAACGGTTTCTAAATGTTTCACGATGCAAAATTAACCTATATTTTCCACTTATCGTTCGTTTCTTTCGTTTTTTTTCAATAATTTTGCAAGCCGAAATCGAAAGTTGAACAAAAAACGATGAAGAAAAGATTATTTGGAAGCATCTTGGCTGCGCTGATGTGCCTCACGGCAGGTGCACAGATTAGCAGCACGCTATCCCCATATACCCAGTTTGGCCTTGGTGCCCTGTCTGACCAGTCGGAGAGTTTTGGCAAAGGCACGAGCGGATTGTCGTACGGTGTCCGCAATGGTAAGTTCGTGAACTCCTCGAACCCCGCCTCCTATTCCGCCGTCGACTCCTTGACGATGATCATTGACGTTGGCGTGATGGGGCAGATTACCAATTTCAAGGAAGGCGGTAAGAAGATGAACCGCAAGACTGCCGACTTCGACTACGCTGCCGCACTCTTCCGCTTGTTTCCCCATATTGGAGCCAGCGTAGGTATCATTCCTTATTCCAACATCGGCTATAGCTACCTCGAAGCCAAACTGGTGGATGCTTCTCTCAGTAACTCGAACAGCTACGTCAACGCCTACGAAGGCAATGGTGGTTTCAGCCAGGCCTACTTCGGACTGGGTTGGGAGTTTGCCAAGGGGCTGTCCTTGGGTGCCAACATCTCCTATTTCTGGGGCGATTACACCAAGGATGTCCTGAGCACCTTCAGCGACTCCTATGCCAACACCATCCTGAAAACCTATACCGCTGATGTCAAAAGCTGGAAGTTAGACCTGGGTGCGCAGTATTCGATGAAGATAGGCAAGCAAGACCGTCTGACTCTTGGTGCCACTGCCTCCATAGGACATAAGCTGGGCGACGCCGTGATGCAGATTATCAACACGAACACTACTACCGGCGTGGCGACAACCAATGAGACCGTTGTAGAGGACGGCTTGAGCCTCCCTTATACTTTCGGCGGCGGCTTCTCCTTTGTCCGTAACAACAGCCTGACGGTAGGCGGTGACTACCAGCTGCAGAAGTGGGGTTCACTGGAGTTTCCACAGATTAACGAGTCGACGAATACCTACAAGAAGTCTCGCGGCGTGCTGCAGGACCGCCACCGTGCCGTCATCGGAGCTGACTGGATTCCCGTTCCCCTGAACGTCAACCGCAAGGTGAGCTTCTTCCACCGCATCCACTATCGCCTCGGAGTATCCTACGCCACACCTTATTATAAAATAGGTACGCACGATGGTCCGACGGAGCTGACGGTGAGTGCCGGTCTGGGCATCCCCATCATCAACACGTGGAATAACCGCTCGACGGTGAACATCAGTGCCCAGTGGGTTCGCAGTTCGGCCAAGGACTTGCTGACGGACAATACGTTCCGCATCAACATCGGATTGACATTCAACGAGCGTTGGTTCGCAAAATGGAAAGTCGACTGATGAAATGAAGAATGAAGCATGAAGAATGAAGAATTTGCTACCGCCATGTTGAGAGGGTGTGAGCTGAAAAGACTATGGAGGGTGCTCTGCGCAGCATTCTTCATTCTTCATTCTTCATTCTTCACTTCCTGTGAGGAGCAAAAGGTGCATACAGCACCTGCCATCAACGAGCGCGACTCGGTATCGATGATGACGAGCTATGGCGTCAACACGCTCATTTCCGACTCTGGCGTCATCAAATACAAGATCGTTACCGAACGCTGGGACGTCAACACCATCAAGCAACCGCCACGCTGGACATTCGAACGAGGTATCTTCCTCGAACAGTTCGACCAGAAATTCCATGTCGAGGGCTACATCACCGCCGATACGGCGTGGTACTACGAGCAGCAGAAGCTGTGGGAACTGCGTGGAAGGGTTCATATCCGCAATGTCAACGGCTTGATTTTCGACAGCGAAGAGCTTTTCTGGGACGGTCAGAAACACGAGTTCTATAGTCATAAGTTCTCGAAGGTGGTCACCCCGGAACGTACCTTGCAGGGTACTTATTTCCGTAGCGATGAACACATGGCGCATTACGAGGTGACGAATAGCGTGGGTTCGTTCCAGTCGGAAGACATCTCTGGCGAGAACAACCAGCAGAACAACGGTCAGCCCGCCGACACTACACAGGTGCAACCCGTTATGCCTCAGCGCCCTGCCGCCACACGCCGCGCCGCTACACAGAAACCGAAATATTGACAGACATGACGAATCTCATCATAGGACTACTCATCACCATGGTGTTCTCCGCCTTCTTCTCAGGCATGGAGATCGCCTTTGTGTCGAGCAACCGTCTCAGGGCCGAGATGGACCGTGACAAAAACGGTCTATCGCAGCGGGCCTTAGACGTGTTCTATACCCATCCTAACAACTTCATTTCCACCATGTTGGTGGGTAACAACATCGCGCTGGTCATATACGGCATCCTGTTTGCGGAAATCTTCGATACGACGTTGTTTGCAGAACTCAGCGACGGAGCCCGCGTCACTTGTGACACGCTGCTATCAACCATCGTCGTGCTCTTCACGGGAGAGTTCCTCCCGAAGACCATTTTCCGATCTAATCCTAACGGTCTGCTGACGTTCTTTGCACTACCGGCCTACGTCTGCTACGTCGTGCTCTATCCTATCTCAAGGTTTGCCACCCTGCTCTCTCACGGACTGCTGCGAATCGTAGGCATCAAAATGCCAAAAGAGGCTGAGGGCAAGGAATTTACGAAAGTCGACCTGGACTACCTGGTACAGTCGAGCATCGACAATGCCAAGAACGATGAGGAGATAGGCGACGAGGTGGAACTGTTCCACAACGCGCTGGACTTTGCCGACACCAAGGTGCGCGACTGCATGGTGCCGAGAACGGAAATCTGGGCGGTCGACATCGAGGACTGTACCGTTGAACAGCTGAAACAAAAATTCATCGAGAGCGGACACTCAAAGATTGTAGTCTATCGTGGCGACATCGACCACATCATCGGCTATGTCCACTCGCTGGAACTCTTCCGCCACTTTACCAATATCATGAAACACGTCCAGGAAATGCCTTTCGTGCCGGAAACGATGGCTGCCCAGAAGCTCATGCACATCTTCCTGCAGCAGAAAAAGTCGCTCGGCGTCGTCGTCGACGAGTTCGGCGGCACCAGCGGCATCGTCTCGTTGGAAGACATCGTCGAGGAGATTACCGGTGACATCGAAGACGAGCATGACAACAAGAAATACGTTGCCAAGCAATTGTCGGACAATGAGTACATGCTCTCGGCACGCTTGGAGATTGAGAAGGTCAATGAACTCTTCGACGTTGGACTGCCAGAGAGCGATGACTACATGACTGTCGGCGGTCTCATACTTCATGAATACCAATCGTTCCCAAAACTTAACGAAGTGGTGAAAATTGGACGCTTTGAGTTCAAAATCATGAAGAATACCATGACAAAAATCGAGCTTGTCAGGCTAAAAGTCAACGAATAAGGCATTTTTTTTAAAAAAGATGCCGTTGTTTCCGCAGAATTTAGTAATTTTGCAGGCTGAAACTGAAAATACGTAGAAATAATAACAAAAAAATAAAAAATTAAAAGCTTAAAATGGCAGCAATTGGAAAAATCAGAAGCTGGGGACCAGTACTCGCTACGGTGATTGGTCTGGCCCTGTTTGCGTTCATTGCCGAAGAGATGTTCCGCTCTTGTGAAGCAACAAGCAACGAGCGTCGTCAGCAGGTCGGCGAAGTGTTAGGTAAGAAAATTTCAGTACAGGAGTTCCAGTCTCTCGTCGAAGAGTATCAGGATGTCATCAAGATGACCCAGGGTCGCGACAACCTGTCGGAGGATGAGCTGAACCAGGTGAAGGACCAGGTTTGGCAGACCTTCGTTAACAATACCCTTATCGAGAAGGAAGCCTCGAAGCTGGGTCTCACCGTGACCGATGCCGAGATGCAGAACATCCTGAAGGAGGGTTCCAACCCCATGTTGGCTCAGACACCGTTCGTCAATCAGGAGACTGGACGTTTCGACGTCACACAGCTCACCAAGTTCCTGGGCGACTACAAGAAGGCCCAGCAGACTGCAGGTGCTGGCGACGTGGCTGAACAGTACACCCGCATCTATAACTACTGGAAGTTCATCGAGAAGACTCTCCGTCAGCAGGTGCTGCAGCAGAAGTATCAGGCTCTGCTCGGACATTGTCTGCTCTCGAACCCCGTAGCCAGCAAGATGGCTTTCGAGGCTCAGAACCAGGAGAGCGACGTGCTGCTGGCCACCATTCCTTTCAACAGCATCAAGGACAGCACCATTCAGGTGACCGATGCCGAACTGAAGGCCAAGTACGAAGAGCAGAAGGAAATGTACAAGCAGACCGTCGAGAGCCGTGACATCAAGTACGTGGCTTTCCAGGTGAAGCCCTCTGCAGCCGACCGTGCCGAGTTGATGAAGACCATGAACGAGGCTAAGCAGCAGTTCGAGGCTGGCCAGAGCGTTGCCGAGGTGGTGCGCAAGGCACAGTCGCAGATGCCATATTCTGGTTTCGCCATTTCTCGTAACGCCCTGCCTGCCGACGTTGCCAGACAGATTGACTCTATGCAGATTGGTCAGGTGTCAGCACCCTTCGAGACCAAGCTCGACAACACCCTCAACGTGGTGAAATATATTAATAAGGTACAGCAGCCCGACTCTGTCGAGTTCCGTATCATCCAGGTTAGTTCCGAGACACCTGAGGCTACCACAAAGCTCGCCGACAGCATCTATACTGCCCTCCAGGGTGGTGCAGAGTTCGAGGCCCTCGCCAAGAAGTACAACCAGACTGGCGACAAGCAGTGGCTCACCTCTGCCATGTATGAGCGCAGCCAGACTATCGATGCCGATTCAAAGCAGTACCTCAACACCCTGCTGACACTCGGCGCTGGCGAGACCAAGAACCTGAAGCTCTCTCAGAACAACCTCATCATCCAGGTGACCAACCGTAAGAACTTCATCGACAAGTTCGACGTGGCCGTCGTGAAGCACACCATCGACTTCTCGAAGGACACCTATTCAGAGGCTTACAACAACTTCTCACAGTATGTCAGCGAGAACAAGACGCTGGGCGACCTCGAGAAGAATGCCGGTAAGTTCGGCTTCTACGTTCAGGAGCGCAAGGACATCTACAACTCTGAGCATAACATCGCTGGACTTCGCTCTACTCGCGACGCCATGAAGTGGATTTTCGATGCCAAGGAAGGTGAAGTATCTCCTCTCTATGAGTGTGGCAACAACGACAACCTGCTGGTTATCGCCCTCACCAAAGTCCATAAGGTAGGCTACCGCGACCTCGTTGACGTTGAGGAGCAGGTGAAGCAGGACGTCATCCGCGACAAGAAGTTCCAGAAGGCTTCCGAGATGCTGGCTGGTGTGACGGACATCGCCGCTGCTAAGGCTAAGGGTGCCGTTGTCGATAGCGTACGCCAGATTACCTTCGGTGCTCCTGTCTTCGTACAGGCTGCCGGTTCCAGCGAGCCCGCACTCAGCGGTGCCGTGGCTAACGCCAAGATTGGTCAGGTGAGTGCTGCTCCTATCAAGGGTAACGGTGGCGCATACCTCTTCCAGGTGCTCAACAAGAAGGAGCGCGAGGGTGCCAAGTTCGAGGCCAAGGAGCAGGACAAGCAGGTCTCTCAGCAGGCTATGCAGGCTGCCAGCCGCTTCATGAGCGAGCTCTATATGAAGGCCAACGTCAAGGACAACAGATACCTCTTCTTCTAATAAAGACTGCAACGAAGAAGTCAGTAATGTTGGCAATGAAGCCGTAGCTTTAGGCTTTTGCCGAATAAGAAAAATGGTTCAGAAGGCAATTCTTCTGAACCATTTTTTCGTTTCTAAGATGCTTATCAACCTGGTTTAATTGTTCAAGCTGACTTCGCCGCTGGCTTCACGGATTTCCTTACCTTCCATTTTCGTGATGTATTCATTCCACTGTTCTGGTGAAACCCTCTGAGAATTGAAGCTGAAAATCGACGAAACAAGCACACGCTCGCTGTTTTCAAGTCTCTTTGACGAAATCACCAAGGGAGTTGCATAACGCAGGGTCTCGGTAATAGTTGCACCTTCCTTCACGTGACAGACAGTAGTGTAAGTAACTTTACCGCCTACGGGCTGGTCTTTGAGCACGACGCGATAGACAAACGGATTATTCAAGTCAGCGTATTCTGGGTCTTGAGCCAGGGCGCTGATGGTATTCTTATAAAATCCAATTTCTAAGTCGTCGAGCGAACCAGTGCTTTGGGTCTTCTCGTCGATGTCAACGGTCTTGGTGTTGCCCTTTGCATCGATATACTTGAAGTCGTACTCAAAATACTGTAGTGACTTGGGCTGTGCGACAAAGGTCAGCGTGACATCGCCCTTGGTGGCCTTCTGGTCATCTTTCGGCTGAACAGGAGTCTTGTTGTCATCATCATCTTTGCTGCAAGCGGTGAATACGGTTGCAATTGCACCGCAAAAAGCCATGGAGAACATCAATGGCCGGATGGCGGCGAACACCATAGAATAATACTTTTTCATTTTGTTTGTTTTTTTGTTTTAAAAGTGTATTAATAAAATGTAAGTTTTGAGGATACAAAGATAATTTTATTTTTTTTCAACTCCAAATATTTTTTCAGAAAATTGCCATATTCGTTGGGAAAAATAAAAAGTTTGGATAAAACGGCCATAATAATCTCTATATAACACAATTGAAGTCTCTTGTCTTGATATATGTAAAAATTTACGTGGCTTTTAAAAATCTTTCTATCTATTTCGTACAATAAGAACTCAAAAAGTTGTATCTTTTCAGGCTGAAAGCTGACGCTCGAAGGTACTTCCGTTCGACAAAAAAACAAAAGTCAACCCCAGTCAGTTCCATCCGCTGGGGATAAATCATCGTCCTGTCAGCCTTGATCTCGATGACTGGCAACTCACTTTCTGCGAACAGGGAGCCAGCTAAGAGCAAAAATCCAGTACTTTTCCGTCAGTTATCCTTAGGTTTTCTTTCAGTTATCCTTAGGATAAGTTGCAGAAATCGCGGCAACTTCTGGAACTTTTCCACGTGATTTCTGAGTGCTCCATCCCATTCAGGGTTTGAGGGATAGTTTTCTTGTTCATATTTGTTTCTCTATTTGAGGGAATGTTGCAAACAACTCAAGGGCTTGGGCAGTCTCTTCTATAAGTTTTGTCTTGATGAAGTTCTTTGTGCGGGTGTCATCAATGACCTCGCCCAATCCCTGCATCAATAGTTTAGGACTGGACTCACGCACTCTGTTCGCACACCATCCAGCATACTCCGCCACTGTCCTGCCTGTTCGTTCCAAAATTATCGTCTCGTTGATGTTGGCATGTATATGCTCCAAGAAGAACCATACATCGAACACGTCTCGCGGAGACAGTCTTTCTCCCATGGCGCATAGTTTGTGGGCAAACATATCTGAAGTTCTTAGTACACGGATGTCTGTACCAGCCAGTGTGCGCATTTCATAGTGATTGTCGTATTGGCGTGTGGATATCTCAACTTTCAACATGCGCTCACCCTTTCCGTAATTGAGCACAAGTATCGGCCCGAATTGTTTCTTGGCTTCATCGTCGATGGTACCGAAACGCGAAAGAATCTGGCGTACCTTGGCATAGACGATATCCAACTTGTCTGTATCCAACAGGTTGAAGTCCAAATCGGTAGAGAAACGTGGCAGATTATGGAAGAGCATGAGTGCTGTACCACCCTTAAACCCCAAAACATTACACAGGTCCTTGTCTTTGAAGATGAGACTCAGTATCTGAGCCATGTATAGTTTATGCTTCTGCTTGTCCATCTTTTATCAAATATTTATGTTCAACAATGAAGCCACCCGCTCATTCAGTCTCTTAGAGCGATATAATGGTAGAATTTCACGAACTCGTTTCACGGACAAGGGGCGCAGGTTGTCGAAATAGCAATTCCCTGCACTCAGGTGTACCATATCGAGGAAAGCACGTTCTGGAGTGGCCATCGCAATATTGTCCTGTTGCTCTATGCCTTCCATGCCAATCCACAATTCCGGACTGATTTTCCTGTACTGATATTGTTTCCCGTTCACCTCAACCGTCCGGCTCAGATAGCTCACACAGGTAACAGCGTCATCCCACTGGAATACGACACCGGCACGCTGCAATACATATTCCAATGAGATATACGATGGACGAAACAAGCTGCAAGCCATCTCCTTCACGTCGTATATACGCTTCGTATAAATGCCTCTTCTCGGATTACTGATTTTTCCTTCATTGGTATAGTAATGGAGCGATTTCGTCAGCCGACTGCTGTCATCGATGTTGGTCAGCATCATCAGCGACTGCACTGTAAACACTGTCCTCGTGCTTGCGAGAATAGTCTGCAAGAGATTAATCTGTGAACTCATAATCCTAACAATTTGTATTTTCAGTTCACAAAAGTAATCATTATCTCTGAAACCGCCAAAGTATTATCCATTTATTTGCTGTTATCGTTTCGTTTCTCAACTAAATCACATGTTCAGCCTTGATCTCGATGACTGGCAACTCACTTTCTGCGAACAGGGAGCCAGCTAAGAGCAAAAATCCGATCAATATGTAAAGATGTCGAAGCATACGAAGTCGTTTTGTAACGGCAAAGTTACGAAAAGTCGAGAGCAAAACAAAAGAATTATTTCTTTTTTTTTGCCGAGACGGAGTATCTTCTTGCTCAAAGAGCAAAAAGTTACGAAAAAAGAGAGAATTACAAAAGAAAATCCAGTACTTTTCTTTCAGTTATCCTTAGGATTTCCTTCGGTTATCCTTAGGATAAGTTGCAGAAATCGCGGCAACTTCTTGAAGAAAATACGTAGAAAAGTTGAAGTTGCAGAAATCGCAGCAACTTCAAAACCAACCTAACAACCTACCATAGCGCCCTGAAACCCCGATGCACATTGGCCACCTTTGGTGAAGTTACTTTCGCTCGAGAATACAAAGAAAAACCGTTTTTTTTTGGTATTCTGCTCGCTTATTCGTAACTTTGCAGACGTTAAAGAATTTGGAAATGACAAAAGACGAATGCATCATACTTCTAAAGAAGTATATGGACATACTTAGAAATAAGTATGGCATTGTGTCTTTGTCACTATTTGGCTCTACGGCAAGAGGAGAGCAGAAGGAAGGCAGCGATATTGATTTGTTTGTAGATACAGAGACGCCTAATCCATTTCTCCTGATGGATGCCAAAGAGTTTTTAGAGGGTGCGACAGGCTCATCCGTTGACATTGTCCGCAACCATCAGAATCTGAATCCTCGTCTAAGAAAGCGCATTTTAAAGGATGGAATCTTTATCTTCTGAAAGCAAAAGCATCGCTTTGGATATTCTCGAGTTATCAAGAATGAAATATCTCCGTTAAAGGATGCAATTCGCTTCTTCATAATGGCGTCTTAGTTTTTTTCGTATCTTTGCGCAATAATCTCTATTGAGCTACTATGAGTAACAAAGAACCTGACTACGTTTACATACTGACCAACCCCAGCTTCCACGACCCCTCGCTGAAAACAAGCAGAGAATTGAGCCGTCAGCTGAACATTGACCCTGCTGTGGTGCTGGGAGTGTAAGAAGTAATCAGTAGAACCGTCCCAATGATTCCCATATCGTAGTTCTATTTCAGCACTTTATTTATTTCGTTTTTAAAAGGCTCAAGACCTGGGAAACCGATGTTCTTGAAGGTCTGCTGGCCCTGGGTGTCGTAGATGGCGTAGGTAGGGATGCCCTCCGACTCGTACTTGTTGAGGATGTAGCTGTACTGTTCCTTCGTCAGGTAGTAGTGGTCGCCGTCGATGTCCTTGATCATCTCGTTCCATGTATCAATGGGCGACGATGGCGAGGTGATATAGACGAACTGGATATTTTTTCCTTTTAACTCAGCCTTCCAGGGTTTCATGATTTGGTGACCAGCCTTGCAGGGACCGCACCAGGTGGCCCAGATGTCGACGAGCACCACCTTGTCTTTGTAACGGTCGAGAATGGTCTGCAGGATGTTCTCTGGGGCTACGTCGTCGAACTTCTTGTAGAAGATGCTTTCATTGCTGGCCAGCTCGTCGGCGATGCGTTTCTGCTCTGCCTGATATTCACGGAGCACGGCTTTGCAGTCTTCATATTTCATGTCCTCAAGGAAATGATCAATATGGGGGTCTGCATTCGGTGAGTTCAGGAGGTGCGCTACTATACGAAGTTCCATGTTATACGCATTCTTTTCTTTGGCATTCTGGTCATAAAAGGATTCATCCCAGAACGCTGGGCTGCAAGGTGAGCCCGGCTCGTTGAGATACTTCCATGTGTAGGCACGCTCCTCGTCAGTAAGAGGCAGCAGGTCCTTGTTCTTCTTCATCTTTTCTTCGAGATTCTCATAGGACATATATACCTCCCCGTTTTCATCCATATGGTACTGGCTGTAATAGAAGGCGAACTCGCGTGTCCAATCGACAAAGTTTTCTTCTGCCGCCATGCACAGCAGGTCCTTGGTCGCTGTGGTGTAGTTTGAGGCCTTGATAGCAGCCACGCGCTGGTCGAAGAGGTCTGTCAGGCACCGCAGCCGCTCTTCCTTGGTTTTGCAGTCCTTGACTTTCAAGTAGTTTTTCTCGCCGTCCCTGTATGGTTCGAACTGGTTATAGGCATTTTCAAGATCCATGTTGGTCTTGGCCATATAGCCCTTGAAGGCTATGAATGGCTTGTTGTCGCTGGTGACTTTCATGAGGATGTCAGTCTCCTGCCCTGGGGCGATGATGATTTGGGGGAATGACATTCCGCGAACACCGACAGTCACTTCACGAGCCAGCCATAGGGGAACTTCAACTTTCACGGTGCCATCATCGGCAAACGGGAAGAACTTTTGGAAACGTTCCCTAGAACCTAATGGTGTGAAACCGCCCACATAGAACTCCAGTTTCATTCCTGGCTTATAGCCCAGCATTTTTACTTTTATCGTTGCTATACCTTTATTAATCTTAGCAACGGGCAGGGGCTCGTCCTTGGCATACTTTACGTCCTTCCAATCATCAGGCAACACTAGTTCTTGTTTGCTCTTACCGTCGCTGATGTTCCAGAAACGGAAGGCACCGTCGTAGTCGCCTTCAGAGAAGTCCATCTCCTTGGTCTCCTGTGGTACAGGTTTGAAGTGCAGCGCCAGATTCGCCGTTCCGCTTTTCGGCATCCAGAAGAGTGAGTCGAGCAACAGGTCAGCCTCTGTCTCGTTAGTCTTTATGCCACTTGTAATGCCATACTTCTGGCCGTCGGGTGTCTGCAAGAACGAATTCTTATCGAAGCGAATCCAACTTCCAGGCTGATAGTTGGCAATGATGTGAAGCACCGTCTCCGCAGGCTTCAGTTCCACCTTGGTGATTTTAAACTCTGAGTTGTAATTACCCATAAAGGCCGTTGGTTTCTCCCATACGACCTGTTTCTGTGCCTGTCCCACTAATGCCACGAGAGCGAAAAGGACAATTGATAATAGTTTTCTCATATACTGAATCAAATAATGTTTACCTTTTTATTTATTATACGACAAGACCAAGGGAAATCTTGCAATAACAATCTTATTTTTTCTTAATATGGTGATATTATTCCACGACCTTGCGGGGGAAGTAGTCGAACAACTTCTGGTTGTCGCGCAGTTCCTTGATGTTGAGGTCGGGGCGGACTTCACCGCTCCAGTTGGCGAAATTGGCCTTGAACGGTTCGCCCTCGGGGACGATGTAGGTGATGGTGGCGAGCGAAAGGGGCAGCGGCTCGAAGATGAGGACAATGGCGAAGTAGTCACGCCAGGACTTAGAAAGAGCGTTGACAAGTAGTTGGGACAGCCTTTACCCCAGAGGAACAAAGAACTCTTACTGAGCTTCTCCACTGGAACAGTAAGCATGAAGCGTCCACCGAAGACGGTGTCTGATGCCACACTCATATTGTCAATATAAATGTTTACTACTGTGCTATCTTCTAACGCGGGTGAATAACCTTTGACTATAGCAGTCTTTTTGGTCTGTGCCAGTCCCGCCACAGCCACGAGGGCGAGCATCATCGTAATAATCGTTTGCTTACTCATTGTTCGTTTCTTATTTATCTTTACCTTTTATTATATATACACCGTAATCGCGAAAATATGACGCTGCGGGGCGTTAAATGTTCATAATCTTGCAAACGGCACAGGACGCATCACTGCGGCCCATGCCGATTCCCGGGTTGAATCAAAATCTGTCACTTTGTTTGTATATTCGCAATTATCTCAAGTCTTTCAGTATGGTTTCGAGCTCTTCCAAATTACGAGGGCAGGCCACGATAGTTCCTTTTGCATCAATGACGATCAGTTCAGGATAGGAACGTATTCCGTATGCGGCAAGTGCGTCTCGCGGGTTGGTGTCTGGATTGGGCATCAATTGCGGCCATGGTAGCCGGCGCTGCTTTACTTCCTCGCGCCATCCTTGCACGCCAAAACTGAAAGCCAAGGTGATGAACTCCACACCACGGGGATGGTAAGTGTCGTAAATCGTCTTCATGGACGGAAGGATTTGATATCCATAACCACCAAGGCCATGCCAGAAATGCAACACGACATATCCCTTGCCGATATATTCGCTTAGCTGATGTGGGCGGCCCTTCGTGTCCACCAATTCGACGTTGGTGTAAGGTGTGCCAGGCTTGCGCTTCTCCAGTCCTTCCACGTATTCGCGCATCGGTGCCAGAAGGATGTGATGCGAGAAAGCATAGTCGTCACTGAGATAAGGCTTCAGTTCTTCGTAGCTCATTTCCGTATAGACAAGGCTGAGTGCACATGCTGAGATGATATTGTCACGGTTTTCACGGACAGCCTTGAGAAGTCGCTCGCCGCGCTGGCGGTTGATTTCCGCTTCTTTCTGGCTGTCGGTCTCATGGAGTTCGGCCAGTCGTTCACGCTCTACCAACTGCAGGAAATCGTTAACCTTTTGGCTGGCCTTGCCCCCTTTTACTGTCAGGTGCTCCATGTCCGCAATGATAGGGTTACCATCGGAACAGAAGAAAACAGCATCACGGTCGTCAAGGTAGATCTTACAAATCTCGTTCTTGGGCAACTGACAGGTGAAAGAGAACTTGCCATCGATTACTGTGCATGTCCCCATAGGCTCCGAAGTTACATTACGCCTTACGGAAATCTTCTTCCCTGTCAATGGTGCCGTACCGGATATCTGGCACTCCACCATCTCCTTTTCCACCATTTCATTCATCAGCATACTATTGTAGACGATGGTCTTTGAGACCTGCGAAGTGGTTATCTCTGAAGCAACGAATGGCGCATGTGTGACATCTGTATTTCTGTCACCCTCATATAATTCACTCTTCTTGTAAATCATGTAGCAGGAATAGGCCAGAATGCTCTTCAGGTTTTCATTCTTTTCGCTATCAACTAACGGCTGGATGTTGCTCAAAGCGTCGAAATACTGTTCTTTGGTCAGTTTGCCATTAAATGCGTTGCACGTCTTGTTGAGCACCACCCCTGCTGCCGTTTTACCTTGCGGGGTCTCGCGCTGGAATATCTCACAGGTGCGCTTCACCTTGGCCATGAACTCTTCGACAGACATGGCATCAGCCGGGGCGTTATACTGCAACCCCGCAACAAAGGTGCCTGACACGCTGGGTCGTTTATAGTGGGCGATATAAGGTCTGTCGTTCATTTTCCAGCCGCTGATTTCGTAAATCATGCCGTCCATCAGGAATGTATCGCCGATTTTCTTGTCTTGGTCAACGGTCTGGTCCCACATCAGCAGTAGGACATAAATCCTGCCGTCTGTCTC
>JAEEGG010003246.1_pt1 | contig 40687 bp, 37 predicted proteins | sample 9134161 | NCBI WGS metagenome assembly JAEEGG01 (sample SAMN16246543, study PRJNA631951) | gut metagenome | biome: gut microbiome; feature: rumen; material: CR-attached | host: Bos | place: Iran: Karaj | collected 2018-10 | reverse complement strand
CGAACGAGCGAACGTGGGTAAGGAGCGGGGCGGCGATCACGAGCGAGCCGTCGGCGAGCACCTTGATGGTGTTCACGGCGGGATCGCCGACGAATTTGGGCAGGGTGTCGAGCGCGCCGCACTTGAGCACGCGGAGCTGCTTGTTGACCTTGTAGGTCACGCTGTCGTTGAAGACTTCGAGCGCTTCCGGCTCGAAATCGGGGGCCACGACGCATTCGGCGAAGAGCTCCATGATGGCCGCCGCGGTGTCCTTGTCGACCTTGCGGTTGAACGCGATCACGCTGCCGAACGCCGCGCGGGCGTCGCAGTCGCGCGCTTTGATGAAGACCTGGCGGAGCGTTTCGCCGGGCAGTCCGACGGCCGCGCCGCTCGGGTTCACGTGCTTCATGACGGCGCACGCGGGCTCCTCGAAATACTTTACGATGTTCAGCGCGCCGGAGATGTCTTCCAGGTTGGTCTGTGACAGGCCGTTCTTGCCGGTCTTCAGGACTTCGAGGTCCATGATCGCGCCGTGTTCGTCGGCGGGACGGTAGAACGCGGCGGGCTGGTGCGGATTGGTGCCGTAGCGGAGGTCGTCCTTTTTGACGTAGCGACGTCCGCAGACGACGATTTCGGCGGGGAAATCCCCGATGTTGGCGGTAAGATAGGTGTTTCTGTCGATCTTTCCAGACATTTTTTCGACTCCGGCTTTGAAAGGTTGGAATTTTGTGGTATTTTAATAAAGAAAAAACGCAGTATTCAATTTACATTCACGCGGGCAATATCGCAAATCACATTCGCAAAAATTCTTCGATTTTATTCGGACTTGACCTGAAATGAACGGAATATTTCTGACACTGGAGGGCGGCGAAGGCTGCGGCAAATCCACTCAGCTCGAACGCGTTGCCACGGCGCTGCGCACGGCGTCCGGCCGCGAGGTCGTCACGGCGCGTTCCCCCGGCGGCACGGCGGTCGCGGAGAAGATCCGCGACATCCTGAAATCGCGGGAACCCGGCGAGGACCTGCTGCCGGAAACGGAGCTGATGCTCTTCGGCGCCTGCCACGCCCAGATGTGCGAAAACATGATCCGGCCCGTGCTGGAACGCGGCGGGATCGTGATCTCCGACCGGTTCACCGACAGCACGCTCGTCTACCAGGGCTGCGCCCGCCGCATCGACCCGGAAACGGTCCGGCGCGTGAACGAATTCGTGTGCCGCGGCATCCGGCCCGACCTGGTGCTGGTGCTGGATGTCCCGGTCGAGCTCGGGCTCCGGCGTGCCACGGGGCGTTCGGGAGCCGCCGCGACGCAGAACGACCGGTTCGACTCCGAATCGGCGGTGTTCCATACCGTGGTGCGGAACGGCTTTCTGGAGCTCGCCCGGCAGGAACCGGAGCGTTTTGCCGTGATCGACGCGTCCGCCCCGATCGAACAGGTCACGCAATCCATTCTGGAGGCGATCCATGCACGACTGGCAATCCTTTGAATCCGCTTATCCGCTGCTCGGGCGTTCGCTCCGCATGGCGAAAAATGCCGGGCGGCTCGGGCATTCCCACCTCGTGGTCTCCTCGAACGCCGCCATTCGCGCGCGGTTCCCGGTCCTGCTCGCCCAGCTCGCCGTCTGCCTGGACCCGCTCCCCGACGGCGCCCCGTGCGGACACTGCGAGACGTGCGCCCTGCTGGAAAACGGCCTCTATCCCGACCTCTTCCTGCTCGCGCCGACCTCGAAATCCCGCCAGATCGTGATCGGGAACGACGATTCCGACCCGGACACGCTCCGCAGCTTCGAAGCCATGTTCCACCTCAGCAGCTCCTCGCCCGGCGGCTGGAAGATCGGCATCATCCAGGAATGCGACACCATGAACGAAAACGCGCAGAACGCATTCCTGAAGACGCTGGAGGAGCCGCCGCGCAACTGCCTGTTCATCCTCACCACGGGCCACCCCGGTTCGCTTCTGCCCACGATCCGTTCCCGCTGCCAGATCCTCACGCTCACGGATAACGCCTGCAAGTACGACATGGAGACGTTCGCCGCGATGCCGGAATTCCTCATGAAGCTCACGTTCGGCTCGAAGGGCGACCTTGTGGCGGGCGAGGAGTGCGCTGCCGGGCTCATCGGGGTGCTCGGTTCGCTCGGCGACATGGCGGAAGCCACCGTGCAGAGCCGCTGGGAAGAACGCCTGAAATCCGCCGAAAACCTCGAATCCGCCGCCATGAAGCTGATCGAGAAGCGCATGGACGGCGAGACCGGCTGCGAATACCTCCGGCTTCGTGAGGAGTTTCTGAGCATCCTGCATACGTGGTTCGCGCAGATCGCGCTCGTCGCCGAGGGGACGCCGCTCGAACTCCTGCCGAACCCCGAGGTCGTCCGCGTGTGGCTGGACGCCGACCCGCGCCCGGAGATCGCGCCGGACGAGGCCGCGCGGATGCTGTCCGAGGCGGAAAATCTGGTCCGCGTGCTGAATACCAACGTCAACGACGAGCTCGCCGTGCGGGCGTTCGCGCTCTCCGTCGCGATCGACACCGGGGAGCAGGGGTGAGCCGTCATGCCCGCCGAGATCAAGGACCGCTACGAGTTTGAGCCCATCGGGCTCCTGTATACCGGGCTCCGCTGGCGGTACGAAGCGCCGCGTCAGGCCGGGTTCTCCGACGCGAAGGCGCGGATCGAGCTCTATCCCGGACGCGGCTTCGAGCAGGCGCTGGAGGACCTCGCCGGATTCGAACGCGTGTGGGTGCTCTTCGTCTTCCACCTGAACGCGACCTGGAAGCCGAAGGTCACGCCTCCGTACGCGCCTGAAAACCGCAACTACGGCGTCTTTTCCACGCGGTCGCCGCACCGCCCGAACCCGGTCGGCCTGAGCTGCGTCGAGCTCGAAGGCGTCGACGGCCTGACCGTCTACCTGAACCACTGCGACATCCTCGACCGCACGCCGATCCTCGACATCAAGCCGTACATCCCCGCGGTCGACGCGTTCCCGGAGTCGAAGGCAGGATGGCGTGACGAGCTCGTCCTGACCGAGTGGAAGCACGACTTCTCGCCTGTTGCGCGGGCGCAGATGGACTGGATTTCGGAGCAGACCGGGCTCGACCTCGCCAATTTCTGCGCCGTCCAGCTCAAGTACGAGCCGTTCAACCCCGCCCGCAAGCGCATCGAACAGCGCCCGGACGGCTCCTGGGCGATCCACTGCCGCACCTGGCGCATCGTGTACCGCGCCGACGCGGAAAATCATGTGCTGCATTTCGAATACGTGAGCTCGAACTACACGCCGGACGAGCTCGCGCCCGGAGCTCCCGATCCGTACGCGGACAAGGCGTTTCACCGGGCTTTTCAGGAGGTCGCATCATGGAAGTGAAACGCTGCCGCATCACGGGATTCTGTTCCGGCGTCCGCAACGCGCTGAACCTGACCGCGGACATGCTGAAGAAGCACGGGCCGCCGGTCTTTATCCTGCACGAGCTCGTGCATAACGAATCGGTCGTAAAGGATCTGCTCGCGCGCGGCGCGAAAATCGTCGACGATCCCGAGGGGCTGCCCGAAGGCGCCACGCTCATTTTCAGCGCGCACGGCGTTTCCGAGGAAGTCGAGGCGCGCGCACGGGCGCTCCCGCTGAACATCGTCGACGCCACGTGTCCGCTGGTCCGTCAGGTGCAGAAACGCGGCGCGGCGCTCTCCGACGCCGGGCACGTTGTCCTGCTGTTCGGCAAGGCGGGACACCGCGAGGTCGAGGGAATCCTCGGGCGCATTCACGGCGAAAAGCATCTGCTGACGAACCCGGACGACGCCCGCGCGTTCGAGCCCGTCCCCGGCCGCACCTACGCCTGCATCAGCCAGACCACGATGAACAGCGACGTGATTGCGGAGATGACCTCGATTTTGAGGGCGAAGATACCGGACCTGGTCGAATCCGCGTCCGTCTGCCACGCCACGCTCACGCGCCAGAACGCTGTCCGCGAGCTCGCCGCCGGCTGCGACCTCGTGCTTGTCGCCGGGTCCGCGCACAGTTCCAACACGCTCCGCCTCTGCGAGATCGCCCGCGAACAGGGCGCGCGCACCGAACTCGTCTCCGGTGCGGATGCTGTCACGCCGGAACTACTCCGCGGGGCGAAGTGCGTCGGGATCACCTCGGGCGCGAGCGCTCCGGACGACCTTGTGAACGGCATCTGCGACGCGGTGAAGCGCATCGCCGAATCCGAAACGACGAAAACGTTTTGAGGGAAAAAATGAGTGCATCGACGATGGAAAACGGGGACAACCCGCCCAAAAAGAAAGAGACGCCACTCAGAAGCTGCCTGGCTTTGTTCGCCGGTATCGTGATCACCCTGTTTTTCTTCTGGCTGATCTTCTTCCTGTTCATCGGGCCGGATTTAATCCGCAACAGCAGAAACGCGGAAGGCTACCCCTTTTTCAAGGACATGAAAACGTCTCTGGAGGAAAGATACGGCGAGGCGGTCGTGATCCGCGACGCCTGGCCCCGGCTCGGAAGAGATCACTGCTTCCATGTCGACCTCGATACCCGCGGAGAGGACGCTCCGCCTCCGACGGAGATCGCCCGCGAAATCCAGCGGTTGAAAAAGGAATCGGAGTTCATGTCGCAGGAAGTCCTGATTGTCACGATCGACGGCGACGCGGAAGACCGCGGGATCCGGTTCGTTTTCCCCGGAAAAAACGGCTACCGGGGCAACCATAAGACAAGGCTTTTCGCCCTTTAAAAAGTCGAACAGACACAAGGTGAAAGATGAACACGCAATCCGCCGAAACGGAACAAAAAGAGCCTGAAAAGAAGCCGAGGACGATCAGGGATCGTTTTGTCGTCTTTTTTCTGTTCGGGGTCCCCGGCATCTGCTGTGCGCTCTTCCTGTTCGTCCTGCTGTACTATGATCCGGTCTGCTGCCGGGAGGACTACGGGTTCAGCGCCGCCGTCGAGTTCAGCCATGGTGAGGAGGCGGACCTGAAACGGAAATACGGCAGAGAGTTCGATATCCGCTACGACAGGGTGCTCGGAAAGGATTTCTGCTTTCACGTCGACATTGACACGGGGGAACACGATCCTTTCGAGGTCGCACGGGAAATCCATGAGCTGAAAAAACATTGGAAGACGACGTGGCGGCCGGATGCGAACGAGATCTATGTCGTCACGTTCAACCGCGACGCGGAGGACGGCGGATTCATGGCGGTCTACCCCGGTGACAAGGGCTACAGCGTCACGCACAAGCCGCTGCTTTTCAACCGGGATACGCAGGATTCCGTGCCGGACCCGACGCCGGTGGCTGTGGATTATTTCGACGAGGACACGCCCTGAACCTCCGGCACAACGGAAAACAAACCGCGAAACAAACTCAAATCACTTTTTTCAGGAGAACACCCCATGCGACGTCAGGACCGCGAGATCAAGGATCCGAGCATCATTCTGGACATCATCCATTCGCTTCCGTTCGGGCACCTGGCCATGAACGACGCCGGGAAGCCCTACGGCGTGACCATGAACTACCTGTCCGAGCTTGATGCGGACCGGAACGCCGTGCTGTACTTCCACGGGGCGAAGGAGGGGCGCAAGGCGGAGATCCTGGCCCGTGATCCACACGTGTATTTCTTTGCGGAACGCGACGACGGTCCGAAGGTGATCGTGCGTCCGAACGGGAACAAATCCGTGACGAACCTGTACGTCTCCGTGGCGGGCGAGGGCATGATGGAGCTTGTGGAAGACGCAGCCGAAAAACGCCGCGTCCTGCTGGCGATGGCCAACGCTTTCTCGGAGGAACCGTTCGAATCGCTTCCGGACGCCGTGGTGGAAATGACCGCCGTCTGGAAGCTCGTCCTGCACGGCGTGACCGGGAAATCCAATCCGCCGCTCACTCCGCCGGAGTGATCTCTGTTTCACCCTGTCCCCAGAGGAAATCGTTTTCCAGCGGTTGGCACAGGACGAGGTCGATGGACGTGATGTGTCTGGTGTCGCCGAGGTCGAATTCCACGCTTTTGGGCTGATTTCCCTTTGGTAGCATGAAACGGCATTTCTCCTCCGAAATTTTGAATTTGGAAACATCGACCGGGAGGTCGATCCGGTCGAGGCAGCCGCCGTACTCGAAACCGAGCGTCAGGATTTCAGATCCGGACAGTGGACCATCAAGTCCGACTTCGCAGAAAATGTGCCGGAAATGGGTAAAAAACAGGTTCGAGATCGGGACGCTGCGCCGTCTGTCATCGGAAGCATTCTGTGCAGCAACGGACGAATCGAACACGTTGAAGCGCTCCGCCGATTCCGAATATCCGTCCTGTTTTTCCAACTGCATTTTCAGGGACCATGATTCCCCTGCCCGCGTCGCCTCGCGCGACTGCTCGCAGACGTACGCGATGTGTTTGCGCCGCCGCTTGAAACTGGACTCGTCGTTGAGGTTGTCGGGGAGATATTCGACGGCGCCAACGTCCGGGGCGATCAGAATGCCCAGCGTGAAACCTTTCGGCTGTGCAAGGTAAAGAGGCGCCCTTGCCAGACGATCCATGACGGTGGCGTCCTCGCGGCTGAAATACTCGCAGAACAGGCCGTCCCAGGTGCGGTAGATCCTGTTCGGGCGTGGAAGATACCCTCGGAACGCGTCAAGGTCGATGACGGAATCCGGGGTGTGCGGCAGGGAGCACGCCAGACGGTATATCGCATCGCTGTCCGCTTCGGTCAGAAAGAGGCACCGCCAGTACAGGGACCACGCGTTCAGGAAATACAGCAGGACCAGCAGGACGACCGCCAGCGCAGTCAGTTTTTTCCCTGTCCATCGTACTTTCATGGCGGGCTCGAACTCATCTTCCGATCCGGGCGCGGATGTCGGCGAGCTTTTCGGCTTCGGCGATGGATTCGTTGTAGCGGATCAGTGCGTCGATATAGCGCAGCGTTTCCTGGCGCGGGAGGGCGCGAAGGATGTCGATGCCGACCCGGTTCACGCGATAGATGTACTGCGTGGAGACGCGCTTGTCCTTGGTGAGGAACATGGCGAGTTCGATGCCGGCGGCGACGCTGAGGTCGGTCTGAGGCGCTTTCAGGATGGCTTCCTTCGCCGAGGCGATGCGTTTTTCGTCCTCGACCTGAAGGCGGGCGTTGCGGGAGGCGTCGGTCTCCTGCACATTGCGGTACTGCGGGGAATTGGCGATCTCGCCGCTGCGGATGGAGGCGATGGTGATCTCGTTCAGCGCCCTGGTGTGGACCAGGTTCAGCTTCGGGTCCTTCAGCAGCCAGCGGGCGCGCGCGACGGTCTCGAACTCGGCGACGGACCTCGGCCTGGCGTAGAAGGCGTCGAGCATGGGAGAAAGCTCCTTGGCGCAGCCGAGGATGTCGCAGGCGGCGAATCCGGGCCAGATGTTTTCGCGCGTCTCGACCATGCGGACGTAGGCGTGCTTCAGCTCCTTGTCCACGGAGGGCATCCCGATCAGCGCGGTGAAGCATGCCTTGCGGATGTCGGCATCCTCGGAATCCGCCGCGTCGTTCAGGATCTCAAGCGCCTTGGGCGTGGCGATGTTCGTGAGGCCGAGGAACTGCTGGATCGGCGGCTCGCCGGAGGCGGCGACGCGCTTGATGGCGCGCTGAAGGGCGGGGATCGAGTTGTCGCCGAACTCGGAGAGGTGCACGAGCGCGAACCGGTTCGTGAAGTATTCCTCGTCTTCGATCTCGAGGCAGTCCACGAGCAGGGAGATCAGGTCGGTGCCGTCCTTCATGTCGACGTAGCGGAAGAGCGTGTAGATGACGCTGATGTTGGCGGAGACGAACACGTGGAAATCCTCCGTGGCGCCGAGGTAGAGCGTGAAGTTCTCGTACTGCGTCTGGAGCTTGCGCCACATGATGCCGTATTTCGTGAAGAAGAGCGGCTGGAAGACCGGTTCCTCGGGCTTGCCGATGGCGCTGAGGCGCAGCATGTTGGAAAGGCGGACCGCCTTGACCGGGACGAGCGTGATCGCGGCGAAGTCCTCCTTCACGTCCTCGTCGTCCGAGGCGGCCGCGGCGGCGTTTTCGTCCGTTCCCTGCGGCTTGTCGAACGGCTTCACGTAGATGAGGCGCCAGGTCGGGATGACCTCTTCGGAAATGGAGCGGTTCAGGAGCGGTTCCTGGCTGCGCTGAAGCGGCCTGTACGGGTAAATCATCCGGTCCAGACGCTCCGTGATCTCCTTGATCGCCTCGACCTGGGTCTTTTCCTTCGGTTTTTCCTCGGCTTCCGCGTCTTTTCCTGCGTCTTTCGCGTCCTTTTCCGGCTCGTCCGGGAGCTTTTTGATGACGGAAGCGGACTCCTCCGGTTCGTCGGGGAGTTTCTTGATCGGGGCGGCGTGAAGCAGGACGCCGGACGCCGCGAACAGGATCAGGCAGAGAGGAAGGAGCAGTCGTGTGCGGATGAGTTCAGGCATATCGGTTCCCCCCGGGCGTCAGGCCGAAGCCGGTTCGGCGTCCTTGTCCCTGCGCCACGGCTTGCGCGGCTGCGGGACGTCGTCGTTCGGCTTGATCGTGTAGTGATTCTCCCCGAGGAGGGCGTCGAGCTCGTCCAGCAGGGATTTCGTGACATAGACGCGGAGCGAATCCGGCAGCTCGATGAACGCCGCCAGACGGGTTTTCGTGGCCGCGCAGATGAGCACGGGAACAGGGGCCGGGCCGGTCTTCGCCTTTTTCCGCTTCGGGGCGAAATCGCCGGAATCCGGCTCGGATGAGGCCGGTTCCTCCGGGAAGAGCTCAGGCGGCGGGGTCGTGTGGCGGGCGAGGAGCGCCCGCAGGGATTCACAGGTGTCCGGCTTCATGCCGTCCTCGAAAAGATTGACCTGGAGCGTGCCGGAGTTGAAGACCATGGCGTCCTCCAGCGGGATCAGGTCCTCGATCTGAAGCGAGACTTCGGCGTTTTCCACGTCATCTTTCTTGGTAACGGCGCGGACGAAGACTTTCGCGCCCTCGACCAGGATGGACGCCACCTCGGTGTAAAGGCGGTTGTAGCAGACGCATTCGATGGTGTCGGTGAGGTCTTCGATCTGGACGACCGCGAACGGCTTCGGGTTCTTGTCGTTCTTGGTGTACTTCTTCACGACCGAGGTCACGAGGCCGCCGAACTTGACGCCGACGTCGCCGGGCATGCGGGAAATCTCCGCGAGGTTGGCCGTGGAGAACGTGTCGATGATCTTTTTCGAGGAGGAGAGCGGATGCCCGGACACGTAGAACCCGAGGAGCTGCTTTTCGTCCTCCAGCATCACGCTTTCGGGGAACTCGGGGATGTCCGGCGGGGGCTGTTCCTCGAATCCGGCGTCCTGCGGGTCGTCCAGCATGTCGAACAGGCTTGCCTGGCCGGATTCGCGGTCGCGGCGTGCGGCGGCGGCCGAGGTCAGCGCGGAGTCGATCATCGCCATGAGCTGGGCGCGTTTGAGCCCGGTGGAATCCAGCGCGCCGCAGCGGATGAGCGCTTCCAGCCCTTTGGCGTTGAGGCCCTCCGTGCGTTCGGCGAGGTCGGAGAGCGAGGTGAACGGGCCGTCCTTCCGCGCTTCGATGATGACGGCGGAAATGCCCTGCCCGAAGCCCTTGATGGCACCGAGGCCGAAGCGGATGGCGCCGCCGTCGACGGTGAAGTTCACGTCGCTGGTGTTCACGTCGGGCGGCAGGATGCGGATGCCTGTGGTGCGGCATTCGTTGATGAGGAAGGTGAGCTTTTTCGCGTTGGAAAGTTCGCTGGTGAGCACGGCGGCCATGAATTCGGGGCGGTAGTTGGCCTTCAGGTAGGCGGTGCGGTAGGAGAGGAGCGCGTAGGCGGCGCTGTGGGACTTGTTGAAGCCGTATTCGGCGAACTTCTTGATGTTTTCCCAGATCTTTTCCGCCTGCGCCGCCGGGATCTTGTTCGTTTTCGCGCAGCCCTCGACGAACTTGTCGTGCTGGGCCTCCATGTCCTTGATCTTCTTCTTGCCGATGGCGCGGCGGAGGATGTCGGCCTGGCCGAGCGAGAACCCGGCGAGCACCTGCACGACCTGCATGATCTGCTCCTGATAGAGCATGATGCCGTAGGTTTCCTTCAGGTACTGCTCCATGAGCGGATGGTCATAGTCGATCGGGATGGTGCCTTTCTTGCGGCCGACGAAGAGGTCGAGGAACTGCATGGGGCCGGGGCGGTAGAGCGCCACGAGTGCGATGATGTGCAGGAGGTTTTCCACGCCGAACTTGCGGCAGAGGTCCTGCATGCCGCCGGATTCGAGCTGGAACACGGACACGGTGTCGCCACGGTTGATGAGCTCGTAGGTCTTCGGGTCGTCCAGCGGGATCGCGTCCATGTCGAGCGAAATGCCGTGCGTGCGCTTCACATTGTCCACGGCGTCCTGGATCACGGTCAGAGTGCGGAGGCCGAGGAAGTCCATCTTCAGCAGGCCGATGCTCTCGCAGAGCGGCGCCACGTACTGCGTGATGACTTCCTCGTGGGCGCCGCGTCCGAGCGGGACCAGGTCGGCGAGCGGCTGGTTGCAGATGATGACGCCGCAGGCGTGGATGCCCATCTGGCGGTTGAGCTGTTCGATCGGGGCGCAATACTGGAAGATCTCACGGACCCAGGCTTCCTTTTCGAGGAGCTGCTTGAGCTCGGGAGAATCTTTGACCGCCTTGGCGAGCGTCATTTTCGGGTCGTCGGGGATGAGCTTGGTGATCATGTTGCCTTCCGCCGGGGTGCGGCCGAGGACGCGTGCAACGTCCTTCACGACGGCCTTTGCTTTGAGCGTGCCGTAGGTTCCGATCTGGGACACGCTGTCCGCGCCGTATTTTCCGATCACGTAGTCGATGACTTCCTGGCGGTGGCGTTCGCAGAAGTCTGTGTCGAAGTCGGGCGGCGACACGCGGTCCGGGTTCAGGAAACGCTCGAACAGCAGGTCGTATTTCATCGGGTCGATGTTCGTGATGCCGCTCAGGTAGGCCACGATGGATCCTGCGCCGGAGCCGCGCCCCGGGCCGACGGGGATGCCGTGCTCCTTCGCCCAGTTGATGAAGTCCCACACGCAGAGGAAGTAGCTCGGGTATTTGGTGCGCGTGATGATGGAGAGCTCGTAATCCATGCGTTTGAGGTTGGTCTCCGCCTCTTTTTTCTTGTCCTCCGGCGGATTGAACGGATCGTAGCCGTACTTCTTTTCGTAGCCGCACACGCTGTCCGCGCGGCCCGTGCCGTACAGGCAGATGTTGCGGAGGTAGGCGGCGGATTTCTTCATGACGATGCGGCGCTCGATGAGGTTGGCGCGCTTGTCTTCCGAGGGAAGCGGATCGTCGGGCTTCTCCTCGTGTGCCTTCGCGATCTCGGCGTCGATCTCCTGCTCGGATTCGGCGCGCATGGCGTCCAGGTCGAGCGTGTCGACGAATTCCTGCGGCGGCGTGAACTCGGGGTAGTGGTTCTCGTAGCCGATCGTGACGTCGCACTGTTCGGCGATGGCGAGCGTGTTCGTGATGGCGTCCGGGGCCTCGGTCCCGAAGACCTGCATCATCTCGTCGCCGGACTTGAAGTAGAACTCGTCGAAGTCCATCTTCATGCGGCGCGGGTCGTCCATGGTGGTGCGCGTCTGGATGCACAGCATGATCTCGTGGGAATGCGCGTGTTCCTTCTTCAGGTAATGCACGTCGTTCGTGGCGACCAGCCGGATGTCGTTCTCGCGCGCGAGCTGGATGAGCCCGCGGTTCACGGTCTTCTGGTCCTCGATCCCGTGGTACATGATCTCCAGGCAGAAATTCTCCTTGCCGCCGAAGAGGTCGAGGTATTCGAACAGCACCTTGCGGCCGGCGTCGACGCCGCCGCGCAGGATCGCCACGTCGATCTCGCCCTGCAGGCACGCGCTCATGCCGATGATGCCCTCATGGTACTTGGCGAGGAGTTCGCGGTCGATGCGCGGCTTGTAGTAGAACCCGGTCATGTGGGCCTCGGAATTGAGCTTGCAGAGGTTGTGGTAGCCGACGTTGTTCTTCGCGAGCAGGATCAGGTGGAATCCCTTGATGTTCGGGACGCCGGGCTGTTTTTCCAGGCGGCTTCCGGGCGCGATGTAGGTCTCGCAGCCGATGATGGGCTTGATCCCGGCCTTCTTCATGGCGTTGTGGAACTCGTAGCAGCCGCCCATGACGCCGTGGTCCGTGATCGCACAGGCTTTCATGCCGTATTCCTGCGCCATCGTGACGAGGTCGACCTTGCCCTCGGCGTCTTCTTTCTTAAGTTTTGCCCACGAAATGGCGCAAGCGCCGTCCAGCAGGCTGTAATCCGTATGTAAATGCAAATGCACGAAATCCGTAGCCATAATGATCCCTGTATTCCCGATCGTTTCGTTGAAATGTCAATGTCTCTGTCGGACGGCGCAGAACGGGCGCACGTCCATCATATAAAAAGCGATGCGGAATAAGTATACAGCCGAAACCCGGATTTTTCAACCGCAAATCGGGAAAAAGGCCGGAAATAAAAAACGGGGAACGCGCGGCATTTTTGCCGGATGCGTTCCCCGTATGTGTTTTACGGATGCCGGGCGGTCACTGGCCGTTCACGGGCGTTTTCACCTGCTCCCCGACCGCCTGGATGATTTCGTCCATGCGCTTTTGTTCCGCGGAACCGAAGACGAGGCGTTTCTTGTACGTGAACGCCTCCGGGTTCCAGATGGACCGGTCGGTGGATTCCGAATACTCGATGAATTCGATCCCGGCCGGGACCGAGGTGTAGTTTCCGCGCACAAGGATGCCCTGAAGCGTCGGCGTCTTCGTGGCGGCATCGATCCCGATCTTCGACACGCCGAACATGCCCTCGCCGGAGACCGCCTTTTCGGAAATGCCCGCGGCGATCGTGTCGGCGGCCGTGCATCCGTTCAGCACGGCGACGAGGCACGCGACAAACAGCGAAACGATTTTTCTCATCATGGATTTCTGTTCTCCTTCCGGGGTTATCCTGAACTGCATGTCAGGTTGTCATTTGTTGAAAATCTCGCGGATCCCGGCAAGGAATGCGGCGCAGAGCGCCCCGATGGCGAGCGTGATGAACGCCTTGTATGCGGTCTTCTTCCCGCTTCGGACGGCGTCCGCGAACGATTTCAGCGTGGATGCCGTGTCCGCGTCGATACCGTTCGGACAGCGCCGGTCGTGAGCGGCCAGCACGTCACCGAGAATTACGGCGATCTCCTGTTTTTCTTCAGTCGTCATGTTCGCTCCCTCCATGCAGATAGCCGCCCCAGCCGAACAACTGGCAGAGCGCGGCGAGCGCAAGCCCCATGAAGACCAAGCCGGGGCGGCGTTCGTCCAGCGCTTCGATCCAGCTGTTGACGGCGAACCGCCAGTTCGCGGCTGTGAACGCCCGGTAGCTTTTCTCCGGCAGGCTGTATTCCCAGTCGTGGGGCAGCGCCGCCGTGAAAAACGGTTTCAGCAGCCAGCTGACCGCCGAACGGAACACGGGGCACCAGCGGTCCGGGCCGACGCCGTTGAACGCCGCCGCGAGGGCTTCGATGTTCGCCCGCCAGAACGATGCCGGGGCGCGGACGCCGATCCGGTCGCAGTGTTCGCGAATCTCCCGAACATATGAAACAGGATAGCGTCCGTTCCTTGTGAATTTGATTTGTTTCAATTTGCCGTGATCCCCTCGATGAGTTCCGCCCAGGTCACGCCTTCGCGGAGCGCGTCCGCCATGATCTCCATGACGCGGACACGGGCGGAGGCGATGATCTCTTCGCTCACGCCTTTCCGCCGGGCGAATGCGACAAGCTCGCCGCTGTGCATCGCGGATGCCGCCGCCTTGAACTCGGCGACGGTGATGCACTCGATCTGCTCCGCAAGCTCATGCAGCAGACTGTTCAGCGAGGCGACGACCGCCTCCTTCGGGCTCATCTCGCCGTCGTCCGTGATCGTGCCGCCATATGCCGCGAATGTCTCCTCCGTGACCGGGCTGACGGTCGATCCGTCCGCCAGCCGGAGCAGCCCCGGAAGTTTTTCGAAAGACTGGTTGCCGAAAATGTAATGTTTCATTGGATAGCCCTTTCTTTTCATGTCCCAACGATACGCACGAGGCCGCCCGGTACGACGTACTCGGTCGCGCCCGTTACGATGACGGAACTCGACGTCGCGCCGCCGTCCTCGGTGAAATAGACATAGTGGTCATCACCGATGTTGGAATACACCGTGGCGCCGTAGATGATGCCCTGACTCGAGATCGTCGAACCGTGGATTTCGACGTCTTCAAAAATGCGGGAAATGCCGCCGCCGACGATCGTCGTCGGCGACAGACTGGCTCCGCCGTAAAGCGTGATGTCCCCGCCGGGTTCAACATTCGAAGTCAGCGTAATAGTCGCACCGCTCGAAATCGTGACGGAGCCTCCAGTAACGCCGCTCGAATTCGGTTTGATCTGCGTTATCGTATTGTTTCCCCTGATCGTCACCACGCCATTTGCAGCTACTCCAACAATGCCAACAGTGCTCGCTGAAATCACGCAAGAGCCGCCGACAAAAAGGTCTTTGTTGGGCGTAGTTCCGCCGTTTCCGTGCACAACCGAACCAACGATGCTTGCGGTCGCGCCTGAAGCAATACCGATAGCGCCTCCAGTAGCGCCGGAGTCCGCGCTATTACCGCTTACAATGCAGTCATTAATAAGAAGACTTCCGGAAACGTAAAACGCGCCGCCAGCAATATTGACATAACCACCGCTGAACGTTGCTCCGCTTGCGGATGCGGTAGTATTGCTTGCGATCGTAATGTTGCTCCTTGCAAGGTCTACCACCGCCGTCTTCTTCAGCTTCGCTCCGGCAGGGAGAGAAATGTTGTCGAGCATATATGCCGCAGCGCTGCCCGCACTTGGATACACTGTTGCGCCTCCGGACTCGAAGACAATGCTGCCGCCGGGAGTATAGATAGTATCATTATTAGCGTTTCCGGTCAAATCAACGACTGCGCCGGAAGCAATGGTTATAGTACCACTTGTGCAACATATCGCATCAGACAGATAATTGCTGCCTGCCATAGTAATACTGCCTTTGTAAACATAGACTCCTTTCTCGGTAGGTGTATTGTTGGCTATAAAACAATCCGTAATGTTGACTACACTATTGTCCAGCCCCATTATCCCACCACCAGCAGTAGCAGCACTGTTGCCTGTTATTGTTGTTCCTGTCAGATTGACAAGTCTGCCGTTGGTGTTGATTCCACCACCACGAGAAGCAGAATTGTTGGTTATTACTGCTGATGTCGCGTTGAGAACTGCACCCCTGTTTGCAAGGAACACACCACCACCTCTGTCTGTCGCGGTATTGTTGCTTATTGTTGTTCCTGTCAAGTTGACCACTGAGGAACTGTGGACATACACGGCACCGCCATGTGTAGCAGCAGAACCGGATATAATTGACACCCCGCTCATTGAATAAGTCCCGTCAGAGAATGTCAGGTTTGTTCCACCGAGGTTAATCGTTCCACCGTTTCCTTTTACAGTCTGGGCAGAAATAGCACCGCCAGTACCAACAGCAACAGTAGCTCCCTTAGCAATATCAGCATCTGTCAGCCTCATATTGCCGCCGCCAATCGTAGCCGTCTTCGTAGCCTCATCGATTGCCACAGCCGCACCAGCAGCAAAGCTGTAAGTGCCCCCAATAATGTGCTCGTAATCTGCAGTGATCACGCGCTTGTCAACCACTTCACCGGCGTTCACATAATTGACAGAGGCTGTCAGGTCGTTCGCCAGCTTGACCCAGCGATTCTCGCCAGCTTCTCCTGTCGTCTGTGCAAATGCGGATGCCAGCGTGCCCGCTGTAGAGGAACCGCCGCTGGTGACCGTGACAGAGTTCACATTACTGAGAGCCGTGAAATCGTTGTCGCCTTCCTTGTCGATGTAGGTGCCGATGCCGCTGACAGTCGAGGATGTACCGGCTGCATTGATAACGGTGGCGCTGCCGCCTGGAGAAGCCGGATTGTCACCCACTACGATGATCGGAGCCTGCAGGATCCTGGTATTCTCGGCATTGGTATTGCCGGAGAGACTGACCGTACTGCCTGCCGGGAGCTGGATGCGCGTTGGCGAATCAGCGATCATTGATGCACTGGTAAATGTCGTGCCTGCCAGCTGAACGGTGAATGCTTCATGTGCATCCAGAGGACTGACAAACGTGACGTTGTTTGCACGCCATGGACCAGCAGTCGATCCGGTAATCGTGATGACGTCGGAAAGCGCCGTCAACTCGGCATTATTGCTCAAGCTCTTCAGCCCGTCCGCCGCGTCGATGACAGCTGTCCTTCCATCGGCGGTCCTGATCGTTACATCGTCACCGAGCGTGATCCTCCAATTACCGTTTGTCAAACCTTGCGCTCCTGTCTGCCGGGACATATCAATAATAGAGCCGGGGAATACAGTGACAGGTCCCTGATTCGCTTCTACATGGAAGCCATAGCAGTCTCCTTTGATAGTAAACGTCCCTTTTACATAAGCGGATGCTGTACCATCAAGCTGAAAACTGTTATTCTCTATTGTGGTGTCTTCCACGTGCAACAGACCATCCTTTATATATCCGGCCGCCTGATTCAGACCATCAGCAGTATTGTCTTTGATGACAGAATTCCTGATAATAACAGACCAGCCGTCTCCGCCATACATCCATGCCGAGTCATTCCCATAGATGTAACATTTTTCTACAGCAAGTGAATGCCCGGAGCCGCTGGTCGGAGATATGCAAAGACCATTTGTACCGCCTGCAATAGTAATACCGGAGATCAAAACATCGGAATCACTTACCGGCCTGATGTATGTTGTACTTTCTGTCGCGGTCAGAACACCTCCGGAGGCAGAAGCAAGTCTCTTGAACCAGTATTTGTTCGATGATGCCGTGCTCTTATTCCAGACGAGCGTGCCCTCAAGGTCGCAATCCAGTACTGCAGGATATATTTCCGAGAGAACAAGAGTCTTTCCTGCGGGCACCTTGATTCCATCCAGTGTAGAAGATGCACAGGAGACCATGCCGTCCACAGCGACATTGGACAAATCGATCGCTCCTGTTCCGCTGAGAGTACTCCCGGTAACAGCCAGATCCTGCAGGTTCATGGTCTTGCCGCCGGCAACGCTGAAGGCGCCTGTGATCGCGGTGTTGTCCGTTCCATTGCCCAGAATATCTGTATTATAGGCCACAGATACCGTCCCGGCGTCGCAGGTGAGGCCGTCAGTAGCGGCGGCGAAGATGATATAGTTCTCCTGGCCGCTGCCGGGATCCTGCTGGAGGAAGCAGTTCAGCGTGCCGGCCGTAGTGCCGGCAGCATACAGCACGATGTTGCCGGCATTGGTGTCGTCCACGTACACCAGAGCATCGCCGTTGCGGTACTTGATGACCAGGTTGTGGCCGGCGTTCGGCGTCAGGGCATCCATCAGGATCAGCGGCGGCTGGAAAACCACGCTGGAAGTGCCCTTGATGAACATCTGGATGTGCGTATCCCAGCCGTAGGCATCCGCTGGAATGGTATCCACAGTGATATTGTGCGGATTGTCGTTGGTATACTTGATCTGATAAGATAAACCGGCAGCAACAGTAAGATCGCTGTTCTCAGGCATGCCGATGGTCCTGATCCAGGGACACACCATGTCCTGCTTCACGAGGTATTTACCAAGAACGGAAGCAACCGTAGCAGAACGGAAGAAATCGTCGGGATCCGGCAGAGTGGCGAGATATGCGATTGCCTCGTCGGTAAGCGACGTTACTTCGTACTGACGCCAGTTGGTCACGTTGACGGTCGCCGCCGCGGAGGCCGAGAAATAACCGGTGCCGGATGCAAGGACAGTCATGGCAAGGCGCCGGGAGGCGTTGGAAAGCGTGACGGCGGTCCCTCCGTTCGGGGTGATGCTGCCGGACCCGGTGACATCCGCGATCATCAGGTATTTCAGGCCGGAAACGAACTTCGGGAACTTGTGTGTCCCGGTATCGTAAAACCCGACCGTGGTACCGCTGAGCATGGAACAGGTGAAGCCCTGCAGAAAGTCATTGTTTGTGAAGCTGATGCTGCCGCTGTTGTTGTACGGTTTGCAGCTCACGTCGACAGCCTGCCCGAGGCTGAGCGCGCCGCGCAGATTGCCCGGCGTGACGACCTCGTCGCTGATGCTTGCGTTGCCGCCATCGATGCCGACAAGCACATCCGCCACGGAAGCGTCGTCGATGCTTGCCGTGCCGCCCGCGACCAGAAGGCCGTCGGCCACTGTGACGATGGCGCCTCTGGTATTTCCATCCGCGCCGATTGCGGTCTCCGGGTCGAACTGCACCTTGCCGTCGGCGATCTTCACGCCGTTGGTCGCGCCGAGGATGACGCAGGCCATGCTGATCGTGCCGCCCGAGTCGATTGCGATGCCTGCGCCCGCGTTCGCGGAAGTCAGCTTGTCCTGTTTCGCTGCTGCTGCGGATGTGATTTCCGTCTGGACCAGCTGTTCCGTCTCGGAGCGGGTCAGGTATTCCTGGTCGTTCGAGGTCGGCTCGTTCAGTCCGGCGATCCTGTTGCGTACCGTGAAATCGTCGATCTGCAGAACGAAAATGGCGTTTCCGGAGCTGTCATAGCCGACCAGTTCACCGGTCAGCCCGGTTTTCTTCTTTTCGGTCCCGAGCCAGGCCGTGAGTTCCTGCGTGTTCATGTCGGAAATCTGGATCGCGAACTCCGTGAAGCTCAATGTTTCCCCATTGATCGTGTCGGTCACAGTCTGGACCGAAATGCCGTTGCTGTCCGCGGTCAGTTTGTATGGCGTTTCCCGGTCGAAATCGGAGTCCATGCGCCATTTCCAGCCCGTTATGCCGCTGAATGAATCGACCGGAAACGGCTCGGCCGACTCGGAGCCGGCGAAAAGGCGCATCCTGAGACAGACAGAGACCCCGAGCACCAGAGTCGGCGCATATTCGTTTCTGCTGTTGGCATAGTCGCGTACGACCCCGAGCGTTTCGTTCGCGGCCGCATAAAAAACAATGTCCTGCATTTTCATTCCTCTTGTTTGAAATTGAAAGATGATTCATAATCGTAGACGACGGATACATTCCGGGCCTGCCACCCCCGGACGTACTGCCCGGGTGCGGCGCCCGATCCGCCGACGGCGGACGCCGAACCGAAGCCCCATGCGGCGAAACTGCCGCCGCTCAGGACGAGCGTGTTTGACCCGGACGACACGGTCGTGCAGAGCGGGTCGAACACATACGTGTTGAATTCGTCTTCCACGATCGCGCCCTCCTCGTCCCGTTCCCGCAGATCGACGGAGTCGAAGCGGAGAGACCCGGCGGATGTGGACAGGCATCCGTCGAAAAACGGGGTGATTCGCACGGCTTCCCAGGCGGAATCGACCACCCAGCGTTCCTCCGGCACGCTCCAGTCGTTGGAATGGTATTCCAGGCGGCATTCCAGCGGAGTCTCCCAGCCCGCGAACACGGTGTCGGAAAGCGTCCATGACCGGATCGCGTCGTAAGCGCTCTGCGGACTCCCGCCGCAGCCGGCGCTGTCCGCCGTCGCCTGCCGTATCGTAAAACCGCCGCTGCCCACGCCGACGTAACGGAGCAGCTTCAGCATCCTTGTCCGTTGCGACGCCCAGGCGGCGTTGAGCACGACCTGAAAGTCCCCGTCCGCGTTTGCCGCCGCCCCGTCGTCGAAGGAATGCGGCGCGATCAGCGGTTCCGACAAAGCGGATGCGACCGAGTTCAGGGAATCATAGGCCTGACTCCCCGCGCTGTCCGTAAAATTGCGCTGTCCGCCGCCCTCCAGGGTCTCGCGCAGGAACGCGTCGAACATGTGCATGAACGAGAAATATCTCGAAACGCCGATATCGTACGGCACAAAGGAAGGCGCCTCTTTTTCGATCCGCCGGAACGGGATTTCCGTCGCGGCGCTGCAGAACAGCATGTCCGTCAGACAGCTTTCCGCCACCGCCGACGTACCGGACGACACGCAGCTCGCGTGAAACGCGGGGTCCACCGCTTCGCGGCGTTCGCATACGGCGGAGACCAGTCCCCGCATCACGGGCAGCGGCGTGCAGAAAAACGGCGCGTTCAGATGGTAATCGTTCCAGCTCATCGTCAGCACCACCTTCCGCTGATCTCGATGTTTCCGCCGAAATGCACCTGCGTCAACGTCCCGGCGGCGCTCACGACCGCCAGTTTTTTATACCAGCCCTGGCCGCCCGTGACGGCCGCGGACAGCGTCGTGGCGAACGCGTATGCCATTGCGGAGGTCCCCGTGTTGTAGTACACGGTCAGATAGACGTCGGATGCCGTTCCGGGCGTGATCTGCACGGTGCCGGCGGGCATGTTGTGATGCGCGGTCCCGACCACGATCTCGCCCGCATACTCCCCGGACGGATCGGCGGCGTTGAAGATCCGCGCGGACGTCCCTCCGGTCAGCTCGACCGCGAACGCTCCGGCGTAACCGGACGCGATGGCGGGTGCGGCGGCCGCTCCCGCGGGTTCCGGGTCCGGTCCGTTCCAGCGGATGAGCTTGCCCGCGCCCGTGTCGACGACGTCCAGGAGAGGCGAGGCGGACGCGAGCTTGTCAAGCCGGTCCACGGCGTCGGCCAGCACATTGAATTTCTCCCGGAGGACTTCGAAAATGTTCTCGCCGGATTCCAGTCTCGGGACGATCATTCTTCTTCCTCCTGTTCCTCCGTTGTTTCATCTTCCGCGGATTCGTAGAGCGTGGTGTCCCAGCCCGCCGGATCGGGAGACGCCTTGTAGACGACCTTTGCCACATAGCGGCGTCCGTCCGGGTAGATCTGGCCGCCGAGGTTCAGCCAGTTCGTAACGCCGACGCCGAAATCGCCGAGGACTGGGGAGCAGATCTTTCCGGCGCACGCGGCCGCCGCCCAGGAGGCGTCCCGCAGCGTGCAGTGGCGGCTGAATTCCGTGATCGCGTAGCTCGGCATCAGCCAGCTTTCGCAGTTCATCGTCGGCATTTTCAGCAGGTGCCAGGATTCCCCGAGCGCGGAAACGGCGTTCGGCGTCTTCACCCAGCGGTAACTGGCGCGCTGCGACGCGTTCAGGACGGGGTCCGTCGCGGTGGCCCACCACGCCGGCGTTACGTCCGTGCCTTTTGCCGCGAGGCAGTAATTCCAGTTCGTCCTGTAGTCGGCATGGCGTTCCAGCGGCACGGACATCACGGTCACGTCGAGAGAATGTTCCTTGGGGCCATGTCGTCCGACCAGAAAACGGATGCTGCTCCCGGAGTTCAGGTTTTCCCACATGAGTTCGATCTCGTAGATCGGGCCGCCGATCTGCCGGGTGCGCCAGGAGACCAGCTCGTATTCCCCGGATTTGTCCCGGTCGCCGACCGCCAGGTGTCCGCTCCGCTCCTCGACTTCTTCCCGCGTCCCGTAATAGATCTCGCGGTAGGACGTTCCGCCGGAGTTCGACGTCATAACGGCGCTTTTATGTTTCAGTTTCAGCATAAGCGTATTCCCCCGTCAGTCGACCTTGCCGATCTCTTCGAGCTTTTCCGCGATCTCGTCGAGCTCGGCGTTGATCCGGTTCAGGATCTCCATGATGATCTCCGTTTCCGGATCGTACTCTTCCTGCTGTGTTCCGGCCGAAGCCCCAGTCTGCATTTTCCCGTTCATCTCTGTCTCCCGTTGTTCTTTGTTTTTTATGTTGGTTTTGTGCCGCGGAGTTCAGTTCCGCAGGCCCGAAACTTCCGCCTCGTCGCTGTGTTCCGCATTGACGGCGTACCGCTGGAACCGTCCTTTTTCCGCAGTCAGGACCGCCGACGTGATCAGGAACGTCCGTCCCCGGAACGTGAGCGTTTCTCCCGCTTCCGGGATGTTGCCGCCGTCCACGAATCCGTCGAACTCGAGTTTTGTGCGACGGCTCACCGCGGCGAGCTTGTCCTGCCTGCCGTTCTCGTCGTATGCGGACGTGGTCCCGGTCAGGACCGAACGCACGCGGATATTCCGCATGGCGATATCGAAACCGCCTCCGTTCCACCCCGAAATCAATCCCAGGACGCGCATGTCAGTACCCTTTCATCGTATCGCGGGTGAAGACCGGGCTGTCGCATGCCACGGTCGCGAATCCCTGTCCGCGCATGTTTTCCGCCGCGCCGGGCAGGATCAGTTCGCCCGACGCCGTTTTCGCGAGGGAATCCCGGACATGTTCGATGCGCATTCTGATCTTTCCGGGCAGGGAGTCGCCCGCGCTCCGCACCCGGGACCGCTCCTCGCACAGGGTCAGGTTCCAGTCCCGGAGCAGCGCGGCGGCGCGTTCGGAAACGACCGGCGTTTCGTAGCGGCATCCGGCCGCGGCGTCGATCTCGGCTGCCGCGGCGTCCAGGTCCGCCTGAGCGGCGGCATCGCCCGTGTCGCCGGTCCCGTACAGGCCCGTATAGTCCTGTCCGAGCCGGACTTTCAGTTCATTGATTGTGGCGTAAGCCATGGATTTGTCCTTTTGTTTGGTTGATGAGGCGTCCAGTGGTCCGGACGCAAAAAAAGCCGGGCTGATGAGCCCGGCGGTGCGAGGGGGAGGGCGGCGGAGGACCCGTACGGCACCCGGCCTGTTTCCCGCTTTATCTTCACCGTAAAACCGGACTTAGGGCCGTATGCCTCCGCGCCAAGGAGAATGTATTTCACGGCGGATCCCCGTTCCGCCCGCCCCGCTGCGCATGCCGTTCCGTCAGCTGTGATCAGCCTGAGACAGATCAGCCGGCCGCCGTGCCGCCGCGTCCCAGCAGATGCGGGAAGAGCGCGGCCGCGTTGCCGTACGCCTCGGCGCCGAAGAGGATCCTGCCGTCCATGAAGACGTTTTCGTCGTTCGGCTGATTGAGGATCGTAAGGGAGGCTTCCTTGTTCTTCAGCACCAGGATCGGTTTCAGCGCGCCGGTGAATCTGCCGAGGAACCAGTAGTTGGCGTTCGTCCCGGTCAGACGCGGGCTGACGACCAGTTTGACCTTGTCCTTGTGCGGATTCGCGAATTCCTGGTCGCTGGCGTCGCGGTAGGTGTCGGAGTACAGGATCTCGCGGGCGGTGTCCTCCAGCGAGGGGCCGACGATCAGGTGGGTCGGACGCGTGTTGACGGGCTGGCCGTTGTGGCCGCGGAACGAGTACATCTGGGTGAAGAACGAGCCGAAGTTGGCGAACGTGAGCGCGTTGGTCGTGACGTTGTTGATCGTGCTCGGACCGTACTTGCGGCTGCTGTTGTAGAAGCTGGCGCCGTCGATCCAGTTCGGCGGATTCACAAGCGCTTCGGTGAAGAGCGTGTCCCACAGCTGTTCGCCCGCTTCGCCCATGGCGGCCACGAGCGTGCCGTAGATGCCCCAGTTGTCACTCTCGACGTCGCGGACCGGGATCGCCACGGTGTCTTCCCAGGGACGTTCCACGAGGCGGATCTTGTGCGTGGCAAGGTTCTTGATCTGGCGCGGGCCGAGCCACTCGCGCATTCCGGCGAAGGCGTCGAGGAACGGGATTTCCATGGCGGTGTGTTTCGGGTCGCCTTCGATGTCCGCCAGGTCGCGGTAGATCGTCTCCGCGCCTTCCACCGCCTGTTTGAACTTCAGGTTGAAGCTGGTGCGCATCGCGGACAGCGTTTCATGATTCAGTTCCATCTTCTCTTTTCCTTTCGGTTTGATTGGTTTTCAGGTTGCGCCGGGGGAGCCGCATCAGAGCGGACCGTTGCCGATTTCCGTCACCACGCCGCCCGCGGTCACGTCCCGCACGACGCCGGCCACGACGGCCGAGGAACCGCTCGTAAGCGTGACGGTCTGGTCGTCCGCGACATAGCATTTCTTGTTCACGTCGGTGATGCTGATCGCGCCGCTGCTGACCGGGTTGTAGAGGAACATGCCGGAACGGGTCGTCACGGTCTCACCGGCGGCCGCCGTGTTTTCGGCGCGGCCGATCACGGTGATGGCGCCCGCGGACGTGGCGGGAATGGCTTTGCCGGAGGAGTTGATGGCGGTGATGGCGCCCGCGTAGACGGTGCTGCCGGTCGCGACGGTGAATTCACGCGTGTAGTGGACGCCTCCGGCCGCGATTTCACGGGTGTCCCTGGCTTCAGTGAGTGCTGACATGGTTCATGTCTCCTTTTTTGTTGTGGATGTTTTTGCGCCGAAACGGTTTTTCAACCGTAAATGGCGCGCTGGTATTCTTCCTTGTCGAATCCGAATCTCCGGATCATTTCCTCGTCCGCCGCGCTCAGGCTCATGACCTGCTCTCGCCGCTTGTCCGGCGCGAACTCCATGCGCCCCGGCACTACGGCGGGAGCGTGCTCCAGGTAGGACGCCAGCACGGCGCAGTCCTGGCCTTTCGCCCAGCCTTCCAGCGCGTGCGTCAGTTTCCCTTCCTGAAGGCCGCGTTCGATCAGGTCCGCCTTGCGTCTGTCCTCGGCGGCGGCCGCCAGCATGTCCAGTTCCTTTCGAAGAGAATTCGCCTCATTGGCACGTGCTTTCACTGTGTCAAGCGCCCCGGACATGGCTTCGTCGGGTTCGCCGTCGGTCAGCCCCAGTCCCGTACGCAGGGCGGCGATGGTCTCCGCCTTTGCCTCGATCGCCGCCGCCGTCCGTTCAAGGACGTTTTCTTCACCGCCCTCGCCCGCGAGCGCGATCCCGTTCAGGAAATCTTTTCCGAGCAGCTTCCCGAGTGCGCGTTCGACCGGGTCCTGCGGACGTTTCAGTTCGATGGCGTTCCGCGCGACGTCCTCCGGGTCGGCGTCTTCTCCTCCTGCCGCAAGCACGTCTTCGCAGTTCAGCGCGGGCTCGTTCTCCATCGCCACGCTGGTGATCCGGATCGGGCCTTCCTTCAGGCCGCGGATGACCGGCGAACAGTACCGGAAGATCTTTTCCTTCAGCAGTTCGTACGCGCCCGGAGTCCATTCCGCACGGATCCGCAATTCTTCGCCGTCGCGGAACAGCGTCCCGAATCCCATTGCCGCCACGCCGGAAGGGACCAGACGCAGCGCCTCGCTCTCCTCGACGCCGTGCTTTTCCGCCAGGATGTGGAGGTAGTGATTGGAATCGATCGGGATCGCCTCGCCTTTCTTTTCCTGATATGCGGCGATCGCGTCCAGGTCTTCCACGTTCAAATGCAGCTCATAGTCCTTCCCGTTTTTCACGAGCCGGTTCACGCCTGCGTGCAGCAGCGTCCATTCCTCCGGGACTCCGTTCGCATCCCGTTTTACAGTTCCCATTTTCCTGCTCCTATGTTGTGTTTTGTCTTAACCCCGCGGAAACTCCGTCCGGTCCGCCGGGGGTAATTGGTGCCGGTTCCGTGCCATCGCGCAGCATGGCACTGCCTGCCGCTCTTTATGTGTGCTTGAGCGAAGCCAAGCACCGAAACAGTGGAGGACCCGTCCTCCTCAGAATCCGAAAAAACGTTCCTCCATCGGCCGCACATGCGGCGGCAGCGGGTCGATCGCGCACGGCCCGTCATTGCCCCGGCCAGCGGCATGGATCGCCAGCGCGAGCGCCCAGAACCGGTCCGAATGCCCGGAATCGTCGCGTTCCGCGTCGTACCGCACGTTCCCGGCCGCGGTCACGCTCCGCACGATCTTGTGCAGGTCGTGCCGCAGGACGTCGTCCGCCAGGATGCGGATTCCGCGCGATTCGAACGCCGCCCGCACGGGCATGGCGAGCGCGGACTTCACGGGCGCGGTGAACGTCACGCTTTCCACGCGGTATCTTCCGAACCGCTCCTGCATTTCCTCCGCCAGCATCATCCCGATCCCGGTCGCGTCGATGCAGAGACGTCCCAGACGCTCGTCGTCGAGCCGCCGCGCCAGAGCATCCGCCTGCATGCGGAACGGCGTGTTCTCCATGACCTCGTACGCGCTCTGCCACAGGATGTCCCCGACGCGCATGAATTCGAAATATACCGCGACATCCTTCTTCCGCCCCACGTCATAGCCACCGTAGCGCTCGGCCTTCGGATGTTCTTCTGCGGCCTTGCGCAGTTCCTCCGCGTCGAGTTCGCAGCTTCCGATCATGCCGTAGTCGAGCAACGCCGCGCCGGCCTCCGCAGCCTCGATCAGGTACTGTGTCCGCCATGCGTCTTCCGTGCGGCATTTCGCGCGCATCCGCTTCAGCCACTCTTCCCGGCTCAAGTCGCCGCCGGTCATTTCGTTGACGCGCTCCACGAAGCCTTCTTCCACGGCGTCAAGGATGCTCGTCCGATGGACGCTCCATCCCATCGCGTTCGCGCCGTGTTCCGCCTCGTGAAGCATCCGGCAGAAGGGCGATTCCGCACTGCCGTCCACGCTCAGTGCGGACACCATTTCGAGCTGCCCGCCCCAGGTCGTACAGGGAAGCGCCATGTCGATCACGCGCCCGCTGTCCTTGTGCAGGTCCGCCTCGTCGATCAGGATGTCGCCGCCTTTCCCGGCGAACGCCTCGGGCGTGCTGGAAAGGCTGATCACGCGGCTGCCGTTGCCGTATTCCGCCGTGTACGCCCGGATCCCGTGCAGCGGGTCGATCACGACCGCATTTTCTCCGGCGAGGCCGCGGCAGACCACGTTGGCCGCCGCCGCCCACTTCGCGATGTAGTCCGTGATGAACTCGCGTGCCGTGAATTCGTCGCGGCTGGTGACCCATTGCACCGTGCCCGGACGCCGCAGGCATTTGTCGTTCACGCGGAAACTCGTGGCGTAGGTGATCCCGACCCGGCGTGATTTCGCATACAGCTTCATCCGCGAGTCGTCCAGGATCCAGCGTCGCTGGTACGGCAGAAAATATTCCGTCAGCTTCATCGGCCCCCGTCATCCTTCCGCTTGTTTTTATGGTTCAAATAATGTCTGTTCCAACTGAAGAGTCCGTGCAGACGCCGCCGCGACGGGTCCCGGCTCCTTTTCCGCGCGGTCCATGCGTCTTTTTCCAGCCCTTTTTTTCGGGACGGCTTCCTTCATCAAATGAACAGATCTGTCCTCGGCTTTTCTTCCGGATCTTCCCACCCGCGGGAAAACTCGATTTCGTCCCGGACAGCGCCGCACGGACTCTTCACCCAAAACACATTTTGCACACATTCGGTCTTTCATGCTTCGCAACTGTATGTCGTTTCTATCGGTTGCGCCGGACAGCATCCTTTTCTTCCTGCTCCGGCCGTATTCTTTCTCCCCTCACCGCGTTTTTCTCTTGAAAACACTTCTTTCCGGCGGTATATTATATTTTCCCGTTTTTTTCGTTCGTACAAAAATCAACTACTCGGGACGGTTTCTTCCTCATGTGGAAAGCGCTCAGCCAACCGGCAAAGATCATCATCCCGCTCTTCATCGGGCTCTGCTGCCCGTGGATGGCCAGTGCGAAATTCATGGTCCGCTGGCTGCTTGTCGTCATGCTCCTGAACGCCTGCCTCGGCATCAAGTTCAGCGGCCTGAAGATGCGGCTTTACCACTGGTATCTGCTCGCGGCGAATCTGGTCATCGGCGTGCTGGCATGGCTGATCGCGTGCTGGGTCTGCGGCGGCAACACCGAAGTCGCGAAAGCCGTTTTCTTTACCGCGATCTCGCCCACGGCCACCGCCGCGCCCGTTGTGATCGCGTTTCTCGGCGGAAACGTCGCCACCGTGCTGATGGGCTTCCTGATCAGTGACATCGGGATCTCGCTCTTCCTGATCGGGCTGCTCCCGCTTGTCACGGGGCAGCTGAAATGGGATTTCGTGAACGAAGTCTTCCTGAACATCGCGCTCGTGATGGCGCTTCCCGTCTTCCTGTCTCGCGTCCTGCTGCATTTCTGGCCCTGGCTCGCCGACTTTGCCAAGTACAAGATCGCGCCGCACGCGCTCTGGGCATGGTCGGTCATGCTCCTCATCCTCGGCGGCGTAGCCCGTACGACGTTCGACGAACAGGAGGTCAGCGCGGTTTCCATCATGCTTCAGATCGGATGCGCCACGCTCGCCGTTTGCATCCTGAACTTCCTGATCGGATGGCTCATCGGCCCGCGCCGCTGCAAACTCGAATCCAGCCAGCTTCTCGGGCAGAAAAACACTTCCTTCACGATCTATCTGGCGATCACGTTCGCCTCGCCGATCGCCGCACTCGGCCCCCTTTTTTATATCCTCTGGCACAACAGCTGGAACGCCATTCAGATGTTCCAGTTCGAGAAACGCAGGCAGCGCAAGACCGCCCGCCTCGCTTCGCGCCCTGCGGACGGTGCGCCTTCAAACTGACGATGCGAGCCTGATCATTACTGATCCCGGTGTTTCAGGCGCGACAGCAGGTCCAGCAGGAATTTACGGGCCGCTTCCTCGTTGTTTTCGTAGATTTCCGTCACGGCCTGATAGGAATACCATTGCTCGGAGGGCGACCATCGGCTGCGGAACCGGAAGTAGCTGCCGAGCGTTTCCTCCGGCCCGGTATACCATACAAACGTGAGGATGGGTGTTCCCCGGAACTTCGAATGGATCTCCGTGACGGAAAGTTCCCGCCCGTCGGGCATGGCGTGCGTGACGACTGCCTCCGACTGGATGACTGCCCCGCCGGAACGGAGACAGTGGCTGGCCGGATGGATCTTGTGAATATCGTCGCCGCACTTTACTTCCAGGAAACTGCAATTAAAAATGCCGTCTGTGATCCGGTACTGATGCGCTTCGGCTCCTTCGAAAAACCGGATCGTGTCCTCTGTCAGCGGGGTTTCCGTGATCGTGAACCCGGCGGGCGCGTCGGTCAGGTCCGGCCGGAACGGCGGAACGGGTTTGCCGTCGTTGGGTATGTTCATCATGGCGACGAGGATGATCGCGGCGACCGCGAAAAAGAGGAAAAACTCGTTTTTCATCACGTAGTCGGTCAGCATGACGACCTCGCAGATGGCCGCGCAGACGGCCGCGGCGCCGATCTTCAGGAAGAGGACTGTCTGCGGCTGGATGAGGAAGTGGTTGCATAGCACGAACGTCGAACTGGTGCACCCCAGCGAAAGCACCGCGAACGCGGGCAGCGATGTCCAGGCGGCCTTCCAGCCGCAGAACAGCCACACGCAGGACCACCAGAATGCCATCCCGCTCAGGATCCGCACCATGTTGATTTCTCGTACAAACGTTGCGCCGAGGTATACGCCGAGGAACGCGACGGGCAGGAAATACGCCGCCGCGTCGACGCCGGACCGCTTCGGGTCCTTCGCGGAATCTTTTACGTCCGGTGCGGCGCAGACGGCAAGCAGCAGGAACCCGAGGTGAAAGACCCAGTTCGGGCGGTCCATGGGGGATGCCCGCCATGAATAGAATGTATACGGCAGGGTAAGAAAAAACGGGATCCCGGCCAGAAAGGCGAACACAAGGCGTTTCCATGGCAGGGCGGCGGGGGCTGCGGTGTTTGCAGCCGGGGCCGCGACTTCGGTCGCCGGGGCGGACGTCTGCACGTTTTCGGCAGGTTTCTGTTTGTTTGTCATATTTTCTTTCACGGTTTGCCGCCCTTTCCGGATTTGTTTTCCGCTTCGTCCTTCCCGGATCCGGTTTTTGCGTCCTTTCCGGCCGGCTCCGTTTCCGGCAGAAGGCATCCGACGAGGAAGAACAGCGCCACGGTGAGCACGACCTGCCCGTAACCGAGCCCTTCGTGCCAGGTGTTGTTCAGCACGGATTCGAACCCGGCTTTGTAAAGGACGATGGTCAGGATGATGCGGACTGCGTTGGCGAGGATGATGGACGGGATCAGGAAAACATAGTGGACGCACCGCCAGACGAACGGGCGCCGCCAGACCATCACCAGCCAGAACGCCACCATGATCATCGCCTCGAACTGCTGGATGCCGCTGCATGCGTCCGTGATGGCGATGTCAAGCCCCTCGAGGCGGATCGTCGTCATGTCGTTTTCGATCTTCATCCCGAACATCTGGAGGAATCCGACGGACAGGACTGTGGAGACCATTCGGAATGGATAGCTCAGGTAAAGCACGATCGGTTCGCGGAACGGCGCCACGAAGAAGCAGCCGAACAGGGGGACCGCGCCGTAAAGCATCGCCCGCACGCCGCAGAAAAGGCTGACCGCCCCGAGCGTCAGGAAGAACCATGTGCCGTACTTGAAGCCCGGCGCGCCGTTCGACCTCAACAGAAAGATGCATCCGAGCGCGGCGGCGGCCAGACCCCAGCCGAAGACCTTGTTCCATGGGAATCCGCCCGCCTTCGCGGGGACGGACGACGACGTCTTCTCCGCCTGGTACAGCAGGCACGCGAGCAGGATCAGCAGCGCCGCGGCGCCGCCCCATTCGGAGCGGATCTGCTGCGCCGACTGCCAGCACGCGAATGCGAACGCGACGCCGAACACGGCGGTGCATCGCCAGTTTTTCCGCAGAGGTTCAAATATCTTTTTAAGGTCGATCATCTTCGTTTTCCGGCAAGGCTGTTTGATTTGACTCGTTTGTCTGTTCGTTATGGATTACAATAGCATCATTTGCATCGATTTCAACTGATTCCGGGGAGAAAAGATGTTATTGCTGCGTCTGTGCGACCAGGTCGATCATCCGGTGTGCTTTGAGCTGGCGCCGCTGGCGGCCGCTGAGATTTCCGATCTCGACCGGGCCGTCCGCGGAAGCGTCGAGGATCGCACCGAGCGCCTCCGGCGAAAAACGTCCGCGTCCGGTGGTTGCGAGCGTCCCGGGTTTTTCTCCGGGCCGGACGTCCGCGCCGCCCTTCTTCGGCCTGTTCAGGAAGGCGAAGAGCGCCATGGTGTTGAAGACAAGCAGTCCGAACCCGTAGCGTTTCCAGAGGCGGCCCGGTTCCTGGATGATGCGGAAGATCCATTCCGTGCCACTGCGGCGCATCCATTCCGGCGCGCGTTTGACAGCGCCGGCGATGAAGTTGAATGTGCCGCCGATGCCGACCATGATGCCGCACTTCAGATTCGCGCGGTTGCGTTCTTCCCAGATCTCCTGTTTGGGGTTGCCGAATCCGACGAGCAGAATGGATGCGCCCGACTCGTTGATCTTGCGGCAGATTTCGCGGTCCTGCTCCGCGGCGTCCGGGGCGTCCAGCTTCACGAACGGCGTGTCGATGCCGGCGATCTCCAGACCGGGGTAACGTTCCGTGAGGATTTCCGCCGCTTTCCGGGTGTATTCCTCGGATCCGCCGAGAAAATACAGCTTCACATGGTCGCGGGCGGCGCGTTCGGCGATGAGCGGCACCATATCGGCGCCGGTAACGCGTTCGGGCAGGGGCGTGCCGATGAGGCGGCTGAGCCAGACCAGGGGCATGCCGTCGGCGATCACGAACTCGGCGCGGCGGAGGACATTTGCGAGCGCGGGATTGCGCGGCGTCGCTTTCGTGGCGCAGTACGTGTTGACGGCGAAATCCACGTTTACAGTCGCCGCGATGCGGCATCCGCGCGGTCCCGGCGGCATGGCCGCGAGCTCGAAGAAACGGTCCAGCGCCTGCGGCACGGTAACCGCGTCAAAACGCATTCCGAGTACGACGGGGCGGGCATTAGGAACGGGAGGATTCGACGGCATGGATGATCCTTTCGACATGTTTGGTCCAGGTGAATTCGGCGGACCGGATACGGCCGGCCTCCTTCAGTTCTTCCCGGAGCGCGGAATCGGTGAGCAGACGGCGCATCGCGTCCGCGATGGCGGCGGAATCCTCCGGGTCGAAGAGCAGGGCGGCACCGCGTCCGATCTCGCCCAGGGACGACGTTTCCGAACATGCGCACGGCGTTCCGAAGTGCATTGCCTCGATCAGCGACAGCCCGAATCCCTCGAACAGCGACGGGAATACATAGGCCGCCGAACCGCGGTATGCTTCCTCCAGATCCTCGTTCGCGAGGAATCCGGTCAGGATGATCCGCTCCTTCAGCGGCGAATCCGCCGCCCGCGCCCGGATCACGTCCGCTCCGTGCCAGTCCGCGCCGCACAGCACCAGCTTGTAACGCCCGGTGATCTCCGGCGGCAGTTTCTCATACGCTTCGATCAGGCGGTACTGGTTCTTTGCCGGGTGTTCCAGACGGGAGATGTAGAGCAGATATTCGCCGGGCTTCAGACCGTAGCGCTGCATCCAGCCGCCCGCGGGCCGCACGTCCGGCAGGGAAAGCCCGTTCCAGCTCACCGTGATATGTTCCCTCGGCAGGTCCATGAACTTCACCATGTCGGCGGCGGTCGATTCGCTGATCGCGACCGGGAACTCCGCCCGCCGCGTGAAGAACGGCAGGATGGACGTCTGGTACAGCGTACGGAAGCGGTCGTATTTGTTCCGCATGCGGTGCGCCGCCAGGTCGTGCACGATGGCGACCGTCGGGACAGGTCGGAACAGCACCGCGCGTCGGTTGGCGGCGGCGATGAAGAACAGGTCGTATTTGCGTTTGCTGATCTTGAACGGCAGGACGAGCAGGTGCCAGATCATGCTCAGGATGGGACGCCCGATCCAGCCGGGCGCGACGATTTGCGGGAACCGGGCGAATTCCGGGACCTGCGCCGCCTCCGGTTCCACGACCAGCGTCAGGTCGTGTCCCGCCGCGGCCAGTGCCGTGACCGTGTGGCGCATGTAGACGGAGATGCCGGACCGCCCGTGGTCGAACGGGACGCAGCTGACGAGGATCCTCATGATGCGCTCCTTTCCGCGCGGACCGCATGGTCAGGCAGCCGTCCAATGGGTTCGAATCCCATTGGGGATGCCGGCACTGAAAAATGGAATGAGATGTTCATATTTGCATATGCTTTTTGGGTAAGATCATTTGATTGAAGCGGGAGACGACTTGCGTTCGATCAGGTCCCGCCATCCGCGGATCAGTCCGGAGTCCGTGAAGCGGGCGGAAACGAGTTCGCGCCCGCGAGCGCCCATTGCTGTCGCCTTCGCCGGATCGGCCAGAATACGGTCGATCGCGCTTGCCAGCGCCGCCGTGTCGCCGGGCGGCACAAGCATCCCGGTCTCGTCGTCGATGAGATATTCGCGGATGGCGCCGACGTCGAATCCCACGAGCGGGATGCCGTGCGCGAGCGCCTCGGGACCGACCAGTCCGAACGGCTCCTGCCAGCGCCACGGGAGCACGGCCGCGCGGATGTCCCGGAAGGCGTCTTCCGGGTTCGGCGAATAGCCGTGGAACACGACGGAATGCCCGAACGGGGCGGCCAGTTCCTTCAAATACGCTTCGTCGTTGCCGGTCCCGACGATGTCCAGCACGCAGGGCGTTTTCACGTTCCGCATGGCATCCAAGAGCAGGTCGACGCCTTTCCCCCGGATGAGCTGGCCGATCGCCAGGATGTGCGGCATGTCCGGACCGGCGGGGGATTCCGGCACGGCGGCGGGGAGCGTGACCGACGGCGGGATCAGGGCGATCTTCTCCGCCGGGATGCCCTGCCGGACGAGGATGTCCCGCATGAAACCGGACAGCACGATGAACTCGCCGCAGGCTCGGATCTCGTTCCAGAGCGCGGCAAACCCGCCGAAGTTGGCGCGGAAGGTGTTGTCCGGTGCCGGACGCCGCAGCATGGCGCAGCAGCCGCACAGGAATTCGCAGTACGAGCGGGAACAGTTCTTCCGCGTGACCGGGTAGTAGTAGGATTTCCGCGGGCAGTAGTATTCGTGGTCGTGGACGAAGACCGCCGTCCTGCCCGATTTGCGCAGTTGCCGCACCGCGGCGGCGTCCCGGACCTTGTGCAGGACCGTCAGATCGTATTCGTCCGCAGGGCGTTCCAGCGCTTCGGAGAGCGTCTCCGCCCGGTCGAATGCGGCGAGGAAGCGTTCCGGGTCCCGTGCCTTCTCCGCATAGCAGCAGTCCACGGAAAAACCGTTCGAGCGCAGGAGTCGGGCCGTGCGTTCCATATAGCGTTCGATGCCGCCGATGATCCCGGCATAATGATTGACGAAGCGGATGCGTGGCATGAAAACAGGTCGCGGCTGATGTGATATGGTAAAAAAAAGTTATCTAAATATATCCGTGATTCGGGTGTAATTCAACTTCAAATCCCGGAAATGCATGAAAAAGACGGTTTTTTTACGGAATCCGGGTTGACAGCGCGCGTTTGAAGTATATATTATTCGAAACGAATCATTGGAGCTGTGAAACTGAACAAAGGACGACCGCCCTGCGGTCTTTCCTATACCCGGAGTTACTATGAGCGATGTGATCAAAGTGCTGGCCGTTGACGACGTGGAGGCGAACCTCATGATCATCCGCGGCTGCCTGAAAGGTGGCGGCTTCGAGATCGTGACCTGCACAAACGCGGTCGATGCCCTCCAGAAGTTCAAGGAACAGTATTTCGACATTCTCCTGCTCGACGTCATCATGCCCGGCATCGACGGTTTCGAGCTGCGCAAGCTTATCCGCGCCACCGACCCGGACCGCCCCATCATCTTTCTCACCAGCATGGTCGAGGACAAGAACATGACCATGCTCAACCAGATCACCTGGGACGCCAACACGTACTACCTGAACAAGGCGGTCGGCAAGAAGACCCTCATCCAGAAGATCACCGAGGTCGTCACCACGTACCGCCGGAAGCTCATGGAGCACAAGTACAGCGACCAGCTGGAGGAGGAGCGCGTGCTCGCCGGCGACCTTCAGAAGGTCCTGCTCCCCAACTGGTGCATCTGCAACGACGATCTGCTTTTCTCCTCGATCTACGTCCCGTATATGCACGTTTCCGGCGACCTCTACGAGATCATCCCGTTCGGCGATTCCAAATATCTTTTCTTCATCGGCGACATCTCCGGGCACGGCCTTTCCGCCGCGCTTTACATGGCCGCCGTGCAGTCCTGGCTGAAGATGACTCTGCGCGACAACGACATCAGGATCCACGATCTGATGTCCCGCCTGAACAAGTATTTCTGCGAGGACCTCCAGAGCAAGAACTACATGACCGCGCTCGCCGCCATCATCGACTTCAAGAACAACCATATCTCCCTGCATTCCGCCGGACACCCCGGACTTCTTTTCGCCTCTCCGGGCAAAAAGACCGTTACCGTCAGCGATACGAAGAAGGGCAGCATGCCGCTCGGCTGGATGGCCGACGCCCAATTCCCCGAGTCCGAAAACGTCGACTGCGATTTCGAGGACGACACCATATTCGTCGCCCTTACCGACGGCGTGCTCGACATGACGAACGAAGACGGACAGACTATGGACGAGGAGGAACTGCATTCCATCATCCAGTGTCAGCTCGATAACCCGAACGTCGTCGCGCTGCCCTACCGTATCCGCGGGATCATGGGGAAGATGGGCTTCGACAAGGCCACCGACGACTTCACCATCGTCGCGTTCCAGAAGCGTTCCGCCCGCAAGGGCATCCTGGAGCGCGTGATCCCCGCCAGGCTTGCCGAAGTCGACAGGATCGCCCAGGAGTTCTCCTCCATCACCGACGACCTGCGGCAGAGCACCGAGATCGACCTCTGCGTCCGAGAATACCTCAACAACATCATCGTCCACGGCAGCCACGACAAAAAGAAAGCCCCCGATCTCATCTACGTCGGCATCGGCGAGGAAAAAGGCGACCTGGTCCTCCAGGGCGCCGAACGCGGCGGCAAGTGGGACATCACCGGCACGCGCGAGACCAACGACCCGCAGCTTTTCACGCCGGAAGCCGGAACCGCGGACAAGAAGCCGGAAGAGGAGGAAAACCTCTTCGCCACCAGCGGACGCGGCATCCAGATCATCAAGGCGATCACGCAGTACGTGTCGTACGAGACCAACAGCGGATTAAACGAAACGAAATTTGTTTTCAATAAAAGGAGCGCGGAATCATGAAAGCCGATATTGCCGCCCATCTGAAGGAACTTCTCGAACTCGAGGACGACGAGATCCAGGAATTCTACGATGCGTTCATCAAGGAATTCGACAAGTCCTGCACCGAATTGCAGGAGGATGGCGTCGACTCCGATTACCAGAAGCTGAGGATCATCACGCACACCATGTTCGGCTACTGCGAAAACATGGGCGCGATGGACCTCTTTGCCCTGGCAAAGGAGCTCAACGCCGCCGCCAAGGCCGCCGACACGCCCGCCTGCCAGGCATCGATCCGGAAGATCTTCCGGATGCATGAGGCGTATCTCGCCGAAGGCTGATTCCCTGCCTTTTCCTTTCGTTTTTCCGGCTGAATCATGACCGTTTCCGTTGTCCTGCCCACGTTCCGGGAAAAGGAGAGCATCCCCGCGATGCTCCGTGCTCTTGATGCGCTCGAACTTCCTGATCTGGAAGTTGTTGTGGCGGATGATCATTCTCCCGACGGCACCGAGGCCGTCGCACTTGAAACGGCAAAGACCCTGCGGATTCCCGTCCGCGTGGAACAGAACCCCGGTCCCCGCGGCCTCGCACCCAGCGTGGTCCACGGCTTTTCGAAGGCCTCCGGCGAAATCCTTGTCTGCATGGACGCCGACGGCCAGCACCGGTCGGAGGACCTCCCCGGCCTTCTCGCCGAATTCGAACGCGATCCCGCGCTTTCCATGGCGATCGGCTCCCGGCATGTGCCCGGCGGCGGCTTCACCGAAAAATGGAACTTCTTCCGCGTGATGTGCAGTGACGGCGCGGCGTTCATGGCACGTCTGGCGCTCGGGATCCCCCTGAAGGATCCGATGTCCGGGTTTTTCGCCATCCGCCGTCCGGCTTTCGACCGCGTGAAATCCTGCCTTTCCCCCGAAGGTTTCAAGATCATGCTCGAACTGGCGTTTCTCCTCTCTCTGACCGGCCGCGACAAGGTGCTGGAGCATCCCATCACGTTCGCCATGCGGAAACAGGGCGAAAGCAAGCTCTCCGGCCGCGTGATCGTGCAGTATCTGGCCATGCTCTGGCGGTTCGTCCGCACAAAAAAAGCCATCCGACGCAAGCTTGCCGCCGCGGACTGATTCATCTTCATCATTCGCCCTCTTCCCGCCTCGCCGGTCCTCCGGTTTCACTTTTTTCGTCAAAAATCTTTATTTTCCGCTAAGATTTCAAGTGTCATCCGGGACTAATCATACGGAAACACGATTCGAGACCATACATTTTCATCCATAAGGAGTCACCGTCATGAAAAAACGTTTGTTCCACGCCGCCCTCTGCGCCATGAGCCTCGCGCTGCCCGCGTTCGCCGACGAAGCCGCGGACCGGAAGGTCGCCGCCGACCTGAACCGCAAGGGCTTCGAGCTCTTCGACACCGTCTGCAAGGCGGACGCGAAGAAAAACATGTTCATCTCGCCGTACAGCATCGACGGCGCGTTCGGCATGGTCTACTGCGGCGCGAAGGGCAAGACCGCCGACGAGATCCGTTCGGTCCTCGGCCTGCCCGCCGATCCCGCCGCCTGCGGCGCGTTCTTCGACGCCATTGCGAAACAGTATGCCGAGGCGGAAAAGACCGAGATCCTCGTTTCGAACTCCGTCTGGACCGACACGAAGCAGAACGTGCTGCCCGAGTTCACCGAAATGATCAAAAAATACTACGGCGGGGCGTTCTACAAGGAGGATTTCGGCCAGTCCGCGAAGGTCGCCGCGAAGATCAACGCCTACGTCGAATCCCGCACGAAAAACATGATCAAGGATCTGCTCATGCCCGATTTCTTTAGCAAGGACACCGCCATGGTCCTGCTGAATACCCTTTATTTTGAGGCGAAATGGGCGAACCCGTTCCCGAAGGACGACACGCAGCCGATGGTCTTCACGCAGTTCGGCGGCGCCGAAAAGGAAGTCCGGATGATGTTCCAGAAGAGCCGCATCGCCTACTGCTCCGCCCCTCAGGACAACGTCCATGCGATCATCCTGCCCTATGAGAATCGCCGTTTCGAGCTCGTCGCGCTCATGCCGATCGACGGCGGGACCGATCACGGCGAGGCCGCGCTGAAAACGATCACCGCCTCCATCGGCGAAAAACTCGATTCCTGGCTTGAACGCCGCGCCCGCGGCGAAACGCGCGTCTGGCTCCCGAAGACCGACCTGACCTGCAGGCTCGACCTCAACAAGACCCTCCAGGGACTCGGCATGAAGAATCCGTTCTCCAACTTCGCCGATTTCTCCGGCATCGACACTGAAGAAGCGCTCAAGATCGAAAACGTGGTCCACAAGACCGCCCTGAAAATGGACGAAGTCTCCACGAAGGCCGCTGCCGCCACCGCCATCGGCATGGCAAGGATCACCTCCATCGGCATGCCCGATCCCGTCAATGTCTTCCGCGCCGACCGTCCGTTCCTCGTGCTCATCCGCGACAACCAGACCGGCCTCATTCTCTTCATGGGCCGCGTCAACGATCCCGGCAACGTGAAGTGACTACGCCACAATGGCTTGATTTGAAATGACTTTTGCGCCGGTCCGGTTTCGGGCCGGCTTTTTTTTATGTGTCCGCGGTGTTTCCCCGGTCATCCCATGCGTGTGTGCGGGGCGCATCTTTTTCTAAAAAAATATAATGCGGATATTGAAAAAAGGCGGAGAAAAAGGTATATTAATCTAAACAGGTTTTTCCGGCTTTTAAAACATGACCGGGATCATAGCCAATCATGAAAACTGAACCAGCAAAAAGGCCGGGCGGACCAGAACGGATACCGGCCGGAAGGAGATACGGGTATGGGGCGTCTATTCGGAACCGACGGCATTCGCGGCAAGGCAAACGAATATCCCATCACGCCCGAGCTCGCGCTGCTGGTCGGCAAGGCGGTCGCCCGCCATTTCTGCCGGAACGCCGCCCGAAATGATGTGTTCGGCCAGCGCGGCAATCCCCGCGCCATCATCGGCAAGGATACCCGCATTTCCGGCTACATGCTCGAAACAGCCCTCATCAGCGGTATGGTCAGCATGGGCATGGATACCTACGAGATCGGCCCGATGCCGACTCCCGCCGTTGCGAGCCTCACCAGCTCCATGTGCGCCGATTGCGGCGTCATGATCACCGCCTCCCACAATCCCGCCTCCGACAACGGCATCAAGCTGTTCAATTCCGAAGGCTTCAAGCTCCCGGACGAGGTCGAGGACGACATCGAACGCGCCATTTTCGCCATGATGGAGCACCCCGCCTACGGTACCCCCGACATCGGGAAGGCGTTCCGCGTGGACGATGCCCGCGGACGCTACATCCACCAGGCGAAACGCTCCATCGGCTACACCTCGCTGAAGGGCATGAAGGTCGTGCTGGACTGCGCGAACGGCGCATCCTACTATGTGGCGCCGATCGTGATGCGCGAACTCGGCGCCGAGGTCATCACCGCCGGGGTAAAGCCGAACGGACTCAACATCAACGACGGCTGCGGCGCGCTTCATCCTGAAAACATGTCCCGTCTGGTCAAGGAGCATGGCGCGGACATCGGCGTGTCGTTCGACGGCGACGCCGACCGCGTGCAGTTCTGCGACCACACCGGCGCCATCATCAACTGCGACCGCATCATCGGCCTCTGTGCCCTCGACTACAAGTCCCGCGGCCAGCTCTGCAACGACACGATCGCCGTCACGTCCATCAGCAACCTCGGCCTGCACGACGCCATGCGGCAGGCCGGGATCAAGGTCGAGGTCACCAATGTCGGCGACCGCTACGTAATCGAACGCATGCGCGAAAAAGGGCTGAACCTGGGCGGCGAACAGACCGGCCACCTCATCTTCCTGGAACACTCCCCGACCGGCGACGGCCTCATTTCCGCCCTGCACGTCATGCGCATCATGAAGAAAACCGGAAAATCCATCGCCGAGCTCGCCGGATTCATGCAGGAGTATCCGCAGATCCAGAGCTCGATCCGCATCGCCGAACGCATCCCGTTCGACGACCTGCCCGAGCTGTCAAAGTGCATCCGCGAGGCCCAGGAGGACCTCGGGGACGCCGGACGCGTGATCGTCCGCTACTCCGGCACCGAAAACAAACTTCGCATTCTCGCCGAGGCCCGTACGGAATCCGCCGCGCGGCTCTGGCATGACAAAATTGCGGGCGTCGCGGCCCGCGAACTGGAGGTTATCCCCTAATGGAAATCGCATTTGAGATCTTCGAGCACGGCGATCCCGTCCTGCTGGAACCCCTGACCTGCAAAAAGCCGGCTCTCGAGCTCGAACTCGCCGCCGGTACCCTGGAGTCCACCCTGCTGAGCCGCTGGTCCGTGCTTCAGAACGCCGCGCATCTCCGCCTCGCATCCGACTTCTGGCCCTCCAAGGCCCTGCTCGAAAAGGCCGCCGCCGCGCTCGCGGACGGCAAAGGCTTCACCGTGACCGATGCCGACGGCGTGGCCGCCGAATGCACGGGCAGCGGCGCAAACACCGTTTCCATCCCCGCCGACGAAGCCTCTTTCCGCATCCGCTATCCGTGGGATCTGCTGAAGATCAACGAGGAATATCTCGCGGGCTACACGCAGAACGACATCAAGGGCACTGTCCGCGAACGCGTCACGCTCGACGGCGTGGTGATCCTGGGCGAAGGCTCCGTGCTGCTCCCCGGCGTCTACATCGAGGGCGTCGCCGTGATCGGCAAGAACTGCAAGATCGGCCCGAACTGCTACCTCCGCGGCTACAACTTCATCTCCGACAAGTGCCACATCGGGCAGGCCGTCGAGATCAAGAATTCCATCCTCATGACGCACGTCGCCGCCGGTCACCTCTCCTACATCGGCGACTCCATCGTCTGCCAGAATGTGAACTTCGGCGCGGGCACCATCACCTCGAACTTCCGCCACGACGGCAAGAACCACCGCTCCATGGTTCAGGGCTGCCTCATCGACACCGGACGCCGCAAATTCGGCTCCATCATCGGCGAGAACGTCCACACCGGCATCCACACGGCGATCTACCCCGGCCGCAAGATCTGGGCCGACGTCCAGACCCGCCCCGGCGACGTGGTCCAGCTCGACCTTATGAAGTAATCATCCGTCAAAATTACCGCCAGACCCGAGTTCCGTTCCCGTGTCTGGCGGCATCTTTATTTCTCTTTCATTTCTCTCATGCCGCGATTCCTTCAAGTCATTCTGGCCGCGATCAG
>JAEEGG010003245.1_pt1 | contig 40689 bp, 42 predicted proteins | sample 9134161 | NCBI WGS metagenome assembly JAEEGG01 (sample SAMN16246543, study PRJNA631951) | gut metagenome | biome: gut microbiome; feature: rumen; material: CR-attached | host: Bos | place: Iran: Karaj | collected 2018-10 | reverse complement strand
TGTGAGCAGGTACTGAGCCCAGTTCTGGAAAACAGCGCCATTGCCGCCGTATGTGATAAGTTCGTGCGGATGCTGGGCGACTGCATAATCCAAATTGTTTGAAATCATAAGCATGATTGCTGCAGCCTGAGTGCTCTTGTGGGGGAACCAGGTTATGTCGCGTGCGAACATCTTGTATTTCGGACGGAAGCGGTACATATAGATTCTGCCGTAGGTCTCGAGTTCGTTCTTGAATTCGGGGGCGAGAGTCTTATGGAATTTAGCCGGGAAATAGCGGAGAGCGTTTCTTATTGCAAGTTTCTTTTCATCGTTTGTAAGAATCTGCTTCCTTATAGGTGCGTGATTTATTTCGGGTTCATACACAGCAGGTTCCGGCAGTGTGTCGGGAATACCCTGCAATATTAACTTCTGAAATTCTTCCTTTGTAATCATAGCGTTATACATTTAAAAATATGGCTGTAAAATTAGTAAAAAAAAATGGGAACTATATACAATTTGACAAAAAACAACATAGTTTGACTCTTTTAGTCATTTCGGAAGGTATAATGAACCAGCGATACAGAACGGAGAGATGCGTGAATTAACCTATCCGAAACGCTGCTTGCAGCCTCGCGAAGCCTGCGAACAATCTCCTATTGTATTGTACCCAAGGAGATTGTTTGCACGATCTAAAGATTGGCTACGCCGAGCTAAAGGTACCGCACAAACGAACTCACAAGCAACGTACCTTATGCTGTTCGTTCTGTATTACGGAATGACAAAAAAGATTTTGCGTACACAAAAAACACGCTATGAAATCATTTATGTACGCTCTCTATCAGCCCAACGAAAATAAGTGCAGCGCCTAAATACTCGCCATATCAATATCCGCATAGAAGGCAGTGGACATGCAGCACATTGCCATCTCTTTAGGCACCTTCACATCCGGTATGTGCTCTAGACCTGCAGCAACTAATCCCACCACAGATTGCTGAGAAGCAAGTCTAAAAAACACCTCTAGATCAAAAGATGAAAGCACAGTTTCCCTCTCTCCTTTCTGTAGCTAATAAAGTGATTGCCTTATAATCGTATTATATCGTCTCGCTAAACAACCTAGAGAATATGCTGAACCACATTCCGGGAATGTAGTCGTACAATAATAAAACATATTCACATATAGATTATGATCAAAAATGGCTTATTAAGAAAGAATGCGATCCTCTGCCATAGACTTATACTCCTTTAAATAACGCCGTGCGATCTCATCTAACTTTTTACAGTTCATGCCCTTCGCAGTGAATAGGCATTTTACATCATCTGCCAATAATACAGACAGCTTCATTACTGAATTATCTGTTGGATCTGTTAATGAATCATTCTTTCCAGTAATGATATTAACATATCTTACATTGCGCTTGTAGCGCACAATATCAATATCAAAACTAGTTAAAAAATTCTTGCACTCTATTGCATCCTGGTCCGTGAACAACCAAACAGAAGTGTAATCCATAACATCATCTTTCTGCGCATTTGAAATGAAAAAATCCTCAAATTTCATTTCATAATATTTTTCTACACGGCTGATAATATCGACAGCCGAGTTAAGCAAGGCTTCAGGGAAACCAATCCCACGATACCAATTTAAAGTGTTCTGATTCATATAATAACTATTTTTGTTTATCTCTTATTTCTACTATCATTCCTTCTAAATAATGAGCTATATGCCCAAGGTAGTTCGGGATAAATTGCTCATTATGATAATCCCACTGCCATTTATAATCCAAAGGGATTATTTTTTTTCTATTCTCCTCATAATATTTATGTAAAAGGTTTTTTATCATTCCTTGCAATTCCGTTGTTATTTGGATCTCCACCTCGATACCATGGTACATTGATTGCCACTTCAAATCAACGACAGATAAATCTATAACAACCGCAGCATGTGCTGCATAATAACCGTCATCATGAGCCTCGTATATACAATGAAAATCACACCCCACATCACTAGCCACCTGGGATAACTTCTGAACGAGAAACTTAACTCCATCCAAATACTTTACTTTGAAAGATGTTCTAATGATATCATGAATTTTATCATACCACGAGATAGGATCTATCCACCCGTCCTTCGGCTCGTTAGGGAATGAATCATTGTGAAGACAATCTTTCCTATATACTTTGTTTATTAATGACATATATGACTTATATATAACCTCAGGGAGATTTATACTTGTCATCAAATGCACACCCTTCTCTGTATAATACTCAATGTCCCATTCTTTTATCAGTTCACCAACTCTCACCCAAAAAGGACACTCTTGAAATGATTTAAGAAGATTAATAGCATTGGTATTATAATTACTCTTCGCTAGTTCGTTAGGGATGCCAAACCTCGCCTCCATCCATTTCACGAACTCTTTCTCATCAGAGGGTTTCTGATTAATATCAAACTCTATTGACGCCATATTAAGCCATTCTATTTCTAGTTTAAACAAATCAATAATCAGAAAAATGCCAAATAGCACATATTATTCAGCTGCTATCTCATTACATAAATCACAAAACCACCTACTTCTCCTCCAGCCAATTCTTCTCAAACATCAGAAACAAAAAAATCATCTACCATCTTGTGAAGAATATCGAAGTACTCGTCAACCGACATGCGCTTGGTTGCAACACCATATTCGGCAACTGGTTCTGATGCAACCGAATTATTTTCTTCTATGTAATTTTTTTCTGGCATAATCTTCAATACCATTTTAACAGGCACAAATATATAACATTTTTCCCATAAGTAAAGCATTGGTTGAATTTAAAATTGAACCCATTTCTCTATGTTTTAAAACCGCGAACTCGCCCGAGAAAGTGTAAAGGACAATGCATAAAAAAATAATCATCAAAAAATGATGATTATTTTTATGATAACTACTTCTTAAAACTCTTTATTTCTGCATCGAAACATCCACCCTAGTAGAATCTTCTTCGTAGCGGAACTTGCAGTCCGATTTGCAAAGCGAAAGGATTTTCATGTCGGCAACATTGACGTATGCGCTTGATGTAGAGTCGTACATGCTGAATTTCAGATATTCCTTCTTGTCATCGAAAGCCCATTTGAACCCAGTTTCAGTACTCAAAAGAGAAGTGAAATCAAGGTCTCCAGGTCCATAGTCAATGCTATCGGTATATGTCGAATCCTGCATTTCGCCCATAAGTTCATCCCAGTCGATATTTCCCAGCATTTCGCCCAAACCATTGTCCTTGAACTTTATAGAACCTGTCTCATCCTTCTTAAAAGTCATCTGCAACTCGCCAAACATTGCATAATCAGACATTTTTATCGACATGGTATCCGAATCAATCTGCGTAATCTTCCATGTGCCTACCAGACGACCTTTAGGAGACTTGAGCATCAGTCCATAATCCTCTTCATATTTCTTGCAAGAAGAAAAAAACAACCCAAATACTAGTGTCAAAACGACAATTAAACAAATACGGTTTTTCATAGCTATTGTATTTTAATCTTGTTTCTTTTCAAAATGGCGTTCAATAAGGTCATCGTATCCCGAATATTCCTCGCTACCGTTAACCAACCACATTTCCGAACTCGACAAACGTGTTATCTTGTAGTTGCGCTCGCTGTTCCCATTTATAGAATCCACTTCAGTAAGAATCAGCTCTGTCTTGTCTTCGCCAAACGACCACAAACCCGACCTTTCGTTCAACGATCTTACCACCGGCATCGAATACGAAAAAGTTCCGTCATAATTCAATATTACAACCGACGACGACTCCTTATCAAACAGCGCTTGCTCATGCTTGTCGTTGACTAACAAATCCGTGAGATACCACTCGCCAATTAACCTCGACTTTGCCGACCTTAACGAAAAGGCAGGTCCGTTCTCGTATCTGCCGCACGAATCGAATAGCGCCACAGCCAGCATAAGGGTAAATATTATAGCGATAATTTTTCGCATAGCATTTAAAGTTAAACTGCAAAAATATGTATTTTCAATCAGTTACGCAGTTTTTTCAAGGAAAAGTTCAAACACAAAATGTTTAAAAAATCATTATCCACATGATTTTCAACAAAATACACAAAACAAAAAAAAAGACGGAATCCGTCTTTTTTCTGTGCCCGAGACAGGACTATCGTAATTATTTCTACTTATATTCAATGTGTTGTTATTGTGGATATTACAAAAATACATCGAGTTAAAAACACCATTGAAATCCATCAAAATGTCGAAAATGAGACCAAAATGTGACCAAGAAATCATAACCCAATCTAAACTTATAGGATTCATGTATTCTTAATCATCTACTTTTTATTTCAGTTTCGTGTAATCCAAGACATCCGATGTTTCATCAACCAGTGTCTTGTCGGTGTTGTTGTCGTTCCACATTGACAAGGCATATTCCCAGTTTGTCTTGTAACGCTTGTTCTTCTTGCACTCGTCTTTCAAGAATGCCACCAAGGACACTTTCTGTTCCGGTGTCAAAACATCTTCTTTTCCATTATGGTGGAAGTATCCTATTTTGGTCAAACACACGCAAGTATGTATCTGTTTCCCATTTGTGTCATCATCCCATATATGCATGTGAGGAACATCTCCCCCACCATTTACAAACACCTTAAATCTTGACGATTCTGGTTCGCAGTTGCTTTTGAGAGCATTAAAATATCCGACAAGAGCCATTTCAAATAGCATATCGTTTTCTTCCGTGACAGAAGACGACTTTTCGTTCACATCGTCTATGAACTCTTCGAACTTCTTTATGTTTTCCATATATCATTCTGTATTACTAGTTGGCTGGATAAAAACCGACTCCCCTTGCGACAATAAATCTTCGAACCTATCTAATATAACAAGACGCTCTGTTGAAGGTTCGGGATATGTCGGGTACATAATGTACTTATACTCCAAGGCCTCCTTTGAATGTTCATCCAGCAAGCAGGACACATTTGCATATCTGGCTATATATTCACGATAAAATTCGCCGAGATAGTCAAAAAGGTATACACCACATCCGTACACTGCTGAAGTACCCACGCGGTTGCGTTTCTTTTCGATGCTATCAACAACATATATCATAGCGTCGCGCGCCTGTTTGGCAATGGACGAACGCGAGATTGACACACTGAACAAAAACGCCAAACTGCCATATTCAGCCATCGCCTCCTCCATAGAATAGATTGGCTTGCTAGAACCTACTCCAACATGGGAGTAGAACGAATGGAAATATTCGTGCAACAATACCTGTCCCATCAAGAGCATAGTATCATACGGATTCTTGGCTTTCGCCTCGATTGCATCCACATAGAGCTCCACTATGGAATTATCGCCCCTGTTGAAATACGCACCCAAATATGAATGCGATTTCTTATCTCCAGCAGGATTGTCTAGAGCATTCTTCAGTTCGGCAAGCTGCTTTTCCCACAAACTATGTAACATTTTTTCCTCGGACAAAATTTCTTTCGGGATTTCGCCACGCTCCAACTTGCTACTATGCTCGGCAATTATCGCCTCCAATTCAGCAATATCTCTTTCTTTATCTGCCCTGTCGGGAAACTTTTTGCGTGGAGAAATGTTTCCGCTGAGAATCAACATTGTGTGACGTTGTAGGTCGTTGATTTGGAAACACAGCGACTTGTCGAGCATCAGTTTACAGCCAGCCAACTTCTGCAGGAAAGATTTTTCCTCAGAAGTCAGCTGGTGCTGTGGTGGGTATTCATTGTCAATGGTAAATTTCATAGGGTGGGGAAAATGCATACTTTAATAGATGAGACGGGGGGTACTTTTTCAAAAGTAATCATCTCAAACCGACAATCGATTCCTCTTATTTTAATGTCTTGACAACCAATCTTCAGTTTTCTCTCTATAAGACTCATACCATTCCTTACATATATAGTATCCATTCACATCATCCTTATAGTAGCGATTTTGGGGAACACGTCTCCTAGAGAGCACGGGATATTTAATACCGAACTCGTTTTTGCAATAGTCTGCATCCTGAAGTTTATTCAAAATATCACTTGAAAATAAAGGGATTCTCTTTGTGAATTCTCTTTTTGCCAGCTGCCCTATTTTTTCGTAATCAGGATATGGCAAAGCAACGACTTTTTCTATTATATCCACATCAAGCATTTCATATTTGGATATGCCATATTTATATGCTTCCAAATAATCACGCAGTGATATATTCCATGCATAATATTGGTCAAAAAGGTTTGCTCCAAAGCGATAACAACAATCCATTCTAGAAACATCACTGTATGCCCAACTTTGCAACGCACCAGGCATTTTTGTCTCTTTCAAGAACAACAACATACCAAATTCTGCCATAGGTTCCTCCACAAAATAGGCGTAAGGAAAGTCAGAGTGTTTCGGCCTATCAAAATAGGCATGCATTGCTTCATGAACAAAGGTTGTGAGCAACAAATAATCAAGATATTTCTTTCCATTTAGCTCATCTTTCATCTCGTCTGGATAAAGTTCTATGATTTTCTTATCAGGAAGATATCTTCCTCGAATAGTGTAAGCACTCATCCACTTACGTTCTTTTTCCAATCTTCCCAGAATTGTGTCAAGCAAATTGGTGCGTTGTGAGAGTTTCCGCCGCCAATATTTTTCGGACTCATCAATAAATTTAGATGAGTGAAAATCATAAAACATTTTTTTTCCTTTACAAATGCAAACTTTTACGCCCAAAGTGTTTAGCATATTTGCAAGCGACGAATAATCGCCCATACGAAAATCCAATGAAGCTCCATTCTGAAGTATATCAAGTAAATATGGTGTAAGAAGTTTATATTCATCTATAATAGTAATGAAATCCATTCTTCTCGGTTTTAATACAAGGTAGTCTTCCTCTCTTTTTATATCGCCGAAATATTCGGCTGTAAGTCCTTTTAAAACACCCATTTTTCACTGCGATTACCTATACATCGCGAGGTTTTTTAAGATAATTAAATCATTCCAAACTGTGGTTTACCTTCAATAACTCTACGAGTTTTTTTGTAATAGGGCTATCATCTAGATGGTATATATTATACACATTGGTCTCCGCATAAATAAAAAGCCGATCTGACATTGACTTGCGTTTTTCTTCTGTCATTTGTTTTGTGGTTCCCCAGAATGTTGAGAATTCATATTTATTTCCCTTAAATGAAGCTTCAGTATACCCACCAACATGAACATTGATATCAGTAAAAATACATGGGAGTATTTCTTTGTTGTTATCGTCGGTAATAAGACCATAAAGATTCGTTTCATTATCCCTTACAACATAAGTCCTTTGTTGATGAGTATTCTGCAAGATGTGAAAATTTCCCCTTTCAATCGATGTTAGCCCTTTTTGTATTTTTGCATCTTCCTCGGCAGACTCCTTTTGCCTTATTTCCTTGCAAACTTGCTGCCCCTCATCACTTTTTAACCATTCATTATACCTTTCTTGAAAATTTTCAAGTGTAATACCATCATTTTTATGTTTAGTATAGAATGATTTCATTGTTGTATTTTGAAAACTATCTAAACTCAAATGAGAGAATAAAAATTCTAATACATTTTCATTATCCATATTAAATAATGCGATTACCTATACATCGCAAGGTTTCTAATTTCATAAGACTTCTATTTTTAACAAATTTACACCGCATCTCCAGTTCCTGCGAAGTCCGTTAAACAGAATCTAGAGATAACGATACTGCAAATATACATAATTTTTCGTTGCCCTTGTTGACTCCTTTAATTTTCTTCCACTATCCTAAAACCTTCAAATGCGGGATGCACCCCATACAATTCTTTCGTACCATTGGGTACAAAGATTGTACACTGGCTCTTGTCAACCCCTTTAAGGATTTCATCGTTCCATTTCACACTTTTCAGTCCCTTACTTTCAAAATGGATTTCGCTAAGCTGCTTGCAATGTGCTACGAACCAGCCCTCTATTTTGGTCACACTTTTGGGAATACGAATGCTTGTGAGGGAATCGCAACCAATGAATGCCGCCTCTTCAATCCTAGTCAGGCTATCGGAAAGTTCAATGTGAGCCATGCTTTCGCAACTGTCGAAAGCTCTGCTCTCAACCTTGGTAACCCCATTGGGAAGATGGATGCCAGCAAGACGATAGCAGCTACAGAATGCGCCAAAGCCGATTTCTTTCACGCTTTCGGGGATATGCACTTCGGTGAGCGTAGTGCGGTTTTCGAATGCACCATTGCCAATCCTAACGACGCCATCGGGTATGGATATACTTTTCAGCGGAGGAAGAAGACAGGCTTTCAGCTTACGATGATTCTTGGTATAGAGCATCCCGTCCTCAAAACAGTAGGCAGGGTGGTCGTCAGCTACAACAAGTTTGTTCAGGTTGAGGCACTGGGCAAACGCCCCATCTTCAATTTTTGTCAAACTGTTGGGAAGTGTAAGAGTCATAAGTCCAGTACAGCCATCAAAGGTGCCCTTGCCAATTTCGAGCAAACCTTCGGGCAAATCAAGCTGTATAATACTCTTACAATCAGAGAACGCTTCACTTTCAATTATCTTCAAATTTGGTGGCAACTGGATATCCATGAGCCTAAAACATTCTTTGAATGCAAATTTCTCTATTTCGGCCACACTTTCTGGAATGCCTACGCGACGCAACCTACTGCACCCTTCGAATATGCCGTAGGGTATCGTCTTCACTCCGTTGGGAATATCTATTTCCACGAGTTCCTCACAGTTGAGAAAAACACAATCCCCTATCACAAGAGAGTCGTTTTGAGGAAGTCTGACACTTGTGAGATTCTTGCAACCACTGAATGCCCAGTCTCTGATTGTGGTCACGCTGTCGGGAATCACAACACTGGAGATGCTTTCGCAATCGGAAAAAGCTTCGCTCTCTATAAATTTCACCCCGTCGGGAATTATTATATGCATTGGGACATTCTTTCCGCAACGAACGAGGGTGTCGCCTTTAATTATCAATGGATTGTCTATCATAGTACAAAATTTCTTTTAAACAATATCGTTATTTTCATTCATAATGGGGAATTTGTTTCGTTTTCCTTCCCTGTATTCTTCATACTCAATCTTTCAAGGTCTCTAAAAATCTACAAGTTAGACTTTCCTCCGCTTTTTCTACGTCTTCTTTCAAATCTGCCGAGTTCACTCTAAAATTGGATGCAACCCAAATATCGCCTTTCTCATTATAGACTCTGACACTAAAAGAACTTCTGTCGAAGAGTTTGAATTTCACACTGACAGAATGGTCATCGTACCGCTTGAAGAACACGAGTTCCGGAATCTTCTGTTTATCCAAAATCCAGGTGTCAATATACCCATATCCAAGTTCGTTCATCCTGGGTTCAATTTCTTTTCGAACATCCTCAACGAGAGCCAATAATTTCTTAGGGTTTTCCCTGCGTTCCCATAAAGCCCTCATCACTATAATTGCAGTTATTATTATAGTGACGAGTACTGATATTATCAGCGCCATAATGACTATGGCATTCAAATCCATATCCAAAAGTATCATAAGCGGTTTCATAGTTCTTTTAATTTTTGCACTTTATTAAAGTCCGAATATCGTAACCACCAGCCAGAGACCACCGACAAACAATCCAGCCTCAAGAAGAAATCCGAGAAACGCCCCGAGAAACTGGATTGGAAAAATAAGCAATAACAAAAAACCTTTCAACACATCTATCAAAACGCTCCCAAACAGTATGTAGAGTATTACAATGATTATCGCTATGGTTATTATGGTCGAAAACATAATTCTATTTTAAACTTACATTTGTATCAAATCAATCTATACCAATCCTGCATCATAACTTTTAATTCAGTTCTATTGAAGTCTTTCAGTTTTTCAACAAATGTTTTTACATCTTTTTCCCAGTCCATGTTCTTTATCACAATCAAGACAAATCCGTGGAAATCGAGTTTTTCCTGCTTTGCAAGCTGTTTCAAATCCCAGCAATGCTTAAACATGTCGATGTCACATATATTGATGACTAGCAAACCCTGCTTGACTTTGCCAGCTTCAGCAACAAGCCTCTTCCACAAGGCATATTCGTCACCGTCAATTTCGTTGTTAAGTGGCCACGAACCGTCAATCGTTATCTCGTTGACCTTTCCATTCTCCTTCAATACATCATATTTCAGATGCTCTTTTGCAAATTTGGAATCCAAGTGTATGCCATCATCCGTGACAATGATTCCCTTACGGGTACCTGCTTGATTCCAAGGGATATTACCCATAATAATGTCGTACATTCTTGCCAACTTGCGAGCAACTTCTGCTTTATAAGCTTCTTTCTTTTCATTTGAGTTATCCATATCCATTTTTTCTAAGATTTATTTATAATTGGTTCCATTACTCTAATTAAGATCATCTATTTTAAATTATTTGACAAAAGTATAATGTATTTTATTTTTACAACAAAACACATGACACTATATTGGCGAATCAGGTCTGTGAACCGATGAATTGACCCAAAGGCTCCATCTGGATCTATCTGCGAATGTGAACAAAAACACCCTCACCGCCTAAACATGCACCTCCAGAATGAGCACTAATGCTGACAATATGGTATCCATAACTATCGTATGGACGGATGGAAGTGTTGCCTTTACCATAATGGAGTATTATTTCATCCGGCAAAGACTCAATTGCCTCCTGCTTGGAAAAGAAGAGTTTCGCTTTTTTCCACCACTCTTTGAGACGCAATTCAACTTGATCGGCCGTCACGGTCTGCCAATCCATCTTGCCCCAATTGCCGCTATTAATATAGGCAATACTATTTGCATAACGCTCTATGCCATAAGATATCTCATATACATGGTAATCTTTTATTTCCCATTGCGGAAGCCCCATCAGCCCTAAATACTTGTTTGGCAACGCAATAGGGTCGTTGTTCCCAATCCGCAAAGTGAATTCATTATTATTACTATGCATCTGCAACACCCATTTTTCTTCGCCAACATTCTTTAATTCGCGGCAGAGTACTTGCGCTAATGAAATGTTGTCTGTCTGTTTTTCGGATGCATCCACATAACCAGGAACTTTACGCAGATATTCGCTGTAATAGCAACACCCACCATAAAGGCAAATTTCATCGCGACCATTAAGTTCAGATTCGGAATGTGAACGAATCTCGTTTACAATCTTATTATACTCTTTTGGATCGCTTCTATGGCAATCCTGTTTCTTGACAAGTGTCTCGATTGCCTCTTCAAACGTATCGGCATAGGCGATATGAATATAGGTAGTCGAGGTCTCGCTTGCATAGAAGTCTGCTGTGTACAATTCGTACTTGTGAATATTATTCTCCATATGTGTTTTATTTTGATGAAGCAAAGATATGAAGAATATGCAGGTCAAAAACGATGTTGATTGCGAATCCGACCTGTGAACCGATGAAATGTTTTTTGACCTTTCAGAGGCCTAAAATCAGCAGGTCATCATCGTCTATTTCGTAGAATCTTCTATCGCGTTTCTTCGGTGTGAATTTGCGCATAATGAACCCTATGCAACCGCCACCTGGCGAACCGGAACTCCAAACATCGTATCCCTCGGGATGATTGTCTTCTTGGTATTGTTTAAGTTTCCATTTGCTTTGGTCAATGAGCGAGGCCAGTTTACTGCAAGCCTTTTTTGATATTTGCAGTTTTTTACAGACGGTTTTGTCTCCGATTGTAGCGTCCAATAATACAGTTCCCTCAATCGCCTCTTTTAAATAGTTGTGGTTTAGCAACAAGGAACGTCCAATCTGAAGGATTACCCCCTCGTAAGTGGTGTTCCGTGTAGCATCGTCAATAGTTTCGGATAGTGCTGTAAGGGTGCTAGGCAAGGTGTAAACGCTGCCATTGAGCAGATGGGCCTCCATTTTCTCTTGTCCCTTTACGGTTTCGAGATACAACAACTCGTCAGGACGGAGCATATATTTCTCCTCGGTATTTCCTATACGGATGATTCTGTTCATAGTGATTCAGTGGTTGTTTCTTTTCTACAAAATGTTTCTTCTCAATTCTCTCAGCAGGTCGTCCGAGCATTTGGCTTTCTCATTGATATTTATATGTTGCTTCTCCAGACTGTTGCCGGCCAAGATGAGTTCCCTGCGACTCGGACAAATCATAAAAATGTTGTCCACACACACGAAGCAAGAACGGCCTACCATAAGGTATCGGCTTTTCGGATTGCTTTCTTTCTCATTTTCAAAGAGTTTGTTAATACCGATAAAACAAATGTCCTCTGTCATGTCATCGTATAGAACATTACAAACTCCATTCATGTCCTTGTTGGTAACTGCGAAGATGATATTTGGCATAATGCAATTTTTATTCTAAATAATTAATAATCTTCTATTCCGATTTCGTTACTGAAATATGTGATGGTCAGGAATTCCAATTCGTTTAATACATAGCTAGTTATAGCCACAATATTAAATTTACCAATCTTCCCGCGGGTCGTACACCACCTCTCCGATAAGGAAACAGATATATTTTTCCCCGCCTTTCTCGATGCCGAAGAATATTCCCTTTTCGCCAACTTCGACGGTATGGTATTTTCCTCTAATTTGCAACATGAAACTGGCACAAGTAGGAAACTCCTCCATAAACGCCCCCAGCGTTATGCCGTCCGAATCGCAGTCGGTGCTGTAGCAGAGGCACATTTTGCCATACTGCCATGTAACACAATTCATTGGATAAGCCGTTTTAGTCTCCTCCGACACCGCCAATATCTTGCAATCCGGATACTGGTCCAAGTGCCTATCCGCCAATTCTTTTTCCATCTGCTGGGTAGTAACAAGCCGCACATCCCTGTCCAAATAGAACAGGCAATAGCCATCCTCATCGTCGTACCGTATTATGGAGCCGTCTTCGTTCTGCTCGAAGTCCTGCAACTCCCAGCCGTTCTGCATCACCACCCCAAGCGAGCCGTCTATGTGGCGCAACATCTCCAAAATATCCTCAACTGTGGCGGCGCGGTTCTTTTTGCCAGTCAATTCAAAAATGGCAATACCCTTGCGCAGTTTGATGTCTACAACAAACATGTCATTGCCATCATCGTTGCTAAAGTCCAGAAATATTTTCGGGTTCTTCGCAACAATAGGTTCCAAATCCTTTATAATTCGACCTACGGTAGCTTTCGGTTTGTGTAATATTTTCATCGTCAGCGACCAATTTTTCTCCCCGCTTGGATTCCTAAAACAGATAATAATTCAACATATCCATAAGGCACATAAAAAAAGCGTGGAATCCGTTTTGTTGCCAGTCCCACGTTTTCAAGGCTCTCGCATTGCCCATCTCAGGAAAAACGAGCAACGCTGAAGCCCACGCCGGTAATATGGTTGAGAATAAACCATATCCATCAGCCGCAGACATCTACCATTGCTATTGTTCCGACTGAAATTCAAAATTTGCGAGATTATGAAAACGCCAAAACAAAGCGTCAATAAACGCCTTCAAATATATGTCTGTCACCCGCCCACCAGTCGCAAGCGACTCACCGGCGAGAGACAGGACAAAGATACAAAAATTATCTACCTGAAAAATATTACTGCTGATTTTTTTCAAAAAAAACACAAACCTCATTGTACCACAAACTCCATTCATTGTACATTCGCATTTTTCCCCACCTGCGCCGTCGGCCTACTCAGGCTACCCATCGAACAGATATTCGAAGGTGGTGTTTCTTACGCCCGAAACCCGAAAATCCAGAATATGCTCCGTATGGTGGGATATGGGGAGAACCTCGGTTCAGGATTCCCAACCATCATATCTGCTTGGAAAGAAGCCCGTTGGGGGGAGCCCGACTTGAAAAATAAAATTGAAGTTGATGAAGTGGAATTGATGCTTCCTCTTCCGACCCAGCCGCGAATGGTAAATAGGGTGTTCATTGTTGTAAGTTATTTTCTGATGATGGTGGTTTCAAAAAAATGGCTTTACCTAAATATTTCGCTAATGCTTTATGGCATAGCATAAGTCAATATCCAAGTTTTCTTCTTTGTCTGTATATATCAGTTCCGCCTTTCCGTTCCGGAAAAGAGCCTCGGCTTCTTTTTTTGTCTCGGCCGTGACAACATAGCTAGATCGAATGGTTTGGGTGTACTTCAAGGTGAAAGCCTTCTTGACTGGTTTTGTGTCGAAAGTCGCGGATTCACTCTGTTCCACTATTAAGGCGTGCAACTCATCAGGCAACATTTTCTTATATGCTTTTCCCTTCTTATCGGGCACTATAATTTTGGTCAAATCGGAACACTCCATAAAGCAGTTTTCTCCAATCTCTTGAACCTCACCTAAAAATGTCACCTCTGTCAAATTCTCGCAGCCGCTGAATGCTTCCTTCCCAATCTCGCAAACAGCAGCGGGGATGGTGATTTTTGTAAGACTTTCACAACAGCAGAATGCCCCATCACGAATCGTTCTTACAGAAGATGGAATACTGATGTCAGAGAGTGAAGAGCAGCCGCTGAATGCAGAATAATCTATCAGTTCAAGTGATTCGGGCAGTATTACACTGGTGAGATTATCACAACTAGTAAAAGCCTCTTCATCAATGGAATAAACAGAATCTGGTAATATTACAACCCCAATATCATCGTTGAAGATGAATGCTCTGTACTTGACATATTTTGTCCTGACAGGAATTCTTACAACATAAGGAGGTTCTATGTCTCCTTTATACTGTGCAACTGCATTTGCCAGTTGCTCGCTGTTGGAAGCCCGAAACACGGGTCTGCCTTCATACATTTCGATTTTTGCCATAAATAATTGTGTATTATATTATTATTGCTTTTGCTTTTCGGTTTAGTTTCTTTATAACTTTGCCTCTCGAAGCTCCATCAGCAGCCGCCCGAGCAGATTCGGTCCGTTAAACAGAATCTAAAGATAATGATACTGCAAATATATAAAATTTCTATTAAAATCCTTTCGCTTACCTTTATTTTAATTTATTCAAGTCCGAATATCGTAACCACCAGCCACAGAACACCGACAAACAGACCCGCTTCTATAAGAAATCCCCAAAGCGCTCCGATGAGTTGCAACGGAAACAGCAGCAGAAGAATAAACCCTTTCAACACGTCTATTAAAGTACTCCCAAACAATATGTAGAGTATTATCACGATTATCGCTATGGTTATTATGGTTGAAATCATAATTAAGTTCTTGTTTGTCTCAAATCAATCTATACCAATCCTGCATCATAAGCTTTAACAAAGTTACATTCTGCTACCAAATATCTTCGGAATACCAATCGTCGCCACTACGGAAGGCTATTACTTTTTCATCTCCAACAGTATGCTCGAAGAAGATGTTATCTTTTTCACAATAGATGTCCTTGGTGTCGTTCAAATCATCATCAAGCCTTACAAGCAAGTATGATTCTTCTCCATCCGGGTCAGGATCATCTTCATCTTCTTCGGAGAGACAATCCAGCAATCTTGCAACGGTCATATCTCTCTTTAACTCCTCGTCTCTGACCAAAATGAAACAAGGTTCATCCTCTTCCTCGTAGTCAGGGCCTTCTACAGCGTTGATAAAAACTGGTGTGTCATCTTCGTCAAGACACACGATTCTTCTTTCCGGACATTCCTCCGCCAAGCGGGTTAATTCTTCCAATGCTTCTTTTCTTGTTGCCATAATAAGTCTTTTAGTTGTTAGTTATACATTATACTAATAAATTACAAACTATCTATTAATTCTACCTTTCTATTAAAACATAGTTTAAGTTTACTCCGCGAAGATACGGATTGTTTGGGCATGGTACTATTTTCTGCTAGTAGCAGAATTTTATATGCCTAAAATTCTATTCCAGCACTTCATTGGGGTCATACAGCATCTCGCCAAGACGGAAGCAGATATAGTTCTCATCGCCCATCTTATAGCTAGCGAAGATGCCTTTTTCTCCGTTTCCTATGGCATAGAACTTCCCTTTGATCTTGACAATAACTTCGGCACAAGCAGGGAATTCTTCCATAAGCGAACCTATAGTGTTGTCGCTAGCTTCCTCGCTTTTGTCGTAGCACAAGCAAAGTTTGTTATATTCCCATCCCTCGCTATTTATAAAAAACATCTTTTTAAGCTCATTAGACACTGCCGCGACCTTAAAATTGAGAACTTTATCTACACCCTTAGACTTCAACTCTTTCACAATCTGTTGGGTGGTAAAAAGTCGCACATCTCTGTCCATCGTAAACTGGCAAAAGTTGTCGTCTTCGTCGTAAAGAAAGATTGAACCGTCTTCGTATGGCTCAAGGTCCTTCATTTCCCAGCCATCCTGCATTACTACTCCCAGCGACATGTCCAGCATACGGAACATCGCCAAAAGGTCTTCCACTGTGGCAGCACGCTTCTTATTGCCGGTCGTTTCCAATATGGCAATGTCCTTCCGAAGCTTTATTCCTTCCACGAACATTCCATTGCCATCATCGTTGCTATATTCCAAGAAAATTTTCGGGCTTTTCGCCACAATCTTTTCCAAGTCTTTTACAATCTGACCTACGCTTGCTTTCGGTTTGTTCAAAATTTTCATACTCAAATGATTTATTATTTATTTTATACTATATACGGTTGCCAAATTTGTCAATGGTATATTCTTCGCCATTCAGTTCGACTTTTGCTATCCCAGCTGCATCGAAATGGAACAAAGAATCATAGATGCAAGGAATGGCAACTTTGCCTGTTGTGTCTATCGAGCCCCATTTCCCTGTTCTATCTTCAATAGGTGCATATCCGTTACGAATCTCTCTCATATATAAATAGTCCAAATCAAACGGGTGAACAATGTTATTATGTTCGTCAATGAGGCCATAGAATCCATTTTTTTTCGCAGTCGTGACACCATTCTCAAAGTTGTAAATTTTTTCGTATTCCACAGGAATCTGTTCCTTCCCGTGTTCGTTCACATATCCGTATAGATTGCCTATGCTAACCTTGCATAAACCATTATTATTGAATGTCCAGATGAAATCATATTTGCAAGGTGCAATTTGAGTGCCACGACAATCAAATATTCCACATTTGCCATTTTGAGGAATACGGTATTTGTCATGATCACACAATTTATAAATTGGTGCCACTTCACCATTAGTATTAGACATAACAATTCCATTCTCCAATTTGTAATATTTGTTTGCAGGAGAAACCACTATGTTACAATCTACCGTGTCGAAATCGAAAAATCCATATACGTAACGACGATAGTTATCTACAAAGAAATTATCGCCAAGGTAAAGATTCTTAACGCTATATATATTGTGAATATAGTGGGAATATCTATCACTCCAATTGCCATCAAGTCCTAATGTTTCCGTCGGTATATCATAGAAATAACGCGGTGGATTGTTGATTATGTCCTGCCACTGTGGAATAAAGGTCTTTCCGCTGATGTTCACAGGTTTAACTTTTTTCGGTAAGAAAACTTTGCCGTTCGAAATATCCGGCATCTCATATTCTCCAATGAGTATCTTGTAGTCTTCAAGATATTTTCTCAAGGAATAGTCGCCACCTATATATTGATCCATAATATCAGCGCCATAACGATAGCAACAATTTTTCTTGCTCACATTGTCGTGCGCCCAATTATAGTTTATGCTGTGAGTTTCGTGCACATACAACAACATTCCAAATTCAGCCAAAGGTTCTTCCACGAACATTGCGTAAGGAAAACTTTCGTGTCCAGGGCGGTTGAAATAGGCATGCATCACCTCGTGCGCCAGAGTCGATACCAAATATTCATCCATACTGCTTGCATCGGCAGATTCCATAGCCTCGGGGTACAATATGATGATATTCTTCTGGCTGTCATACAAGCCAAGCAACATCATTGAGGCATGAGTCTTTCTCTCCGAAAAAAGTTTTTCGTATTTTTCCGATGCTTTTCTATACTCATTCAGCAAAGATTCATCCTCGCGCATCCTTTCCTTGAGGTTTTCTACTACTTTATTCCAGTACGCCATTGCCTCGTTGTAATAGTCATCAACAGAACGTTTGGGAATACCCGGCTCAATGATAACATCTACATTCTGCCTTGTTACAATATCGTCAAGCGATGCATAATTGCCAAGTTTAAAAGGCTTCTGCGCACATTCAGTAAAAAGGGTCTTTTGCGCTTCCGACAACAAAGATTTTTCATCTATAATATTCATAATTTCATTTTAATGTTTAACAATAAATTCACATGGCGAAAATAGTATATATAGGAGGGCGTAATTATTTCTGCTAGTAGCAGAAAATTATTGATGCACATAAAGAATCGCGCAAGCATATAGTTGCAACATTATCAACAACTTATATGGCGGTTTTAATGAAAAATCTTGTTTATACTGGCATGCTAAATGAACTGAAAGCAAATTACTATGCTAATTTATGATAGTACATGAGCATAAAATATGCATATAGATTGGTTATGGATATATATAGTCACAAAAAAAGCGAACCTAAGTTCACTTTTTTGTGCCCGAGACAGGGCTCGAACCTGCACGTCCTTGCGAACACTGGTCCCTGAAACCAGCGCGTCTACCAATTCCGCCACTTGGGCATTTTGCGGTTGCAAAAATACAACTATTTTTCTTTATGGCAAAGATTTTTTTTGAGAAGACAGGATTTTGGACTAACAGGCGTTTGTCTATGGAACACAATTAATATATTCTATTGTACAGACGCAAAATTTTGCGTCTCAATCGGCGCAACGCATTGCGCCAATACAATCATTTTCATCTTATAGAATCGTGCAATGGCGCGATTCTACAGAAACGTCGCAGGCATTGATACCTTAAACCAGAAACGTGAACGGCGAAGCCCTCAACGAAGTTAAACTTGAAACGGGCTTTAGCCCATCAAACAGGCGTCAGCCTCCTAATTTCTGCTATTGAATTTCGTGTAATTTATCAACCTGTCGTACGATTCACTCGGATTGCGATGATACACAAACAACAAATAGTCGTTTTCGGTCTGCTTGTGGCTTCCTTCGAAGAAAAACCTGTCCATCCCAGCACCTTCTCCCTCCGGAACAACAACGTACCTATAGTTATAGTATCCTTGCTTGAGAAACATAAGCAATTCGTAGCAATGTGCCTCCATGTTATATTTCATCTTATATTGCGACGAAAGCTCATAATTGGTAAGCGCACCATACAGATAGACACTAGCACCGCCAAGCATGGAAGGATTGTTCAGTCGGAAACGCACAATAGCATACTCCGACTGGATTTCCGGGAAATTATTGTTGTTGCGCCTATTGGTCTTTATTATGTAACCTCCATTTATATCCTCGTCGCTTGCATAAGGCTCGAAATACTTCGATTTTCCTGGCACAAGGTCGATGTAATAGTACGGTTTGCGATACTCAATATGCTCAACATATTCCGAATTTAGCTCCAGATTATTGAAATTGAAATACCTGTACTCGTTTCCTGCATTAAACAGATATTTGTCCTCCCAATTGAAAATATACGAATCGTTGCCGACAAACGAAGGTTGCATTTCGGTGTATGACTCATCGCACTGGAAATTCTGCACAAGCGTAACCTTCAGTTCTTCGAGCGGATTATAGATTGGATATTTCTTCGGTATTATCTCGAAATCAACCTTTTGGTACTCCTTTTTAAACTCACCAAACACATTAGAATTAACTCGCCCCTCAACCGTCACAAGATTTTCGTAAACCATAAAACGTTTAGTACACACAATTCTTTCCTCAGGCTCTTTTACAAATACAATAAGCAAATAGTTTCCAGAAAGTTTCAGTTGCAAATCATCGTTTGGCAGGTTTAGCGAAAAATGCGTATATTGCACGTATGTACTCTGCGATTCCTCGTAGTTTCGAATTTCATTCTCATCAAAACCATCAGCATAATCGACAAACATCAAATTCGACGGCTTCCAGTCGTAGGTGCAATGCATGACGGTATAGTAATAATTCTGCGGTTGCGATTCAATCTGATCAAATGAAAATTCAAGTCCGACCTCACCGTATAGTTCCATCACTGGATACGAAACTTCCCAGTCATGCAAATGCATACGCACGGTTTTCAAGTTCTTTCCATATACTCGATCAACGCATGCTACAGTATCACGCTCAAAATCAAACGCATACAAATTATGACAAAGCATTAGCATGGAAATTACCGCCGATAATATGCCGAATTTGAAATTCATCGTTCAAAAATTTTTTACGAAATAACACATTATTATTAAATTTGAAAAATTTTTTTTCGCAAATGAACAGGATTATTCTTGTCATATTATTTATTCTTACAAGTTTAGCCGTTGTTTGTCAGGGCATTAACTCAAAAGCCATTGAAATAACAAACATCGACTCTAAAGAATATACCGCTTTTGAAACCACAAAACTTAAAATAAAACTGCCACAAGGTTTCACCCGTCGCAATGCTACAACATACGAGCACACGCTAGCGCAAAGTTACATTTCGGTGCAGGAACTCGATGGCGATGTAAACCGTAATTTCTACACATTCGACAAGAAATCGATGTTTCAGGCTGGCATTGTGGTAAAGAAGGAAACATTTTTCAAAATCAACGGTTTCGATGCCATGATGATAGATGGCGACCAGTACATCAACGAAAAGGAACTTGCCGTGTCTATATTAATTATAGGTAACTGCTCACAAACCTACCTTGTCATGGGGTCAACGCCAAAGCCTATACAAAACAACCTGAACATCGAAATCACCAACTCGCTGCTTAGTATAATTTTCGACCCAAAAATGGAATCAAAACCCATCAGCGAGTCATTTACATACAAAGTAAACCTTGAAGGCACCGGACTTATCGAATGTCCTCCAATGGGCGACACCCGCACATTCACCGACGACGGTAACATTCCATCGAAAACCGACGACATGACCTCGGTGACAATACACGAGACTCACAATGGATTGCAACTCACCGAAGAACAAAAGAAAGACATCTGCATGCATCGCATAAAACTATATCCGCTCACTTGGGACGAAAACAGCAAACTCGAACCCCAAAAGTACAGCACAGGAAAACTTTCTGGCTACGAAATATATGCAAACGGTGTGAGCAAGTTCCTGAAAACAGAATTCATCTACCAGCTTGTGCTTTTCGACAAGGATAGATACTTTGTGATAACAGGAATTTCGTATGGTGACGAGAAAAAATGCTTGGATGCTTTTAGGAAATTGGCAAATTCTATTGAATTATAGCATTTAGTTCAATATGCCATTCAGCGCATCCTTCAATTTTCCGAACTGCAAAAATCCCCTAAAAAGATATTCATCCAGTTCTTCTGTAAATGGCACTTCCTTCAGCGACGACTTGTCGTTTCCGACCTTGCAAATGACATGAAACTGCACGCCCTTGTCGTAGTATGCACGAATCTCAACATACTTTTCCGCATAATGTTCCCCATCTTTTAGATAGGTCGTGAAACTTGCATAATAGAAGGCTGGAAAACCAGCATCGTCATACAAAAACTCCTCATACGACTTGCCCTCCGCTATGGTATACACGGTCGTCTTGCGCACAAAATCCAAAGACGAAACATATTCGCCAAGATCCTCATCAAAATCATCATTGAAAAAGAACTCTATTGTTTCATCTGCCTGACCTGATCCCGCAAGGTTGTGCCTTACTTTTGCCGTAATATAGTCATCCGGAATAGTTTCATCGCCAAGCATTATATTAATCCATTCCATCTCGTTGTTGTACATCTTGCGGATTTCCGCAATTTTAGCCTTATCGCTGTCGCTCTGTGCGAAGCACCCTGCACTAACGACAACCGACAACAACACAAAAATAAATCTTCTCATTGCAATATATCCATATTTCCCCTTTTGGGGGCACTTTATGGAGCCGTTGCTCGCAACGGCTCTACTAGAATTTCAAATGTTTCACTGATGAACCGCCTCTCTTTATTATCCTCAGCGAATCTATACCTATTTTCAAATGGTCGTGCACAAATTGCTCTGTAACTTTCTTGTCGCTAGCCTCGGTTTTTACACCAGACGAAACCATAGGCTGATCGCTGACCAGCAACAAGGCTCCGCATGGAATTTCATTGGCAAAACCTACTATAAATATTGTTGCCGTCTCCATATCTACAGCCATCGCGCGCGTCTTGATAAGGTATTTCTTGAAACGCTCGTCGTATTCCCATACCCTGCGGTTTGTTGTAAACACCGTTCCTGTCCAATAGTCGTGTCCATTGTCCCTGATGGATGTTGACACAGCTCGTTGAAGCATAAATGCCGGCAAAGCAGGAACTTCGGGAGGCAGATAGTCGTTTGATGTACCTTCGCTACGGATTGCAGCAATCGGCAAAATCAAATCGCCAAGCTTATTTTTTGCCTTCAAACCACCGCACTTGCCAAGAAACAGCACTGCCTTAGGCGAAACAGCACTCAGCAAATCCATTATTATTGCCGCGTTGGGGCTTCCCATACCAAAATTTATTATGGTAATCCCATCAACAGTAGCACTCGGCATATTTCGGTCAAGCCCATCAACAGGAACATTGTTCCATTCGGCAAACAAATCTACATACAACTGAAAGTTAGTCAACAGGATATATTCCCCAAAACTATCAAGTGTCTTTCCCGTATATCTCGGCAGCCAATCGCTTACAATTTCTTCTTTTGTCTTCATGATTAAACTTTTTACAAAAATACAATAATATTTTAGAATGACGAATTACGATTTACGATTTTTGATTTGGATAATGGGCAAAAAGGCTTGCAGGCGAACAGGCGTTTGCCTATGAAACGCAAATAATATATTCGATTGTACAGACGCAAAATTTTGCGTCTCAATCGGGGCAAATCATTGCAATCGTGCCATGGCGCGATTCTATATTTATAGGCGCAAAACATTGCGTCCCTACAATCTACAATCATTGAATCGTTGAATTTTTAAATTTTCAAATCTTCAAATTTTCAAATCCTTGAACGTTGAACCCTTTGAACATTGAACCCTGAAACGAGAAACTTGAAACGGGCGCACCTACTGTAAAGACGTGCCATGGCGCGTCTCTACAGAAACGGGCTTTAGACCATAGAAACCAAAGGCTTAGAATCAACAAACAACCTCTCATCAACACCCCATCGTTAAAAAAACTCTCACAAAAAAACTATTATTCAAAAAATTTATTAGACCTTTGCGCCTTGAAATTTTAAAAGGCATATATATGAGAATAAAGAATTTCACTTTTTTTACTGCAATTATTGCAATTTTTGCTTTAGCAATCCCTCAAAACACATATTCACAGGTATATCAATTCGAAAACCCAGGCTTCGAACAATGGGACGGTGGCAATAACGATGAGCCTACTGGATGGAACTCTTATCCATCAGCAAACTGTACTATGCTTGTCGGATGCGGTACTGCAAAAACGAAAAGACATGACCGCTCAAATGATGTAAGACCTGGTTCAACAGGACAATATTCATGCCTGATATATGCTAAAAGCGTACTCGGTGTTGTTGCAAACGGAGCACTCACCAGCGGACAAATGCAACTCGTTTCGTTAAACACTAGTAGTGCATCAAACGGTAACAGAACAATACAAAATAACAACGATTTCAACCATCGCCTAAATGCAAAACCCGACTCAATAGTATTTTGGGCCAAGGTAGTAAATAGCAGCAACGCAAGCCAGGCATGCTGTCACCTTTATATACACGACAACTTCGACCTGCAAGACCCATTAGGCGGAAATACTGATTCTAATTTTAAAAACCATATAATCGGAATGGTGCCATCATACAACTTTACAAACAATGGAAGCACATGGCAACGCCATTCTGCACCAATAAGATACGATGGAGACTCCTGCCGTTGCACCAACGATCCCGAGTATATTCTCATCACATTCTCAACAAACTATCTTGCAATGCAAGGTGCAAACAACGACAAACTCTATATTGATGATATTGAACTTATATACAATGCAAACCTATCATCAATAACGGTAAACGGCACAAATATTCCAAACTTCAACCAGAATACAACAGATTATTATGTAGATGTACCATGCGGTTCTACAAATTATATTTCAGCGACAACAGCATCGCCTCGTGCATCATATTCAACCACATTGTCAGCAGATGGAAATACGGCTACAATAAATGTAACTCATGGCGACAAAGCAAAAACTTATACCGTTCATTACAGAGGTATTGTTACAAACCAAATATCTGATGAAATATGCAAGGGTGACTCATACAGCCAAAATGGTTTTACTCTGCCAATGCAAAACAATGCCGGAACATTCAACCATAGCAATTCATATCCGCTTGCTAACGGATGCGATTCGGTAGTTGAATTGAGACTCACCGTTAACGACACCTACACAACAAATATCGACCTTACAATTTGCGAAAGCGCAACATACAACTTCTTCGGACAGGAACTAAACCAAACTGGCACATACCAGCACCTGCTCACAAGCCAGCATGGATGCGACAGCACCATAAAACTTAACCTAAGGGTCGACGACCACTATCAGGTGAACATCCCAGAGCATATCTGCGACGGTGGTGACGAATACCACGGCAATGGCTTTAACATTGAATATTCCGAAATAGTTAACAGAACCAACAACATCATATTCGACACATTGTTCTTTGCTGCGGGTTCAGTAGGTAACATCTGCGACAGCATTGTCGTTCTCCGTCTCGAAGTCGGCAGAATCGACAATATTGAGCTAATCGACAGCATTGAGATTGATACAGACTACACAAACAATGGTTTCGAAATTGCAGCAATACACGAAGATGGCGATTATACTTTCACTCAAACATTAACAAACGATGAAGGATGCGACTCAATTGTCACACTTACACTCAAAGTATTGCCAAAACCTGTAATACCCGAACCGGAACCAACTCCTGAAATTGTTACATTCGACATCTTCCCGAATCCGACATCGACAGGGCAAATAACCGTCAGGGCAAACTACGACATAACAAAGGACATTTACGAATACATGATATATAACGAATTTGGAAAGTTTATGGGCAATGGCATCATAAACAGCCAAGACACGACTATCGATGTATCTCAATACAGCAGTGGCTACTACTACCTCAAGGTATTTGTCGGCGACACACTGAAGGCACAAAGGAAACGCAAGGCCATCAAGTTCATGGTAGCAAACTAGGAGGTTTCTGGTTTCTGGTTTCTGGTTTCAAGTTTCTAAGTTTCAAGTTGTTTGAAGTTGTTTGAAGGTTGCACAAACTATCATAAACTTATAAACAACATCAAACGGGCGTCAGCCCATTGAACCCAGAAACATAGAAACGGCTTTAGCCATAGAAACATAGAAACGGGCTTTAGCCCATAGAAACCCAGAAACATAGAAACGGGCGTCAGCCCACAAAACTTTTCAACTTTTAACTTTCAACTTTCAACTTTTAACTATCTTTGCCCCCGAGTAGGTCAGTCTATCGCGTTACATTTATGTAATGAGGAAAGTCCGGACAGCACAGGGCATTGCGCTTCTGAAATAGGAGAAGACTGCGAAGGCTTGGCAGCGGAGAAGAGAACGACTTCCTTGGCGACAAGGTAAAGGTGAGAAGGTGGAGTAAGAGCCCACCGGTGGCGATGGCGACATCGTCAGCCGTCCGCCCCGCAAGCTGCAAGTTCATGTATATCGGCGTTTTAGGGTTGCCCGCCCGAGCCGAGGGGTAGAATGCACAGATAAATGATAGACAGCATCTTCGGATGCCACAGAATTCGGCTTACGGCCTACTCGATTTTTTTGTCTAAAAGGCTAACAGACTAACAGGCTAAAAGCCTTACAGCCACGCCGGCTTGCTGTATTTGCGCTCTCGCCGTCATCTCGGAAGCTAGTCATAACACGCGACACAGAATGGGGAGCGTTGTGAAGACTGCTATCCGTGATCTCCTTTTGTACGAAAAGGATAACAGGCAAGCAGGCTAAAAGGCAATACCAAAACAATTCTCAATATCCTTTTCGTATAGTACAGATGTTGCGCGCAACATCTCTAACAAAAAAACACCTCAAATCATCCATTTTCAAAATTATACAGACGCAAGACCTTGCGTCTCAACAACCAGAAACAACCTCAAACCATTTCAAACCATTTTAAACAAGGTGTGGATTCGTTGCACGCAACGCCCCTACACCCTCCAACATGAATAACAGCATATTCAAACCCTTATCTTCCTTTGTTAATAAAAAATATCAAAATTATTGTCCCCATTTCAAAAATCATTCTTATCTTTGTCTTTTAATAATTTAAATTTTAATTGAAATGAAAAAGTTTACAATTTTAATGATCGCAATGCTCGTAGCAGCTATGAGCTTTGCACAGGTTCAAATGGCTTATAAGGTAGCCCCAGGTAAAGAATACAAGGCTCCTAAGGCTAACACTACTGAAAATGTAGTAAGGAACACTCGTGACAATGTAACTATCTTCTCCGAAGGATTCGAATTTTCCAGCAATGCGCTTGAAAACGGCTGGACAAGTTCAGATCAAGATGCTGACGGAAATGATTGGTTTGTATATGGCAACGCAGCTGTAGGTTCAACTGTTTCACATTCGGGAGAATATGCTATAGCTTCCGCATCATGGTCGAGCAGTTCAGGTGCACTAACACCAAACAACTGGCTTATTTCTCCGGCTATTGATCTTTCTGCACAAACCGGAACCATTAAGGCTTCGTACTTCATCAAAGGTCAGGATCCTTCATGGCCAAACGAACATTACAAAGTATGCGCATCTACAACAACTAACACTGCAGATTTCGTAACTTTGTTCGAAGAAACTATACCTCAGTCAGGTTGGATTGAACGTACAGTTGACCTTTCGGCTTATGCAGGTGCTCCTGTTTACCTTGCATTCGTTCACTTCAACATCAGCGATATGTTCTATATCGTACTCGATGATTTGACAGTTTATGTTGACCAAAGCACCGATGCTGCAGTTACTGAAATCACAGCTCCTACTCACGGTGACTATTCAACATGCGCATTAACCAATGCAGAACAGATTAAGATAAACATTCTCAACAACGGTGGTGCTGCTATCAGCAACTTCGAAGTTTCCTATTCTATCAATGGTGGCGCAGTTGTAACCGAAACTGTTACAGCTTCTGTTGCTCCTGCACAGACTTACGAATACACATTCGCACAGACTGCTGACCTTTCAACAGTTGGTACTTACAACATCACTGCAAGCGTAAACTTGACTGGTGACGAAACCACAAACAACAATAATGCAACCTTGGCTATAACCAATGGTGATGGTACAATTAGAATCCACGCATTTACAGACAATATGGGTGGACAATCATGGACTGTAACCAATACTCTTACCTCAACTATCGTTGCTGAAAGAACAAACGGATGGCAGTGGAATGTCGAAGTAAACGAATATGTTTGCGTTGATGCAAGTGCATGCTACACTGTTGTTGTTTCTGACGAAGACGAAGACGGTATGGTTGATGGTGCTGCTTACCTTGAAATCCTTTATAACGGAACACAGGTAGCTGGTAGCACAACTCCTGACTCATTCACAGGTGCTACTCTCGTTGCTGAAAGACTTGGTAACGGCTGCTCAACAGACCCAGAAATTGTAACAGACGATGATGATCTTGAATTCTATACTATTTTAGGTACTCCATCAGATGCTGAAATCGCTGTAATTAGAGCTTTCAACCTCACAGAAGGCATTACTGCTACAACAGCTGCTCCTTTCGAAGTATCTGCTGACAACACAACTTTCGCAGCAACTGCAACTATCGCAGCTAACGGTGGCAACCTCTATGTAAGATACAACCCAACCGAAGCTGGCACACACACTGGTACTGTTGTTCTTTCTTCAACAGGTGCTGAAAATGTAACAATCGATGTGGAAGGTGAATCTATCGACTGCTCTACAGTTCACGCAGCACCATTCGAGGAAACATTCGCAGCAACTAGCGAAACTATTGCATGCTGGACTATTATCGATGCAAACAACGACAGCAACTCATTTGATTTCACTTATACTGATGATGAAGAAACAGACCTTATCGGTTACTACTTCTACAGCGAAGAAAATGCTGCAAACGATTGGTTAATTTCACCGAAATTATCAATTACTGCAAACAACGAAGTTGCTATTGATGTTGCAGAGAGAAGCGCAACTTACCCCGAATCATATAAGGTATGGGCTATAACTGAATCACCTGCAAACTATGCAAATGCTACCCTCCTCAGAGACGCAAGCGAACCAAATGGAGTATATCCAAACATGGAAACTATCGTAATAAGCCTTGCTGAATATGCAGGACAAGAAATTTACATTGGTATCCAGTGCGTTTCAAATGCTGACACCTATATGTTCTTGGTTGACAACTTCGAATTGAGATTCGCTACAGCAGCAGAAGAAAACATTGCTGAAACTATCGCAGTATATCCTAACCCAACAAGCAGCATGGTAACTATTGCTAACGCTGAAGGTAAGGACATCGTAGTTATCAACTCTCTCGGTCAGGTTGTTGCAAGCATCGAAAATGCAGCTGCTAACCAGACCATCGACGTTACAAACTTCGCAAACGGAACCTACTTCGTAAAGGTTGACGCTGAAGTTGTAAAACTCAATGTTGTAAAGTAATCTTACAATAGCGATAAATTTAAAAGCCTCGCATTTTGCGGGGCTTTTTTGTTTATTTTTAGTACACCACGGGCAGAACGACTTTTATTCCTTTCGAGATTTAATGGAGTCGCTGCGCGAGAACGGCGAAGCCCTCAACGAAGTTAAATAATACAAATTGATACAAACCTTTAGCTCACGCAGCGAAGCAAGTAATCTTTCAAATATATTTGTTCTATTTGAAATAGATTTGTTGAATTTCTGCCCGAAGGGCACTAAAAAATAGTCGCTGTGCGCGTCATGGAGCGATTCAATCAGAAACTTTGAAACAGCGTCAGCCATAGAAACGGGAGCCAGCCCACGAAACGGCATAGCCATAGAACGGTGAAGCCCTCAACGAAGTTAACCTTTAGCTCGCGAAAGCAAACCAAGAAACAAAAAACGGAATCAGATTGACTGCGTCGAGCTAAAGGTTCTGAAACGAGTTCAGGATGACATTCCGTTTTTTTGAACTCTTAAACTATTGAACATTGAACAATATTAAACCCTGAAACGGCGACACCATAGAAACGTGAAACCTTAAACGTTAAACTTTTGAACGGCGGCAGCCATAGAAACGGGCGCCTGCCCAAGCTATTCAAACGGTTTCCTATTCTTTATTGCCTGCGAAAGCGTAACCTCATCGGTATACTGCAACTCCTCTCCTACCGCAATTCCCTTTGCAATAACGGAAACTTTAACACCTGTCTGCTGTAACTTTTTGTTTATGAAATAATTGGTAGTCTCGCCTTCCATAGTCGTGGGCAAGGCAAGGATAATCTCGCTTATATTGCCAGCAGAAGCTCGATTAATCAAGTCGGAAATGTGCAAGTCGCTGGGGCTCACACCATCCATTGGTGAAATGACACCGCCAAGCACATGATACACACCATTGTACTGCGACGTGGCTTCAATTGCCATCACATCGTTTATATTTTCCACAACGCATATAGTCGACTGGTCGCGACGAGGATTGGCACAAACCTCACAAATATCGTTCTCTGAAATATTGTTGCACACGCGGCAAAACTTAGTGTCCTCCTTCATGCGCTGTATGGTTGTCGTAAAATTCGTAACATCATCCAGCGACTTCCGCAAAAGATGAAGCACAAAACGCTGTGCCGTCTTACGCCCTATCCCCGGCAACGACATGAATTGCTGTATTGCCTCGTCGATTAATTTGTTCTGCATAAATCAATTACAAAAACATTTCCGCTAATATTAAGCGGAATAATTTGCTATGCAAAGATAATCAATTTAATGAACAATGGACAATGAACAATGGATAATGAACAATGGATAATGGATTTGATAATCTGTACAGACGCAAAATCTTGCGTCTCAATCGGTGCAAATCATTGCAACCGGTGCAAATCATTGCAATCGGCGCAAAGCATTGCGCCGCTACAATCATCAAATTTTTGAATTTTCAAATCATTGAATTTTTAAATTTTACTATATTTGCAATTTGATATTTTATTTTCATTGTTCAAAACAAAATGCAGATGAAAGACATATTGAGAATCATAGTATTAGCAACATTAATAGTGCTATCGTGCAACATATTTGCGCAAAAGGGAAACAGCAAGGCAGGACTTGATGCGCAGTTCCTCGTATCATCATACGAAATTATCGCCGGCGAATGCGTATACTTCACCGACATGACAACGGGAAACCCGACCCACTGGCAGTGGACATTCGAGGGCGCACAAACCCCAACTTCAACCGAACAGCACCCACAGGACATATGCTACTACCATCCGGGCGTATATTCAGTAATCCTCGAAGTGCAAAACGGCGCTATGGTCAATACGGAAATCGTAACCGAATGCATAACGGTACTTCCAAACACCGAAACTCCAATTGCCGATTTTACGGCAAACTACACGACTATCCCGGCCAACAATATTGTGCAATTCACTAGCATATCACAAAATGGTCCATTCGCATCATACCAATGGACATTCGAAGGTGGCATGCCATCATCATCAACCGATGAACGCCCAGCACCAATAACCTATCCACATGTCGGAATATACAATGTAGAACTCACCGTAACCGACATGAACGGAAACAGCGATACTGAAACCAAAAACTTCTACATCAACGTAGTCCCAGAAGCTACAATAAGTCCCGAAGCAAATTTCATGGTCGACAGAACCTATATTGCACCTGGCGACGCAGTAAACTTCACCGACAGAAGCACTGGTAATCCTTACATTTGGCACTGGTTCTTCGAAGGTGCTGTTCCTACTACTTCGAACGTACAAAATCCAACCGGCATAATATTCCCGATGCCTGGAACATACGATGTAGAGCTTGTTATCGAAAGCAACATGGGCATGGACACACTGCGTAGAACAAACTATATTACAGTCGCCGAAACCGACCCTTGTGTAGCTATACCAGAAGCCGAATTTGTTGCCGCACCACGCCTTATCCGCTCAGGTACAAAGGTTTATTTCGAGGACAGATCAACCAACAATCCTACAGCATGGACATGGGAATTTGAAGGTGGATACCCCCATACAGCGGCAACCGCTAACATTATTAATGGAATAGAATACAACGCAGCAGGTTTCTATGATGTTTTCCACTCTGTTTCAAACGAATGCGGAGTAACATCTATAACAAAGGAAGACTATATAATGGTATTTTCCGGTCCTGTCCCGATGTACTGCGATACAATAACAAACATACGCCCCAACGAAATACCAAGTAGCCCAACTGTTACAGGTTCATGGGGATACATTGGCGGTCATAACGGACAGAGAACCAAGTATTATGCAGACAAGTTCAACCAGTACTCATTCGAACAGGTTGACGCAATTATTGTTCCTGTATTTAAATCACAGACCGGCTCATATAACTCAACCGTCACTTTCTACATTTGGGACGGCAATACGCAACATCCCGAAACAATTCTTGCCGAAAAGAAAGTATATCTGCGCGACATTCCCGAAAACTACAACTATGTAGTTGAGTTTGATGACCCTGTTGAAGTAAATGGTCCATTCTATGCCGGATACAAAATCAACTACAACGGCACCAACTCAGACGGCGATGGCGAATGGTTTGTAGTAAGCGTTGCACCAAACAGAAGTACGTCAGGTTCAAATACCCTGTATGTAAGCAACGATGGTGATACATGGAACACTGCTTACGAAAAATTCGGTGTAAGAACTTCATCCGCAATTCGCCCCGTAACATGTATCGTTGATGTTGAGGACTATGCTGCCGAACACGAAATAAGCATCTTCCCTAACCCGGCAAACAACATTGTCAACATCAACCTTGGCTCTGTGGAATACGGCAAAGACATTACCATCGACATCTACGACATGCTTGGCAGAAAGGTCGACATGCATAACTGCAACAGTAGCGAGGGTGAAATCAGAATCAACGTTAGTAGCTACAGCGAAGGCCTGTATTTCGTAAATATGAACATCGACGGACACAGCGTAACCGAAAAGGTTCTTATTGCAAGGTAATGCCGGAGGAAAAACAAACGCCACAACCACCTGTAATAACCATCTATACAGATGGATCATCACGAGGAAACCCAGGTCCTGGTGGTTTCGGCATTGTGCTTATGAGCGGACAACACCGCAAGGATGTAGCCTGTGGATTTCGCCGTACCACCAACAACCGCATGGAACTGCTTGGCGTTATCACCGCCCTCGAAATGTTAAAAATTCCGAACTCCATTGTGACAATCTACACCGACTCTAAATATGTAGCCGATGCCATAAATCAGAACTGGCTGTCGGGATGGATAAAGAAAAATTTCAAGAATGTAAAGAATCCAGACTTATGGGTTCGGTTCATAAGAATATACAAGCAACACAAAGTCAGATTCGTATGGGTTAAAGGCCATGCCGACAATCCATACAACAACCGTTGCGACCAGCTTGCTGTTGCTGCCGCTACAGGCGACAAACTGCTAGTTGACGAATATTTCGAGGCAACAGAAAACGAGAACAACAATACCCTGCAACTATAAAAATGGCATCTTTGTGCGACATATTGCATATTGAACATCCGATAATCATGGCTCCAATGTTTCTGGTTAGCAACGAGGAAATGGTTGTCGCTGCGCTAGAATGTGGAATTACAGCAGCAATTCCAGCTGCAAACTACCGAAAAAAAGGAGAACTCGCACACGCCATTGCCAACATAAAGCAGAAAACATTAAAGCCTTTCGGCATCAACTTGGTAGTCAACAAGTCGAACACACGCTACAAACAGCAACTTTCTGAAATTATTAATGCCAAACCAGCTTTCATTATAACATCACTCGGCAACCCAAAACAGGCAATCGAAATGGCACACGCAAATGGAATCAAGGTTTTCTGCGATGTAGTTGACCTGAAATTTGCCCAAAAAGTCGAAAGCCTTGGTGCCGATGCTATTATCGCAGTCAACTCCAAAGCTGGCGGACATTCTGGAATATTTCCTCCAGAAAAGCTAATGCCCGAACTCGTTGCCAACTGCCAAACACCGATAATATATGCAGGCGGTATCGCTCGCAAGCAGGATGTTGACAACGCAATATCGATGGGTGCGACAGGTGTTTCTGTCGGCACAATTTTCATCGCCAGTGAGGAATGCAAGGTCTCGGACGAATACAAGAAAGCCGTAGTAGAATATGGTGCCAAGGACATTGTCATGACTCGGAAACTTTCGGGCAGTCCCACAGCGGTAATAAATACTCCATACCTCCAACAAATTGGCAACAAGCCAAACATTTGGGAAAGACTTGTCAATGGCAACTCTGCCCTGAAAAAGTTTGCAAAATCTGTAATGATGAAGGCTGGAATGAAAAAGCTCTACAACTCCGCTTTCAAGGCGACATATAAGACCGTCTGGTGCGCAGGAGTTTCAATAGAGCATGTCCACAAGGTTAGACCTATCAGGGAAATCATTGCCGACCTAACGGAATAAAGCAAAAAAGCATTACCTTTGTATTTCAATTGTAACATCAAGATTTGATATGAAACCTATAGTAAAAAACATTCTTACACACACTGGAATAGTAATCATATTCTTTCTTATTTCCATTCTGTTTTTCGACAAGCTAGTTACCAGCAACAAAGTTCTCAATCAGGGCGACACGCGCAACTGGCAGGGAATGGTGAAGGAACAGAAGGATTTTCTGAAGGAAACAGGCACATACACACACTGGAACAGTGCAATGTTCAGCGGAATGCCGACATACCAGATTACCAACAAACCACAGGAATCAATTTTTAGAGCCAAAGAAATATTCGACCTATACTGGTTGGGCTGGTCAGAAAACATTGGTGTACTATTCCTTTACCTCATAGGATTTTACATCTGTCTTGTCGCACTTGGCGTTAACCCGTGGCTAAGCCTTGTCGGTGCAATTGCCTTTGGACTAGGAAGCTACAACATAATAATAATTGAAGCGGGACATATTTCAAAAGCCTGGGCTTTAGCAATGGTGGCTCCTATTTTCAGCGGCATAATACTGACACTGAAGAAAAAATATCTAATAGGTGGAATACTTTTCACTATAGCGCTTGGTTTCCAGATTGCATTCAACCACCTGCAGATAACATACTACACATTGCTTTCGGTACTAATACTTGGCTTGGTTTACCTAATTTACACAATAAAAGACAAGACTTTCAAGCAATTTGGGAAAGCTATTGGCGTACTTTTGCTAGGCGCAATCTTCGCTATTGGCGGCAATGCCCGTCTGCTTATGATGAACGTGGAATATTCCAGATATACCATGCGTGGCGGTTCCGAAATTACAGTTACTCCCGAATCTCTATCTGGCGACATCGAACATTCTGACAACAAGAACAAAGTTGGACTAAACATGGATTACGCCTTTGCATGGAGCTACGGAATCGGTGAAACCTACACTTTGCTTGTCCCAGGAAGCTACGGCGGTGGTTCAAACGAACCAGTTGACAAGTCAACAGAAACATACAGAAACTTCAAAATCAAGAATGCACCGCTCTACTGGGGCGACCAGCCGTTCACATCGGGACCTGTGTATTTCGGAGCAATAATAGTTTTTCTGTTCATTCTCGGACTTTTCATCGTGAAAGGACCGGAACGCTGGTGGCTGCTTGGCATAACTATAATGGCAATAATCCTTTCGTGGGGCAAGAACCTAATGGGTGTCAACGGATTCCTGTTCGACCACCTGCCAATGTACAACAAGTTCCGCACCCCATCAATGAGCCTTGTGATTGCCAATGTCGCAATGGTAATGATGGCAATTCTTGCACTGAAAAACATTTTCGGCAACGAAATCGACAAGAAAAAACTAAAGATTGCGCTTTACGCATCGACAGGAATCACCTGCGGCATAATCCTCATCGTATTGATTTTGTCGGGTTCGTTCTCGTTTGCTGGCGCTGTTGACGAGCAGATGGCTGCACAATACGGCGACGGATGGCCAAAAATCCAAGAAATTTTCATAACCGATAGACAAGCCTTGTTTACTGCCGACTCGTGGCGCTCAATAATACTCATTCTGCTTTCGGCGGCAACATTGTTCTTCGCAATCAGTTACAAGGAAAAGAAACAAAAAGTTGCTTTTATCGTAACAACCGCAGTCATTGCCTTGCTCGTAGTTTTTGACCTTTGGACTGTTGACCGCCGCTATCTTAACGATGACAGCTATGTTTCGAAAAAGGAAATGCAATTAAGTCCGACCGAGAACGACAAGACAATCGACCTGTTAGCAGAGCGTTTCGGCGACAAGGATTTCCGTGTTATGAACCTTGCCACCAGCACATTCAACGACTCGCGCACCTCGGCATTCCACCACTCTATTGGCGGATACCACGGAGCAAAACTGCGTCGCTATCAGGACCTCATCGACTTCTACATGATGGGCGAACTGAACATGAATGTACTCAATATGCTCAACGCGCGATACTTCATCGTTCCCGACCAGCATGGTTCGAGCATGGTGCAACGCAACCCTGCAGCACTCGGAAATGCATGGTTTGTAGATGGTTGCCTGATAGTGGATGATGCAAATGCAGAGATTCTAGCGCTCAACGACTTCTCCCCTGCCGACACTGCAATTATAGCACCCAATTTTGCAAGCTACGTAGAGGGCAAAAATCTGTCGCGCGACACCACAGCCGTCATCGAAATGACACATGCGAAACCATACAATCCTGATTATTTGGTTTACAGCACTTCCTCCAGCAAGGAACAATTGGCAATCTTCTCCGAGGTTTACTACGAACCCGACTGGAAGGCATATATCGACGGACAGCCAGCCGAATATTTCCGTGCCGACTACATACTTCGTGCAATGGTAATCCCAGCAGGACAGCACAAAATTGAGTTTGTAAACGAAGCTCCAATGATAAAGGTATGGGATGGAGTTTCGATTGCATTCTCGGTACTGCTCGCATTGGTAATTGCAGGAGTGATTTTCATGCAGTACAGGAAGAAAAAAGCTACCGCTAATGCATAACAAACCCTTTAACGGTCAAGGAAAACGAAGCATAGTGCCATGAGTAGCAACCTATTGTTCATACGCTACAAAAAATCGGAAGGAATCCCCGAAGGCGGAGAAGTATGCACATGGCGCAACTACACCGCCCTGTCGGATTTGCTTGGCGAAGACAACATAAAAACCTATTATGTCCACGAACAAATAAAGCGTAAAAGTCTCTGGACTATCATCAAAAGTGGAATATTGTCGTTGTTCGGCTATTTCTACGGGCTTAGTCCAAAACGAGTCAAGGACATTGTTTCGATTGCAAAGTCTTACGACTACGTGTTTATCGACAGAAGTGTTTTCGGGATAATTGCCCGCGATTTAAAAAAATCGGGATACAAAGGCAAGGTGATTACCTTTTTCCACAATGTTGAAGTGCCGTACTTCGAAGCAAAGCTAGCGAACAAGAGACTGCCGCGCTTTTTTGCAGTAAAATGCGCCGACAGCAACGACCGTTTTTCGTGCCTGCATTCCGACAGGATAATCGTTTTGAACGAGCGCGACGGACAAGAAATAAAATCAAGGTATGGCAGAACCGCCGATTCGACAATCCCAATAGCTCTTGCCGACAAATTCACCGACACAGAACGCACCGATGCAAACACATCGCCAGTTCCCATTTGCATGTTTCTCGGTTCGTACTTCAAGCCAAACAACGATGGCATAATATGGTTTGTACGCAATGTGCTTCCATCTGTAAAGATAAAAATGAAGATAGTTGGCAAGGGAATGTCGAAACTAAAGGATAACGAACCCGAACTGCTGAAAGGCATTGAAATCGTGAGCGACGCTCCCGACTTGCAACCATATTTTGCAGAAGCCGACATTATGGTACTGCCAATTTTTTCGGGCAGCGGAATGAAGGTTAAGACCTGCGAATCGCTCATGCACGGCAAAAATATCATCGGCACAAGTGAGGCTTTCGAAGGTTACGATGTCGATACAGAAAAAGTTGGTGGCGAATGCAATACGGCAGAAGAATTTATCGCTCTGCTGAACGATTTTGCTCAGAATCCGAGACCAAAATTCAACGAATATTCAAGGAATGCCTTCCTCAAGAACTATTCTGAAGATGCTGTAATTGAAAAGTTTAGGGAAATATTTAGCGAAAATTCAATGTCCAACTAATTTATTATCAGCATATAATATGCTACAAAAAATGAACGTCATTCCACAAGTCAGAATGTTTTTAAAAGCCGAAGGCAGAGCAAACTTGTTTGATATGTTAAGGCGCATAAAAACATCTGCAAGGCAAACATACACGCGATACGGAACGGAGAGCGTTGTAAGCCGCTCACTGAGCATGTCGAAGTGCGGCAATCCACGAGGAGATTGCTCACTTCGTTTCGCGAAGCTGCAAGCAGCGTTCCGTACAGACAGGCTCACGAGCAACGTACCTTATGCTGTTCGCTTTGTCTTACGGACCCTTTAGCGCACGAAGCTTGCGAGTAATGACAGTAAGGAGTAAGATTCTATGATTTCGATAATCGTCTGCACATACAACCGAGCCAAGTACCTATACGATGCCCTTGCAAGCATCGCCAGCAACGACTTCCCCTACAACGAATACGAAATCGTTCTCGTCAACAACAACAGCACCGACGACACCGAAGAAAAAAGCAAGCAGTTTACTACAAATTTTCCCGATGTCAATTTAAGGTACTGCACCGAAAGCAAGCAAGGACTTTCGTTTGCTCGCAACAAGGGCATAGCCGAAAGCAAAGGCGACTTCCTTGTCTTTCTTGACGATGATGTTGTCGTAAAGTCCGATTACCTTAGAAATCTAAGGTCAAACCTCGACAATACGCCGGACCTGATGGCTTTCGGCGGAAAGATAACGCCACGGTTCGAAGCAGGACATCCGCCCAAGTGGCTTAACCGCTGGATGTATTCGTTGATTTCGGCAACCAACAGCCCCGACAAGACGCAAAAATACGGCAAACACAAGTACCCAATCGGTGCAAACATGGGCTTCAGAAGGCAATGCCTAGAAAAAAGCGGTTATTTCAACACCGAACTTGGTCGCACTGGGAACATTCTTCTTGGCGGCGAAGAAAAGGACATTTTCCTCAAAATTAAAGCATTGGGAATGGAAATCTTCTATTTCCCCGATGTTGAAATAGAACACATAATCCCCGAATCGCGTACAACGGAAGAATATATAGAGCGGGTTGGCTTAGGCGTTGGCATCAGCGAACAAATACGCTGCACTTCCGCAGGAAAGCGAAGCCTGCACAAGCGTCATTTTCAAGAATTTGTAAAATGGTGTGGAACGCTAGTGCTTGCAACATATTATACACTAACATTCAGGTCCTACACTGCGAAGATAATGCTGAAGTTCAGGAAGAATGTAAGCAAAGGATTAAGGACAGCTACAAATCAAGCCGCCTGTACTGACGCTCAGGTGATGCAATAATACAAGTTTTCCGAGTTTTTTCCGTCCATTCTCTCACTGGAGTCATAAAGTCCTCGCCATAAATGTCGCGAAGCCATGATTCAGCTTTTGCTGCCATGTAAAACTTATGCCCGAGAAAATCAACCTCTTCAAACTCGGTTCTCTGAACGGGAAAAATAAAGGTTGGGAATCCATCGGTTTCGTTGGCCGTACGCCAATCCTTATATTCATGCTTTCGTGGAGGGCTACAAGCTATTCTTTCATCGTCAAAATCATAGTAATAATAGATGTCAATAGGTACGCCATCGTACTTAAACTGGTCTATTGTAATGCGCCCATTTGATTTTATATACGACTGCTTTAAAAAAGTAAAGCCATTTTCCTTGAATATATCGATGATGTTATCAGGGCGTTCGGATGCGAGCATACCAAGGTCAATATCGAAATCGTACGGAATAAATCCTTTTTCACGATATGCGCCAAGCAAAAGTCCAAAGCAGAAAAACACCTTGATATTGCGCTCGCGCATCATTGCATCTACCTTTGCAAGGACATCAATACCTCTTTCCTTTATTGCCTTGGCTTCCTTCTTTTCTATATATTTGTTCGCTTTCTTTACGATAAACTTGTATATGCCCAAGGCAGAAGCAATCTTCACTAAAAATTTTCTCATAGCATCAGTTTTATTTTTCTGCCACTATTGCGTAGAAATGAGTATTCGTCCACCTATTGCACTCAGGCGGATAAATATCTGCAACTTCAATATTGCAATATCCTATTTTCTTCAAATTAGCCACTTCCTTGTCGATATGCCTGTACTGTGCAAAATAGTTGGTTTTCTGTTCTTCTGAATAACCTTCAACAGTAACATCCTCTGTTACACCAAACTGGTTCTTTATAATTATTTTACCAGCTTTCTTAAGATTACCGAAATACTTGGTGTAAATCTTCACCGATTCTTCCTCGTTGAAATAATGCATGGTTCCGAATATGGTAATCAAATCGAAAAGGCTATCGCTTGGTGTGTAGTCATCGAATGTATGATTTACAATTTCAACATTGGAAGATTTTACTATAAATTTTGTAAACGACTCAAAAGGCTCAACCGCAACAATCCGCTTAACCTTGTCGTAAATTTTATTAACTACCAATCCTGTTCCGCTACCCAAGTCAAGTATCTCGGTATTAGCGTTGCTGTATTTCAAAATAAAATCAGCATCCATCTGCGAAAAGTCGCTTGCATTTGCAAGTTTTACCGACTTCTGGTCGTTTGTATTTTGAGACATGCGCTCAAAAAAATCCAATGCTTCCTTATTTTCCATAGTAATCTTTTGTCAAATCGTATATCTTGTCGGCAAGAACCTCAAGAGAATCAATAACATTTGTATCGTCGGAATGATAGTCAACCCTAATGTCGGTGCAGCCCATTACAACAATATCACACCCCTTGCCTATCAGATGTTTTCTAACTTCCTCGAATATACGAGCAGGTCTTTCTGACGAATCCATTGCATCAAACCTATGTATGTTTTTTACATTGCAGATGCCTTTAGTAACATTTTTCTGCACATCAGCATCGGGATAAACCAGTTCCACATCGGGACAAATTTCGGCGAAGTAACGCTCATAAACCTTTCCGCCAAGGCAGCCGTCGGAAGCTACAAGTCCAACCTTTTTTGCTCCAGATTGCTTACATTTCAAAGCGACTTCCTCTATAAGGTTTATGAATTTCACGCCAACCTTGCTTTCGATTTCCAGCAAGGCATAATGGGCAGTATTGCAGCTCATGCAAATTGTTTCGGCACCAGCATTTTTCAGTTTGATTCCTACATTCACATAGTCATCTATAAAACTGGGACCTTTCCCTTCGAGGTACATGCTTCTTGATGGAGCCTGTGTAGCCTGGTAAATAATCATTTCGGGGTGATGACAATCGCGAAAAGCGCCATTTCTAGTATATTTCACCTCGATTAATTCGCAAAGCTTGTTTGTAGCCGCTACTCCTGCCGCTCCTATTACGCCAACAACCATAACTACCAGTTCTTTGTTATTTCCATTACTCTCTTATAATCATCGTAAGTATCTATGTCGTAAGCTCTTACTTTTATTCCCTTCATTGGCAGATAAGGCTCGAGCTGGTTGAACACATTACCCGACGAATATTGCACCTTGCGCTTCATTATGCATGCAGGACCTGTCCATTCG
>JAEEGG010003243.1_pt1 | contig 40696 bp, 29 predicted proteins | sample 9134161 | NCBI WGS metagenome assembly JAEEGG01 (sample SAMN16246543, study PRJNA631951) | gut metagenome | biome: gut microbiome; feature: rumen; material: CR-attached | host: Bos | place: Iran: Karaj | collected 2018-10 | reverse complement strand
TTGTGGATGAAAATGTCTGGACCGACTATATTATCCATGCCGACCAACATCACCTTACCTATCGGATCAGTGCGGTGGACGCTTGCGGAGCTGAGAGTGCATGGAGTGATCCCATTTCACCGATGCATCTGTATATTAATCTCAACAGCGACAATACCATACATTTGTCATGGACTGAATATCAGGGACATCCGGTCTCTGTTTACAATATCAAGCATCATGTGGCAGTGGATTTATTAGTGGGAACCACTACAGAAACATGGTTCGATGTTCCAGCAGATATTGATATCCCCTACGGAGGCTATTACTACATTGAAGCTGTCACCAATTGTGGTTGTACCCTCCAATATGGCACAGTAACGGTGTCGGAGCCCCGCTCTAACCGCATCGACACCTCTTCTGTGGGTATAGTGGAAAATGTCCCTGAGCAGACTCCAGCTCTCAAAGTTTACCCCAATCCCACCACTGGCCTGCTCAATGTAAAGGTTATGAGCAATACTAACGCATTGATCACTCTGGAGGTCTATGACCTTTACGGCCGCTTGGTGGAACGGGCAACAGGTGAGAATGACCATTTTCAAATCAATACAACATCCTATTCATCAGGTGTTTACATTATTCGTGCATGGCAAAATGGCACTTTCTTGGGGTATGAGAAATTTGTAAAGCGCTAATTTTTCGATTCTTTGTGATTTATTGCCAATATTCAATATTATTGTATTTTTGCCGCACCAAACCTCATCCACCATGCGCCGCCTTCTGAATTTCTTGCTGCTGATGTGCATCGCGTTCCCCTTGTGTGCCCAACAGCCGCAGCGAGACCGCGACGATCTAGCAAAACTGAATCTTTCTGGGGGCTTCCCCACCTTCACCCTCGCTCCCGATGGAACCTGCTGGCTCATGTCGGGTTATGGATTCGGGTACTACACCAAGGACATCCGTTCGGATTGGCATTCCGCCACGCCCATTTTCCCTGATGGAAAGGAAGAATGGATTGCCCATGCTCGAATCACCTTCATCAACTCCGACACCGCCATTGTCACCTATTATTCTAACTCCAACCTCAATTCAAGTAAGTACTATCTCACTCATGATGGCGCAAATAGTTGGATGGAAAAGTCACTTGAGGGCAAGGAATTGTTTTATTGTGAGATGACTTGTGTGGATGAGCAGGGACATGTTTGGTTAGGAGGCTTTGGTTATGGCGATATTCTTTATTTTTCAGATGATTACGGCTATACTTTTTCTCCTATCCCTATTGATTGGGAAGAGCACCTTTGGTCCAAGATATCTGCTCTTGACATGCGAGACCTTTACCACGGAATAGCTGGAATTGAATGGTACAGCCCAGATGGTAATCATACGAGTATTGGGCAATTGTTACTGACTGAAGATAATTGGCAGACTGTGCAGTCGATACCGACACCCGTCAACACGATTGTCAGCAAGGCACGGTTTTGGCGTGATTTGTGGGTCATCCAACAGAAAGATGAAGTTTTCTATACCTCTTCTCAGAAGGTTGAATGGAAGCGTTTCCCCGTCAATGTGGTGGACTTTTTCTCCGATAAAGAAGGGGGCAATCTGATAGGCATCACGGAAGGGAAAAAGGTGGTGATTTTTGAGAGCCCCACCGAGTATCATCTCCTCTGCGAAGAGGCTTTGCCCGGTCGGCCAGCCGATGCCTACATGTTTCACGGAGAGTTATATACATGGACTGTAGGACGTTACCTCTGCCAGGTGGATAGCGACGGGGCATGGGTTGTTACAGATCATCAGCATTACCCCTATGGGCTCGTTGATAACAACTTACGCCCTGAAACTCCCACCCATCCCTTGCAGAAATTTCTAAAATCTCCCGTCAAAGAGGTGATGATCACCTCTGGTTTAACTGACCATCAGGAAGATACGATTCGATATCAGGTGGGGAAAGATGGGAGATTGCATACGACTCAGGCTCTGCTCACCTCTATCCAGAAAAATCATTATTGTTATGATTGTCCCATTAAGATCACCCAAAAACGATTGAAATTCAATCACGAAACCAGCATTGATGCACTGACTTCCATTCTTAATGACATCAGCCATGACCCATCCCACATTCCCACTATTGAAGAGATGCAGATTACGGATAAGGATAAGGCCAATTATCTTAAGTTGGTGAAAAAGATTGATTTCGTAGATTGGGTGAACCATTTAAACTACGAATTTGCGGGTAGTCACGATTATACATGGTTAGACAGGCAGCAGCGTTCCGAAATGAAGCGTTTTTACCAGTCGGTGGCTAACCAGATAGACACTGTCGGACTTTCCACCATCAAGACAGCATTGAACAATTCTCCGAGATATAGGACGACAGGCGGTGCCTACTGGTTCAAAATCGAGATGGTGAATGGCGAGGGCGACACGTTAGTTTTTCAGCATTTCAATCATTACCATGATTATGCATGGTATCTTCCGTGGAGGGTGGAGTGCGATGGTATGCGGTTCGAATGTAGAAATCCGGCTCTTTCGCGCTGGGTGGCGGCGTGCGTTCCGAAGAAATTTTATGGCAGCGAATGTTTCGACAACGCCCTATTCATCCTGCAAGTGGCCAATTGGTTGTGGATGCAGGGATGGTGGTAGAGAAGTTTTTTTTTGAGGTTTTGACAACCATTTTATTGCTTTCAGCCTGCAAAATGACTATTAGGCCTGAATTTTTCAGTCAGTAGTGATGTAATTGCCAATAATGTTGTATCTTTGCACTCTTTTTTTGAGAGCAACATAAAAGTTTAAGATATGACATTACAGGAATTCCAAAACGATTTGAGACAGGGCATTCCGGCAACTTTGCCCGCTCCGAAACCCTACGATACCACCGTTAACCATGCGCCCAAACGCAAGGATATTCTGACACCGGCTGAGAAAAAGCTGGCGCTCCGCAACGCGCTCCGCTATTTCGACCCGTCGCTCCATGCCGTGCTGGCTCCCGAATTTGCAGAGGAACTGCACAAATACGGCCGCATCTACATGTATCGTTTCCGTCCGGATTATGAGATGTACGCCCGTCCGATTGAGGATTACCCGGCCCGATGCAAACAGGCAGCCGCCATCATGCTGATGATACAGAACAACCTTGATCCCGCCGTGGCACAGCACCCGCACGAGCTCATCACCTACGGCGGCAACGGCGCCGTGTTCCAGAACTGGGCTCAGTACCGCCTCGTGATGAAATACCTCTCCGAGATGACCGACGAGCAGACCCTCGTGATGTACTCCGGTCACCCGCTGGGACTTTTCCCGTCGCACAAGGACGCCCCCCGCGTGGTGGTCACCAACGGTATGGTCATTCCCAACTACTCGAAACCCGACCATTGGGAGAAATTCAACGCGCTGGGTGTCAGTCAGTACGGACAGATGACGGCCGGTTCCTATATGTATATCGGACCGCAGGGTATCGTGCATGGTACAACCATTACGGTGCTGAATGCTGCCCGTAAGATTGGTGGCGGCACCGCTGGCAAGCTCTTCATCACCGCCGGTTTGGGTGGCATGTCGGGTGCGCAGCCGAAGGCTGGCGACATCGCCGGTGTGGTCTCCATCACCGCCGAAATCAACCCCGCCGCTACGCAGAAGCGCTTCCAGCAGGGCTGGGTGGATGAGGTACACGAGAACCTCGACGAACTCTTCGCAGCCGTTAACGCTGCCCGCGCCCAGAAGTTTGCTCGCTCGTTCGCCTACCAGGGCAACGTGGTGGACCTCTGGGAATATTGCGCCGAAAAGGGCATCCAGGTCGATCTCGGTTCCGACCAGACCTCCCTCCACAACCCGTGGGCAGGCGGTTACTATCCTGTCGGACAGAGTTTTGAGGAGTCGAAGGCGATGATGGCCGACGATCCCGCCCGTTTCAAAGAGGCCGTACAGGCCAGTTTGCGCCGCCATGTGGCCGCCATCAACAAGCTGACTGCCAAGGGGATGTACTTCTTCGACTATGGCAACGCCTTCCTGTTGGAGAGCAGCCGCGCCGGTGCCGATGTGCTGAAAGCCGACGGCACTTTCCGCTATCCCTCATACGTCCAGGATATTATGGGACCCATGTGCTTCGACTACGGCTTCGGCCCGTTCCGTTGGGTGTGCGCATCAGGCAAACCGGAGGATTTGGCCGTTACCGATGAACTGGCCCTGCAGGTGCTGCGTGACCTCAGCGCCCACGCTCCGGCAGAGATCCGCCAGCAGATGCAGGACAATATCACCTGGATTGAGGGTGCGCAGGCCAACCACTTGGTGGTGGGTTCGCAGGCACGTATCCTCTACGCCGACGAGGCTGGCCGCGTGCATATCGCCCTCGCTTTCAACAAGGCCATCCGCGAAGGCCGTTTGAGCGGTCCCGTGGTGTTGGGTCGCGACCATCACGACGTGTCGGGTACCGATAGTCCGTTCCGCGAGACTTCCAACATTTACGACGGTTCGAGCTTCACCGCCGACATGGCCGTGCAGAACGTCATCGGCGACTCGTTCCGCGGCGCTACGTGGGTGAGCATCCACAACGGTGGCGGCGTTGGCTGGGGCGAGGTCATCAACGGTGGCTTCGGGATGGTGCTGGACGGTAGCGAAGACGCTGACCGCCGCATCCAGTCGATGCTCTACTGGGATGTCAACAACGGTATCTCCCGTCGCGCATGGGCCCGCAACGATGGTGCGCTGTTCGCCATCAAACGCGCCATGGCCTTGAACCCGAATCTGAAAGTCACCCTCCCCAACATCGCCGATGATGCCGTGTTGGACAAGGCTTTGGGTGAATAAATTGACTGTCTAACAAAACTTTATAAAAATTATGGCTAAATTAGCAGTGGTCGCTTTTGGTGGAAATGCATTATTGAGAAGCGGCCAGAAAGGTACTTATCAAGAACAACTTCAGAATGTGGCCCAGACGTGCAACTCACTGTTGGGTTTGTTGAAACAAGATTATAATATTGTCATCGGTCACGGTAACGGACCGCAGGTGGGCAACGTGATGTTGCAGCACGAGGCGGGCAACAAGAGTTTCGACCTCCCCATCATGCCGATGGACTTCTGCGTGTCGGAGACGCAGGGCTCGATTGGCTATCTGATTGAGCAGGCTTTCCGCAATCTTTTCGCCAAAGAAGGCCTCCAGAAAAATGTGGTCACGTTGGTGACGCAGGTGGAGGTGAACGGCGAGGACCCGATGTTCAAGAACCCCACGAAGCCGGTGGGACCGTACTATACGGAGGAAGAGGCCGATGAGTATGCCGCTGAAACGGGTGCTATTTTCCGCGAGGACCCCAAAGGCAATGGCTGGCGCAAGGTGGTGGCTTCACCGAAGCCGCTGAAGGTGTGCAACATCAACATTGTGAAGCAGTTGGCCGAGGCTGGCAATGTGGTCGTGACCGTGGGTGGCGGCGGCATTCCGGTGATTGTGAAAGACGGTCTCATCCATGGTGTGGAGGCAGTGATTGACAAGGACTTGGCATCTGCCCTCACGGCTGTAGAGATTGGCGCCGACGAGTTCTACATCCTCACCGATGTGCCGAAAGTGTATCTCAACTTCAAGAAACCCAACGAGAAGGCGCTCGACACCATCACCGTGGCGGAGGCGAAGCAGTACTTGGCGGAAGGTCATTTCACCGAAGGTTCGATGGCACCGAAGATCCGGGCGGCCATTTACTTCGTGGAGAGTGGCGGTGCAGAGTGCATCATCACCGAAGCCGGACAGCTCGGCAATCCCGCTTGTGGTACAAGAATTGTGAGATAAATCTCCGAAAAATACACCCTTGCTACAACGCGTGATAGGGTATTTAATTCTTTAATTGTTGATTATCAATAAATTAAAGAAAAATAGAAAGGAGTTGCAGATTTAAAATAAAGTTGTAATTTTGCAACTCCAAAAACGGAGTCCCAGTAGCTCAGCAGGTAGAGCACATCCCTTTTAAGGATGGGGTCCTGGGTTCGAATCCCAGCTGAGACACAAATCGCTCTAACATAATAAGTTAGGGCGATTTTTTTGTTTAAATATTTTTATGTATTTTTGCCAACTGCTATCTATGATACGTAACAATATTTAAAACAATGAAAATCATAAGACACCTTCTTTTTTTGATTTTGGCAGCGCTCCTTACTCCGGCTTTCGCTGCTAACGCTCCCGCTACCCTCAAGAGTCCTGACGGACAGTTGGAGCTGACGTTTGCCGTGTATGATGGCGTGCCGTACTATTCCCTTAACCGTAATGGGAAGCCCGTGGTGCTGCCCTCCAAGATGGGCTTCACCCTCGAATGGCGCGATGACCTCGCCCACGCTTTCGTGCTGAAAGACACAAAATACAGCACCTTCGACGAGACATGGGAACCCGTGTGGGGCGAAGAGGCACACATCCGCAACCACTACAATGAGATGTTGGTGACACTGGAACAGCCCGTCGGCAGCGTGGAAAGCATGGACCATTCCACCGAAACCAGAGCCACTGTGATGCAAATCAGATTCCGGCTCTATGACGACGGACTCGGTTTTCGCTACGAATTCCCCATCAAGAACGCGCTCGTGTGTTTCTGGATCATGGAAGAACTGACCGAGTTTGCGATGTCGGGCGACCATACCGCATGGTGGATTCCCGGCGACTACGACACGCAGGAGTACAACTACACCCAGTCGAAACTGTCGGAAATCCGCAAATTGTGGGAGGCGGGCCACAAGAACGGCGGTTGGCCATGGACTGCCTTCTCGAAAACGGGTGTGCAGACGGCCCTCCAGATGAAGACCGACGACGGCTTGTATATCAACATCCACGAGGCGGCCACCCTCGATTTCCCCACCATGCATCTCGACCTGAACGACACCACAATGACGTTCCGGGCATGGCTCTGTCCGGATGCCACCGGCTACAAAGGCCGCATACAGGCACCTTGCACCACCCCGTGGCGTACGGTGATGGTGTGCGAGAAGGCCACTGACGTGCTGGCTTCGCGCCTCATCCTCAACCTCAACGAGCCGTGCGCTTTGGAGGATGTTAGCTGGATTCACCCCGTGAAATACATGGGCGTGTGGTGGGAGATGATCTCTGGTAAGAGCACATGGAACTACACCAACGACTTCCCGTCGGTGAAGATTGGCGAGACCGACTTTGAGCACGCCACCCCCAACGGCACGCACGGTGCCAACAACGCCAATGTGCGCCGCTATATCGACTTTGCCGCTGCCAACGGCTTCGACGGCCTCCTCATTGAGGGCTGGAATGTGGGCTGGGAGGACTGGTACGGTAAAGAGAAGGTGTTTGTCTTCGACTTCCTCACCCCGTATCCCGACTTCGACCTTCCCGCGCTGAATCAATACGCCCATGAGAAGGGCATCCGCCTCATCATGCACCACGAAAGTTCCGCCTCCACAGGCAATTACGAGCGGTGGATGGAGAAGGCCTACACGCTGATGAACCAGTACGGCTACGATGCCGTGAAGGGTGGCTACGTGGGCACCATCATCCCGTTTGGTGAGGGACACTACAGTCAGCCCATCAACAATCACTACCATTACGCCATCGAGGAGGCCGCCAAGCACCATATCATGGTCAACTCACACGAGGCGGTGCGCCCGACGGGTTTGTGTCGCACCTGGCCCAACATGATCGGCAATGAGAGCGCGATGGGCACCGAGTTCCGTGAGCGCATCCACCCCGGCCACACCACCATCCTGCCGTTCACACGCCTGCAGGGAGGCCCGATGGACTACACCCCCGGCATCTTCGAGCCCGACATGGGCAAAATCGTGTCGTGGGGCAAACGGATGAACCACACCATCTGCAACCAGTTGGGACTTTACGTCACCTTCTACTCGCCGCTGCAGATGGCCGCCGACTTCCCCGAGCATTATGAACCTTACATGGATGCCTTCCAGTTCATCAAGGATGTGGCGGTGGATTGGGACACCAGCATCTACATCATGGCCGAACCGGGCGATTACATCGTAACGGCCCGCCATCCGAAAATCTCCACCCTGAACAAGGCCGCCGAAGGTGTCGGCACGTTAGCTGATGGCAAGAAAGACGTGATTTCTAATGCCACACGGTTCGTGTATGACATACCCGAATCCGTAGAGACGTGCTGCAGCGCGTCTCTACAAAATCCCCGCGACGTGTGGTATGTGGGTGGCATCACCGACGAGAACGCCCGCGACGTGACGGTGAAATTGGATTTCCTGAAACCGGGGGTGAAATACGAGGCCGTCATTTATGCCGATGGTCCCGATGCGTGTGGGTTTGCCGGCGACTGTTTCGATGAGAACGAGATGGCAGAAGGCCACTATCCCACCGGCGTCATCTACAACCCGTATGCCTACACCATCACGAAGAAGGTGGTGACGATCAAGAGCGTGCTGAAGTTGCACATGGCCTCGTGCGGGGGATTTGCAGTTTCCATCAGGGAGAAATAAAAAATAGTTGTATTTTTGCGGCCCAATTTTAATCTTCAAAACCATGAAAAAACTGATTCTTTTCCTGCTGGCATTGATAGCCTTGCAGTTGAATGCACAGGATTTAACCCACTACAAACAGGTGGTCAAGGAACTGACTTCCGAGAAATACCAAGGCCGCGGCTATGCCAAAGGCGGTGCCAACAAGGCGGGAAAATACCTGAAAAATGAGTATAAAAAAGCAGGCGTGGATGAGGTGATCTGCCAGCCTTTCACCATTAATATCAACACATTCCCGGGCAAGATGGAGCTGTCGGTGGACGGCCGTGCGTTGACACCTGGCGTGGATTTTTCCATGCGCGAGTACTCACCGGGCGTGAAGGGTACCTACAAACTCTATTATGTGGACACCAACAATTTTGATGCTGATAAGATGTTCGCCGACTTGGCGAAGCCGGAGTACAAAGACTGTTTCGTGGTGTGCGACTTCTTTTTCTCCTACAAAAATTATCAGGTTTTCCAAAAGGTGTGGGGTGGAAACAGCTGCACCAACGCAGGCATTATCCAGACGTGGGATCCGCTGCTGAAGTTCTACAAGGCTTACGGCGAGAAGGTCTTCGGAAAGCCCGTCATCTGGGCTACCTCCGACTTCCCGAAGGATGCCCAAAGCATCACCGTTAACATTGAAAACAAATTCTTGAAAGACTACAAACTTTTTAATGTTATCGCCAAGGTGGAAGGCAAGCGGCACGATAGCTGCTATGTCTTCACGGCGCACTACGACCATCTCGGCAACCTCGGCAAGGATGTCTATTATGCTGGTGCCAACGACAACGCCTCCGGCACCGCCGCTATCGTGACACTGGCGGCCTATTACGCTCAGAACCGTCCCGAGTACGACATGTACTTTATCTCCTTTTCGGGCGAAGATGCCAATCTGCGCGGCTCGGAGTATTATGTGGAGCATCCCGTCGTGCCGTTGGCGCAGATCAAGTATTTGTTCAACATCGACATGATTGGCGATAACAATCCGGTGCAGTACTGTGAGGTGAGCGACGAGGGACTGCGCGGCTACGATTTGTTAGAGAAAATCAACAAGGAAAAAAGTCTCTTTAAGGGGCTGAACCGCGGGGAGTTAGCCGGCAACAGCGACCACTATCCCTTTGCGGTGCGCCACGTGCCGTGTATTCTCTTTGAGAATGAAGAGGGCGATGCCTTCCAATACTATCACACCACATTCGACACCTACGAGAACTTCCTGATCGACTCTTACGAGCCGATTTTCAAGTTGGTGAAGAATTTTGTGGAGAAATATGAATAATTGATTTTGGGTTAGAAAATCATTTCTTTCGGCGAAGGGCATCCGCCACATTTTTGGCAATGGCCAGTCTTCCCGTCTGTGTATAATGCTCTGTCGGGAAGTCGCGGTCTGAGAAGTCGCAGTCGCGCACAGCTCTCAGATTGTTCACCACGATCACCCCTTGCGGTTCATATCGATCCTTGATATACTGCACATTCCGTTCCAACAGAACCATCAAATCGGGGCCGCACAGCGTGTCGATCTGGTCAACATTTTCAGCCAAAATATTGAATACGGGTTGCCAACCACGCCGTTTACATAGCTTTACGATGTTATCAAAATCCTTGATTCGCGGATTGTTTTCATCCAGCTGACACGCGAAATGCTTGATGTGATGACAGGCCAGGGCAATCGAGTCCTCGGAAGGATGTACACCATTATGCAGGGTGCCGTTTTGGGCAAAGGCGTGGTCCCATTCGTTGGCATTGTGATAGGGGACCGAGTGTGGAAGCGTGAAGGTCTGTTTTTCAAAACCATCAATGATAAGCGCAGACCGCTCTTCTTCTGTCCAAATGGGATACACTTTGAAATCCAGTAACAAACGCCTGTACAATGCCGGTGCTCTCTTCATCATGATGCGCTCTTTCCGTAAGGCTGTCTCCAAGTTTGAGTATATCCATTCGGAGGTGAATGAACGCATATTCACGGTCACGATAACGGTTTTCACATCACTTTTTCTGGGAATATTGCGCATGATATCGTAATACACTCCCGCATGGCAGGCTCCTTTGGTGAGATTTCCCACATGGTGCCCGGGGAGAAGGTCCTCTATCATCATGCAAATATAACGGCGGTCGGTATCGGTTTTCGCACAATAAAAATTGGAAGATTCGCCAAGATAAACAATGTCCACGCCCTCCGTCGCACGCTGCGACAGTTCCATCAATGAACAATTTTCATCTATATCTTTTTGATATAATGTAAAATAATAAACAATATCCAACACGCCCAGCAGTAGGACGAGCATCAGCAGCTTCAGCAGGATTTTTTTGATAATATGTCGCTTTTCTTCAGTCATTTAAAATTGGAAATAGATAAACGGATATTGTTCCACAGATGAGAGTGTGATGATGGTGAAAATCAGCACGCCATAGACGAACCAGCGGACAGCAGCTTTTTGTCGGCCGCACCACACATCGAAGCGGCTGTTGCGAATGACGATGTCGGCCACCACAAAGAGTGCCAGGGCGATCCATGCTACGGGTGCAACCTGCAGCTGGCAGGACATCGCCCCGTTGTGGAAGAGGGCTGAGAAGAGATCTCGCAAAGTGCCAAACGATGGGGCACGGAAGACGCTCCACAACAGGGTGACCATGACGAAGGTCTTGGCAATGTTGCAGATTTTAAGGATGAACTGTCCGGTTTTGTTTTCGATTTTGTCAAAAAGATGGATGTTGCGGAGTCCGCGTTCGATGATCAGCAGCACGCCGTATGCAAAGCCCCATATCATGAACGTCCAGTTAGCACCGTGCCAGATGCCGCATACGGTAAAGACAATCAGTGTGTTAATGGCCCATCGCGGCACGGAAACACGGTTGCCACCGAGCGGGATGTAGAGGTAGTCGCGGAACCATGACGACAGCGAGATGTGCCACCGCCGCCAGAACTCCTGCACACTTCCCGACAGATAGGGGGTGTTGAAGTTGTCAATCAGCGTGAAACCCATCGAAAGGGCACAGCCCAGCGCAATGGTGGAATAACCGAAAAAGTCACCATAAATTTGGAACGAATAGAACAACATCCCCAAAAGGATGTCGCCGCTGCTGTAGGCATGTGGGTCGGCATAGATTTTGTCCACATACGTCCCCAGATTGTCCGCCACCACCATTTTTAGGAATAGTCCGAACAAGATGAGCCTCAGTCCGTTGGCCACATTGTCGTACTGAAGTTCCTTTTTCTCGTGCAACTGTCGGAGCAGGTTCTGTGGCCGTTCGATAGGACCAGTGACCAGCTGTGGATAAAACATCACGTAAAGAGAATAGTAGCCGAAGTGCCGTTCGGCCTTCTGGTTGCCGCGATAGACCTCGATGACGTAGCTCAGACTCTGAAAGGTGTGAAAAGAGAGACCGATGGGAAGCGCAATGTTGAGGATCGTATTCGGATGCGACCAGCCAAAATGTTGGGCAAGGGCTACAAAATTCGCACTGCAAAAGTTCAGGTATTTGAAGATGAAAAGGACGAGACAGGTGGAGATGATACTGACCACAAGGCAGGTCTTCTTTCGTGGGATTTGGTCTTTCCATTTTTCAATAAGAATACCTGCGGAATAGTCTATTGCTATGGTTATCAGTAAAATAAGAATGTATTTGGGGATGAACCACATATAGAAGAAACAGCTGGCAGCCAACAGAAGGAACCAGCGCCACTTATGCGGCAGAAGATAGAACAGCAGTGTGACTATCGGGAAGAAAATCAGAAATTCTAATGAATTGAAGAGCATTCAGAAAGTGAGAATTTAGAGCGCAAAAGTACAAAAAAATCGTCACTTTGCAATATTTATAAGGGGGTCGCGTTTTTCTTTGATAATGCCATCATTAATAAAGAGAAAAGTTGTATCTTTGTAAGTTGAAATAAAGAGATTCGATTATTATTTAAAATGTTGATAATGAAGAGAATGATTTTGTCCCTCATTCTGATTGCTACAGTTTGGGGCCTTCAAGCGCAAAACAAGAGCGATGTTTTGGTGACCATTGGTAATGACACGGTCACGGTGGATGAATTTGCGAAGGCATACGGGAAGAATAACAACCTTGCCACCGCTACGGAAAAAGACCTCCGCGAGTACTTGGACCTTTTCATCAATTTCAAGATGAAGGTGAAGGAGGGCGAGTTGCTGCAACTCGACACTTCCCGCCAGTTTAAGATGGAGTTGAAACAGTATCAGAACCAGTCGGCCCAACAGTTCCTTATCGACAAAGAGGTGACCAAGGAATTGGAAGAAGAGGTGCTGACTCGTGCCAAGAGCGACATTCGTGCGTCGCATATTTTGGTGAATTGCAGTGAGATGGCCAAGCCACAGGATACGCTGGCCGCCTACAACAAAATCAAAAATATCCGCAATGAAATCCTGTCGGGAGCTATCAGTTTTGCGGATGCTGCCGTAAAATATTCCGACGACCCGTCGGCCCGCGACATGGTGAATCCCCAGACGCAGCGTCTGCACCTCGGCAACAAGGGCGACCTCGGCTACTTCACCGTCTTCGACCTAATCTATCCCTTCGAGAGCGCCGCTTACAACACGCCGGTCGGACAGGTGTCGCAGCCGGTGCGCACGCAGTTCGGCTACCATATCATCTACGTGCAGGATCGTATCGATGCCATCCAGGAGATTACGATTGAGCAGATTTATGTCTCTGACTCGTTAGCCAAAAACGGCAACATGCTGCCCACCACCACCTTCAAGATGACGGCTGCCCAAACCGCATTGCAGGGGGGCATGCCTTTCCGCGATGTGGCGGTTCAGTATTCGGAAGATAATGACGTGGCCATTACGGGTGGTCTGCAGGAGCCGTTCGCTCCCAACCGTCGTCAGGGCGATTTCGTGAAGGCGATCCTCTCGCTTAAGGATGGTGAATTTTCGCAGCCCATTGCATCCCAGAACGGCTGGCACATCGTGCGTGTGGTGAACATCAAACCTTTCGTTTTGGATGAAGACACCCGCTATACGCTGGTCAACCGCATTTCGCGTGACAGCCGTTCCTACAAGAGCAAGGATGCCTTCATCGCCAAGTTGAAAAAGGAATACAACTACAAGGAGCCTGGCCGCGCCAAGGCCATGAAACTTTTCCTGAAGAATATGCCCCCCGAATTCTTCCAAAACAAAGAATCCGACCTGACCACCATCAAAGGTATCGAGAAACTCCCGCCGATGGCCACCTTCGCCGATGTGACCATCACCGCTGAAGATTATGCCAAGTATATCACCCGTTTCAAGGGTATGCGCCTCAGCCAGAATGAGTTTGCTCCCTTCATGGAGGAACGTTTCGACATATTTGTTCAGGACAAGATAAACCGCTACGAGAACGCCCATCTGCTGGACAAGTATGCCGACCTTCGCGAGCTGGTGCAGGAGTTCCACGATGGCATGGTGCTGTACGAGATCAACACCTCCAAGGTGTGGGCAGCCGCCGTGCAGGATTCGGTGGGCTTGGAGAAATTCTATGCCGAGAACCTCAACCGCTACATGGATGCCGCCACGCAGCAGCCCAAGCCGCTCTCCGAGATTCGCGCCATCGTCATCACCGACTATCAGGAATATCTTGACAAACAGTGGGTTGCAGAACTGCGCGAAAAGTACCAGCCCGTCATCAACGAGAAGGCTTTGTCCACCCTCATCAAGAAATAACGGTGAAACGCGCGTTCCTGCTCTTCATGCTCCCGCTCTGTTTGTTGGCCGGTTGCCGTCACGACGACCTGGTGGTGGCCGAGGTGCACAACCACAAGCTCTATGCCTCCGAGGTGGGACAACTTGTGCCTGCTGGTCTCAGCCGTGCCGACAGCGCCGATTTTGCCCAGCATGTCATCGACGACTGGATTATGGAGCAGGTGATTCTGGCAGAGGCAGAGAAAACGCTGACGGTCAAGGAGAAAGTCTTCGACAAAGAGTTAGAGGAATACCGCAAGACATTGCTCAAGAATCGATATTTTGAGAAGATTACGGCTGATGCCGAGAAGTTCAAGGTGAGCGATGAGGAGGTGCGGGCAGCCATTCGACAGACCAAAGTTAACCTTGTGTCTGACAAGGAGATCGTGAAAATCAACTACGTGAAACTGCCTCGCCACGCAGCGGTACGCGATGAACTCAAGGAGATCCTCTTCGACGATGCGCGCCGTATCACCGAAAAGGAACGTATCGCCGAACTTTGTTCCGACTCCATCGAGTACTTCATCACCGACGACCAGTGGCTCTTCTGGGAGGACATCCAACTGGAGACGGGCATCACCTTAGATAAAAATTCGCAGCGTCTCGACTTCCCTCTCACCTTCGAGAAAGTGGTGAATGAAGACGAGTATCTGATTGTAATTCTGGATTTTCGCTCAGAAACGACAGGCGACGAGTCTAAAGATTACTTCGAGAGCGTGCGTACCATGCTCATCCAACAAAAGAAAAATCAGTTCATCCAAAAAAGGATGAAAGAATTATACCAAGAAGCAGAGAAAAAAGGTAAAATCAACCAATAAGCACCATGACATTATCCTATACCGCAGTCATTATCATCTCCATTATACAAGTCATCGGCTTCCAGCTCGGTCTGTGGACCATCTTCAAGAAGGCAGGACTGAAGGGGTGGCTTTCCATCATTCCCGTTTATCGCACCTGGCTCTGGCTACGCAAAGTCATCGACCGTCCCTGGTGGTGGATGATTTTCTGGGTGATGCCGTTCATCGGTGTTTTCATGGTGTATTATATGATTTGGGAAACGATAAGATGCTTTAACAAAAGAAGTTACTTGTATCTTATCCCAGGCACCTTTTTCTATTTCTTTTATCTTCCTTATTTAGGATTGTCGAAAAAGGAGACCTACACGCCCAGAGCGGAACTGCCTGAATACAAAAAATCGTGGGCTCGCGGCTGGGGTGATGCCATCATCTTCGCAGTGGCGGCGGCCTTCATCGTGCGTTCGTTTATCTTCGAACTTTACACCATCCCCTCCTCCTCTATGGAGGGAACCATGATGGTGGGCGACTATCTGGCGGTGAGCAAGCACCATTACGGACAGCGTATCCCGCAGACGGTATTTGCCCTTCCGTTTATGCACCACACGCTGGTGCTCACCAAGACCGTGCCGTCGTACGTGGGTTGGATTGAACTTCCTTACATGCGTTTGCTCGGCACCACGACGGTGAAAAACAACGATCCTATTGTCTTCAACTATCCGGACGGCGATACGGTGATTATCGAGATGCAAGACCGTAGTTACTATGCGATTGTGCGTGATTTTGAGGAGATGATGAATGCCAAGACGGATCTGACAAGAGCCAATGAGTTGGCCATGCGGTACGGACGTAATTTGGATGCGGCCGCTTTGCGTGCCCGTTTTGCTGGAAAGTCGGGACATGACGTTGTACATGAGTTGTTTACGGTTAGATACCGTCCTGTTGACAAGCGCGAGAACTACGTCAAGCGCTGTATTGCCATCCATGGCGACAAACTGGAGATCAAGGATGGCGTGGTGTATATCAATGGGAAGAAGGCGCCCGTGCCCGAAAAGCGGCAGTTCTGCTACCATGTGCCGGGCGGGGGCATTTCGGCGCGCACCATCAAGAAAATGAGAATCAACGCGCAGGATGTTTACACCGATCCTATGGGCGACCAGTATCTCTATCTTTCTGATGAACAGGCCTCCCACCTTCGCGATATGGGCAAGATTTTGAATGTGAAGATAGATCCCAAAGGCGTTTATTCTTCTGAAATCTTCCCCCATGACCCGCGTTACAAGTGGAATAAGGACAATTTCGGTCCGGTGGTGATTCCCGAAAAGGGTGCGACCGTTCCACTCAACGACTCCACTATCGTGCTGTACGACAGGATTATCAAGAACTATGAGTTGAACGATTTGGAGGTGAAGAACGGTAAGATTTATATCAACGGGGAGGTGGCGACGAGCTATACCTTCAAGATGGACTACTACTTCATGATGGGCGACAACCGTCATAACTCGGCCGACTCGCGCTACTGGGGCTTTGTACCGGAAGATCATGTGGTAGGAAAGCCCGTATTTGTGTGGATGTCGTTAGACAAAGACCGTAACTGGGGCGATGGTAAAGTGCGGTGGAATAGAATGTTCCGTATCTGTAGATAATTTTTTAGATAAAAGGTCATGGCCAGCAAGTTCAAAATCCCGCACACTTTCACCATAGTGTTTTTCATTGTGATGGCTTGTGCCATCCTCACGTGGGTGGTGCCGGGAGGCGAGTTCCAGCGCGATGCGGCTGGCAATGTGGTGGAAGGGACTTACCATCAGGTGGAGAGCCAGCCTCAGACCTGGCAGGTCTTCACCGCCTTTTTTGCCGGTTTCAAGAAAGCTGCCGACATCATCGTTTTCATCTTGATGATTGGCGGAGCCTTTTGGATTCTCAACGAGACCAATGCCGTGACGCGGGGCATCTACTCTTTTTTGGACTTTACGCAAAAGCTGCAGCGGTTCAAACCCTTTGAAAAGATGGGGGTGAATAATCTTGTCATCATCCTTATTATACTATTATTCAGTGCTTTTGGTGCGATATTTGGGATGAGTGAGGAGACGTTGGCCTTTGTGGCGATATTTGTGCCGTTGGCCATCTCCATGGGGTACGATTCGGTGACGGGCGTGCTGATGTGCTATGTGGCCGCTCATGTGGGCTTTGCCGGGGCGCTGTTCAATCCGTTCACCATCGGCATTGCGCAGGGTTTGTCGGGGTTGCAGCCTTTCTCGGGTCTGGGCTACCGCTTGATATGCTGGTTGTTGCTCACTTTGATCGCCATCATCTTCACCTTGTGGTATGCCAACCGCGTGAAGCGGCATCCTGAAAAGTCGTTTATGCACGAGGCCGACTCGTACTGGCGCGACAAGGTGTTGCAGCAGCAGGAGCAGGAGCACCGTCGGTCGAACTATGCCACATGGATTGTCTTCGGTTTGGTGAGTGCTTTGTTGCTGTTCTTAGCAATACGTTTCCCCTTCACCGACATTACGTTAGGCGGACATAAGAGTCATCTGCTTATCTTCCCCATCGTGGCGGTGGTGTTTACGGTGTGGGGCGTTTTTGCTGCTCGTCGGTCGGCGCAGAGCTACATCATGTCGCTGTTGTTTTTGACGATAGTGATGCTGGTGATAGGTGTCTTGGGGTACGGATGGTATGTGAAGGAGATTGCGGCGCTGTTCTTTGCGATGGGCATTGCAGCAGGATTTGCCTACGGACTGCGGTTCGACAAGATCATCCGGCAGTTTTTGGAGGGATGCAAGGACATGCTGAATGCGGCATTGATTGTGGGCATGGCGGGGGGTATCATCATCATCTTGCAGGACGGGCATATTGTAGATACGCTGCTGTATGGCTCTTCCACGGCGGTGGCGAACAGCGGGAAGGAGGGTGCGTTGGGAGGCATCTACCTCATCCAAAACCTGCTTAACCTCATCATTCCGTCAGGCTCCGCTAAGGCCGCCCTCACCATCCCCATGATGGCCGAGTTTTCCGACTTGATTGGTATTTCGCGACAGACCAACGTGTTAGCCTTCCAGTTTGGTGATGGATTTACCAACATGATTACTCCCACTTCGGGCGTGCTCATCGGTGTGTTGGGCATCGCTCGCATTCCTTACGCCAAATGGGCGAAATTTATTTTTCCTTTCATCCTTTTCCTTATAATTGTAGGATTTTTATTACTTTTGCCAACCATTTACTTACCTTTAGACGGATTTTAACCTACCATGAAAAGATACGTATTTTTGATAGCCATTTTGTTGTTCACCACGGCTTATCGCGCTTATTCACAGCAGGATAATTATTACTTCTACAATAGCTTCGAGGCTTGGGAAGGCGGATTGAATTTTGGTGTGAACTCCTTTTACGGAGACATCAACGACAACACCAACAAGATTTTTCCTGCCACTCCGTTCCAGGCATCCTTCTACAAAGACCGCCATTTTGTGGTCGGCGGCTACTTTGGCAAGCGCATGACACCCTTCTGGACGCTCGCTTTGGACATGAAATTTGGTCGAGTTTCTGGCAAGACCAAATATGGCATTGATGAGCACTCTGCGGTGGCTTTTCGTACCTCATGGAATACGGAGGTGGTGATTTCCAATACGTTGGATATTCTTTCCATGTGCAACCTCACCACCAACTGGGCGTTATATCCCAAGATTGGCTTTGGGGTATATGCATTTCGTTCGACGATGTGGGATGTGAACACTGGCGAGGTCTTGGGTGCTTTCCCGGGTGAGGCAGTTTTCAATACCAACCGCAACGAGTCGATGGCGACAGGCTATCGTTGTGTGTTTGCCATGCCGGTGATGTTGGGGGTGAGCTATCGTCCGCTGCCGGAGTTGAGGGTTTTCTTTGAAACTGGCATCACGTGGACCTGTACCGACATGCTGGACGCTTACCAGTCGAATGCGCGTGGTTTCGAGGGGGTATGGAACACGGTAATTGGGGTGAGCTACCAGTTTGATTTCCGTCCGCATTTGCGGGGCAATCCGCGCAACAACACGGCCAACGATGCCTTGAAAGATGATGGGGTGACGAAGAAGTACAAGAAGATGCGTTACAAGTCGAACCTCGGCACGGGCAAGCCGCGCTACAGCAAGAGCAGTGCGATGAAGAAGCACCAGTAGGATGGGGAAAACCGCGATTTTTTGGATTATTACTCTTCTTTCTTCTCCATCATACCCCGTATTTGTTTGTCGAAATCGGAGTCGATACGTTGTGTCTTGTTGAAAATGTCGTACTCGCTCTCTGCCTTTGTTTTGGCCTCGGCTGCTGAGATGTGTCCTTTGTAGGGCAAAATTTTATAGTCGTTGAAAGCGAGAAATTTCTCCACACTGGCGGAACTTGGTGGCACGGGCGGAGGAAACACGGTATCCGACGGAGATAATGGCATCAAGAGAATAGAACGTCGTTAAGTATTTTTTGCCGTCCGAAGCAGTTGCCGAGATTTTCTCGGTAACTGAATCCTTGTCCAATTCCTTCGCTGCAAATATGTTTTTCAGATGCAGTCCCACGTTGTCTGTCGAACATCCGAATAGCTGTGACATCACCTTTTGGGTGCACCATACATTTTCGTCTTTAATCACTACCTGCACACGGCCTTCTTCATCGGGCAGATTGTAAAGCAAGAATTCAATTTCAGTTTTCATGATGTGTTAGATTTTGATGTTATAAAGTAGAATGAGTTGGTTCGTGTTGGTTGTTGGCATTCTGCACTATTGTGGGTGCAAAAGTAAGAAATTTTATCGGTTCGTGGATGTTTACACAAGCAATAATGTACAATTTCTTCACGCCTCCATTTGCAAGGCGGCGGTGAGCCTGAACCCGCAAGGCTTGTCATTGTGCTATCCTTGTGTGTCGAAGACACACCATCTCAGTAACCCCTGACAAACGAAACGAAGTGGAGTGCAGTCTGGGGTACGGCGACCACCCGCGATATAAAGCGTGTCGGAGACACGCGACTATTGACCGCGGATTACGCAAATTTGTACAGGTTGATTGCGACGGCCCGTAGGGGCGAATAATTATTCGCCCCTACGATTTGGAAAACGAATGTATGCCGCGGCCGTAGAGACGTGGTGCACCGCGTCTCTACAATTGGTATGTAATCCACCGCGATAATGACATTTCGTCCCTCACGGTTCCAGCCATGCCACGGGAACATCCATCTTGGAAAACGCGAACAATTTCTTGCCCAAATCTTTCAAAGAAGCGCCGATGTGATAGACTGTTTGCCCATCGGCGAAATTCTATACCACGGATAGATTTTACCCGATATCCTACTGATAAAATCATATCAAGATTGTAATAGTCCACCTTATACGTTTTCCCGTCTCTGGCAGTTGTCGCAAAATTTGCGACAACTGAAAAGTGCTCCAATTCCTCTTTCAGCGCATTATTGATGTGTTTGCCGATGGTCTTGACATCTCTGCCGAACAATATTGCCATTTGCTGACGATTCAGCCATACCGTTTCATCCTCAACTCGTACCTCTAACGAGATAGTATCATCGGGCTGGTACAGGATAATTTCATTCTTTTGCATGATGGGTGTGAATTAGTTAAAAATAGGACTGCAAAGGTACGACAATTTTTCACTCCCAATGAATCTGCAACTTTTTGGCATAGAAAGGGTTGCAGTTTTTGGAATTTTTGCGCGAAAAATGACAGAATTTGTCTAAAAAAATGCAAAAAATGGATGTTTTCCGTTGTTGAAAACCTGTTGGTAAAATGTTGATAAAAATTTTGGATGACCGCCAAATTACGCGGATGCACGCGGATTCGGGCAGGTGAATCGCGATGGCCCGTAGGGGCGAATAATTATTCGCCCCTACGATTTGGATATCGAATGTATGTTGCGGCTGTAGAGACGTTGCGCGCAACGTCTCTACAATTGCCCCATGATTTGCCGCAATAATGTCCGACCACCGCCCGCACACCTGACGGCGTGCGATGATGGCGTTGGGTGCATTCCGGTTCTACCGATACATGCACACCTGACGGCGTGCGGCATTGATGACAACGTCCACCGTAGGGCTGCCATAATATGACAGCCCTACAAACGCGGGATTTGTGCGGAGAATGACCGCAGGCCGCAGGCCTGCGGGGGGAAGGATGAAAATCTATTTGTCGGTTCTGTTTTCGAACCACAGGTGATAGTCGAATGCACGACGACGGTTGGGAAGCGTGATTTTGTAATCATCCAAAAGATGGCCGATGTAATCGTTGAATTCCTTGTGTTTTATTTGCTTGCGCCATCTCTCCACCTGGTAGGTCGAAACGGATCTGTTCTTTACGTTGTAATCCTTCAAATGATCTTTCACCACATTGTCGAAAATGGGGTGACTATTAATGGAGCAAAAATACAAAATAAATTGAAAAATGAAAATTACAAACTTAAAATTCTTTGAGCGTTATTACTTCCACTCAAACTTCACGGGTTCAACGGTATAGCCTTTCTTGCGGAGGAGGGCGATCACGCCTTTGTCGCCGCCCAGATGTGCCGCACCTACCACACAGAACAAACTGTGCTCGAGGGCAATCTTCTCAAAGTTTTTCGCCATACCCACATTACGGTCCACCAAGAAAATCTTGTTGAATTTCTTGGGCATGGAGGGGTCGTTGCTCATCACCAGCATGGTGTCCAAATTGAACGACAGGTATGCCTCCAGCAGACCGTCGGTCATGCTTTCGCCAGAGTCGGTAGTGGTGGTGTCGTTGATGGCCGCCACCAGCATCGCCACCTGCTCCTTTAGCTTGATGGCATCGATAGCACCCATCTGTGTCGAGTATGTCTCCACTCCGTAACAGAGTTTGTTGGCCTCACGGGCTTTCTTCAAGAAGAATACGTCCAATGCATCCTCTTGATCCTGAGAGAATTCCGACTGCTGCAAAAGGCTCATCACGAAGAAGGGCTTCATGGCGTTGAACAGATAGGCGGTTGTGCCCACCTTTTTCTTGCAAATACTATCGAGTTTGTGAAAATCGCTCTCCGACATCATCTCCGACAACACTTTTCCTTTGGGCATATACGTGCTGCTCTTCACCTCTTGTGGATCCAGCTCGTCCATGAGAATCTCCATGGCGAAGGCATCGCACGAGTAGAGAGCCGTCAGCACGGTGGTGTCGAAGGCAAACACGCGCTGGTCTTGGATGTGGATGCTGCCGTACAGGTAAGAGGGTTCCTTGAGGTCTTTGCCTGTTACTTTCCACAGCAACGACTGCGGAAACGAGGTCAGTACTAATGAGATGAGAATGATGGTGAAGAATAATTTTTTCATAATACTAATTTTTGCGTGGCAAAAATAGTGAAAAATCCCAAAAAATCACGTATTTTTGCACTCTGAATTTTAAAGAAACTTCATAACACGAATTTATGGCACAAGAAAAGATACCCGTCCGACTCTATTCTGAAATTGGTAGATTGAACGCAGTGTTGCTGCACACTCCCGGCCTCGAGATAGAGGCCATGACTCCTGAGAATGCGAGTGAGGCTTTGTACAGCGACATCCTCAACCACAATATCGTGACGGATGAGTACCGCTATTTCCGTGGTGTTTTCGAGAAATGCACCCGCACCTATCAGGTGCGCGACCTGCTGGCGGAGGTGTTGACAGAGCCGACCGTTGCGGAGCCGCTGGTGAGAAAGAGCTGTGCCATTGATGGTTGTGAGTTCCTGGCGGATGAATTGCTGTCTCATTCGCCCGAGCAGCTGGCAGGTGAACTGATTGAGGGTTTCCGTTACCGTCCCGGTAGGGATCCGAAAGGTTTTGAGGAAGGTCGTTACCTGCTCAAACCGCTCTACAATCTTTTCTTTACCCGCGATGCCGCCTCCTGCGTGCACGACCGTGCGCTGATTCATACGATGGCCTTCCATGTGCGCGAACGTGAGTCACTGATCTATCGCGCTATCTTTGAGCGGTTTTTCGGTGCAGAGACTTTCTGCGCTCAGGAGTCCTGTGCTACTGCCCGTACCGAAGGCGGCGACGTGCAGATTGTGCGCAACGACCTGCTCTGCGTGGGCAACGGCATCCGCACCAACCGCGAGGGCATCGACTATCTTATGCAGGCACATGCCCACAAAGGCAAATTTGCCATTATCGCCCAGCAGTTGCCCCATCATCCCGAGTCGTTCATCCACCTCGACATGGTGTTCACCTTCCTCGGCCCCCACACCTGCATGGCCTACGAGCCCCTGCTGCGCAAGAGCGGCATCTTTAGCGGTATGGCTACCACCCTCATTATGGTCGACAACGGAAAAATTTCCTATCAAGAGTATCCTGACATTCTCAAAGCCCTTCATTCACAGGGCGTTGATCTGGAGCCTGTGATTTGTGGTGGTGCTGATGCGTGGATGCAACAGCGCGAGCAGTGGCATAGTGGTGCCAACTTCTTTGCACTCGGCGAAGACCATATCATCGGCTATCGTCGCAACAGTCACACCATTGAGGCGCTCAACAAGGCTGGTTTCACGGTCTTGAAAGCCGAGGATGTGGTAGACCGCAATGTCAATCCCTTCGACTATCAGAAGTGTGTGGTCACCTTTGCCGCTTCAGAGTTGCCGCGCGGCGGTGGCGGTGCGCGCTGCATGACCTGCCCCATCAATCGCAACGAAACCTCCTACCAGTAGCCCTTGGTTTGTAATTTGCAATTTACAATTCTCAGTTTTCAATTTTCAATTTTACAGCAGTCCTTCTTCCAAGAAACTGTAGCCATTTGACTTGTGGATGATGACGTGGTCTTTCACTTCAAGGTTGAATAATTGAGCGGCTTTGCGAATAGTAAGGGTGAGTTCAAGGTCTTCTCTGCTGGGTTTCAAGTTACCTGACGGGTGATTGTGGCACAGTATCAGTCCGGTGGCACCCAAGTCCAGCGCTTTCTGTATGATTTTTCGAACGTCCACAATGGTTTTGGTCAGATTGCCGGTGCCGATGCACTGGGTGAGCAGGAGTGAGGAGGCGTTGTTGAGGTAGATGGTCCAGAACTGCTCCTGTTGGGCATCTGCCAACCGGCTCTGCATCAGCTCGATGACATCCTCCACGCTGCCGATTTTCTTTTTCTCTTCCACCAATGCGGCGCGTCGTCGCCGGCCCAGCTCGAAGGCGGCCTGTAGGGTGACGGCCTTCACCTTGCCGATGCCTTTGATGCGGGTGAGTTCTTCCACGCTCATCTCCGAGAGGCGGTTCAGACTGTTGCCGTTGGCGGCGAGGATGCGTTTGGCGAGGTCAACAGCCGACTCTTGCGAGGTGCCGGTTCGCAGCAGGATGGCGAGCAGTTCAGCATCGCCCAAGTGGTCGGCACCATGGGTGAGGTACTTCTCGCGGGGACGGTCGGAAACCGACCATTCAGGGATGGAAAGGTTAGGGAGATAGGAATTGGCACACATAGCATGAGGACTTCAACATCAATTTGAAAAAGAGGTGGTGAGTAAAATAGGAAAGGAGTATCGGCTGCTAATATGCCTTTTGGCGTTTCAGCACGTAGGGGAGCAGGATTTGGTCGAACCCTTTGGTGATGTCGCAGGGCAGCAGGTCAATCTGGTACTGCCCGCACTTCACTTTCAGCTCGTTGAAGTAGTCGCCGATGGTGGCTTTGTAGTAGTCGCGGATTTGGTTGGCGTGGATTTTCAGTTCGTCTCCTGACTCCATGTCGATGAACTTGTAGAGGCGGTTCTCCAGCGCGAAGTCAAATTCCAGCTTTTTGTGGTAGGTATGGAAGAGGATCACCTCATGTTTGTTGTGTTTGAGGTGTTGAAGGGCGAGCAGCAGTTCCTCGGTGTCAGCGCAGCTTTCCAGCATGTCGCTGAAGATGATGACCATCGAGCGGCGGTGGATCTGTTCGGCGATACGGTGCAGGGTGTCGGTGACCATGGTCTTCCGCTTAACCTCAGTGGAGATGGGGCGCAGCAGTTTCTCCAACTCACGGTAGATCATCTTCTGGTGCATGTCGCCGCCCCGCGACTGCGTGTGCAGCTCGAGAGTGTCGGAGAAAACGCTCAGTCCGACGGCATCGCGCTGGTTTTTCAGCATCTGCATGATGGCTGCTGCGGCATAGATGGAGAAAAAGATCTTGTTGGGCGATGCTAACGTGTAGTTGTTTTGTATCGGGAAGTACATGGAGGAGGAGTTGTCGATGATGAGGTGGCAGCGCAGGTTGGTCTCTTCTTCGTAACATTTCACAAAGAGCTTGTCGGTTTTGGCATACAGCTTCCAGTCGATGTGCTTGGTGGGCTCGCCGGCGTTGTACTGCCGATGTTCGGCAAACTCTACGGAGAAGCCGTGCATAGGACTTTTGTGGATGCCCGTGATGAAGCCCTCCACCACCTGTTTGGCCACGAACTCCAAGTTGTCGTACTGTGTTACTTTCGAAAGATCCAGTTTGTATTCCATAGTTCTCTTTGTCAATTGTTCTGCAAAAAGCGTGCAAAGGTACAACTATTTTATGAATTGATGGTCATCGAAGGTGGCGTATGATGGCCCGCTGAGCTTCAGGTCTGACGTCGGAACGGGTAGGTTCATCTGGAAAGAGTTGACTGTCAGACAGTATGGATGCGTCTCCGGTCTCCTTGTCGATAAGTAGCACCAAAGGATAGTGATGGCGCCCGATGGCGTGTTCCCATTTTTCTTCGTCTGTGGGACGCACATACAGCGGGGTGAAGGGAGCGGTCAGCTGCCGGCGTATTTGTTGCAGCCGTTCTCTATGGCACAACTGGTCGGGGCACTGCCGTTCCGCAATGTAGAGCACGCCTTCCGGCAGGTTCATTCCGTTCAGACACCGGTAGATGCCCTCCTCGCAGGCGTGGCACTGTGGGGCGGAGTTCACCACCACCACGGCGTGCTGGTGGGGCAGACTATCCCAACATACAGGCTCCCCTTGTGCATCTACCAGCGGCAACTCTTTGCAGGAGAGTAGTGGTAGTTGCGGTTTCATCCGTAACACTCTGATTTTTATGATAGGGGGATGGTCGGCAAAGAATCTCTGTTGCGCGGTCTCGTAATCCTCCAGCGTTCTGCCCGTGTATGGCTCATCCGAGGTTTTCATTACCTGTACGATGCGCTGGTTGCCCGTAAGCATCAGACTGAGTGCGCGGTTGGCATAGTAGAAGGGGTACTCGTTCCCTGTGAAGTGGTGTTCGTCTTCGTAGTTGGCCCGCAGCAGGGTGCTTCGTTTCAACCGTCCTTGTTGGTCTGTGTTCAACAGTAGGAATGGTGTTGTGAGGCTGGCTGACGCGCTGTCGTACTGGTGGTAGGAGAGGAGGAATGTGCTGTCGTCCAATACGAATAGTTCCATCGGAAACGAATAGGGAGTGCTGGTTTGGAAGATGTGCATGGCTCGTGCGCCGCTGTAGGGCATGGCTTGTATCTCGTTGATGTACGATTCGGGCATGGGTGTCCAATTGGGAATGGTGAGTGCGGTTTCCGACAGTTCTTCTCCTTGCGGGTTGAGTATTTTGAGTGTAGGGGAGGGGGTGGGGATAAAAAACAGATGGTCGCCACACGGCTGGAGGAGTGCATTGGGACGGAATTGCAGCAGGAAGGGGGCTGGGAGCGGGAGGTCTGCTACGGTTGTCAACTTCCCATCTGTGGGTTGCAGCAGACGGAACCCGACATCGTTGACTTGCGCCATAGCCTTTAAGCCTTGACTGTCGAAGTAGCTAAAGTCCGCATCTGGAAAATTGTAGGTGTGCAGCAACCGTGCACTGCCCGAGTGTGACAGTTCGTACTCATATAGCAGACCTGAGGTGGTGAGTAGCAGTCGTTGTCCGCTCACCGAGATGGCATAGAGCCAGTAGCGGTTTTGCACCAGCGGGTTGCTGCTTCTCGGGGGAAGGATTAACTTGTAGGTGGAGACTGCCCTTGTGGTGAGATTCCACCGCTCCACGGTCACTACGCCGCCTTTCTTCCGTTTGCTGACCACCTCCGCGTTGCAGAGATAGAGCGCGTCGCCCTCCATGCAGCCGATGAGTTTGCCGCTCTTTGCCGCACAGGAGTTTTGGGACAGTATGATTTCGCTTTCCAGTTCGAAATAGTCGGGGAAGTGCTCCTGCGCCATACTTCGGGGCAGTTGCAGTAACAGGCTGATTAGAAAGGTCAGGCAGAGTAGCGGGTACAATTTCGTCTTCATGGTTCGGAGTTTGAGGTAAAAGGGCATGTCCAATTCACACACAACGAGGGCATGCCCTGTAAATAATATTATGGAGAAGAGTGTTTAGTGGGAGGAGGTGCGCAGCATGTTGCTGTCGTCGGTTTCGATGGTGATCACCATGTGGCCTCGTGAGTAGTTGCGTGCCTCATACTGCCAGGTGGCTTTGATGAAGAAGAGGGTTGACGACTGGCCATCATTGACCGAGACCTTACGGCTGTTGGTACCTGCTTTGACACCGCGCGTTGTCGCCTGCTCCGATTGTTCAATCAGGGCATTCACTGCGGCGATGATCGCGGGGTTGGAGAGCACTTCTGTACCCTGGGTGTCGTAACAGTTTGAGCCAATCTCGCGGGAGGCGCGGCACCAGTTGAAACCGCCGCCCTCGCAGTTCAGCGACACTTGCGTTATACCATTGTTGTCGCCCAAATAGGTGGTGGTTACACGCTCGTAGCAGTTGAACAGGTTCTGCCAGGAGTTGCCCTCCTTGTTCACCTCAATAACGACCACTTTCTTGCCGAAAGAGGTGCATACCGCCAAACACAGACAAAGGATAATGATAATTCGTTTCATAATAGTTGATTTTTTAGTTGATAATGAGTGGATAGGTAACACTTTCGCAGTTGACTGCGCCATGCAGCATCAGCGTCAATCGTTGGATTGAAGTTTCGGTCTTGTTCTGGCAGCTTTTGTTTTAGGTTTTCATATTGAGCAGTTTTAGATTCGCTAGATTCCAAGGGTTGCCGGCCCCTGTTTTTGTTTCTGACATTGCAAAGATACTATGGAGGGAAAGTCATTTTCAACTGTTTTGAAAAATTCTTTTAAAATTATTTTGCTGAATAATAATAAGTTATAGATTCTGCCAAAAAATTTCATAGCAAAATGAGCCATTTTTTCGGAGGAATTCTGTTAAAATTACCAACCCCATCCTTCTCCCCCTTCCATTCATTGACGATTTTTTCTTATTTTTGCCTCGCCAAGTTGAAGGACTTCATGCCTTCACTAATATAGAAATATGTTTGTCTTTTACTGCACTGAAATTCAAGGAAATACTATCTGTCTGACCGGCGACGATGCTCGCCACTGCGCCAAGGTGCTTCGGAAACGTCCCGGCGACTCCATCCTGCTGACCGACGGTTGTGGCACGCTGGCTCAAGCTTCCCTCACGCACGTGTCGCCTACCGACTGTGTGGCGGAAGTGGCTGAACGTAAACTTGTTCCGCCCCGTAGCATCTCTCTGCACCTCGCTGTCGCACCCACCAAGAATGCCGACCGCATAGAGTGGCTGGTGGAAAAGGCCGTAGAACTCGGCGTGGAACGTATCTCGTTCATCATTTGCGACCACTCCGAACGGCGTAAAATCGACCTCGACCGAATGCGCCGCATCGCTATCGCCGCCCTCAAACAGTCGCAAACTGCCTGGCTACCAGCACTTCAAGTGATTCCCTTCTCCGACTTTGTTCACCAAGCCGACCTGCCTGCCCGCCGCTATGTGGCCTGGTGCGACGACCAAAATACTGCACAACTCGTGGACGAAACTTGGCACGACGAAGAGGTCTTGCTCCTCATCGGTCCCGAAGGCGATTTCTCCACAGAAGAAATTAACCTTTGTAAATCTTTGAATTATAAAGAGATAAAATTAGGAAGCCGCCGTCTCCGTACGGAAACAGCGGCTCTCTATGGCTGCTTTACCATTGCAGCAAAGAATAACTAATTACATCATCTCTACACTGCGCTTCACAAACTCGCTGAGCTTTTCGCCCGTCAGCAGGTTCTGCGACAGCAGGGCCAAGTCGATGAGTTGCTGCGTCATCTTCTCCTTTGCGTTCTCATCCTGCTCGGCCAAAATCTTGGAGGCAATCGGATGGTTGCCGTTTACTACAAGGTTATAGTGGTTGTAGTCCCCATAAAAACTTTGCTGTCCGGAGAGTTTCTGCATGTCTTGGAAACGTCGCATGAACTCGTTCTGCGTGATCATAATTGGGAGTTCTGTTTCACTGAGGTTAGCAATGTTAACCGTAAATTTCTCTTTGTCAGCGCATTTCTCGAAAGTCTCTTTCAAGGTCTTTTGCTCGTCTTCCGACAATTTGGCGGGCATCACCTCGTCTTTTTCAATCAGCTTCTCCATCACATCTGCATCCACACGGGCAAAACGACATTTCTCGATTTTCGGCTCCAACAGGTTGATAAAGTGCGTGTCAAGAAAACCATCCATCAACAAAACATCATACCCCTTTTCTTTGGCTGACTGGATGTAAACATGCTGATTGTCAGTGTTGTTGGCGTACAGATAAACTATCACATCGTTCTTGTCTTTCTGCAAAGTCTCGATGTTGGTGCGGTATTCGTCCATCGTGAAATATTTTCCATCCACATTTTTGAAAAGGATGAAATTCTTGGCTCTTTCGTAAAATTTCTCGTCCGTGATGCAGCCGTATTCGATGAAAACTTTCAGGTCGTCCCACTTTTTCTCGTACTCTTCGCGGTTGTTCTTGAACATCTCTTCCAGCTTGTCGGCCACCTTTTTGGTGATGTGCGAGGAGATCTTCTTCACGTTGGCATCCGACTGGAGGTACGAACGCGACACGTTGAGCGGGATGTCGGGCGAGTCGATGACACCATGGAGCAGCATCATAAATTCAGGAATTACACCCTCCAGCTGGTCGGTGATAAATACCTGATTGCAATAGAGTTGCACCTTGTTTTTCTGAATTTCTAATTGGTTGCGCACCTTCGGGAAGTAGAGGATGCCCGTGAGGTTGAAGGGATAATCAACGTTGAGGTGAATCTGAAACAGCGGCTCTTCGAAGGTCATGGGATAGAGTTCGCGGTAGAAATTGAGGTACTCTTCAGGCTTGATGGTCGAGGGAGACTGTTTCCACAACGGATGCGTGTTGTTGATGATGCGAGGCACTTTCACCTCCACCTCTTTCACCTCTTCACCCTCCTTCGGCTCAACGCCTTCAGGCTTCTCCCATCTGGTCTCCTCGCCGCACTGAATCGGGATGGGAAGGAAGCGGCAATATTTGCGAAGCAGAGCCACAATCTTCTGCTCATCAGCAAATTCCATTCCGTCTTCGGCGAGGTGAAGAATGATGTCGGTACCACGTTCTGCCTTTTCACACTCCTCCATCTCATAGTCGGGCGAACCGTTGCAGCTCCACTTTACTGCCTTTGCATCAGGCTGGTACGAGCGGGTGATGATATCAACCTTCTCCGAAACCATGAAAGCAGAGTAAAATCCAAGTCCGAAATGGCCAATGATGTTGCCCTCTTCCATCTTGAATTTCTCCAGAAACTCCTCGGCACCCGAAAAGGCAATCTGGTTGATGTATTTGTCCACCTCTTCAGCGGTCATGCCAATGCCATGGTCGCTCACAGTAATAGTATGGGCATCTTTGTCCACCTTGACATGGATGGTCAAATCGCCCAATTCCCCATCAAATTTTCCCATTGTGGAAAGGGTTTTCAACTTCTGGGTGGCATCTACTGCGTTGGAAATCAGCTCTCTAATAAAAATGTCATGTTCTGAATATAAGAACTTTTTAATCACCGGAAAGATATTCTCGGTCTGTACGTTAATCTGTCCTTTGCTCATTTTAATAATTATTTTATTTAACTAATAATCAATCATTTATAAATAAATTGGGTGTAAAAATGGAGATCTTTGCACACCAGTTATTATTTATGCAAAACTTGTGCCAAAACCTAAATGTGACAAATTGTCAGTTAGATTTCTGAAGGTTCTGAGCCGAAAAGAAAGAAGGTGTTGAAGAAAAGGAACAGGTTGATGCCGGTGGTGGTTTCTAACGTATCTTCCACAAACATAGAGAGGAAGAGACAGCACCAGAAGATGACATACAACAGTTTAATTTTGGGTTTGCAAAGGAAGAATGGGCTGAAGATGACGAAGAGAAAGGCCAGCAGCAAGGGAACTCCGCCCATCAGCAGGTAGGTAAGAAACTGACTATGAGCGCCCATGTCATCCTTGAGCGGCGAATTTTGCTTGTGCAACTCGTTGTTGATAGCTTTTTTGTGGCAGCCCATGCCGTACCCTTTCATCGGATGGTGTTGGATGGCCTGCCGGCTGGCTTTCCACAGTTCGGTGCGTTGGAGGATGGAGGAGTTGCTGGTAGTGCCATTCAGATGGTAAAGTGAGAAGGTGAAGTAACTGGGATACAGCATCTTCTTGAGACCTAAGGGCTGTAAGTAGGCCTTGTTGGCGATGCCTTCCTCAATGTGTTTCACATCCTCTTGGTCCAATTTTTTCATCCCGGCAGCGTCTTTGGTCTCCCCGATGGAGTTGAGGTACCGGATAAGTGTTTTTTGCACACTGTCGTAGGGCACTTCGCTCCGTTTGCCCCACTCTTCTTTCAATTCAGTCTCACAAAGATATAACCCTATCTTGTTGCCGTTTTCAACAATCTGTCCATCAGGAAGATAAGACGGAAGATGAGTATATGGCGTGCCTTTGGCTGTGAAGGCGGGAAGGGTCTTCTCCGCACTTTCGTCATAATAATAATATTGGTAGGTGACGATGCTAAAAGCGGTGGCTAACACGATGCACACGATACCGCTCACAGAGAGGGTGACGGTGCGGACAGCGGATTTTTCGCTTTTAAATAAATAGTATATAAAGATGATAACAAAGGTCACCACCAGCAGGATGATACCTGTAGAAACCTGTACTGCAAAAAGATAGGCGAAGAGCCAAATGGCCATCAGCAGACAGCCGATTTGTACAGGTAGGGTGTAGGTGTTGTTTTTGATGATGAAATGAAGGCAGAACAGTATCGACAGTACCGCGCAGATGCTGAAACGGATGTGTGAGATGAAGAGTCCGCCGCACCTGATGTCGCTCAACCCCTTGATTTGCATGATGATAATGCTGAGTGCCGCCGCGATGGAGGTGGTGATGGCGAAGGCTAACAGGATAAACCGTTGCCAGCGTATTCTGGGCAGTTCGGTGGTGGCGATGACGGCCGGCAGGTAGAAAAACGGCAGTTTCGACAGCCAGTCGCGGAAGCTCGCCGCCGGGTCGTCGCTCCCCACAAAGGTGTAGGCGAAGCAGAAGAAAAAGAGGAGGAAGACCACCGCCCCGCGGTTCTGTTTCAGCCGCTCCCATTTCTGCTTCCAGTTCCACTCCAACAGCCAGTTGCCGAACAGCACACCGCCCAGCACATTCGGCAACGCTACCGATATCGGGATGGATATCGCTAACAGGATGAGCGTGATGGTGTAGATGTAACGGTGGGCTTTGCCGAGCATTGTTAACTATTTGATATTCAGTATGGAATTGTAACGATTCCGGTCGTGCAGGATCTCTTTGGCGGTGTTGATGTCGGGGTCGATGGAGAGTTGGTTGATGATACGCCCTTTCTGATAGTAGTAGCGCACAGCTATTTCAGAGGCTAAATACTCGCTAATCTCCTTCTTATGCGTCTGCAAGTCAGCACGTTTCTCGCGCTCTAACTGTTCTTCGAGTTGGCGGTATAGCGGTTCGATTTTCTCGAAATAGTTGTCGTACTCGGCCGCCTCCTTGAGGTCTTTCATCACCTCCTCAGTCTCGGTGGTGTAGGCGTAGTCCTTGTTGCCGACAAAGTTCAGGAATTCGTTGAAAGTCTCCTCGTCCACCACGAACTGGTCGGCCGGCACGATAGCGGTGTGGTCGGCGTGATACTGGTTGGCGAAGTCGAAGATGTGGTTGTTGAAGATGAGGGCGGTGAGCACGCTGCTGATGTAATCGGCAGGGGTGGGCACGTCGGGTTCGATGCCGCCTTTGTCATATACCGTGCGGCCGTTTTGCGTCTTGAAGGCCACGGCGAGCGAGTCGGGGATGACGTGCGACTTGGTGGAGTCTTTGCTAAAGTACTCGATTTTCTGCACGCAGCGACCGCTGGGAATGTAGTATTTGGAGACGGTGAGTTTCATGGAACTGTTGAAACTCAGAGGTACAATGTTCTGTACCAACCCTTTGCCGTAACTTTTCTTGCCCACAATCACGCCGCGGTCGAGGTCCTGGAAGGCACCCGCCACGATTTCAGAAGCGGAGGCACTATGTTCGTTTACCAGCACCACCACGGGAATGTCCTTGTCGAGGGCATGGGCGGGCGTGCGGAAAATGTGGTTCTGATCCTCGATTTTGCCTTTGGTATAGACGATGACATTGCCTTGTTCCACAAAGATGTTCATGATTTTGACAGCCTCTTGCAGCAGGCCTCCACCATTGTTGCGGAGGTCGAGGATGAGGGCGGTCATACCTTGTCCCTTGAGGTCGGTGAAGGCATCGCGCACCTCTTTGCCGGCCTTATCGGTGAACTGGTCGAGTTTGATGTAACCGACTGTATTGTCGAGCATTCCGTAGTACGGGATGTTGGGCAGGGTGATCTCCTCGCGGGTGATGCTGAAGTTGAGGGTTTTGTTCTTGCTGGGACGGAACACCTCGAGGGTGACGGTCGTGCCGGGCTGTCCGCGCATCGCCGAACTGATATCAGTGGAGTTCTTGCCGGCCGTCGATTTGCCGTCCACCTTGGTGATGATGTCGCCGGCCAGCACGCCGCTTTTCTGGGCGGGACAGTTCTCGTAGATTTCCGAGATGGCCACTTTGTCTTTGCCGTACTGCTGGATGAGAGCCCCGATGCCGCCGTACTGTCCGGAGGTGATCATCTTCACATCCTCAATCTCATTCTCGGTATAATAAATGGTATAGGGGTCCAAACTCTCGAGCATGGCGTCGATAGCGGTGTTGGTGAGTTCGCCAGGCGAAATCTCGTCGGCATACTTGGCGTTGAGTTCGCGTAAGATGGAGATGAAGATGTCAACATTCTTGGCAATCTCGAAGTCGTTCTGTGCACGTGTGGGCAAAATCATCGTGCCGCACAAAATGACTACTGCTATTAAGGATTTTATATGTTTCATAGATATAGTTTTCATTTTTCATTTTTCCATTTTCCATTCCCAATTAAGGAACTGGGTCATAGCCGCTTCCGCCCCACGGATTGCACGACAGCACGCGCTTGAACGTGAGCCACGACCCTTTGAAGGGACCGTGTTTGCGCAGGGCTTCGATGCCATAGTTGGAGCAGGTGGGGGTGTATCGGCATGACCGTCCGATGAGCGGCGACAAAGTCCATTGGTATATCTTGATGAAGAATATCAAGATGTTAGCAAGAACTTTCTTAAAAAGGGCGTATGCTTTCTTCACAGGCCTTCCGATTGGTTTGCTTTTGTTAAACGCTGTAGGATTTCGATTATTTTGTCCTCTATAATATTATAGGTAGAAATTTCTTTGGAAGAATAGGTGATGAGCAGTTGGGCGCGCACTCCTTGGACTTGCAAAGCGGGGTCGAGAATCTCGCGGTGATGCAGCCGGTAGGCTTCTCGCACGAGGCGTTTCACGCGGTTGCGGTCCACGGCATGTTTGAGAAAACGCTTAGGAACGCTGATAACCAATTGGTTGACAGTATTTTCTTCTGTAATGGGAAGAAAGATGTAGTGGCATTTGAGGGGCGGACAGAAAATACGCTGGCGGTTGCGGAGCAACTCAGCAATCTGAGTTTCCGAACAGAGCCGTTCTTGCTTGGTGAAGGTGAGCGGTGCGGTTTTAGCGTTTTCTGGTGGCATGTTCTTTCAAGAAAGCGTCCATAGCGGAGGTGATGGACTGGTGTTCCTTGGTGGGGGCTTGAACATGGAGGGTGAAACCCGCGTCGGTGACGGCGGAGCAGGCGGCAGCTCCGAGAGCACCCATGGCCACCTCGCCCTGCTCGAAGTCGGGATAGTTCTCCTTCAGCGAGGCAATACCCGACGGACTGAAGAAGATGATCATGTCGTACTTGCTGATATCCACTGACGACTTCAGGTCGGCGGGCACGGTCTTGAAGATGACGGCCTGCGAATATTCGATGTTGTGGTCGCGGAAAAAGTCGGCATACTGGGTGGCCATCGAGTCGGCACCGCAGGGGAGCAGGTATTTGTATTCGGGATTCTTCAGGAACAGGTCGAACACGCCTTTCGGGTTGTTGTTCTTGTTGAAGAAGATTTTGCGTTTGCGGAACTGGATGTATTTCTGAAGGTAGAACGCCACCTGGTCGGTGGTGCAGAAATACTTCATCTCCTCGGGAAGTTCGCAGCGCAGCTCTTTCACCAGACTGAAGAAGTAGTCAACCGTGGTTTTGCTGGAGAAGACCACGGCAGTGTGGTCAAGAATATTGATATGGGCTTCCCTGAACTCGCGTGACGGGATTCCCTCGATGCGGAAAAATTTGAAGAAGTCAATATTGATACTATACTTCCGAGTCAGGTCGGCATAAGGCGACTTATCAAATTCAGCCGGGGCATTTTGGGAGATGAGGATGTTTTTTACTTTCATAAACCGCAAAATTGGTGTTTCAAAATTTTGACGTAAATTCTTGATTATCTGAAAGAAATCATCAGTTTAATGATGATCAGAAAGGGTAGAATTTCAATCGTGCAAAAGTACAAAAAAAATTCTATGAAATTGAACTGGTTTGATTTTAATTTGAAGGTTCGGTACCAAGCGAAGAGATAGCAGGCGATGAAGAGCACGGCATAGAGCAGCAGCCATGAAAATTGGGAGGTGTAGGCGGCTGCGATGGTGAGGGGCAGCAACAGCAACGAGCAGCAGGTAGTGCAGAAAAAACGGTTTTGTTCGTGGTTGGAACGGTCTTCTGGACAGTTGAAGATGAAGGCGAGGAGGTAGAGGTTGGCAGTTTTAAGGAAATAGAAGACGGCAGCGGCGGCAGTGCAGGTGAGAAAGAGCGGGAAGGGGGCGAAGTGCTGACTGATAGTAGGTAGAAAAGTGCTGATAATCAGGTGTAATGCCATGCCGATAACCAGAAAGTCAAAGAGGAAAAGGAAAGCGTAGATCCATTCGGTGAGGGGCTTGCTTTCGCGTAGCAGCTGGTTGCGACTGCGGGGCGAGAAAAGGGCGCGCACGATGGACGTGAACTTGCGGCGACTGTTCACAATAATCAGTGTGAGCAACACCAAAACGCCACAGAAAACCCACGTCATCCAGTCCAGCACGTGCGCTTGTGTCGGCATCGGAAGCGGTTTGATGTCGAGAAGGAAATTATAAAATGTTGATAATAAATTCATTATAAATTTTACGGGACGCTCTTTTCTGCGGTGCAAAATTACAAGAAAAAATTTTTTTCACGTAGCTGAGCGAATGAAAATTTCATGTATTTTTGCACGCTCAAAATTGCACCGATGCCCAGGTGGCGGAATTGGTAGACGCGTCGGTCTCAAAAACCGATGAGGTAACACTCGTGCCGGTTCGATCCCGGCCCCGGGTACAGCAAAAATCCCGAGAGTTTGGAACACAAACTCTCGGGATTTTTTTTCTTTAAAATTTTTTTTTCAAAATTCAGTGAAATATTAAAAATATTTTGCTACTTTTGCAAATTATTCAGTGAAACGAAATTTATGGTGAAAAAAATACTGTTAGGACTACTGCTTCTTGCGCTTTTTGTAATAGGTTTATTTAGTTGAAGTTGTTAGTAATTAGTGTTTTGGTTGCTGGACAGGGAGAATTCCTTACGGGGAACTCCCTGTTTTGATTTTAAAATGGAAGAATTGACGCTTTGCGTGTCAAACGATAAAAATCTGACATCGCGGTGACGATCCACTCGCCGCCGTGTGAATGGAAATGCGAAGAAATCGGTTGCCAGAATGAAAGAAAAGTTGTATCTTTGCCACGGCAATTCTATGGAGTCTTCCATCCGAAGCATGCCGCCAACCACACTGCTACTCTATCATGGAAACAGTGGATGAACTTTCTGACAGTCAGCACAATAAACCATCTGTCAGCGCAACGCAGAGCGTTACTGCCCATCCCCAGGCCGAAACTTCCGGCAGGGGGAAGTCGGTAGAGTATGCTCTGTCGGCGGATGTTCTGTACTGGTTCCCGATACGGGCCACACACCACCGCGCCCAGAAAGTTTACGAACGGTTGGCGGAACTCCACAACGACCGCCTCACTCCCTACCTCCCCACACTGTGCCGCATCGAATACTCTAACGAGGATGTCGACCATCCGACACAGCAGGTGCGCGAGGAGCCGCTGGATGGCGGACTGCTGTTTGTGCAGTGCACGCTAACCGACTTCCGCGAACTGCTGCAACATCAGATTCCGGGACTTACACCCTACTATAACCACTTCGCCACCAACGAGTTCGGCCGCAACGAATACCTCATCGTGCCCGACCGCCAGATGGAAAGCTTCCGCATCATCGTCGAATCGCGCAACCAGGAAATCATCGTCCGGCAGACCGACCTTCCGCCCATCATTGAGGGCGACCGCGTCATGGTTACCGACGGTCCCTTCGCCGGCGTGGAAGGCATCGTCATGAAACACAAGCACCAGAAGCGCGTCTTCGTGCAGCTGCAAGGCGTCGGCATCTTCGCCACCGCCTACGTGCCCGAAGCCTTCTTGAAACGGAAAATTGAAAATTGAAAATTATAGAGGTTGCGATTATATGATGAAGAGATTAAAAGATTAATGGATGATAATACTGCAAAACAATTAACTCATTAACAATAACCACTTTAATCTTCTGCATCCTGACTTTTTATTCATCATTTATTTTTAACTCATAACTTCATAATTTCATAACTTCATAACTTCATAACTCCTTAACTCCAACCAACCTTCAACAAATCAACGCATCAACGAATCAACAACCCTCCCCTATGGGTATCATCGCCAGACAGACTATCAAAGGAACCATCGCCACCTACATCGGGGTAGCCATCGGTTTTGTTACCACCTTCTTCATCCTCACGAAGTACCTGACGGCGGAGGAGGTCGGCCTGACGCGTGTGCTGGTGGATGCCGCCACGCTGTTCAGTTCGTTAGCGCTGCTCGGCACCAGCTCGTCCACGTTGCGGTTCTATCCCCACTTCAAGGACGACAGTCGCAACCAACAGGGACTCTACTTCTGGACGCTGGTCATCCCGTTCGTCGGCTTCCTGCTGTTTCTTATCTGCTTTTTTGCCTTTAAAGGATTGATTGTCCGTGCGTTCCAGGATAACTCGCCTCTGTTCGTTAATTACGTCTATTATGCCCTGCCTATCGCTTTCTTTATGTTGTATATGTCTGTTTTTGAGGCGAATGCAACAATCTTGGAGCGGGTGGCGGTGCCCCGACTGATTCGCGAAGTGTTCATCCGTGTGGGACTGCTGGTGGGGTACCTATTGTTCGGTCTCTGGCACGTGATCGATTTGGATGGCTTAGTGTTGGTAATCTGTGTGACCTACGGCTTAGGTGCGGTGTTGAACCTCTGCTATCTGCTATTCTCACAGAAGATTTCGTTTAAGCCCGACTTCAACAAGATTACGCCGGAACTACGCCGCGACTTTTTGTTGTACACGTTGTTCTTGGTTACGGCGGCGTTGGTGAGCAGTGTGATGCCCACGCTCAGCAGTTTCTTCATCAGTGCCAAGATGGGGCTGATGTTCACGGGTATTTATGCCATCGCCAACTACATTGCCACGATGGTGGAGATCCCGTCGCGGTCGCTGAATGCCATTGTGCAGCCGCGCATTGCGGTGGCTATTCGGTCCACGCCCCCCGACCTGCAGACAGCCACCCGACTGTATCAGCAAGTATCTTTGAATCAGCTTCTTGTGGGTATGGTCATCCTCATCCTGATATGGATCAACATCGACCTCTTTTTCGATATTCTGCCCAATGGCGAGCAGTATGCGGCCGGCAAGTGGGTGGTGCTGATTCTGGCCACCTCCAAGCTGATCACCTCCGCATTTTCCATCGGCGGTTCGGCGCTCAGCTACACCCGCTGGTATTATACAGGTCTGTTTTTCACGCTGATACTGATGGTTTCCTCCATATTCTTGAACAACTACCTCATTCCGATTTGCGGCATTGAGGGCGGTGCGTGGGCCACGTTGGGTTCCAATGTGTTCTATTACATTTTATTGCTGCTCTATGTCAAGTGGCGGGTGGGCACCTATCCGTTCAGCAGGGCACAGCTTAAAGTGCTGGCGGTGGGACTGTTGATGGTGGTGTTGAACTACCTGTTGGTTTTCGCTGTGGGCAAGCTCATCTCGGAGCCGTCGTTAGCGTTCCGCATTGTGGAGGCGGTCGTGCGCACAGGCATCGTGGCGGTGGTCGGACTGCTGGTAGTCTATTATTGGAATGTGTCGGCTGACGTGAACGAGCTGCTCCGGAAGGGGATGAGGAAGGTGAAAATGGAAAAATGAAAACGGAGAATTGGAGGTTATTCTGAAAAATTTGACGTTTTTGATGTTATAATCTGAAAAATTTGTCGTTTTTCATCCCTTAATAGGAAAAATTTGAAGAATAGTATGGGCTTGTATATCAACATGGGGAATGATGGCTTTCGTGCCGCACGGAATGGCGAGTACGTTGACAAAAGTGCTTTAATTGAGCTTGTCAACCATTCGTTGAACTCCGAGCGACAGTTTATGTGCGTCAGCCGTGCGCGGCGTTTTGGCAAGTCGATGGCAGCCAAGATGTTGAACGCCTACTACGACCATTCGTGTCACTCCATCGAGTTGTTCCGCGATCTTAAAATCGCAAAAAGACCCTCATTTGAACAACATCTGAACCAATATCCAGTGCTGTATGTGGATATGACCAATTTCATCACCCGCTATAGGAATAGTAGTGATATCATACATCATATTCAGACTGACATTATAGCAGAACTAAAAGAGGCCTATCCTCAAGTGAAATATGGCGCAAGTGAAGATTTGCTTTCTGTTTTGTACGCCATTGTGCAGCAGGCAGAACCTGCTAAATTCATTATGATTGTGGATGAGTGGGATGCCATTTTGCGCGAATCCACCTCTGTACAGGATGATGGGGAAGCATACGTGGATTTTCTCCGGCTGCTTTTCAAGTCGGGCAACTCGCTATCGGTATTTGCGGGGGTGTATATGACGGGAATATTGCCTATCAAGAAATACAAAACCCAGTCGGCACTGAATAATTTTGAGGAATATACTATGATTTCACCGGGGGAGATGGCGGCCTGTTTTGGTTTTACGGATGAAGAAGTTACGGAATTGTGCCTTCGCAATGAGATTGACAAAGAACAGATCAAAATCTGGTATGATGGTTATAGGATAGGGAGTCAAGAATCGATTTACAATCCCTTGTCGGTCATCAGGGCGATTAAGCGCAGATACTGCGAAAGTTACTGGTCGAATACGGGCACATACGAAACGGTGGCGCACTACATCAAGATGAATTATGAGGGGTTGAAGGATGATGTGATAAAGTTGCTTGCTGGTGAGCGTTGTGCTGTGAATACCAAGAACTTCCAAAACGACGTGAATGTGATCAACAGCAAGAACGATGTCCTGACGGTGCTGATACATTTGGGGTATCTGTCGTACAATCGTGATACGAACGAGTGTTACATTCCCAACAAAGAGATAGGGTTGGAGTTTGAAAATGCGGTGGAAGATACGGGCTGGCAGGTTGTTTCGGATGCTCTGAAGCGTTCTGAGCAACTGTTGCAATGGACGCTCAATGGTGAGGCTGAGCGGGTGGAGGAGGCAATAGACCGCATCCATTCTGACAACACCAGCATCTTGCAGTATAACGACG
>JAEEGG010003241.1_pt1 | contig 40705 bp, 33 predicted proteins | sample 9134161 | NCBI WGS metagenome assembly JAEEGG01 (sample SAMN16246543, study PRJNA631951) | gut metagenome | biome: gut microbiome; feature: rumen; material: CR-attached | host: Bos | place: Iran: Karaj | collected 2018-10 | reverse complement strand
TAATTAACTGCAAAATCTTTAAAATTTTCGTTTACAAGCATGATTAAAGCCGTCTATGAGTGCAGAAAAATTTAGAGCAAAAAGCTATAAATAAAAAAAGCTTTTTAGTGCGAACATGTTTGAAGAAAAATCCGTTACATTAGGCTGTTAGGATTTTTCAAGTTGGAGCACGGCTTTAAATTTTTCAAACGAATGGCTTTTTTGCTTGTAAATGAGAAATTTTAAAAGAACTAAAAACTACAATTTATAATTAACTGCATTTAAAAGAAAACTAAAAACAACTATTTTATTCTTATATACATCTGTCCGGGCATAGACTTTATAAGCCCGTTCAATTCCAACTCCAACAAAATATTGGCAACTTCACTGATATCAACATCCGCTTTCAAACTAATCTCATCCAAAGCCATTCCGTTAGCTGAAGATTGTATCAAATTTAGAATATTTATACTACTTTGCGAAATTAAAGGCAAATCTTTTTCTTTTTTCTTCTTATTTTTTTTGGCTTTTTTCTTAACTAAATCCATTAACAAAGGAACTTGTTCTACAACATCTTCCGGTTTTAAAGCAACAAAAGCGCCTTGCTTTATCAAATTGTTCGGACCTTGCGAATATTTTGAAAATACCGGACCGGGAACGGCAAACACATCTTTCCCGTATTCACAGGCAAGTTCGGCTGTTATCAACGAACCGCTTTTTTCCGCCGCTTCCATAACTATTGTTGCAAGAGACAGTGCGGCAACTATTCTGTTTCGTCTGGGAAAATTAACCGGTAATGCTCTCCTTTCCAAAGGAAACTCGCTTATTAGAGCACCTTTTTCATATATTTCATTTTGAAGGTTTCTGTTTTCGGCAGGATAACATTCCAATAATCCATTGCCTAAAACGGCTATTGTTCTGCCGCCGTTTTTCAAAGTGGAACTGTGGGCTTGAGCATCTATACCGCTTGCCAAACCCGAAACGGTTGTTACGGAATTTTGAGCAAAGTATTTACAAAAAGTTTCCGTTACCGCTTTTCCGTAATTGGTGGGTCTTCTGGAACCGACTATCGAAACGGAAAGGTTATCGGTTTTATCAATGTTTCCTTTTATATATAAAACCGGCGGAAAATCAAATATGTTTTTTAATTGATGCGGATAATCTTCATCCAAATAAGTAACAATTTTTACGGAATTTTTTTCCGCTAAAACAAGTTCCTTATTTGCAACTTCAAAATCGGAAACGGATTTAACAGCTTGTATACCTTTATCCGAAATATCGAAACTTTTAAGTTCTTTCACATCGGCAACAAATATATTTTTTGCACTGCCGAAATAATTTATTAAAGATATAATTTTCCTTGGTGTTAACTCTACAATTGTATTAAGCGAAATTAACGATAACTTTTCATCATCCATTATCTTTTCTTGGCACCTGCGGAAGCAAGAATTCTCTTTATTTCAGCAGCATTTTCAGTGTTATTTGCAACATAGTCAAGAGCATGATAACCGTCATAATCTTTTGCATTAACATCCGCACCTGCAGCAATAAGTAAAGATACTATTTTAGGGCTGTTGTTTTCGCAGGCCAACATTAAAGCCGTTGTTCCGTCGTTTGCTTTAGCATTAACATCCGCACCTGCTTTTAACAATTCTCTGAAAACTCTTTCATACTTATCATATTGAGCGGCATACATAATGGCCGTTCTTCCTTTTTTATCGGTTAAATTGGCTTTTGCTCCGTAAGAGAACAACAACTGCATCATTTCGAAACTTGAATTTCCCTGGCAGGCAGCCATCAACGGTGTTCTTCCCTGTTCGTCTTTTCCGTTCACATTTTCACCTGCAATAAGAGCATCTTTAACTTCGGAAAAAGAAGCATACTGACACAATTCGTGTATTGTTTGTTCTTCCACCATAGGTTCATTTGAAAACTTGTCTCTTGCCTGTAAACTGCCGCAATAAAAAGATAACGTTAAAACCAATGCTGCTGCCAAAACTATATTCTTTTTCATTTTTTTATTCTCCTTTTTTATAGAAAATTTATTTAATATTTTTAAAATATTCAACGGTATTTTTTAAACCTTCGGACATACTTACTTTAGGTTGCCAGCCTAAAACTTTTTTTGCTTTGGAAATATTTAAGAAACTTTTAAATAATTCTCCGTTCCTTTTAGGTTTAAATACCGGTTTTTTTTCATAATGTACAAATTTAGACAATTCTTGAGCCAATTTTGTTACAGATGTTGTTTTGTTTGTTCCTATATTTATAATCTCATTGTTACCTTTTGTTAAAGATTTAATGTTTGCCGAAACAACATCTTTAACATAAACATAATCTCTGAGTTGTTTGCCGTCACCAAAAATAAAAATTTCTTTGTTTGCCGACATTTTTCCTATAAATATAGCAACCACACCTGCTTCACCGTTAACATCTTGTCTCGGTCCGTAAACATTTGCATATCTTAGTATAGTATATTTTAAACCGTACAGCTCGCTGTATGCTTTTATATAATGCTCAACCGAAAGTTTTGCTACACCGTAAGGCGATAACGGATTTTCAAAAGCTTTTTCATCCGGAGCTTTTGCACCGCATTCTCCGTAAATTGTTCCGCCGGAGGAAGAAAATATTATTTTTTTAACTTTAGTATTTTTACATGCTTCCAAAATATTCAACGAACCTTTAATATTTACATCGGCATCAAAACAAGGATCGGCAACGGATTTTCTTACATCAAGTTGTGCGGCAAGATGTATAACAACATCTATTTTTTCTTTTTTAAATATATCATCTATTTTTTTCTTGTCACATACGGAAACTTTATAAAACTTTGCTTTTTTATTAACATTTTTTATGTTTCCCGTTGCAAGATTATCCACAACAACAACCTTATGTTTTTTTTCAATTAATTCGTCAACAATATTTGAACCTATAAACCCCGCACCGCCGGTAACTAAAATTTTCATTTTATTTTTCCCCTTTCATTTATTAACATATAGTATGCTATCGCAACACTCGATTTATAATGTTTTACCATATTTTTATGTTCCGCATTTTCTTCCGCAGGAACTATTTCTCTTGTTTTTTCTTTATTCCAAGTATAATATTTTTCTTTGCCTGATGCAAAATCATAAATAACAAAATTATCTTTTGTCATTATGGAACCCAAACTGTTTGAAGCAATATTTGTTTGTGCATCTTTTGATAACAAATCTGTTCCGGTTGCCCAATAATCCGTATTTGATAAAGATATATTATACAATGTAGGCAAAATATCCGTATGCGACCCTACAACCGAAGTATCGATATTCTTGTTTGCTTTTAATTTCTTAGGAATATACAAATAAAAAGGAACACTCATTTCATCCAACCTTTTTTCCACCGGATAAGAGAAAGTACTCCAAAAATTATGATCTCCGGTTATTGCAACTATTGTATTATCCGCATATTTTGAACTTTTCAATCTTGTTAAAAATTCTCCGACTTTTTGAGCCGAATATTGGTAAGCCGCAAATCTCATGTTGGCAATTCTCATGTCTCCCGTAATATCTGCTTTCAACTGTTCCGTTATTTCCAAAGGATACGGTTTTTGATAATTGCCCGGCAACGAATAAGGCGGATGATTTGAGGTCGTCATAACATACACAAATTTTCTGTTATTATTCTCATCCAAATATTTGAATATATAATCAAACAAATATTCATCAAAAACTCCCCACTGGTTTCTTTCATATTCTTTCGGCATGGAACCTTCACCTATAACTTTATCAAAACCGACATTCGGCATATAAGATGTACAATTTCTCCAACCGGAATTTCCTCCGTACATAAACGCGGTTTCATAACCGCTGTTTTTATACGGCATAGGGCCGTTATAAAAATATTTGTTGTAAGCATATTTCGATTGACACAAAAAGTGCGATAAAGGAAGTCTTGCAATATTTGTTATTGCCGATTCCAAACTTCCGATGGTTCCCATATTGCTCGGCAAAAACTTGTAAAAAGTTATATCTTCGTCCAAATGTTTTTTAAATTCGCCCAAAACATTAAACTCTTTGCAATTATAATGCATTAAATCGGTCCCTAACGATTCCATCATTATAAACACTACATTCGGCTTAATTTCTTCTATAACTTTATTATATTTTGTTCTTTTCTTTAAAGAGTTTTCCGGTTCTTGTTTATCTATTGAATTTATATCAACATTTAAAAAGTCGCTGAAAGCTTCAGCCATATTATCTTGGGAATATCCCATATCTTTAATATAATTTCTGTCACCTTCTTTTGATCTTGCTTCTATTGCCGCTTGTAAAGTGTATATTCCGTTTATGGCAACTTTATTTATGAATGTGTTTGCAGATATCTCGGCATTATCCACACCTAAGGGGAATAATCCGAAAGAACCTCTTGCTATTATAAAATTAACCGATAACAAAATTAATGAAAGTATAATTTTTATATAAATTTTTGTTCTTTCGATATAGTATCTTATAACTTTTTTTTCCACGATTATTTTCGTTAAGAAATACACAAAAACAAAAATTAATATAAAACCTATACCCACCAAAACCACGGGATAATTTTCCGCTATCGTTGAAAACAAAGCTTTTGTATCATCTTCAAAAACTCCGAACATTAAAATATTCATGTGATTTTGAAAATAAGAATAAAATCCGAAATCTATACAAAGTAATGTTACGATAAAGCCGAAAAATATCGTGTAATAATATTTCAAACTTTTAACAAACTTTATAAAAAGTTTTTGGCTGCCTGTAAACCAAAATATTATAAAACATAACGTCACTAAAGAATTTATGTATGCAAGTATTGCACAATCGTATCTTACACCTAAAATAAATGCTTGTATTAAATCCCCGGCATAATTTGACAATTCAGACCAACCGGAATAATAAAATGTAAATATTATTCTGTATATAGTCATTATTAATGCAAACACTATATTAAGTATAATTATTCTTTTTATAAACTGTTTAATCATTTTTATCTCTATAAATATAAACAACCATTTCTACCGATTTAACGATAGAAATGGTTGCTCGTTATAACTGTAAACTATTTCTTCTTTTGTTCATATTGCAATGTTTTTGTTGTAATATCGGTTACAGAAGAAGGACCGAAAAACTGTATAGGGCCAGGAAACATATATCTGTCGTTCATTGCCCAATCCTGTCTTACTTTTGCAAAAGCTTTAAACGGTGCACCGTTAAGTTTTACCAAAGCTTTTTGTATAACAGGTTTTTCTTTACCTTTTCTTCTTTCTATATTCATCATCATTGTTAAAGGTATTCCGCCGCATTTCCATTCGGAAGATTTTTTAACAAGATTTTTAACCGATGATAAGTAACCTGACATATTGTTCAATACCAATGCTGCCGCATTGTATCCTAAAGCATAAGTATAGTTTGCATCAAAGTTTGAAGGTACTCCGCATCTTCCTTCATATCCGAAGAAATGGTTAATTGTGGAGAATTTTCCGGAATATTTTCCCGCTTTTTTAAGATCTTTCAATTTTTTGGAAACCATATCGATAAGCAACTTTTCCGTTTCAATTAAAGAAACCTGAACATTGCCGTGAGGATCTCTGTCCAACATCAATTGTGCCGCTATATTTTTCGGTAACGATAATAAAAGTGCGGATAAATTTTTAGGAAGTTTTGCGGAAATGAAATTTATTTTTTCATCAACCGTATTTAACTTGGCAACTTTATCTTCGTTTTCCGCCAACAAATCGTTAAGTTCGGCAATAAGAGCTTTCATTTCCGGAATAAACTCAATCAATCCTTCCGGAACCAAAACTACTCCGTAATTTTTGCCGGCTTTGGATCTTTTAACAACCAAATCAGCCAAACTGTCTACTATTTGTTTAAGTGTCATTTTCTTGGCTAACACTTCTTCACCTATTAAAACAACATTAGGTTGAACTTTAAAACCTACTTCCAAAGTAATATGAGAAGCGCTTCTTCCCATAAGTCTTATAAAGTGCCAATATTTTCTTGCAGAGTTAACATCTCTTTCAATGTTTCCTACAAGTTCGGCATAAATTTTTGTTGCGGTATCAAAACCGAAAGATGCTTCAATGTGTTCGTTTTTCAAGTCACCGTCGATTGTTTTAGGAACACCTATAACACAAACATCGGCATTTTCTTTTTTCAAATATTCCGCAAGAAGTGCAGCATTTGTGTTTGAATCATCACCGCCGATAAATACCAAAGCGTCCATTTTATTTTTCAATATTGTTGCCTTGGCTTGTGCAAATTGTTCCGGTGTTTCGATTTTTGTTCTGCCTGACTGAATCATATCGAATCCGCCGGTATTTTTATAATTTGCAATAACTTTATCGTTTATTTCCATTGTTTTATTATCTAATATTCCGGAAGGACCGCCCAAGAAACCTACCAATTTATTCTTTTTGTTAGCGGACTTTAAACCTTCCAACAAACCGTAAATAACATTGTGTCCTCCGGGAGCTTGTCCTCCTGAAAGAACAACACCTACTTTAATAGCTTTTTTTGCTACAACCGCATTTTTACCTGCTTGAAAACTTACAACCGGCATACCGTAAGTTTTTTCAAAAATAGCTTTTATTTTTGCAAAATCAGCTACTGATTTTGTTGCTTTACCCAAAACTGGTTTTACATTTGCCACACCTTTTTTTAATACGGCAGGTAAAACCGGTTTAAAATTTAATCTTTCCTGATGTAATTCCGAAACATTTTTTTGTACCATATCCAACTCCTTACCAATTTATATTAGTTTTTCCATTATACATTTTTTTAAATAATATTTTAATATATGAACTAAGAGTAAACATACAAAAAGTCCTGCAAGAAATTTATCATCTGTTTTCCCGTATAGAAAGCAACATATTTTTTCTTCCATATAGGATTAAATTTGGATTTAAATTCTTTTAATGCCGTCATATCATATTTAAAATGTTCCGCAAAAACAAATATTTTTGCTTTACTGTTAAAATTGTCATCTATAATAACTTCATCGCTCGGAGTTAAACCCAAATTAAACCATTTGTAATTATTTTCTTTAGCCCAATTTATACACTTGAATAAAATATATTGCAAAATATCTTTATCACAATCGGTTGTGTATCTTACATTGGAAACAAAAGCTTCATAGTTGTTATTCGACAACAACAAATAAGCATAGGCGGAAATAAAATTATCTTTCTTTATAATTACACATTTGTTTGCGGCATTCAACGAGACATCGAACATTTTATTTTGTACATTTCCGAAATTCTTTTCCCACTGATAATCAACAAAACCCGTATACTTTTCATTTTCCGAAAATTGTTTTTTATCAACAATTTCAAAACTGTATCCTTCGTTGTCCAACTTTTCCGACAACAATTTAATATCTTTGAGTTCTTCCGCATCTTTTGAAAAAGTGCTTAAAGAAACATTTGCGTCCATACCGAAAGAAGCAATATCAAGACCTATATCGTCATAGATTTTTAAATTTTTGTATCCCAAATAAACAAAGGTCGGAGTTATATTTTTTAAGTCTGTCATTTCTTTAAAATCCCAAATAAGTTCTTTACCGGATTTATTATCCCCTATCGGATCTCCGAAAACGATTGCATTATTATTTATTTGGGAATAAATCATAAAAGAACCGTTATTCATATCAAAAAGATTTTTATTTTCAAAAGCATAATTGCTGTAAACAAATTTTGAAGAATCCGCTATCTTCTTTATATTCTTCAAATCTATGTGAGATTGTTTATATCTGTATCTTTTCCATATTTCCGATATTATTACTATTGCTATCGTAACAGCCATACCGATACAAATTCTTAATGATCTTCCCGCATCGCTTGCACTGAAAAGCACGGTTACAAATTTGTTCCAGGAATAAAAATCGGGACGATACACAAAAAAGCAAAGCCAGGTTGAAGCAATAAACACCGCCGATATCAAAGAAAGCCACAACATATTCATTTTAACCGCTATCAAACTTAAATTTCTGTAAAAATATTTTTTGCTCGGGATTAATACCGTTAAAAGAATGACTATCGTAATAATCTTTTCGTATCCGTAACCGTTTATAAGAGCCAACGGAAAAAGAATCGAGACCAACCAAACCGCTATTGTATGTGCTCTTTTTATTCTAAGTAAAAGGGCTCTTGAAATAAACAGTAACCAAATACCTATAACACTTATTGCAAAATGCAGAGAATCAAGTATTACGGGAGAAACGTAATTATCCAATCTGTGAATTATGGATGAAGAAACATCGGTTACTCCGGAAAACAATATAAATGTTCCGCCCAGGAAAATACTTACTGATAAAGCCTGCGGAATAAGGGATGACATTCTTCCGCCGTAAAATCTTGCAAGGACTTTAAATCTTTTCTTCGCTCTGAAAAACTCGTGGCTTGCCAATAACAAAAGTGCTATACCCAACGGGAAGAAATAAAATATTGCTCTGTATGCAAGCAGTGCTCCCATAACATAAGAACTTTGTGTAGCTTCGGGCAACATCATAACGATAGCTGTTTCAAATACTCCCATACCGCCCGGAACCTGACTTAATATACCGAGCATTTGAGCAACCAAAAATATTTGTAACAGTGTTATATAAGAAATTTCACCTTGCGGAAGTAATACAAACAATGTGCAGGAAGCAATTACCCAATCGGCGGTAGCAAGAAACATTTGCCATAAAGTAATTTTTATATTGGGAAAAGTTATTGTCCATTTATTGAAAAGTTTTATCGGTTTCGATTTAAACAAACTTAATAATGTGTATATGGAAACAATTGTTAAGAAAAGTATTCCCAACGGTTTTGATGAATGAAAGAAAAATTTTGTATCCGGGAAATTTACCGGGAAAAAAGTAAAAACTATACCGCCTATAATGAGCAAACCGAACCAAATAGTTGCCGAAGAAAAGAACAAAACTTTTGTCACATTCAACATTGAAACATTATAAAGAGAATACAGTCTGTATCTTATTGAACCGCCGAAAAGCATGGAATAACCCGTATTATTTCCCAATGCATTACTTATAAAACAGGTAAAAACAACATTCTTAAACTTTAACGGGACATTTATAAATTTGAATGCAATAACATCGTATCCGCCTAAAATCAAATAATACGACAACGCAAGTATTAAAGCACAGATTATTTTGATGGAAGGAATTGCTCTTAAAGTGTCGAGTATTTGTTGATAGCTGTAACTTTTCATTTCGTTACTTAACAGCATTATGGCAACAACAAATATAACAATTCCCAAAGGTGCGATAAGTATTTTTAATATTTTTTTCATTTTATCCTAATACTTTATTTTATCTTTTTTGTTTTTCCATTCTTCAAACGGTGCCTTAAAATCCGCGGATTTCAGTTCCACAAATGTTACGGATTTTATTTTTGTTTTAAGTTCATTATAAATTTTACCGTCTTTAAATCCGTATTTTGTTGCAACTTCTTTTGCAGCCGAATAATATACTGTTTTTATATTTGCCCAATATATTGCCGATAAGCACATCGGACACGGATAACAGGAAGCAAAAATTTCGCAACCGGACAAATCAAATGTTTTTAATTTTTTTGAAGCTTTTCTTATAGCATCGATTTCGGCATGCAGAGTAGGATCTTTTTTTGATGTCACCTGATTATATCCGTAACTTATAATTTTATTATCTTTCACAATTATTGCGGCAAAAGGTCCGCCTTTCCCCGCCAAAACATTTTTTTGTGCAAGTTCAATTACCTTACCGATAAAGTTTTCTTTATTATTTTTCATATCTTATTATTATATCATTTTTGCCGTTTAAGTTTAAATGATGATTTGAGGTATGGAGAGATGGAGGTATGGATGGATGGAGGTATAGATGTATAGAGGTATAGAAGTATGGAGTATGGAAGGATGGAGGGAGGGATAGGCTGTGACGAGCAAAATAAAATCACATAGTTTGTGGTGAATTGAAGAATTTTCAAACTGAAGTGTACGTAAGTGAAACGGTACTCAAAGTTTGAAAATTCAAAAATGTAACCCAAAATATGTGATTTTATTGTGATTAAATGTACTTTATTTACCTATATGTGGCCGGATCCCAATCCCAAAGCTCTTCCTGATATGTATAATAAACTTTTCTTAATATTCTTTGAAACGGACTGTTTTTTCCGTTGCCTTGTGAACAAAAGCCCAACCATTCATCATTGAATAAACCGTCTATAGTGGAACCTCTCCAAGCGCCTAACGATGTATCGTGGATTTTAGGAGAACCTACCAACCACCATCTGTCCAACCAACAATATGCACATCCGCCTATCGAATTTCCTTCTTTGTTTCCCCAATAGCTGTTATTTTCTATATCTTTCCAAGCACCTTTATGATAGCTTGCCTGATAAACTTCACATGTAATATTTTTATTTGAATTCCATGCATCACAACCGTACTCCGTAATAAGAATCGGTTTATCGTATTCCTGTCTTATTCTTTTCCATAAAGTTCCAAATCCGTAAGGACCCGCATATTGATTAAAACCCAAAACATCAATGCTCGGTGTATATTGTGCATAATATTTCACCAACTTTGTTGTTGCATTACATACACCTACGGGATGTTTCTTTTCATCTATATCTTTTATAAGTTTACATGCTTCTTCCAAAAATTTCGCATAAGCTTCCGGCTCTTTCCATGCATTTGTGTTGGTAGCGGTGGAATTTGCAAAATTTCCGGAAACATCGTTTTCGTTCCCCAACATCCACATCAGGATATAAGGTTCATCTTTGAATTCTTCAACCATCTTTCTAACACTTTCAAGCATTGACTGTTTTTGTTTTGAATTTAAATAATTTGTTCCCGCCGCCCAGGAAGCTCCCGTATCTTTTGTATATGCTCCCAAATAATTTCCCATTATTACCATTATTCCGTAATTGTCATACAAATCTCTTAAAAGATCTTTATTTATGTTATCACTGTGATAAAGCCTTATTGTGTTACATCCCATGGCTTTAAGCAAAGCAAAATCTCCGACATTATCTTCATAATTATCTCTGTAATTATCTCTGTTTAAATCAACCCAAGACTCATAAGGTCCGTCTGCAACACCATTATTGTTTGCATCTGCCCACATCCAATCGTTCACATGACTCATACCGTAACCGACTCTGTCGCAACAATACACCATACCTTTCACAAAATACGGTTTATTATCAACTAAAAGTTTCCATACTCCGTTTCTGTTTCTAACAACCTTAACATCGGCAAAAATATTTGTTACCAAAAGCAAACAAGCCAAAATTAATTTTAAACTGGTAAATAATTTCTTCCTGATCAAAGTTCCTCTTAATATTACATCTTATACTTTTTCCATAAGTTCTGTATGGAATAATAAGCTTTTCTTAATTGTCTTTTAAAAGGTGCGTCCTTACCGTCTCCTATTGAAACCAAACCAAACCACTCTTCATAACCGCCGCCGTCAATAAAAGGACCTTCCCATTGTGCTGTTTCATCATGAGCATTGAAATCGTATTCCGGAGGAGGACCTGCTTTCCACCATTCATCAGTCCATTCAAATATTATTCCGCCCAAAGCGTTTCCCACACCGTAACCGGCAACATTTTCCTGAATGCTTTTTATGCTTCCTTCATGATAAATAGCCTGTTGTTCTTCCGCTTCTTTTTGATTATGAATTTTACTGAATGCCGGGCAACCGTATTCGGTAACAACTACCGGTCTTTCATACAATTTCATAACATCTTTCCATAATGTGGCAAAACCTTCTTTACCTCTGTAAGCGTTTGCTCCGTAGATATCAAGTTCGGGAGCATATTGTGCGCATTTATCCATAAACAAAGTATCACCGTTACATATTGCCACCGGTCTTTGTTGAGGATCCAACTCTTTTATTCTTTTTGCACATCTGTTTATAAATTTATAATATGCCGGAATATCTTTTCTGACATTACATCCGGTTCCTGCTGCAACTCCCACAACACCAACCGTTCCGTAATTGTTTTCGTTTCCCAAAACCCACATTAATACATAAGGTTCATCTTTATACTCGTTAACCATTCTTTCAACACTTGCCAACATTCTTTGGCATTGTTCTTCGTTTGTATAATCCGTTCCTTCAAACCATTCTGCACCGGAATCGGTACAATACATTCCCAAGAAATTACCTATCATATACATAAATCCGTAATTTTTATATCCGTCCATAAGCAATTCTTTATTGAAATCCGGATAATGATATAATCTTAAAGTGTTTATCCCCATATCTTTCATTAACTGGAAATCACCGACAATCTGTTCGTTGCCGTCTTTTCTTTCGTTTCTGTTTGTATCTATCCAGGATTCGTAAGGTCCGTCTATAATTCCGTTATCGTTATAATCGGCAAACATCCAATCTCTTGAAGCATTTAATGTACCGTTATCGGGAGATGTTCCTACAGGATTGGGAGAATAACAAATACCTCTGACTATAAAAGGTTTATCGTCAACAAACAACTGATAATGTTTATTGTTATATTCAACAAGTTTTACTTTACCTTTACCTACTGTTTTTTTAACACCTATCTTATTTAAATTTACAGGTTTTAAATCCCAATCTTTTTTTGTTGCTTTAACAAGTCTTCCCGGATTAGCAATAAAATCGTCGTTGGATCTTTCATCATCAAATCTGTTTATAACATCAACATATGCATCCACCAACTTTAAACCTATTTCGGGATGTTCTCTGGTAAGATACTTTATTTTTTCTATTGCTACAGGTGCCACATACCAAGGAGTTTTCCAAAAAGTAAAGCCTACCGCTTTCGGGAAAAACACCACTATTGAATAATATGCTTTTACCGCTCGTTCGTAATTGCCTGCATTTTCAAGAGCAAGAGCAACATAATATTGTCTAACGCCGGGATCTTCCTGTGCTGTAGCCCACTTATAATAATTAAGTTCGGCATCTCTTGTATTCACATAAGCCCATTTATCACCTTCAAGTTTCTTTTCTCTCATTAACTCTTTATATCTGGGACTTTTAAAAACATCGCCGACATTAGGATAAATGCCTTCACCGGAAGCTTCTTTCAATGCTTTAAAATCGGACGGGACATATTTATATTTGTTTGTTCCTACATTTTGAAATTCACCGTATTTTGTATAGTCAATAACATCCTCGGTCCCGGGAGTATAAATTTCAAAAACATTATTATTTGAAACTTTTTCCGCTTTTTTACCCGAAGCCGAAACAAAAGAACTAACAAAAAACATTAAAGAGATTGTCAAAATTGATAAATATAGATTTCTTTTCATAACTACACCTCTCTGTTTTCAATGTTTATTTTGATTTAAAACTCTTGGAAGGAAACAACAAATGGGCAGTGCAGGGATTGAACCTGCGACCTCCTCCTTGTAAGGGAGATGCTCTCCCTAGCTGAGCTAACTGCCCACATTTCTAACTTAATTGGGTATAGTCTACCAAATTTTTTTTTATATGTCAATAAAATCCGGCTGATATATTCAGCACAAAACTTATCGGATATTCAACCGTTCAATTATGTTTACTATATCTTTAGGCTTTTTTGCCTGATAATCCGGAGCTAAATTGTCCAATTGCTCCTGCGAAGAATAGCCGTATAAAACTCCTATGGTTTTAATTTCGGCATTTTTCCCGACCATAATATCGTTACTTCCGTCCCCCACCATAACAACATCTTCTTTGTTTAACGAAAACTTTTTTAGAATTTCGTATACAGGTAAAGGATTAGGTTTCTTCTCTTTAAAAGAATCTCCGCCGTAAATTTCCGTAAAATATTTTGAAAGACCTAGTGTTTCCAAAATTTGTTTTGAAAACTTTTCATCCTTGTTTGATAACAAAACTTTTTGTTGCGGAATTTCCGAAAGCGTTTCCGCAATATCATTGTAAGGAAGTGTTTTGTCGGTTAAATGTTTGGCATAATTATCTTTAAACATTTTTACGGCAACATCAAAATTTTCATTTTTCAGTTCTGCCAAAACAGCCTTTACAAGAGCTGTTATTCCGCTGCCGAGATAAGAAGCAACTTTCGGTACCGGCAGAGGATTAAGACCGTATTCATGTCTGACAAAATTTACGGAATCCGTTAAATCGTATTGCGAATCCACCAACGTCCCGTCCAAATCAAATATAACAAGTTTTATTTTGTTGCCTAAAACCATTTGATTATGCCCGGAAGATATTCAACTTTATCCATATATTGAGGAACTATTCTTATGGTATAACCGCAATGTCCGACAATTCTTGTAGGAGCTTCAAGTTCGTATATATATGTTCCGTCCTGCTCCTTTGAAACCACTTTCATATTTTTAAACGTTTCTTCACTTAAAACATTTTTTGTGTTTAAATATCCGGCATAAACCTGAACAAAAACATCTTCCGGAGCAATTCCCGCTAAGTTAACTCTGGCTCTTACCTTTAACGAGTCACCCATTTTAATTGTTTTCGAACCGGTATTATCTTCCGCACTTATAACGGAAACTCTGTTCCAGTTTCTTTCTATGTTACTTTGCCAATCATTTTTTTTCTTTGCAAGTTCATAGTTGTTTTCTTTCATCTTTTCCGTTAATTCCATTGAAGGAACATAAAATTTTCTCGTATAATCTTCGATCATTCTGTTTGTGTTAAACATAGGTCCCACAGTTCTCATACTGGTTTTCATTCTCTTTATCCAACCTCTCGGCAAATCGTCCTGACCTCTGTCGTAAAATAAAGGAACAATCTCTTTTTCCAACATTTCATATATAGATCTTGATTCCATTTCGTTTTGATATTCCAAATCGTTATAAGTATCGGTTGAACCCACAACCCAACCGTTTTCTCCGTTATAACCTTCACACCACCAACCGTCAAGTACGCTGAAATTTATTGCGCCGTTAACTGCAGCTTTCATTCCGCTGGTACCCGATGCTTCCTGCGGTCTTAAAGGATTATTTAACCAAATATCAACACCTTGAACCAAATAATGTGCAACATTCATATCATAATCTTCCAGGAACACCACTTTATATTTCAAGTCGGGATCGGAAGTTAAAGCAACTATACTTTTTATAATTTCTTTTCCTTTATCATCTTTCGGATGAGCTTTACCCGCAATAATTATTTGAACGGGTTTTTCTTTATTGGTAAGTATTTTTTTAATTCTTTCAAGATTTCTGAATATTAAGTTACCTCTTTTGTATGTTGCAAATCTTCTTGCAAAACCGATTGTTAATGCTTCCGGATCCAAAACTTCATCGGCATAAGCCACCATATGTTTCGAAAGGCCTCTTCTTTCCAACTGCATTTTTAATCTGTTTCTTGCAAAAGATACAAGTCTTTCTTTTCTTCTTTCGTGACTTCTCCAAAGTTCCGCATCGGGGATATCGGCAACTCTTTGCCACAAAGTCTGGTCGGAAGGTTCATCTATCCAATCATCACCGATATATCTTTGGAACAAACCTGCGAACTCGTAAGATATCCAAGTGTTTGTATGAATACCGTTGGTAATATGAGTTATGGGAATTTCTTTTCTCGGAACATCAGGCCAAACATTTTGCCACATTTGCCTTGATACCGTTGCGTGTAATCTTGAAACACCGTTAGCTTTACCGCAGGCTTTAAGTGCAAGAATTGTCATTGAAAAATCTTTATCAACATTTTCGGCTTTCAAATCTCTGCCCAAAGCCAAAAATTGCTCTCTTGATAAGCCCAACTCTCTGTACAAACTTTCAAAATATGTTGAAACAAGCTGTGAAGAAAATACTTCGTTACCTGCAGGAACAGGAGTATGTGTCGTAAATACACAATTTGATTTAACAACTTTTTGTGCCTGTTCGAAAGATAAACCTTTATTTTTCATTAACATTCTCATTTTTTCCAACAACAAAAATGCGGAATGTCCTTCATTTATGTGAATTACGGAAGGATCTATATTTAAAAGTTCCAAAACTCTCATACCGCCCACACCCAACAACTTTTCCTGTTTGATTCTCATTTCTTTATCGCCGCCGTAAAGTTCACCTGTAATTGTTCTGTCTTCGGGAGAATTTTTGTCAAAGTCCGTATCAAGCAAATAAAGAGATACTCTTCCCACCAACATTTTCCAAATTCTTGCAAACACTCTCGGAGATCTCGGCAAAGAAATTTCTATCGATAACGGTTCACCTTTATCATCCGTTAAAAGTTGTAACGGCATACTGTAAAAATGGTTAACTTTATATTCTTCTATTTGCCAACCGTCTACACTTAAATGTTGTTTGAAATATCCGTTTCTGTACAACAAACCTATACCTACCAAAGGAAGTCCCATATCACTTGCGGATTTTAAATGATCACCGGACAATACTCCCAAACCGCCGGAGTATATAGGCAAACTTTCATGAATTGCAAATTCGGTGGAAAAGTATGCGATTTTTTTATCTTTATATTCCGGAAAAGTTTTGTCGAACCATGTAGGCACAGACATATATTTATCAAGTTCGGCTTTAACTAATTTCATATGTGAAATAAAACTTGTATCATCCGCGAGTTCTTCCAATCTTGATTGTTTTACAAGTCCCAACATTGCTTTCGGGCTGTGATAAGATTCTTCCCATACATCTCTGTCCAATCTTCTGAATAATTCAACGGCATCACTGTTCCAGCACCACCACATATTTTCGGAAATGGTTGCCAAATCTTTCAGTTTTTCCGGTAAAGAAGGTGTAACCACAAAACTTTTCGCTTTTATCGCGGTAAAAGTTTCTTGTTCTTCGTTAAACAAATCATTGTTCTTCAACATACTATATATCTCCTTATAACGACACCACTTATTATAGCTTTACATATGCCCATAATATCAAGGCAAGACACAAAGAAATAAGTTTTAATTGCCAATTATTTAATATTAATTTTTTTATACTTGGAAATTTTATTTTTTTCATAATATAGCCTTTGCGGTATATTTATTTGTTAATTTTTCCGACAAATTTTCTTTACTTACGGTTTCTATTTTCCCGTCAACACAAATTGATATATTGCCGGTCTCTTCCGATACAACAATAACAATGGCATCCGTTAATGCGGAAAGACCTATACCCGCTCTGTGTCTTGTACCCAAATGTTTAACTTCTATTTCGGTACTTATGGGAAGCACACAACCTGCCGCTTCTATTCTTTCATCTTTTATTATAACCGCACCGTCGTGAATAGGTGCTTTTGTATTAAATATCGACAACAACAATTCATGAGTTATTTTAGCATCGATTTTTATTCCGGTTTCCGTATAATTTTTTAATCCCATATCTCTTTCGATAACTATCAAAGCGCCCATTCTTATTCTGCTCATTTCGGAAGCGGCTTCAACAATTTCCGATATAAAATTTGATTTGATTTTGGTTCCCAAAGAGAAAAGTTTACTTCCTATTTTTGCAAGTGCATATCTGATTTCGTCCTGAAAAACAACCGCAAGTATAACAACAGCGGCAAGCCAAAATTTTCCCATAAGCCAGGATAATGTTTGTAAATGTAAAACATCTCTTGCTATGATAGTAACGGCAACAAGCACAATAAGACCGATAACGATTTGTATTGTTCTTGTTCCTTTAATAATAAGCAGTATTCTATAAAAAATGTATGTTAATATAAGGATATCCAAAATGTTTGCTATATAAACATTCCATATGTGTGCTGCAAATTCCATTATATTCCCCTTATAGAATTAATAACTTTTAAAGCATTAACGGTTTCTTTTACATTGTGCACCCTTAAAATATCCGCACCGTTCATAACGGAAACCATATTTGCTATTGCCGTTGCAAGTTGTCTTTCACTAAAATCTTCCGTTCCCAAAACTTTTGCCAAGAAACTTTTGTTTGAAAGCGCCATAAGAACGGGAACATTCAAAGATTTAAATTCAAACAATCTTTTTATTATAAGCAAATTATCTTCAACCGTTTTACCAAAACCTATACCGGGATCAACAATTATCGACTCCTTATTTATCCCGTTATCCAAAGCAAAATCCAACTGTTTTGACAAAAAGTTAAATATATCACTTAATATATTATTATATCTTATATTTTGTTGCATCGTCAAAGGGTTTTTCTTCATATGCATCAAAATTACGGCCGCCTTATTTTTTGCAACGATTTTTGCCATACTTTTATTTTTATATCTCAGTGCATAAATATCGTTTATAATATCCGCACCTTCGTCTAAAGCCGCTTTCGCAACTTCCGGTTTATATGTATCTACGGATATCGGCATTTTGGACTTTTTCCTGAACAATTTTAAAAATTTTTGTATCTTTTCCGTTTCTTGTTTGACCGGAACAGGTTTTGAACCGGGCCTTGTAGATTCCGCTCCCACATCAATAATATCGGCACCGTCTTTTTGCATTTGTAATGCGGTTTCCACAGCAACTGTTATATCTTCTATACCGTTTTTAAAAAATGAGTCGGGTGACAAATTTATTATACCCGTCACAAGAGTTTTGTTTAGCAGTATTTTTTTATTTGCACAAACTATTTGTTTTAATTGAAATGAATTTATTTCGTCCAACTGTTCAGACAAAACTTTTAATCCGAACGGTTGACCTTTAATTTTTGAAATTAATTTTTCTGTTTGGTTTCGGTTGGCACAGATAACAATGTTTGATTTCCCTTTTTTAAATAGAGATACATCTTTGCTTACCGCCACATCGCATCCGCAGGACAATGCTTCCTGTTTTAAAATGTTCGCTGCTCTGTTATCTATATCTTCAACTATAAACGAATTATCGATAATTTTCCCGGCAAGTTTTTTATGTACACAATCATCACATTTTGTACTTGCTATTATTTTTACGGCATCTTCTATGGTTTGAACTTTAACTTTTTTTACAATCATTTTCTCTGGATGTATAGATGTATGGAGGTATGGAAACGACAATTTGCCTTTTTTGTTGTCTGATATTGTCTTTTCTATCCTTCTATTCCTCTATACCTCTATTCTTCTGCTGTTTTTATTTCAATAATGAAAGAGCTTCGGCTCTTGTTCTTGCATCTTTCAAAAATATTCCTCTTATAGCGGAGGTTATCATTTTTGAACCGGGTTTTTTTACCCCTCTCATCGTCATACACAAATGTTCAGCTTCTATTACAACCATTGCTCCGTTAGGCTGAACGGTTTTCATTATTGTATCTACAATCTGTTTTGATAATCTTTCCTGCAACTGCAATCTGTGAGCAAAAGCTTCCACAACTCTGACCAACTTCGATACTCCCACAATTCTGTCTTTCTTGGGTAAATATGCTATATGAACTTTACCGTAAAAAGGTAATAAATGGTGCTCACACATTGAATATAAAGGAATATCTTTTACTATAACTATTTCTTCGTGTTCTTCCGTTTGATAATGAACCGGTATCAAATTTTCAATATCTTCATTATATCCCGAAAGCATTTCTTCGTAAAATTCCGCAACTCTTTCCGGAGTTCTTCTTATTCCTTCTCTGTTTAAGTCCTGCCCGAAACCTTCAAGCATCATTTTTACTGCTTTTTTAACTTTTTCTTTATCGAATTTTTTTGTTTTATTTTTCATTTTTATCATCTTCTTGTTTATCTATTTTTGCAAAAAAATCATTTTGCAAATTTTCATGTTTATGTTTTCTTACTCTTTTTACTTTCAAATGTTCTTCTTTTTTTACTTCTTCTTTTACTTCTTTTTCGGTATCGACACTTTGTTTTTGTTCAGGTTCGGTTTCTTGTTTTATCTCTTTTTTATCTTCAATTTCAACTTTCGGTTCACTTTCGTTTTCAGGTTCCGGTTCGCTTTTTTGTTCGGGTTCGGTTTTTATTTCTTCTTCTGTTTTCGGTTCTTCGACAACGATTTCTTTTTTCGGTTCAACATGTAACGGTTCCAATTCTTCTCCGTTCATTATCTTATCAACTTGTTCACCGTTTAAAGTTTCTCTTTCGATTAAAGCTTTCACTAAATTATCCAATTTGGTTCTGTTCGCTTCCAATATTTTTTTCGCTTTATCTTTTGCCGTTACAACTATTCTTCTTACTTCTTCATCAATGAGTTCGGCCGTTTTATTCGAATGTTTTTGCGTTCTTGAAATATCTCTTCCCAAAAATACTTCTTCACTGTCTTTTTCCAATGCAAGTGTTCCTATTTTATCACTCATACCGAATGCCGTCACCATTTTTGTAGCAATTTGTGTTGCTCTTGAAATATCGTTCGAAGCACCTGTAGTTATGTCTCCGAAAACAATTTCTTCCGCAACCCTGCCGCCCATAAGAATTGCAAGTCTTGCTTCCATTTCCGTTTTTGAACTTAAAAACTTGTCTTCCAACGGAACCTGCAAAGTATAACCTAAAGCTCTGCCGCTTGCCATTATAGTAACTTTATGAACGGGATCCGTGTTGGGAATTGCTTTTGCAACTATTGTATGACCCGCTTCATGATATGCAATAATACTTTTTTCTTTATCGGAAATAACTCTCGATTTCTTTTGAGGCCCAGCCATTATTTTATCTATGGCTTCTTCAAAACATTTCATTGTAACAGTTTGCAAATTCTTTCTTGCCGCAAGAAGAGCCGCTTCGTTTGCAAGATTGGCTAAATCCGCACCTACAAAACCGGGAGTTCTTCTCGCTAAAACTTTTAAATCAACTTCTTTATCTATTTTAATGTTTTTTACATGAACTTTTAAAATTTCTTCTCTGTCTTTTAAATCGGGAGTATTTACGACAACCTGTCTGTCAAATCTTCCCGCTCTGAGCAAAGCCGGATCCAAAACATCCGGTCTGTTTGTGGCAGCTATTATGATAACACCTTCTTTCGTATCAAAACCGTCCATTTCCACAAGTATTTGATTTAAAGTTTGTTCTCTTTCATCGTTACCGCCGCCAAGTCCCGCACCTCTGTGTCTTCCAACGGCATCTATTTCATCTATAAACAACAAACACGGAGCATTTTTTCTGCCCTGTTCAAACAAATCTCTTACTCTCGACGCACCTACACCTACAAACATTTCAACGAAATCCGAACCGCTTGAAGAAAAAAACGGAACTCCCGCTTCACCCGCAACGGCTTTTGCAAGTAAAGTTTTACCTGTTCCGGGCGCACCTGCGAGAAGCACACCTTTAGGTATTTTACCGCCGAGCTTTTGAAATTTTGACGGATTCTTTAAAAATTCAACTATTTCCTGTAACTCTTCTTTTGCTTCTTCACAACCGGCAACTTCTTTAAATGTAATTTTTTTAGAGGAATCGGCAAGTTTTGCTTTGCTCTTGGCAAAAGTCATCGCCTGTTTTCCGCCGGCAGACATACCTCTCATTATCCATAACCAGAAAAGAATTAAAAGTATTATCGGACCCCAACTGAAAATTAAAGGAGCCAACCATCCGTTTTGTGCTCTTGCCGAAAACTTTTGCACTTTGTTGTTTTCCATATCTTCAACAAGTTTAGGATCGTCTAAAGGAATGGTTTTAAACTTTTTTACATTTCCTTCGGCATCCGTAAATTCGCCTTCTATCAAATCGGATGTAACTACGGCATTTATAACTTTACCTTCCTTAACACTCTGTTTAAATTGAGAATAAGGCATTTCTTCAACCGCGGATTTTTTGGTTGCATTTTGCATAAATATTAACAAAACAACCGCCAATATTACCCAAAAAACAATACCCCAGGAATCTTTTTTCTTCATATTCATTTTCATAAACTACACACCTCTTTATATAACACCGATATAGGGCAGACCTCTGTACTTTCCGTTATAATCCAACCCGTAACCGACAACAAATTCATTATCTATTTCAAAACCGAAATAATCAATTTTGATTTGTTTAAATTTTTCGACTTTTTTATTTATAAGTGTACATATTTTTACACTGTTTGCTTTTCTTTTAATAAATAAATCTTTAACATAAGAAAGAGTTCTTCCGCTGTCGCAAATATCTTCTATAAGCAAAATATCTTTACCTTTAACATCTATTACCGTGTCGCACAAAAATTTTATTTTTCCGGAAGATTTTTTCCCTTTATAAGATTTAACTCTTATAAAATCTATTTCAAAATCGATATCAAGTTTTCTTATTATATCACTGCAAAAAACAACACTCCCCGACAAAACCGACACCACGAGCAAATCCTTATTTTTATAGTCTTTATTTATTTGCCCGGCAATTTTATTTACTTTATTTTTTATCTTAAAACTTGATATTAAAGTTTTTATTTTTTTCATTATTTTTTCAATATATTTTTATCTTTAAATTATAACGAAAAACAATGTATAAATCAAGGGAAAATTGTATCGGTTAAAATATTTTCAGTATTGCAAATTTAAGATATTCCGTTTCAGGCATAGAGATAAGTATGGGATGGTCTTTTGCCTGAGTTGACAGTTCCAAAAATATTGCTCTTTTGCCTGCTTTTGAAACCGCTTCCTGCAACATTTTCTTGAAATCACTCATGGATAAATGATGTGAACATGAACTTGTAGCAAAAATTCCGCCGTTTTTTAATAATCTTACGGCCTGTTCGTTAAGTTTGGCATAATGTTTGTATCCGGCATGAAAATCTTTTTTACTTTTTATAAGTCCAGGCGGATCTATGTTAACAACTTCATAATTTTCCGCTTGTGCCTGATGTGAACATATATATTCCTGAGCATCGGCAACTATTGCATTGAAATCTTTGTAACCGTTAGCTTCATAATTCTTGTTTGCCATTTCAAGAGCCGGTCTTGAAGAATCCACAAATACCACTTCTTTTGCACCGCCTTTTAATGCATTAAGCCCGAAAGAGCCGGTATGTGTAAAACAATCCAACACTTTTTTATCTTTACAATATTTTTGAAACAATTTTCTGTTATCTTTTTGATCAAAGAAAAAGCCGGTTTTTTGACCCGATTTTATGTTCACATAATATTTTATATCGTTTTCGGTTATTAAAATATCTTCGGGAATTTTACCTGAATATATTTCGTTTTCTCCGGACAAATTTTCAAGTTTTCTCAGATGAGAATCGTTTCTTACCATTATACCTTTAGGGTTTATTACTTCCTGAACGGCGTCCAATATATCGTGTTTGTTGTTGTCCGCACCCGCACTTACAAACTGTGCAACACAATAATCTTCGTACTTATCCAAAACAAAACCGCTTATATCGTCACTTTCCCCGTAAACAACTCTGAACGAGTTTTGGTTCGGATATAATTGTTTTCTTAAATCGTAAGCTTTTTGTATTCTTTCTTTCCAAAATCTTGTATCAACAATTTCGTTCTTTCTTGATATTAAACGAAAAGCAATTAAAGAATGAGGATTATAAAATCCTATACCGATAAAATTGTTGGAACTGTCATAACATTCCACAATTTCACCTATCTGCGGTTTAGCAAAGACATCTTTTATTTCATTGGAAAATACCCATTGATGTCCCGACTTTACCCTTTTTTCTTCACCTTTTTTTAATACTATGCTTTTCATTTTTTTACCCTTATTCTTTTATTTTAAAGTTATGAATTTCATAATTTTATTATTTATTTTCAAATCTTTAAGTAATGAATTAATAATAATCATATTTAAGCATAAAATGAAATAATTTGTAAAAACAAAAGTCCTTTCCTGTGAAGTAAACATACTCGGCGACCAGGAAAAAAGCAATCTTATTGCAAATGCCGTTAACAATATTACATTAAAAAAATAAAAACTTTTTTTATTAAAATATTTATACAAAACATATTCTACGGAACAAAACATTAATAACAAAACAAACAATGCAACAGCTGTTAATATTGAAGCATTTGATGATGAAAAAAAGCGGATTATATTTGATGATGAAAAAAATCCTGTTATAAACAAAGAAACACTTGAATCAGGTAAAAAATTAACAAAAATTTCTTTTGCCGATATTATAACAACCGGAATACTTGAAATTATAATCACCTTTTTATCTTTCAATTTTATTCCGCACAAAAGTAACAAGACAACAAACATCTCTATAAATAAAGTTTGTTTTATTCCTACAAAAGAACCTATCAAGCCGTAAAGGAAAATTTGAACAAAACTTAAACTTGAAAACTTATGGAAAGATTGGTTATAGTCACCTGCATCTTCAAAAATTCTTTCATAATTACCGGGACACAACAAATGTATAAACAAGCTTATCAATATTATTGCCAAAGATATCAAAACAAACTTATCAATTTTCTCATTATTAATCGCAGCATACAGCAGTGAAAAGAACATAAAAATTAATAAAAAGATACACATAAGTTCGGCATTACAGGAAAATAGCAGTAACAAACAACAAATTATTTTTTTCAGTAAAGATACATTCTTTTTATCAATATAAATGTCTTTTAAAACGGATATAAAAAACATTCCGCATGCCAAAGGCCAAATATAATTTATACTTACACTGCATAATCCGACATCCGGTAAAACGGAATAAGATATAATCGCAACAGCTAATATTAAATAACTTAATATATGTTTAATATTGGAAACAGAACTAATGGAATAAAAAATCAGAGCCGTTATTAAAGAATTAATAACGGCCCATACATAAGAAGGACTATTTAAAATATTAACTAAAATAAATTCAATAAATAAACGGCTGGACCATTGTTGGTACCTTGCTTTCAAAAAAGTCCATATATTACCAAAAGCATTTAAATGTTCAACAAACCATTGATCATCCTGGAACTTAATCCAATGTAAATTGGAAAGAACTATATTGTTATATAGTAAAATAATAGAAAATATAACTAAAAAACTTATATAGTATAAATTTTTATTATTTTTAATTTTCTTTCCTCTTACCCAAGCTTCTATTCTTCTATCTTTTCTGTCGTTGTCGTTTCTATGCCTCTATGCATCTAGTATACCGGGAACTGTTTGCAAAGTGCCGTAACTTCTTTTTTAACTTCAGCTATCACTTCTTCGTTATTTATATTTTTCAATACTTTAATTATCCAATTTGCAATTTTGATAACTTCGTTTTCTTTCATTCCTCTTGTTGTAATTGCCGGTGTTCCGATTCTTATACCGGAAGCTATCATAGGCTTTGCAGGATCGTAAGGAATTGTGTTTTTGTTTGCTGTTATTCCTGCTTTTTCCAATGTTATTTGTGCATCTTTACCCGTAACATTTAAAGGTCTTAAATCCACAAGGAACATATGAGAATCCGTTCCGCCGGAAACGATTCTTAAACCGCCTTCCGCCAAAGTTTTTGCAAAAACTTTAGCGTTTGCCGCAACTTGTTTTTGATATTCTTTAAATGAAGGTTGTAATGCTTCTTTAAATGCAACTGCTTTTGCCGCTATAACGTGCATTAAAGGTCCGCCTTGTGTTCCCGGGAAAACAGCCGAATTTATTTTCTTTGCCAAATCTTCCCTGTTGGTCATGATGATACCGCCTCTCGGACCTCTCAATGTTTTATGTGTTGTTGTCGTAACTACATCCGCAAAAGGAATCGGTGAAGGATATACTCCCGCAGCTATAAGACCTGCATAATGAGCAATATCCGCCATAAAGTATGCACCTACGGAATCGGCTATTTTTCTTATTCTTTCCCAATCCCATATTCTTGAATATGCACTTGCACCTGTAACTATCATTTTAGGTTTGCATTCTTTTGCAATCTTTTCCAATTCATCATAATCTATAACTTCAGTATCTTTGTTTACCGTATAAGGAACGATTTTAAAGAATTTACCCGAAAAGTTCATAGGATGACCGTGAGATAAATGTCCGCCGTGGTCCAAGCTCATACCCAAAACGGTATCTCCAGCTTGAAGCAATGCCATAAATGTTGCCATGTTGGCTTGTGCTCCGGAATGCGGTTGAACATTTACGAATTGGCATCCGAACAATTGTTTTGCTCTTTCTATAGCTAAAGTTTCAACTTTATCTACAAATTCGCAGCCTCCGTAATATCTTCTTCCCGGATATCCTTCGGCATATTTATTTGTTAAAACAGAACCCTGTGCCTGCATTACGGCTTTTGATGTATGGTTTTCAGAAGCAATAAGTTCAATATTGGTTTCTTGTCTTTGATGTTCTTCTTCAATAATGTTTGCAATTTCCAAATCAACTTTCTTTAAATCTTCCATGGTATACTCCTATATCAAAAATTTTATTATAAATTATCCTATGATTATATAATATTTTATAGTTTTTTGATATAGCAAAAACACAATTAAATTTTAAAAAGATAATATCATTATGATTTGAATATAGTTTATATTGGATGATAATTGATAACGGAAGAAATTTTCTCCTTTTTGCATAGATATTTTATTAACTTGTTCAACAAATTGAACTTTACAGAATTTAACACTTGGAAATTTATTTTTAATTTCCCTCCTTTTTTATCTTCTACTACCAAACCAATATGATATTGCAAATATTCCTAACATAACTTCAAGAGTGCATACAGCATTATAAATTATTGAACCTTTAGGGAATATACATTGCAATAGTACAAGTATAAGTCCTGGTAACATAAATGCAAACAATGCAAGTAAACACCACCCTAATAATTTTAGTGGTCCTGTCACCCACATTTGAAAATATTCTGATTTCTGTGATGCATGATATTCTTTTGCATAATATTGTTGATACGCTTGATCGAGTTCTTTACTTAATTGATCTCCACACATTTCAAGATATAACATAATGTACTTTTCAGATATTGTCGGCTCTCTTTTTTCTGTTTCACAATGCATCATAATTGTTTTCATAATATTAACCTTTGCATCGCTAAAAGGTCTAAACTTATCGTGCGGATCACTAGACATTCTAATTGTTCTATAACTACAATTATTAATAACAAACCAATCATTATTTATAGTAACACCAAATAAAATACCTTCTTCAAACGAAGACATATTTTGTGACCTTACTAACCTTACTGCATCTTTTTCAGTAAACATATTATTTTTAATATCACTTGCAGTTATATTTTTATTCATAAGCGGATAATTACTTAAATAACTTGGACACTTAAACCCATTTGGCTTTTTTGGTATAAACAAATGTTTATGCCCATATCCGTCTACACCATTATCCCATTCATTATATCCATATTTCCAATTACCTTTTTTACCATATTCCTGTGTGCCTCTTCCCAAGAAAGAAATCCAATCGTATGTATAATCAAATTTAAAACTTTCTATTTCTAACTTTGCAAAAGCAAGTACCGGAAACAAAACTATTATAAACATTAACAATATTATTTTCTTCATCTATTTCCTCCTTGTATTATTATTTTTTAAATCAAATCCTATAACTGAATTTGTATCCTGTTTGTTTGTATTATTTCTTTTACCTTCTTCATCACCAACACCGAAAATTACTCTTTTGATAAAGATAAAAAATGCAATTATCAAGACTAAAATCAAAAGTACTACAATCATAATTCCGGATAAAATAAACAACGGCTTAAACAAAGCAAACATCATCGAATCAAACTCTGTAAACATATATAAACCTCCATTTAAAATTTAATCCCCCCGCATATACTTAATTATTGGCAAATTGTGACAGATGTTTTAATAAGCAGCAAAAATGTCACATTTTGCCAATATATACATATAGGTGAGAGCAAAAATAACAAAAGGAGATAAAAAATGAATAAAATTGAAATTAATCAAGACTTTAGTAAGGCATTAAATGTTTTGTTAAACACGAAGGAAAATATTTTTATTACAGGTAAAGCAGGTACCGGTAAAACAACATTTTTAAAATTATCAACTGAAGAACTAAAAAAGAAGAATAAAAAGTTTGTAGTGTTGGCAACAACAGGTGTTGCTGCATTAAATGCCGGTGGACAAACAATACACTCTTTTTTCCATTTCGGCAGAGATGTAAGCTATTCAAGAATTTATAAAGCAGATCCATCACAAATAGCAAAATATCAACATTTAGATACCATAATCATAGATGAAGCATCTATGTTAAGAGCTGATTTATTAGATTGTATAGATAAATTCTTAAGAATTAATGCATCTACCGAAGAAAAGAAAAAAATATCTTTTGCAGGTGTACAAATGGTATTCATAGGAGATTTATATCAACTTCCCCCTGTTGTAAAAAATGATGAATCCGAGCAGTTTACAGGAGAACTACCACAAAACGAAGATGATATAATAAGTTTAATCACAGCTAAAAGAAGACCAAAAAAATATGATTCTTGCTACTTTTTAAGTTCTTTTTGTTTAAGAAAGAGTTTTTTACATATTATAAACTTCAATAAAATCTACAGACAATCAGATGAACAATTTATAAATATTTTAAACGATATGAGAGAAAATAACATCTCACAAAATGAAATAGATATATGAAACCAACAAACAACAATGGAAAATGTTCCTTCCGTAATAAAATTAACAACTATGAACGAAACTGCAAATAACTACAACAAACAGGAACTACAAAAGCTTAACAAAGCTACAGAACAAAATTTTTATGCAATAATTGAAGGTAACAGAGATAAAATAAAGCCTAACGATTACCCGACAGAACAAACAATAACCTTAAGAGTTGGTGCAAGAATTATGATGTTGATTAACGATCCGGACGGCAAATATATTAACGGAACTATGGGAACAGTTACAAGAATAAACATAAACAAACAATCTTTTTTTAATTCAAGCATTACAGTTAAACTTGATAACGGACATACCATAAATGTAGCAAGAAACAAATGGACTATGTATGAAACTCGTTGGAGTGAACAAGAACAAGATTATGTTAAAGTTGAAGTTGCAAGTTTCAAACAATATCCTATAAGATTAGCTTGGGCTATAACTATACATAAAAGCCAAGGTAAAACTTTCGATAGGATACTTGTAGATTTAGGAACAAAAGGTGCTTTTGCCAGTGGTCAAACTTATGTAGCAATTAGCAGGTGCAGAAGTATGCAAGGTATAAACTTGGTTATTCCAATACAATTGAAAGATATTATTGTTGATGATAAAATAAAGCAATTATTGGAAGTTCAAGAAAAAATCAATACCGTTTTAGAAGAAGATAAAAATTCTGTTTTTTTTGAAGATGCGATTTAAATTTTCTTCTTTAACAACAAAAAAATAGCTACAAACATACTAAATTATGGTTGTAGTTATTTTTCTTTATAATATCTATAAAATTTTATTGTACTTATATTTTCAGTAACAATATCTATTTTCTTGCAATCATTTTTACAAATATCGTCTAGTGTATTCTTGTAGTTATCTTTTTTATCAACATTAACAAAAGCATTTTTTATATTAGAATACAATTTTGAATTATGATTATATATTGAGCCATGATGAGGTATTTGCATTGTTTCTATTGTGTTCCAAAATCCATCATAATTTTTTTCTAAATTAATTAAATTTCTATTTTCTTTTGCCATAAAATCTCCGGTATATAAACAATTAGGATTTTTAAACTCGTTACATAAAACTTTATAACAATTACGAAGTTTACAACATTCATAACATTGTTTGTTACTGTATAGATATGTAGCATTTTGTAGTCCAGAAAAAAGAGGCATAGAATAAATATTGTGATTATCTGTATCAAAAATTTCATTATAAATTTCTCTAATTTTTTTTAAATTGTTTTCATAGCTATAATTTTTGATTATATTGGGCAAATCTTCAAAAGAAAAATCTATTCCATTATTAAAATCATTTTTTATTTTTTCATAAAGTTGTTTTATTTTGCTATCATCTAAAATTTTTGGATTATACGGTATAAAAAACCAATCTTTAAAAATATTAGAATAAAGTTTTACTCCTGAATTTAGTGGAATTTTTTTATGGCTATTTAATTCTTCTTCACTTATTTCTTTTGTTTCATCTTGTTTTATATCTTGTTCTGCTAAAATTTTAATAATTTTAGTTCCTTTATAAACATCATCATTTAAGTTGAAAATTAATTTATTATTATTAGAAATATTATCTATTTGATTTGTTATAGTTATATTATGCATATACATTTCAATTTTTTGTAACTTGGTTAATTGCGGTAAAAATAAAAATTTTACGGCGTCAGCATTATCAAGCAAATAATCTAAGCCATTTATATGATCAGTATGTAAATGAGAAATAAAAACCGCATGTATTATTTTGCATCCTTGTTTTTGTTTCAAAAAATCTAAATAACAATTTATTCTTTTATTTATAATTTCTTTACTACTTCCACCACAATCGTAAACGATATTAAAATATTCATTATCTTTATCATTGAAGATTGTTTCTGTATAAAAAGCGCCATGACCTACAGGATGAATTATTCTTGTTAATTCCATAATTTTATCCTTTGGTTATTTTATTTAATTTATTTTCTACTTCTTTTGCTTCTTTTTCTCTTCCTAATTTTTTATAAATTACTATTAAACTAATGTATGACATTCTTTGATTTTTATTTATATTTATTGCTTTGTTGTATTGTTCTATTGCTTTATCATAATCTTTAATATATTCGTAAACATCCCCTAATGTCTCTATATAGTCTGCATCATTAGGGGCTAATTCTAATGCTTTATTTATACTTCCTAATGCTTTTTTTTCGTTTGTTTTATTTATATACAAATAACAATAAGTTATTTGGTTATATGCATATGCAGCTCCTGATGTTTTTGGACCTATTTCTATTGATTTATTATAATCTTTTATTGCTTCTTCATATTTTCCTATATCTTTTAGAATTGTTGCTCTCTCTCTATATGCCCAAAAAGCTGATGGGTTCAAAGCTATTGCTTTATTGAAGACATTTAAAGCATCATTTGTTTTCCTTATTCTTTTCAAAAGATATTTTTTATGCAGATATGCCCAAGGATCGCTTGAATCAATTTCTATTGCCTTATCACAATCTTTTATTGCTTCTTCATTTTTTCCCATACTTGTCAATAGATCTATTCTTGATATATATGTATACCATGTAGGATTAAATTCTATTGCTTTATTCAAATCATTTAAAGCTTCCTTTGTTTTTCCTATTCTTTCCAAAAGATGTGCCCGACCTACATATAAGCCAGAATTTGTTGGATTATTTTCTATTGCTTTATTTAAATCATTTAAAATTTCCTTTGTTTTTCCTATTCTTTCCAAAAGAGATACTCTACGTTTATATAACACATCATCTGTTGGATTATATTCTATTGCTTTATCGTAATCTTTTACTGCTTCTTCATTTTTTCCCATACTTTTTAAAAGCTCTGCTCTATATTCATATAAGCTAGAAATTGTAGGATTATTTTCTATTGCTTTATTTAAGCCATCTAAAGCATCTTTTGTTTTCCCCATACTTATTAGGATATCATTCCTATCAACATATGGTCTAATATGATGTGGATTAATTTCTATTGCCGTATCAAAATCTTTTATTGCTTCTTCATTTTTTCCTAAAATCTTTTTTGTGATTCCTCGATTTCTATATGCAAAAAAATATTTTTGATTTAATTCTATTGTCCTATCATAATTTTTGATTGCTTTTTCACATTGACTTAACATATATTGTGAATTTCCTCTATTATAATATGCATCTGTATATCTCGGATTTATTTTTATTGCTTTTGTATATAACTCAACTGCTTGTTCATAATTACCTATTAGTTCTGAACCTTTTGCTTTTGAAAAATAGTCGTTTGCAGTCATTTGATTATTTTCAATTTCAAAATTTTCTCCAAAGTATTTCTTTGATTCTTTTGCTATATCTTCTTCTAATTCTAAAAATGTTTGATATCTATTATCTGCTTTTTCTTGTAAACTTTTTTTTATTATTTCGCTACAAAATTTACATTTTTTGTTTTTTATTAATTCACATACTTCTTTTCCTGTATTTTTTGTATTCTTTTCTAATATTATTGAATTAAACATTTCATACATTACTATACCAAATGAATATATGTCACTTCTTATATCGCACTTTAAATCTTTATTTCCATGTTCGGGTGAAAAATATTTTTTCGTTCCTCCGGTATAAAATATTCCTTCAAAACTTGCTAATCCAAAATCCGCTATTTTGATATGATTATCTTCAGTTATAAATATATTTTCCGGTTTTATATCTTGATGGCTTTCTAAACCTACACTGTTTAAGTATTGCATTCCTCTGCAAAACTCTATTGACCATGCAAATGCTGTTTCTAAATCTATTTCATTATTTCTTATTACATCTGTTAATGTTTTGGCAAACCACCAATTTTCTTTTAACGGATGTTTTTGTTGTTTCTTTACCAACTCCATTACCATATAAAAAGTATCTTCTTCTTTTATTGCTGTTTGTGTATATACTATATTTGGATGTTTATCTAACTTTAATGTAAATTCTATTTCTTTTTTAAATGCTTCAGATAGTTCTGTTTTTTTTAGTTTTGCTTTCTTTAAAACATAATACTTATTATCTTGAAGTCCTCTACATAATATAGCTTTCCCCATTCCACCTTTTGATTGTTCTGAACTTATCACTTCATATAAATCACTAAATTTTGTTCCAATAGGTATGGGTTTATCCACCATTTCTTTATTTTCTAAATCTTGCTCTCTATATTGTCTATCTTCATCTTGTTTTGTTTCATTATCGTATATTTGCTTAAATTCTTCTTGTTTATCTTTTTTTTGTGATTTTATTTTTTTAACCATAATAAATATTCTCCTTTTTACTATTCAGATTGATATTTTGAATTTGCTATATAACTTTTTACTGCTATCGTATCCCTTCTACTATTTTTTATTTCTATATACCAATGAAAAGGTATAGTTTCTAAAAGTGTATGCTTTATACCTATATGAGCATTACCATTATATTTGAAAAGCTTATCTTTATCTTCAAGTCTATAAAATATACCTACACAAGATAATTTTTCAAGACGAAAAGGTCTTTCCGGTTGTAAAGGTATAAGTATGTCTTTATATAAATCATTGTTTTCTATATTTTTGTTATCATAAAGTTTGCTAGTAACTACTTGCTCTAAAATATTATGAAAATTGTTGTTTTCAATTAAATATGAATTTTTTTTAGACTTTTTTTCCTTTTTGATTTCTTCTCCTTTTTTTGCAATTCTTTTATCATATTTCCAATATTGTTCTAAAGGGAAACCTGTTCCCACAACCCAATCTTTATCATTAACATCAAATGCAAAATACAATTCCGCTCTTGAAAGATGTTGTTCATCATCACTATGCAATATTATTTTCGGTAAGTTTTCTTTTTCTCTACCTATTATTACAATTTTAGATCTTAAAGCATTGAGTGTATATTTTTTTATTTCTCCGCAAATACAATGGACTTCTATTTCATAACTTAACATTGTTTTAAATTCTCCTTTATTAATTTCCTTATTGAGTATAAATTATTGTTCTTTCATAAAAATATTTTCTTTATATAACTCAAAACCTTCATTTAAAAGTTTTTCTGCATGTTTTTTATTGCCATCTTTTATATATGCTGAAACCAAATAATAAAAATTAGTTTCACAAGGATTTTCTCTAAACTGTTTTTTCAAATAATTAATATTATTATAATTTTCTTCATTTAATTGTTCTTCTACATATGGATTATTTACTACCTTTAAAATCTTTTTATTTCTATTTTCTCTTAATGTTTTTGAGCTGGATATATAATCTTTATATGCTCTACAGTTCTTACATTTTTTTATATGCTCTTCTATTTCTTTTTGCTTATCAAGTCCAAAAGCAGAATATTTTATATAGCTTTTATATTTGTCACATGGATTATACTTAGATATTTTATTTGCTAATTCATTTATTTCCAACTTAGTTAAAATTTTACCCTTTAAATATAATAATCTTTTTAACAAAGATATAATAATTTCTATTTCTTCTTTTCCTATTGAAATATCTTTTGATATTGAATAATTAACAATAATATCTCTCATTTTTAGAATAATGTTTTCTTTTAATCTACTCTCATTTTTTGACTTTATTTTTTTATACTCTTTCACATAGTTAATCTTATTTATATCTTCTTTATATTTATCAGAAAATGTTTTCCAAAAAGAAATTGGATCTAATTGATCTTCTATCCACTTTTGCTTTTCCATTTGAGAAACATTCTTTATTTCTCTTTTCTTTTGTTTTGTTTCTTGTTCACCGAAATATTTTTCCAATAAAGTAAACACCTTCATATCACTTGGAGATTTAGAACTAACCGTGGATATAAAATTTTTATATTCTATATAAAAAACAATTAAAGATTTCTTTATTTCTTCTGTTTTATTTATAGAATTATTTTGTAAAAGTTCTTTTAAAATAATATTGTTCACTTCTTTTCTGTTTTCTATTAAAAATTTTATTAATTTATTATCCATATTCTTTTTTATTATTTTATTTGATATCTTTTGTTCATCTTGTTGATTATCTTCATTTTGACCTTGTAAAAATTGTAAATATTTTTCTTCATTTAATGATCTATCTACAAAAATATGTTCTCTTATTGTCTTTTTACAAAAATCAATAAATTCTTTTTCGTTATTACTTATTTCTCCATATTCTTCATAAAATGATTCAAAAAAACCTTCACAGAACAATAGTTTTTGTAGTTCGTCAATAATATCATTCACCCTTAAATCCGGAGTAAAATCCGAATTGTTAAACTTAACATTTTTGTTATAATCGCCATCGTCTTCATTATAAAAGCCATCACTTTTATATTCTTTTTTGTATTCCCTTATTTTTTTACCTTTGTTTTTTTTAAATGATTCTTGTAATTTCTTAATTGTATCATTATAATTTGCATTTTCTTTTCCATTAAGGACTTCTATCAAATCTTGTTCATATTGTGTAAGAGTAAATATTTCTCCATCCCTTTTTAAAAGATACCATACTATTTTTGCTATCCATTCAATTGCTTTTTTCTTACTTTGTTCATCAACTATAATATCGTTCATTAATGGGAACTCTGTTAAATCTAAACTTATAAAAAATTGTTCTTCAGCTTTTTTAGCTTTTTTTTCTAATTCAGCTATATCTGCTTCTATTTGTTCTTTCTTAGAACCCTTCATTTTAATATTACCTCCGTTGTTTATTAAACAACATTAGTAATATTATAAATCAAAATAATATATTAACCAATAGAAATTTAAATATAGTTTTACCTAATAAGCACTTAACTTTTCCGGAGTTAAAACAAAATCTTTTTGCCCGTTAGAAACGGCTTCAAACAATATCTTATTTAAGATATTGCTTAATATTGTTTTTAGTCCTCTTGCTCCGGTATTATTTTCTATTGCTCTATCTGCAACAGTTTCTATTGTCTCCTCAAGAACATTAAGTTTTATACCTGCTTCCAAAAAAACTTGTTTATATTGAGATATGACGTTATTTTGACTTATGGTTAAAATGTTAATTAAATCTTGTTTAGTTAAAGAATTTAATATTACTTTATTAGGTAATCTGCCTACAAGTTCCGGCATAAGGCCATACTCTATTAAATCCTCAGTAGTTGCTTGTTGTAATATATTTATTTTATCTTCTTGCAATGAAATATTTTCTTTAAAAAAACCAATTTTCTTTTCTTTGTTAGATTTTGTTCTTTCTTCAATTATTTTTTCTAATCCGCTAAATGCCCCACCTAAAATAAACATGATGTTTGATATATCATATTCTCTTGAACGATATCCTCTTCCACCATCAAAAAAATATTTGTTAGATTCAAACATTTTTAAAAACTCTTCTTGAACACCTTTATTCCCAACATCATACTTATCAGTCTTTTTAAAAGCAATTTTATCTATTTCATCAATATAAATTATGCTCACCGGAAACTTGTTATCTTTTAAACTTTCTCCACACATTTTTTCGAGTCCGATAAATATTGATTCCGGACTTAATCCTATGTATCCGGATTCTGTCATTTGACTTGCATCTGCCACATATATCGGTATATTCAATATTTTGCTTAATGTATTACAAATAAAAGTTTTACCTGTTCCGGTAGGACCGATTATTAATGTATTTGTTTTATCCAATTTATCTTTATTGTTTGTTTTTTTGTTTATTTCACATTTTATTATATGCTCATAAACCGCTGCAGTAATACTTTTTGTTGCATTATCTTGCCCAATGACATATTTACTAAGTTCTGTATATACTTCATTAGGTATTATGTTAAACTTTCTTTCTTTTTTACCTTCTTTTTTGTTTTTTTTATTCTCTTCAAAATCTGTATTAATTAAAATATTAAACAAATTGTCGTCTATTTCTAAGTTTTCGTCTTCATATGGATTGCTTTTTCCACATATAATACATTTGCTCTTAAACAATTTCGAATTTCCACTTAACATTTTTACTATAACACTAGGTTTAGCAAGATGTTTTTCTATTAATCTTTCAATAAGATCACTTTTACGTATGCCGTGTCTTCTAATTTTAAATATTGCAAGATATAAAAGAACATATATTTCAAAGATATTAAAGTTATATTTTTCTATTTCTTTAATAAATTTAACTTTAGAATCTTTTTGCATACTTCTTTCATAAATATATTTAAAATCGGTATAAACTTCTTTGTTATACTTGCTCGAATAAAAAAAATCTAAAACATCATCAAGATATTCTTCTGATGTGTATCCTGAAAATTTCGCTAATGGTTCTTTGTTTTTTTCTGTTGTTTTCATTTCTTTTTCACTAAATAATTCTTTCATTTCTGTGCCTCCGATATAAATTGTTAACCCCACCATTGAAAAAATTGTCCCGAATTAGAGCCACCTCTATAAGTTTTTTCTTTTGGAGATGTTGAATATCCTTTACCGGTAGCATTTTTTGATGCTTTCAAATAACTATCCCAATGTTGTAAAGCTAAGAATAAAATTCTGTCACTTATAATAAAACTTTTATATCCTTCTTTTAAATACATTGGAAGAATAAAATATTTTAAATTTTCATTAAAATACTCATCTTTTTTTAATGCATTTAGTTTATCTCCATCCTTTACTATTGCTTCAAACAAATTCTTAAATGTATCATAATCTTTGTTTTCCATTGCATTTTTTAAATCTGTTATTTCTTGGTATTCTTTTTTATTATTCATTTTATTTCTCCTTTTTTTATTTATTTTTGTTTTTATGCTGCAAATCCTTTTTTAGGTTTGCTTGTTAAGTGCCAATATCCACAATCACAATGATAAGCTCTTATAGGAACATAATTAGAATCATCATATTCATTTACAAACTCTAAAGCATGTTCTGCTTGTTTTTGTGTTTCATAATGAATACAATTTTTGTTTTTGTAACTACAAAACCAACCGTTTTTGTTATGACTTTCCTTTCCATAATGACTTCTTTTAAAACCCATTTTACTACCTCCTATTTTTTATTATCCCTGCACCCATTAGCCACTATTGGCAAATTGCGACCATTTTTTTCTTTATTTTTTTATTTTGCTTATTTTTAAAGAACTATGTCCCTTCACTAATAAGATTATATTGGCAAACCATGACACAATAATACAAAAACTATTGATTTTTCAATGTATTTAGTAATTAATAGTTAACGTTTATCCTTGACAAAAGTATCATACTACTGAAGAAAAATAGATGTATTAAAAAAAACAGGAGGGAAACAACATGAGTACAATCATTATAGTCTTAATGATAATTCAAATTGTAATTACAATTTTCAAGTAACAAAAAGAAATACCCGGATAGAATTTTTCTATCCGGGTATTTTTTAAGAATAGCTTTTTATAGTAAAGGATATTTGTTATTTTGCGATAATTGTATCTTTCAACGTTTTCAGCTTTTTCGGATAGTCGCTGTTGTAGTGAGCACCGCGACTTTCTTTTCTTGCCATAGCGGATTTTACTATGATTTCGGCAACGTCCACGAGATTTTTTACTTCCAAAAGTTCCATACTTACTTTAAAATCTCTGAAATGGTTTTCAACTTCCTTTTTCACTATTTTCAATCTTTTTAAAGCCATTTTTAATCTTTCTTTTGTTCTTACTATACCTACATAGTTGGACATTAATCTTCTGACTTCTTCCCAATGTTGCAACATAATTGTTGGATCACCGTTACCCGTACTTTCGTTAACGAAATCTTTAACATTATCGTTAAATTTTATGTTGGGTAAAAGTTCCTGAGTTTTTTTGTAAGCATAATGAGCAAAAACAAGTCCGTCAAGCAACGAATTGGACGCAAGACGATTTGCTCCCTGTAAACCGTTACAAGCATTTTCACCTATGGCAAAAAGATTTTGTATTGATGTTTGTCCGTCTTTATCTACGGCTATTCCTCCGCAACAATAGTGTGCTGCGGGAACAACGGGTATCATGTCCCTTGCCATATCTATACCGTAAAACAAACATTTTTCGTATATATTAGGGAACCTTTTTACTATAAAATCTTCGCCTCTGTGTCTTATATCAAGATAAACATATTTCTCGCCGTTTTTTTTCAGTTCGGTATCTATCGCTCTTGAAACTATATCTCTCGGTGCCAAATCTTTCAACGGATGATACTTTTGCATAAAAGCTTCACCTTTTTGATTTTTCAAGACCGCACCTTCACCTCTGACTGCTTCGGAAATTAAAAACGATTTTGCTATCGGATTATATAAACATGTAGGATGGAACTGTATAAATTCCATATTGGCAATTTTTGCTCCGGCTCTGTATGCCATAGCAATACCGTCGCCGGTTGCAACATCCGGATTGGAAGTATATAAGAAAACTTTGCCTACTCCCCCGCATGCCAAAATAACTGTCTTGGCCAAAAATGTTTCCACTTTGGAATTTTTTACATCGTATATATATGCACCGCAACATTTCTTGTTCTCATCAACAATCAAATCTATCGCCATGTGATCTTCGTATATGTTTACATTGTTTGCTTTCTTTATGTTATCAACCAACACTTTTTCTATTTCTTCACCGGTAATATCTCCGGCATGAAGAATTCTTCTTTTGCTGTGACCGCCTTCAAGTCCCAGCTCAAATTCGGAACTTCCGTAATCTTTTTTTGCGAATTTCATTCCTATATCAATAAGTTCTTTAATTCTTTCCGGTGCTGATTTAACGGCTATTTCAACAATTTCTTTATTGCAAAGTCCGTCACCCGCCACAAGAGTATCTTGTATGTGCGACTCAAAAGTATCGTTTTTGTCGGTAACACAAGCAACTCCGCCCTGCGCTTTACCCGTGGAGGAATCAAACAATTTCTTTTTTGTGACAACGGCAACATCGTTTGTTTTGCATGCTTTGAGTGCAAAACTAAGACCTGCTATACCGCTGCCGATAACCAAATAATCTGTTTTTATCATTTTATTGCTGCTCTATTTTAAACCATTGTGTAAGTTCGCTAAGCAAATGTTTAGCTTTATCCGTTTCGCCGCTGTCTATCGCAACTTTTATGGAATCTATTTTTTTTCTGTCTTCCGCCACCGCCGTTCTGACATTGGCAACGGCTTCATTCATACTGTTTGCAAGCTCTATTGTTTCATCTTTGTGTCTGTGATGAACTGTCACAGAAAAGTCACCTTCTTTTAACTTTGCCATAACTTTTTCAAAGAAAAATATAGGACCTATCAACCTGTGAAAATAAAATATACTTTCTATTAAAACTATAGCCATAAAAATAAGTGTCACCCAAAAGAAACCGCTTGTGTATGATCTTACAAAATTTTTAACTGCACCGGCACTTAATTGGTCCATTCCCGGGGAATTTAACAAAGAATCCAAAAACATATAATAAATCAGTATTGACGAAATAATTATAATGGTAGCCAAAATAAGCAAATACTTTATTTGCAGTTTCGGTTTAACAATATATTTTCTTCTTTTTATTGTCATGTTTTCCCCCAAAGAAAAATTTATTTTTTACAAACTATATTATCAATCAATCTTACATTACCCACTTTAACGGCAACGGCTATAACTACGGATTTATCTTTGTCGGCAGCCAAATCCAAATTTTCTGAATTTCTTAATTCTATATAATCAATTTTACTTTCCGCAACAGCCAAAATATTTTTTTCAAGTTTTTTCTTAATATCTTTTAATTTTTTACCTTCACAAAACTGTTGTTTTGCAAGGCACAAAGATTTATATATTCCGGCGGCATCCTGTTTTGCCTGTTGTGACAAATACGTATTTCTGCTCGACATTGCAAGACCGGATTTTTCTCTTACTATAGGACATCCGATAACTTTTATATTAAAGTTTAAATCTTTTGCCATTTGTTTAACTATTACATACTGCTGATAATCTTTTAATCCGAAATACGCTCTTGTGGGCATAGCAATATTAAAAAGTTTTGATACCACGGTACAAACACCCTGAAAGTGTATAGGTCTTGTAACTCCGCACATTATTTTTGCCAATTTATTGTTATAAATATAAGTTGAAAAATTATCGTTATATAATGTTTCATTCGTAGGCAAAAACAAAAAATCCACTTTGTTTTCTTTACAAACTTTAATATCGTGTTCCACAGGTCTGGGATACCTTTCATAATCTTCATTAGGCCCGAACTGTATAGGATTCACATATACGGACACAACGGTTATATCGTTTTGAGAGACGGACTTTTTCATCAACGATATGTGCCCGGCATGCAATGCTCCCATCGTGGGAACAAGACCGACTGTTTTACCTTTTTTCTTTAATGCTTCAATTGCTTTTTGTAATTCTTCAGGTTTTTTTATAATTTTCATTTGTAAGTGTTAACCTCTTGCGGAAATTTTCCTTCTTTAACTTCTTTACTGTATTGTTTTGTTGCTTCATTTATAATTTGTGCT
>JAEEGG010003240.1_pt1 | contig 40711 bp, 27 predicted proteins | sample 9134161 | NCBI WGS metagenome assembly JAEEGG01 (sample SAMN16246543, study PRJNA631951) | gut metagenome | biome: gut microbiome; feature: rumen; material: CR-attached | host: Bos | place: Iran: Karaj | collected 2018-10 | reverse complement strand
GCTCCAGGACCTTGTCGACGAGCGGGAGCTTGCCGTCCTGGAATTTCTTGCGGATGTTCTCGCGGACGGCGTCCGGGTTCTCGCGTACGAATTTGATGTCAAGCATGTTCGAATTCTCCAGTTTCAGCTCAGAATTCCGGCATCGGGAAGTCGGCGCAGAAGTCGATCACCTCGGCGCGGATGGCGGCGAGCGCGGCGTCATCGTCCTTCGCGGCGGCCGCGCGGTCGATGAAGTCGGCGATGCGGAGCATTTCCGGCTCCTTCATGCCGCGCGTGGTGACGGCGGGCGTGCCGATGCGGATGCCGCTGGTGACGAACGGCTTTTCGGGGTCGAACGGGATCATGTTCTTGTTGACCGTGATCGCGGCCTTGTCGAGGGCGGTGGCGATCTCCTTGCCGGTGGCGTGGCGCGGACGCAGGTCGACGAGCATCAGGTGGTTGTCGGTGCCGCCGGAAACGATGCGGAATCCCTTGTCGGCGAGCGCGGCGGCGAGCGTGGAGGCGTTCTTCACAATCTGCTGCTGGTACGCCTTGAATTCGGGGGACATCGCTTCCTTGAAGCAGATGGCCTTCGCGGCGATCACGTGCATGAGCGGGCCGCCCTGGAGGCCGGGGAAGACTTTGGAGTTGATCGCCTTGAGGTATTTTTCCTTGCAGAGGATGAGGCCGGAACGCGGGCCGCGGAGGGTCTTGTGCGTGGTGGTGGTGACGACGTCGCAGTACGGGACCGGGTTCTGGTGCAGGCCGGCGGCGACCAAGCCGGCGATGTGCGCCATGTCGACGAAGAGGAAGGCGTTCGCCTTGTCGGCGATCTGGCGCAGACGGGCGAAGTCGATGGCGCGCGGATAGGCGGACGCGCCGGCGAGGATCATGCGGGGCTTGTGCTCCATGGCGAGGCGTTCGATCTCGTCGTAGTCGAGGCGCTCGGTCTCGGCGGAGACGCCGTAGGGCACGATGTGGAAGAGGTTGCCGCTGAAATTCATCGGATGGCCGTGCGTGAGGTGGCCGCCGTGGTCGAGGCTCATGGAGAGAACGGTGTCGCCGGGGTTCAGCAGCGCGAAATACACCGCCATGTTCGCCTGGCTGCCCGCGTGGGGCTGCACGTTCGCGGCTTCGGCGCCGAAGAGTTCCTTCGCGCGGTCGATCGCGAGCTGTTCCACCTCGTCGACGAATTCGCAGCCGTTGTAGTAGCGCTTGCGCGGATAGCCTTCGGCGTACTTGTTGGTCAGGACGGAGCCCTGGGCGGCGCGGACGGCCGTGCTCGTGAAGTTTTCGGAGGCGATGAGCTCGATGCCGTTGAACTGGCGGTCGGCTTCCTTGTCGATCAGCGCGGCGATCTCCGGGTCGGCGGAACGGACCGCCGCGATGTCGTCGTAGGTGCGCTTTTCGAGGATTTCCAGACGGCGCACGTGGCGGGCGTCGCCGGAGAACGGGGTGGAGAGCCAGGTCTCGATGAGCTCCTTCATCTTCGCCTCGTCCATGTAGTCGGCGGGGATGACCAGCACGTTCGAACAGTTGTGCTCGCGGCTGGCCTTGGTGTTCTCCTTGCAGAACGCGACGACGGCGCGGACGCCGTGGAAACGGTCGGCCGTGATGACCATGCCCGCGCCGCTGCGGCAGAGCAGGATGCCAAGCTGGATTTCGCCCTTGGAGACGGCCTTCGCCATCGCGGATCCGAACACCGAGTAATCGTCCCCGGCATCATACACCGTGGGGCCGAAGTCCTTCACGGTGAATCCCTTGCCTTCGAGGAACGGGATGAGTTTCGCTTTCAGTTCGAATCCGCCGTGGTCGGCGGCGATGCCCATGGTCAGCCCCTTGGAGCCGTACCAGTCCGTGATCTTGTTCATTTGTGTTTCCTTATTGATTGGCTGTTTGCCGTTGAAAAATGCATGATCGTGTCCGTTTCCGTTTAATCACAGTTCCGCGGCGAAAGAAAGGCTTCCCCGTGCCCGATCGGAGCCGGGCACTGCCGCAGTGGAGGCGCTGCCTCCAAACGAAAACAGACCCATATAATATACAGCATTTTCCGGAAATAACCAGTCTATTCCCTCTCTTTTTATAGAGTTTCTCGCACATTATCCCGCGCGCGAGACGGCGATTCTTCGCCTGATCGGGGCATTAAGAAGCGGATGCTGTTACAGAAGTTCCATTTCCTTGCGGATACGGTCGCCAAACGAATAATCCTTCAAAGACTGAAGAGGAAACACGGCAATCTTCCGGTCAAGGAACGCTTCCAGATCGTTTGTCAGCGCGCCGAGATCAAGCAAAGACGCATCTTTGAACTCCGCGACGAAGTTCAGGTCGTTTTGTCTTGAACTGGAACCGAACACATACAGTTTGGTTGCCTTGTGTCTGTGGGCGATTTCGTAAATCTCGTTTTTCCGTTGACGCAGTTCTTCGACCTTTTCCCTCTGTTTCCGGTTGAATTCATTCAAAGCGTTGACATGCTCTTCAAGAAGCGTGATGGCCTGATATGCTTCTTTCGCATCTGTCCGGGCGATATTCCAGACGGCTTTCTGGTCAACGCCGAAATAGTGATGCGACAGGATATCCCGGAATCGCGCGATGTGAGACCATGGTATCTGCGGATGATCCGCACGGAAACCTTCGGAAAGATTCTTTACGGACTCACCCAGATTCTCGAATTTCCGGGCAACCGCATCCTGACGCATGATCTCGATCAGGAACTGTTCTTCTGAGCAGGAAGTATAAAACAGGATGTCGGACAAAGCATCGACGATGTTCAGAAGAAAGAATGCGTCGTTGTGCTTTTTCATAAAGCGACGGCCTCTTTGAGCACATCGTCGCGAAGATACGGATTGAGTCCGCGCCTTGAGACGACATCGACCTTGCATTTCAGAAGAGATTCGTATTCGTCCTGCATATCCATCAGGTCGAACAAAGAGGCACCGTTTTGCAATTCAACGAGGAAGTCGACGTCGCTGCCGGGGGTCTCTTCCTTACGGGCGCAGGAACCGAACACATAGACCTTGGCGGCCTTGTGCTTTCTGGCGATCTCGTAGATCTCGCTTCTTAAACTGCGCAGTCTGTCGAGTTGGCACATGATTCGGATTCCCTGTGTAAAACGCGTTCTCGATTCATTGTCTATAATTTACGACCGGAACAGGAAAAAGTCAAGTCGTTTTCGGAACGTCATCGCCGTTTTTTCGCTGCCGGAAGCCGATATCAGCGGCAAAGCTTCTTCTACTGTTCCCGAATACGCTCAGTCTTCTGTTCGGCGCGTTCCAGACGCCGCCCGCCTCTGCCGTGACCCACAGGTCCTCCGAGCGCGTCATGCAGGCTCCCGTCAGGAACTTCGCCGGCACCGTCGGAAGTTCCTTCGGCAGAGCCGACGGAATCAGCTTTTCTTTGAATTCCGCCATCGCAAATATAGTTTTATGCAACACCCACACACAGCGGATAGCGATAGCCAGTGCCGCCGTGCGACAGCAAAGAGCAACACGCAAATCAAAAAGCCGATAAAGCCGCTGTTGAAAATTACGTTCGTCATCGGTTAAATGGCCTTAAAGTGGGATTTTGCCGTAAAAGCTCTATGGCATCCGCTTCTCCATGATTCGCGGCACGTTTCATCCAGAATAACGCCAGTTCTCGATTCGGCTTTAATGCAAGATCAGGATTTGCGGCATCAAGATAGAATAATTCGCCAATGATATATTCCGCCAATGGGATGTGTGCTTGAATACCCTTTTTGATGGTTAACAGGTTTTCTTGTTTGTTGCGATAATTCTCAAAGGCAGGATTCCGCAATAATGCCAACCCCGCGGCTAACACTTCAGTGTCCAAACAGTTGTTTTTGTTTGCTATTTCAAGTAATTCCCGAGGTTGAAACTTACCATTGTTTCTTATGTAATATTGAGGATAAAAAGCGGCAGCAGCATATCCTTGCTTAATGGATTCTTTGAAGAAGTTATTCGCTTTATTTTGATACTCTTGTGTTTCAAAAATTCTGTTGAAACAAATTCCATGCAGGCGCGTCCGGCTATGCATAACATTTCAGGAGTGGGGGCGGACTGATTACTGACATCTCCAATTATCTCATTAAAGACAGCATTAGCCTTGACAGAGTCTTTTGGAATATCAGGTCTGCCGGTTTTGTAATACATTGCCAACATAAATTTCGACTTTAATGATGAGTCTTGCTCAAAGCATTTCATCGCATCGGAGAATTTTTCATCCCAATCATAAGCCATGCCACGCTCGTATAAATCGGCAATTTTATCATATTCAACCTCGGGAAACAGAGCTTTAAACTCGTCATCGGTAAAAATGTTATCTTTCGGTAGATTCGCTAATTACTCAGCTTGTCTCCGTTCCATTTCTTCAGGCGATGGATTAACGGCAGCCCCCGCGTCTTTAGATAATGGATATTTTCCATGTCTCTCATTCAACATCATATTGTTAAAACCAGAAGAAATATCTATAGCAGATTCCTGATGCTTATTGTCAATATATGTGACAGATAAAAAAACAATATTTTGGACCACATCCAATTTCATCTTTTTAAATGGCAAGTCCGGGAGAAAAGGACTGGCAAACTTTGATTCGCTTACTGTTTCATTCTTTGAATCAATTTTAAGAATAACTATTTCAGGAAAAAGCTCATTGCGGATAATAGCAGCATAGAAAAATCCGCGTTTATTATCTTCAAAAAACGCCGTTGATTTTATAGCCCCGGCCCCTGTTCCTGATTCCATTTGACTTGGAATTGCCATTTCCCATAATTTTTTATTTTGTTTCGATTTATCAAGCAATTGAATATTACCTTCACTGAATTGATTGATATCTGGTGGCGTAATTGTAACAATAATATTGGCGGATTCATACAATACTTTGAGATGATCTTTCACATTCTGTCCAGTTCTCTGTTCGGGATCGTTGAGGTCCGGACGGGCTCCGGACTGTACCGGCGCGGACGATGTATCACGTTCCGACTGTTTGACGGGGGCCGTCTGTTTCGGGGCGGCGTCGTCTTCTCCGCAACTTGCAATATTCAGAGCCAGGACCACGGCGCATAGCGCGATCGCGATTAGAAAAACTCGGTGTTTCATGTTGTATCCTCCGTGGTGTCGGGGTTAGTCGGCTGGGGGTGGTGAGGAAAGATGGAGTCTATTCATCGCTGTATATTTCTTCGAGATACTTTTCAGAAAAAATATACGACGGATCGTTTCCCTCCTTCTTCCACTCTTCTATACTCTCTCTTATCCGTCTTTTACGCTCGGCACGTTCCCATTCACCATCCCACCTTTTGGGGTCCGTATCCATCTTGTACAACATTTCAAGCGCTTCGTTCCCCTCGCCGAAATGCTCCAGAGCATATTTCGTCCGGCGGTAAACCCAGTCATAAATCTCTGCTTCCTCATGACGCTTCAAATCCTTTTCCAACTGGAGCTTTCGTCCGGGATTCGTTGCGTAATCCTTATCGTAGCCATCAAGCAAAAGCCTATCCAATTCATAAAAGATTTTGATCTTGTCATCCTGGAAGGCCCATTCGAAAGCCTTGTCAAGAAGCTTTTTCCTGCGGGCCTCGTCCTTTTCCTGACGAACTTGTATCCGCAAATCGGAGCCGGCCTCGCGAAGATTAAACTCTTCCATGTCGCTTTTGCCGGTCAATTCAAGGATCGTTCCGTCATCGAACACCCAATCCGGGTACGCCTTCGTATAAGAGAGAATGAGCGTGTCCGCGGACTCCGGCTCCAGTTCGACTGCTTTCCGGATCAATTCCAAAAACTGCTGCTGAGGCGGCGGATAATACTGAAGATAACGCATTGCAGAAAAATACCGTTCTCTGAGCGACCTTTTCTCCGATTTCGTTTCGATTCCGGAAAGATCGTCGGGAGGGCTAATCCGGTATTCCTCGTCCTCATCGTCGACGAAATGATCTTCGGCGAGAATATCCTCGCCAGTATCGACGCCATCCGAAAAATCGACATCGGGCGGGTCAGGAATGCCGAAGGGATTCGTGATGATCCTCCCGACTTCTTCTTCGCCACTGTCAGGGATGTCAATGCCGGTATCGACGCCTTCCCGAATCGCTTTCACGAAAAGATCCGTCATATCGCTTTTTTCAAGCCCGAAATTCTTGCGCAAACGCTCAAGCTGGTCCTCGGTCGTGGGCATTTTTTCCCCTGCGTCGATGTAGACATCAAGTTGACTCCATTCGTAGATCGTCCTGAAAAAACGTTTTTCCAGTTCTTCCGGCGTCAGTTCCTTCATGACGATGCGAAGGTCGCGCCGGAGCACTTGGCTGCCGCGCTCGCGGTCAAGTTGGATTTGCCCCGGAGCGTATCCTTTTTTGGCGAAAACGACGAAGACAGCGTCGCCTTTCCCCTCGAAACGGAAGGAGGAATCGACGGTCTCCTCGAGTTCTTTTGTCCCGACGTACCATCCCGCTTTTTTGCGTGAAATGGTCACATAGGCGGAAACCCCGTTCATGGCATTTCCCTGATCGTCCGTGATCGTCCCCTCGATGAGGATCGATCTGTATGCCTGCACCAGCACAAAGATGACTGCGAGCACACCTAAAACGATGATCGCGGCGATGATCCAGGCTGTTTTGCGTTTCATGTTATTTCTCCTCAAAATAGTGAAAGGGTATTTTGAATTAATAAGACCTTACGTTGTGGTCGCCTTCCAGCGTGTTGAATGAAACTTTTACATTCATTTTGACAAGCTGGATCTTATTCTTTTCTTCCTGAATATACACCGGCCCAAGCCTTGCTTTTCCGTAATGGTCACCTTGTTTTATATAACAAAACACGTAGAATTTTTTATTCTTTTCTCCAAGGTCAATTGCAATTTCATTTTTATAACCCATCTCCGGGGCGGTTGTAAGTTCTTTTTCGGCTTCCCAACTTTTCGGGGACTCCACTTTGGAAACAAACAGCAATCCATCACCAGGATCGTCGGAGCAGAATCGAACAATACATGAGGCCGGTTTGGCAACCCCTTTCGTATCGGCCGTATCATAGACAATGCTGCCGTCCTTATCTCTCCTGAAGTCAATTTCCATATATAATACGGTTGCCGGCTTGGCCTTTGAGTCAATTGAAATAATATGGGGATCCTTGATTATTTCATCCTCGATATCCTCGTCTTCCTCATTCTCTTCGTCTTCCTCGCTCTTCATTTCTTCTTTCTTTTTCAGATCAGCAGTCTTCTTTCCTGCTTTTTTTGGGAAAATATCGATATCAAGGATATCTCTTTTACCATTTTCAATATTATATGACAATACACCGCCACCCCCGAACAAAGAAGGAAGAGGACTCTTTTCGGACATTTTGACCTGGATTTCCCGTCGCATCGACAACTTTGATTTATCTTTATCCAGGATATTGATATCGAACTTGCATTGTTCCAGATGGTAGCCGTCTTTCAGGAAACGGAGATCAAGCCCCGTCCAGCCTTTTTCCTGAATGCGGAATTTGGAATCGACCGTCTTCTTCTCGGTCTTTTTTTCCCATTCGCCGCTTAACAGAGGGATTCTCGGACGTTTCCGTTCAAGCTCCATCGTGACGCCGTTCAGCGGCTTGCCGTCTGCGTCCGTGATGGTGAACTGAAGATCGAATTTCGCAGCGTCGATCCGGCTTTGTTCGTCAGCCATCCTGGTCTCGGCTCTGACCTTCTCGTCCTGTCCGCCCCGGCTTTCGTCTTTCGTCTGCGCGAGCAGGACGCACCCCGCCGCGAGAAACGGTATCGCGATCAAAGAAATGATCCAGGCTGTTTTGTGTTTCATGTTATTTCTCCTGCGGAATTGGTGTTGTTGATTCCGGTTCGGTCATTTTCAAGTATTACAATATCATAATCTCATAAAAAATCAAGCTAAAAAAAAGTGCCTGCAAAAAAAACACAAACTTTCTTTTTGCACACCTCAAAAAAAGCGATCAACTGCCGGGAGGGCGTATGCTGTGAGACAGGACGAATGGGACGAATAAGAAAAGTTTTTCTGAACGCCCTTTCCTATTGGTCCTATTTGTTCTATTATCATTCGACCGGTCCGAGCATAAAACGGGCGTCGCGACGGGCCTCGGAGGCAACGCTACCCCTAACGCGCGGCATCGGGTTTCTCCGTCATTTCCGTATAAAAACACGTCCCGCGCCTTGATTTCCTTCCGGTACTAATGTATATTATGGAAAATCGCCCGGTCAACCACGCAACACCGAACGGCGCGGCACGATTCCGGTCCGCCGTTCCACACAGGAGATCGCCCATGTCCATCCGTTCCTCCCTCGCCACTCGTTCCGCCGCCCTCCGCAAACTCGCCCTCGCCTCGCTCTGCGCCGTCGGGCTCGCCCTCACGGCGTCCGCGGAGAAGCCCTACCCCGAACCCGCAGCGAAGGACCGCACCTGCTATCTCTTCGCCTACTTCACCGGGAACAACCCGGACCAGGAGCAGATCCGGTTCGCCGTCAGCAACGACGGACGCCATTTCTTCGCGCTGAACGGAGACAAGCCCGTGCTGGACGCGAAGACGTTCGCGCGCACCGGGAGCGTCCGCGATCCGCACATCATGCGCAACGAGGACGGCGGATTCTACATGGTCGCCACGGACATGACCTCGTCGAAGGGCTGGGACTCCAACCGCGGCCTCGTGCTCCTGAAGTCCGACGACCTCGTCAACTGGTCCGCCAAGGCGATCCATTTCCCCGAGCGTTTCCCGAACATGCCCGGCATTCAGGACGTCCTACACGTGTGGGCGCCGCAGACCATCTACGATCCGGCGGCGAAACGGTATCTGATCTACGTGGCGCTGATGTTCAAGGGCGGCGTCAACAGGATGTACGGCGTGTACGCGAACGACGATTTCACGGACCTCGAGGGAGAGCCGATGTACATGTTCGGCAAGCCCGGCGTGCACGTGCTCGACGCCGACATCATCCGCTTCCGCGGCCGGTACCACATGTTCTACTGCGGCAAGGAGAAAGTCATCTCCGACACCCTCTTCCCCGGCAAATGGGAAGACCCGGAACCCGATTACAAGCTCGATCCCGGATTCGCCATCGAAGGCTCCAGCGTGTATCCGCTCGTGAACACCGACACGTACGTCTTCATGGGCGACCTCTTCCGCGACGGACGCTGGTATTTCGCCGAGACGAAGGACATGAAGACGTTCACGCAGGGCGATTTCTCCGTCGACTTCCACGCGCGCCACGGCAGCGTGGTCTCCATCGCGCGGTCCGAGCTGGACGCCGTCCTCAAGAAATGGGGCAAGCCGGAGAAATTCGAGCTCCCGCGGCAGAACAACCCGATCATCGAGGCGTTCTACGCCGACCCCGGCACGCTCTACTCCGAGAAGACCGGCAAATACTACATCTACCCCACGCACGACGGATTCGCCGGCTGGGGCGGAAAGGATTTCCAGGTGTTCTCCTCCGACGACCTGAAGACGTGGAAATTCGAGCGCACCATCCTGACGCTCGGCGAGGACGTGAAGTGGTCCGACGGCAATGCCTGGGCCCCGTGCATCATGGAACGCAAGCAGCCCGACGGCTCCTATAAATACTACTTCTATTTCTGCGGCGCGCTGAAGGGCGACGGACGCAAATGCGTCGGCGTCGCGGTCGCGGACGATCCGCTCGGACCGTTCGTCGACACCGGCAAGCCCATCGTCGACTTCAAGCCCGCTGGCGTGCGCGGCGGGCAGGAGATCGACCCGGACGTCTTCCACGACCCCGTGAGCGGCAAGTATTACCTCTACTGGGGCAACGGCTACATGGCGGGCGGCGAGCTCGCCGACGACATGCTCAGCGTGAAACGCGACACCGTGAAGGTGTTCCAGCCCGGCCGCACCTTCCGCGAGGGCACGAACGTGATCTACCGCGACGGCAAGTATTATTTCAGCTGGTCCGTCGACGACACCGGCAGCCCGAACTACCATGTCCGCTACGCCACCGCCGATTCCCCGCTCGGCGACCTCACTGTTCCGCGCGACAACGTCGTGATCGAAAAGGACGTGTCGCGCGGCATCCTCGGCACCGGACACCACCAGATCCTGAAGGTCCGCGGCGCGGACGACGAATGGCGCATCGTATACCACAGGTTCGCGTGGCAGAACGGCAAGGTCATGGAGGGACCGGGATTCCATCGCGAAGTCTGCATCGACAAGCTCGAATTCAATCCCGACGGCTCCATCAAAAAAGTCGTCCCGACCCTCTGACATAAGTTCATTTTCTCCGCCCCAAGCACAACGAAAGAACCGACCATGAAGCTCTTCCATCGCATCTTCGCAGCCGCCGCTTTCCTCTCCGCATCGTTCGCAGCGACCTCGGACGCACTCGAACTCGCCAAACCCCTCGAGCCCGGCATTAATCTTTTCGCGTACGAACGCGACAACCGCCTGTACTACGCATGGAACGCCGACGGCTCAGATGATGCGGCACAATTTGATTGGCACGTGATCGACCACGGCTGGCTGAGCAGCGACTACGGCACCTGGGGCGCGGAGAAGAAGATGCACGATCCGTATCTTTTCCATGACAAGGCAAACGGCATGTGGTACTGCATCTTCACGCCGAACCCGGACGATCCGGTGTTCGCGCTCACGTCCTCGCCCGATCTGGTCCACTGGCACGTGCAGAACTACTACCCCATGGGAAAAGCGCCGCGCGGCTACGCGCCGTTCATCTTCTTTGATTCAGATTCAGGGGAGTATTACATCGAGTGGCAGGATGAAAGGCAGCATAGCCTGAACGGAGAAACCCTCTCCACGCGGGATTTCAAGCATTTTTCCCATGTAGAAATCTCCCCTGCACATCTGAAATACACCCCGATCGTCAAGCTCGGCGACCGCGAATGGAAAGGCTGCATCGTGAGAGTCACGAAGGCGGAGCTTGACGGCATCCTCGCCGCGAAGGCGGAGGCCGACAGGAAAGGCGAACAGAACCGCGAGCGCATCACGGACCTGCCGGACAGTCTCAAGGACGTCTCCCGCACCGCCGAGATCTCCGTCGACCTGAGACGCACCAAGAGCATCAGTCCGCTCCTCTGGGGCATCTTCTTCGAGGACATCAACTACTCCGCCGACGGCGGGTTGTACGCCGAACTCGTCCGCAACCGCGATTTCGAGTTCAACGACCTCGACCACGGCGGATGGAACGCCCTCACCGGCTGGAACGTCCCGAAGGAGCTGAACCCGACCGTCGCGACCGATGATCCCATCCACAAGAACAATCCGCACTACCTCGCGCTGGACGCCCCCGAAGGCAATAACGCCGCACTCGTCAACGACGGCTTCCGCGGCATGGTCTTCCGCGAGGGTGAGACGTATCTCCTCAGTATTTTCGCGAAATGCCCGGACGGCGGCGAAACCGGACTGTTCGTCAGTCTGCTCGGCGAGCACAATGAGATCATCGGTGTCCAGTCCTTCGAAGTGAAGGGAAAAGAGTGGACTAAGACCGAGTTGAAGTTCACCGCAAAATCAAGCACGGACCGCGGCAAACTGTCGCTGAGACCGATCGGCGGCAAACTCGCCCTCGATATGGTCTCGCTCTTCCCCGAAAAGACGTTCAAGAACCGCAGGAACGGCCTCCGCGCCGACCTCGCGCAGGCGCTCGCCGACCTCAAGCCGCGTTTCGTGCGATTCCCCGGAGGCTGCGTGGCGCACGGCAACGGCCTCGGGAACATGTACCGCTGGAACCGCACCGTCGGCCCGCTGGAGGCGCGCGTGCCGCAGTCCAACATCTGGGGCTACCACCAGTCCGCCGGGCTCGGCTACTTCGAGTATTTCCAGTTCTGCGAGGACATCGGCGCGGAACCGCTCCCGATCCTCCCCGCGGGCGTCCCCTGTCAGAACTCCTCGCGCGGCGGCAAAGGCCAGCAGGGCGGCATCCCGATGGACGAGATGGGCGCGTACATCCGGGAGGTGCTGGACCTGATCGAATGGGCGAACGGTCCCGCTGACTCCAAATGGGGCAAGGTCCGCGCGGAAGCCGGACACCCCGAACCGTTCAATCTGAAATACATCGGCATCGGCAACGAGGACCTCATCGGCGACGTCTTCAAGGAACGCTTCACGATGATCTTCAAGGCCATCCGAGCCAAATACCCGGAGATCACCGTGGTCGGCACCGTCGGGCCGTTCTGCGAGGGCTCCGACTACGAGGACGGCTGGGCGCTCGCGCGCAAGCTCGGCATCCCGATCGTCGACGAGCATTACTACCAGTCGCCCGGCTGGTTCCTGAACAACCAGCATTTCTACGACACCTACTTGCGCGGCGGCACGCGCGTCTACCTCGGCGAATATGCCAGCCACAACGGACCGCGCACCAGCACCATCGAGACCGCGCTCTCCGAGGCGATCTACATGCTCTCGCTCGAACGCAACGGCGACGTGGTGGCGATGTCCTCCTACGCCCCGCTCCTCGCGAAGGAGGGCGACACGCAGTGGAATCCCGACCTCATCTACTTCAACAATACCCAGGTCAAGCCGACCACCGGATACTACGTCCAGAACCTCTTCGGCAACAACGCCGGGGACAAGTACGCGCGCACCACCGCGAAACTCCTGAACAACGATGGCCGCGCGCTCCCGGACAACGACAGAAACGCCCCTCTGCTGAAGCGGTTCGCGTCGTCCTGCGTGATCGACAGTAAAACGAACACCGCCACGGTCAAGATCGTGAACCTGCTCCCGTTTGAGGTAAAGACCACGCTGAAGCTCGACAACCTTGTTCCGTCCCAGGTAAACGCCACGATGACCGTGCTTTCCGGCAAACCCGCCGACGTGAACGTGCGTCCCGCCGAACCGGAGACCGTCACGCTCGACAGCAGCACCGCGCTCGCGCTCAAGCCGTACTCCCTTACCGTCCTCAGCTTCCCGGTCAAGTAACCTCCGCCCTGCCCCATAGGGCGAACAAGGAACATAAGTCTCATACGACCTGTATTCACCGTCCCCGCTCCGGAAACGGCGCGGGGATTTTTATCGGGAAAATGGGAATTGAGCTTGCAAAACGCGCGCAGGCGTTCTATATTTCTATGGACTATTTTTCCAAGAACCCCAATATAACCGGAGAATCCCCGAATCATGGACTACGATTTCACCGCCATCGAAGCGAAATGGCAGAAATACTGGGACGATCACCAGACGTTCCGGGCGACCGACGACACCACGAAGAAAAAACTCTACGTCTTGGACATGTTCCCCTACCCGAGCGGCGCGGGCCTCCACGTCGGCCACCCGGAAGGCTACACGGCCACGGACATCTATTCGCGCTTCAAACGCATGAACGGCTTCAACGTGCTGCATCCGATGGGATGGGACGCGTTCGGGCTGCCCGCGGAACAGTTCGCGATCGAGACGGGGACGCACCCGTCCGTGACGACCGCGAAGAACATCGCAAACTTCAAGCGCCAGATCAAGATGCTCGGGTTCAGCTACGACTGGAGCCGCGAGATCAACACCACCGATCCGAAGTATTTCCGCTGGACCCAGTGGATCTTCCTCCAGCTCTACAAGAAGGGCCTCGCGTACATCGACGAGGTGCCGGTGAACTGGTGCCCCGCGCTCGGCACCGTGCTCGCCAATGAAGAGGTCATCGACGGCCGCAGCGAACGCGGCAACCACCCGGTCATCCGACGCCCGATGAAGCAGTGGGTCCTCAAAATTACCGCCTACGCGGAACGCCTGCTCGCGGACCTCGACGGTCTCGACTGGCCGGAAGGCATCAAGGAAATGCAGCGGAACTGGATCGGCAGAAGCGAAGGCGCGGAGGTCGTGTTCCGGCTCGACGGACACCCCGGAAAGACGCTGACCGTGTTCACCACGCGCCCGGACACGCTCTTCGGCGCGACCTACATGGTCCTCTGCCCCGAACACGAACTCGTCGACGAGATCACCACGCCGGAGCACGCCGAGGAAGTCGCCGCGTACAAGAAGCGCACCGCGTCCATGAGCGACCTGGAGCGCACCGGGCTCAACAACGAGAAGACCGGCGCCTTCACCGGCGCGTACGCCATCGACCCGGTCAACGGCGCGCGCATCCCGATCTGGATCTCCGACTACGTGCTGGCGAGCTACGGCACCGGCGCGATCATGGCGGTCCCCGCCCACGACGACCGCGACTTCGCGTTCGCGCAGAAATTCAATATCCCGGTCATCTGCGTGATCCGGCCCGACGAGGCTGCCGCGGCGAAGGAGAAGATCGACGTCGAAGGCGTGCTCGCCGGAAAAGTCTGCTGGATCGGCGACGGTCCGCTGATGAACTCCGCGAACGACGACGGGCTCAGCCTGAACGGCCTGCGCGTGAACGAAGCGAAGAAGCGCATCATCGACTGGCTCGAATCGAAGGGCATCGGCAAGCGTACCGTGAACTACAAGCTCCGCGACTGGCTCTTCAGCCGCCAGCGCTACTGGGGCGAACCCTTCCCGATCATCATCATGGACAGCGGCGAAATCCGCATGGTCCCCGAGGACGAGCTCCCGCTCACGCTCCCGGACATGAAGGACTTCAAGCCCTCCGGAAACGGCGAATCCCCGCTCGCGAACGCGGCGGACTGGGTTGACTACGTGGACCCGAAGACGGGCGAACACGGCCGCCGCGAGACCAACACCATGCCGCAGTGGGCGGGTTCCTGCTGGTATTACCTCCGCTACATCGATCCGCACAACGACAAGGCGTTCGTCGACCCGGCGAAGGAAAAATACTGGATGCCGGTCGACCTGTACGTGGGCGGCGCGGAACACGCCGTGCTGCACCTGCTCTACGCGCGTTTCTGGCACAAGGTCCTCTACGATCTGGGTCTCGTCTCCACCAAGGAGCCGTTCCGGAAACTCGTCAACCAGGGCATGATCCTCGGCACGTCCTACAAGGACGCCCGCGGAGCACTGGTCCCGACCAACCTCGTCGACCTCTCCGGCCCCGAACCGAAGCACAAGGAGACCGGAGAAAAGCTCGTCGAATTCCCCGCCAAGATGTCGAAGTCGCTCCGCAACGTCGTCAACCCCGACGATGTGGTTCGCGAGTACGGCGCCGACAGCATGCGCCTGTACGAAATGTTCATGGGGCCGCTGGAGGCCGTCAAGCCGTGGAACACCCGCGGCGTGGAAGGCGTCTTCCGTTTCCTCAAACGCTCCTGGCGCATGATCATGCAGACGCCGGTCGTGGACGAACCCGTCCCGGCGAACTTGCGCCGCCTGCTCCATGCGACGATCAAGAAGGTCACGGAGGACACGGACACGCTCAATTTCAACACAGCCATCAGCCAGATGATGATCTTCCTCAACGACTTCTCCAAGCTCGAAAAGATGCCGCGCGAAGCCGCCGAGACGTTCGTCCTGCTGCTCGCCCCGTACGCGCCGCATATCGCGGAGGAAATGTGGGAAGGCCTCGGCAAACAGGCCCCCGTCTCCCTGGCGCAATGGCCCAGTGTCGACGAATCACACCTGCAGGTCGAGGAACACGAGATCCTCGTGCAGATTTGCGGCAAGCCGAAAGTCCGCATCATGATGCCCGCCTCGCTCTCCGCGGACGACATGGGAAAGAAGGCGCTGGAGAACCCGGAGGTCGCCGCCGCACTCGCAGGAAAGACCGTCGTGAAGGTCATCGCCGTCCCAGGCCGCCTCGTCAACATCGTAGCAAAGTGATCCGACTATGAACTCCGATCAAGATTACATTGAACTGTTCGAGCATTACGAACCGGTCTGCATCGACCTCGGCCCCGGCGTCCTCACCGACCTTTCCGCCGAATTCCTGCTCGCCGAGGACAAACCCGTCGTCACGTTCGTGGCCGGAGGCAACTCCCTCGCAAAGTCCGGCGCGCGCGCCGACATGACGAATATGGTGCTCCACTATGAATTCGAGTCCCGCCTCGTGTGCGACATCCCGGCGGAACCCGACCTGGACGACGTCGCGCGCATCATCGACGCGCTGAACCAGAGCAAGTGCTCGGAAGTCGTCGCCATCGGCGGCGGCAGCGTGATCGACGCCGCGAAAGCCGCCTGGGCCGCGTACCAGACCGGAATGGACGTCTCCGAGCTTTTCGGCTCAAATAGAATCACCGAAAAGTTTCCCGGGAAGGAATTCAAACGCATCATCGCGATCCCGACCACCGCGGGAACCGGATCCGAGGTCACGCCGTATTCGAACATCGTCGACCGTGCAGCGGGCGTGAAACGCCTCATCGCCGACAAACAGATCGTGCCGCGCATGGCCCTGATCGACCCGTACTACGGACGCTCCATGTCCGACAGCCTCACCGCCGCGACCGCGCTGGACGCCCTCACGCACAACATCGAATCACTCCTGAACACCGGTTCGCCGGAAACGAAGTTCGCCACGAACCGGAACGCGGTCTATGCGGTCCGCCTTATCTGCAACAATCTCCCGCTCGCCTTCCGCGACCCGAACGACGTCATCGTGCGCGAACGCCTCTGTGCCGCCGCGACCATCGGCGGCATGATGATCGCCGACCGTCCGACCTCGCTCCCGCACCTCGGCAGCTTCTCGTTCTACGGACAGATCCCGCACGGGATCGCCGCCTCGATGCTCCTGCCGCCCTTCTGGCGTTACTACCTCGCGGAAAAAGCCGTCGCGGAACGCACCATGCTGCTCGCGGACATCTTCCCGTCGAAAGCGAAACAGAAGACCCCGGAGGACGTCGTGAACGCTGCCGCGGCCTTCATCGCGAAATACGCCGGTGTGACGAAACTCTCCGCCCTGCCCTGCTTCGACGCCGCCATGATCGACAGGATCGCCGCCGACGCCGTCAAGAATCCGATGAAACTCGCCTCGGCCCCGCGTCCGGTCTCCCCGGAAAACGCCGCCGAAATCATCTCCGGAATTCTCAAGAAGGAGCTCTGACCATGAAGATCGTGTTCGCGCCCGACAAATTCAAGATGTGCATGAAAAGCTCGACCGTGTGTCGTGTCCTTGAGAAAGCCTTCCGCACTGTCATGCCGGACGCCGAACTCGTTTCCGTGCCGGTATCCGACGGCGGCGAAGGCATGACGCGCGCGCTGGCCGACGCTCTGCACGGCGAGATCCATACGGTCACGGTCACCGGGCCGGACGGCAAGCCCGTCCAGGCGGAATTCGCGCTCATCAACAACGGGCTTACCGCCGTTTTCGAGATGTCCTCCGCCAGCGGGCTTTACCTTGTGGAACCGGTCAAACGCGACCCGATGACCGCCACGACCTACGGCACGGGCGAAGTCATCCGCGCCATTCTGGACCTCGGCGTCCGCGACATCCTGATCGGCCTCGGCGGGTCCGCCACGGTCGACGGCGGCGCGGGCATGGCGCAGGCGCTCGGATACGGCCTGCTCGATGTGGGCGGACGCGACATCCCGCGGGGCGGCGGCGCGCTTCACATGCTCCACCGAATCGCCGTCGCCGGAGCCGATGTACGCCTCCATGAAACGCGCATCACGACCGCGTGCGATGTCCGCAATCCGTTGTCCGGCCCGTTCGGCGCGGCGCAGGTCTACGGACCGCAGAAGGGCGCCACGCCCGACATGGTCGCGAAACTCGACCTCAACCTCCGCCATCTCTTCACCGTCTGGGAACGCCAGTCCATGCTGCTGCCGAAGGAAATGCCCGGCGACGGCGCGGCGGGCGGCCTCGGCGCGGGGCTCCGAGCGTTCTGCGGCGCACAGCCGAAATCCGGCGCGGAACTCATCCTCGACGCGATTTCGTTCCGCAGACAGATCAAGGGCGCGGACCTCGTCGTGACCGGCGAAGGCCGCACGGATTCGCAGACCGCCGAAGGCAAGCTCTGCTGCGCGGTCGCCGACGCCGCGCACCGCGAAGGCATCCCCGTCCTGCTGCTTTCCGGCGCGGTCGAGGGTACACCGGAAGAACTCGCAAAGACCTACGATTTCGCCTTCAGCGCGTCCACCGGACGCCGCACGCTCAAGGAAGCCATGGCGGCGGGCGCGGACGACCTGTATTTCACGGCGGTCAACGCCGCCAGGCTTTTCCAGCACACATCACGCTCATGAACACCCTATCCGACGCACCGGACCGCACCGGCATGATCCTGATCCTCTCCGGGCCAAGCGGTTCCGGCAAATCCTCCATCTACAAAGCCGCCATCGGCGGCCTCGGCGGAATCGAATTCTCCGTATCCTGCACCACGCGCCAGCCGCGCCCCGGCGAGGTCGACGGACGCGACTACTATTTCATCAGCCGCGAGAAATTCGATGCGCTCGTCGCAGAAAACGCGTTCGCGGAACACGCCGAGGTACACGGGAACTGCTACGGCACACTCAAATCCGAACTGCTCGGCCGCATTCAGCGCGGGATTGACGTCCTGCTTGACATCGATGTCCAGGGCGCGGCGCAGCTCCGCGCGCTCTGTTCCGACGCCTCCGAATTCTGCGAGGCGTGCGAGTTCATCTTCATCATGCCGCCTTCGTTCGAGGAGCTGGAACGCCGCCTCCGGGCGCGCGGCACCGAGACCGAGGAGTCCATCCTCCGCCGCCTCGCCAACGCGAAGGGCGAGATGGAACACGCGGGCGAATACGACCACATCATCGTGAACGACGACCTCGACCGGGCGGTCCGGGAATTCACCGAACTCATCCTCGGCCTCCGCAACAATCCGAAACGCAGACGCACCGTCTGACAACCACGGAGTACGCACATGAACGGCAAACACATCATCCTCGGCGTCACCGGCGGCATCGCCGCCTACAAGGCCGCCGACCTCTGCTCCAAGCTCGTTTCCGCAGGATTCGACCTCCGCGTCGTTATGACAGCGAACGCGCTTCAGCTCATCTCCTCGCAGATATTCCTCACGCTCTCGAAAAACCGCGTCCTGACCGACCTCTTTGAAGAATATCAGCCGCGCCCGGAACATGTCGACTGGGCGGAGTGGGCCGATCTGCTTGTGGTCGCGCCCTGCACCGCCAACTTCATCGGCAAGTTCGCGTCCGGCATCGCCGACGACGCCCTGACGACCACGGCGCTGGCGTTCCGCGGAAAGGTTCTCCTCGCGCCCGCCATGAACGAGCACATGTGGGCCAGTCCGATCGTGCAAGACAATCTCGCGAAGCTCGTCGACAAGCTCGGCGTCCGCACCGTCGGGCCCGACACCGGGCACCTCGCCTGCGGCACGTCCGGCAAGGGACGCATGGCGGAACCCGCCGACATCCTCGAAGCAGTTCAGAAGATTCTCTCCGCATGAACCTGCTGATCGTCGAGGAACGCGACCTGTCGCCCGAACGCGAGTTCACGGTCGGCGGCGAGCACGCCGAACACATCTTCTGCATCCTCCATGCCAAGCCCGGCGACACGATCCGCGCGGGCATTCTCGGCGGCGGCATCGGCACGGCGCGCATCCTCGAATCGACCCGGCATTCCGCCCGGCTCAAGCTGGAGGATACATCCAATCCGCCGCCCCCGCCGTCGAACATCCTCCCCGTCATCGCCCTGCCCCGTCCGCAGAGTTTCAAGAAGACGCTCCACTTCATCGCATCGTCCGGCATCCGCCGTGCCGTATTCTTCCATGCCGCGAAGACGGAAAAAAGCTACTGGACGAGTTCGTGCATGGCCCCGGACGCGATCCGATCCGTGCTGATCGAGGGGTTGGAACAGGGCTGCACGACCGTCCTGCCGGAGCTGACTTTCGTACGGTCCCTCCGCGAGTTCTTCAACTCGGGATTATCCGCGCAGCTTACGGACGGCGCGACCGCGATCATCGGGCATCCCGTCGATGCCGCGCCCTGCCCCGTCGCCCTCCCCGGAAAAGTCGTGCTCGCGATTGGTCCCGAAGGCGGATTCACGCCCGAGGAAGTCGCCGCGTTCCGCGCCAACGGCTACGCGCCCGTCACGTTCGGCCCGCATATCCTCCGCGTCGAATTCGCGCTGTCGTTCCTCGCCGGACGTCTCGCATCAGCATGATCCAGCACATGAACACGCCCCTATTTCCAACCGATTCCGGCGCAAACGCCACTGCCGCCGACCTCGAACACGTCATGCTCGCGCAGGCGAATCCCGCCGACGCCGAAATCCTTCAGCGTTTCTTCAAGACCGGACCAGGGCAGTACGGAGAAGGCGACAGGTTCCTCGGCTGCAAAAACCCGGTGACCCGTCGGACGGCGAAGGCGTTCCGGGACCTCCCTGTCCGCGAAGCCGTCCGCGCCGCGCATTCCGAGTGGCACGAGGTCCGTCTCTGCGCTCTGCTCATCCTATTGGGGCGTTATGAATCGAAAAAGACTGGCGAGAAGGAACGTGCCACCATATTCAAGCACTATGCTGAACTCGCCCGGCACGGCTACGTCAACAACTGGGATCTGGTCGACCTGACCGCCCCCGGCATCACGGGAGCGTACGCGTTCGAACACGGCGCGGACACCCTGGAACGTTTCGCCGCGTCCGGTCATCTCTGGGAAGAACGCATCGCCGTCCTCTCCATGTTCCCGTTCATCCGCGCGAATCAATTGGAAATACCGTTCCGCATGGTGGACCGTTTCCTGCCGCATCCGCACGACCTCATGCACAAGTCTTGCGGCTGGATGCTCCGCGAAATCGGCAAACGCGACCGCGCCGCGCTGACCGCCTATCTGGAGAAAAACAAGGCATCCATGTCGCGCACCACCCTCAGGTACGCGATTGAGCATTACCCCGAATCGGAACGCAAAGCTTTCCTGAGCAAGTGATCCTTACTCTTTTTTTGCGTCAGTTTCCGAACTCTTCTGCTGGTCAAACGCTTTCGCAGCCTCCGTGAGCAGTTTGCGGATTTCGAGGTGCTGCGGACAGACTTCCTCGCACTTGCCGCAGCCGATGCACTCCACGGCGTCCTTCTTGCCCAGATTCGCGACCGCCCAGAAGATCTGTACCTTCGCGCTCTCCACGTTGCTGTACAGCGTGAGCAGGTTCCGTCCGTTGAACGTGCCGGAGATGCCGATGTTCATCGGGCAGACCTTTGCACAGTAATCGCATGATGTACACGGGATCATCGGGACTTTGGCGAGCGCTTCCTGCGCCTTGAAAACGGTCTCCTTTTCCGCCTCGGTCAGCGCCTTGAATCCCTTCATCGACTTCAGGTTGTCGTCCATCTGCTCCGGCGTGCTCATCCCGGACAGCACCGTGATCACGCCCGGCAGGCTCGCGCCGAACCGGATCGCCCACGCGGCCGGGGAAATGCCGGGATTCGCGTCGCGGAGTATCTTTACGACGGATTCCGGCGGCGTCGCGAGCATGCCGCCCTTCACGGGTTCCATGATGATGACCGGCACATTGTGTTTGCGGCAGACCTCGTAGTTCAGGCGCGACTGGATGAACTTGTGGTCCCAGTCGGCATAGTTGATCTGGAGCTGCACGAACTCCGCTTCCGGGTGCTTCGTGAGGATCGCGTCGAGCTGGTCGGCGGTGGAGTGGAACGAGAACCCGACGTGCCGGATCCGGCCCAGCTTCTTCTGTTCCAGCACAAAATCCCACATGCCGATTTCCTCGAAGAGGTCGGTGCGCGTGTCGCCGAGGTTGTGGAGCAGGTAAAAATCAATGTAGTCGGTCCCGAGGCGTTTCAGCGACGTCTCGAACTGGGCGATCGCGGCCTCGCGCGTCTTGTCGTCGACCCATGCCGCGTTCTTCGTCGCGAGCTGGAAACTCTCCCGGGGGTAACGCTCCACCAGCGCACGGCGCGTGGCATCCTCGCTGCCCTGGTAAATCCACGCGGTATCGAAATAGGTAAAACCCGCGGCAAGGAATTTGTCGACCATGACTTTGGTCGTTTCGATGTCGATCGCTTCGCCGTTTTTCGGCAGACGCATCATGCCGAATCCGAGTTTCGGAATCTCTTCGCCGAGGTATTTTCCCATGGGTGTTTCTCCTGTATTGCCGGTGTAGGGGGATTTGTTTCGGGATTCAACTATTTATACCATAGCACACAGGTGCGCCTCCTGTCAAGTGTTTTTTTCAGAAAAAACAAAAAAACTGCGAACAAAAAAGCAGCCGCGGTCTTTAACATGGAAAGACACCGTATGGATTCCTTTGCCGCATAGGAGTTTCATTCTTCCTTTTTGAGCTTATTTCACGTTATTAACGTTTCTTTTCGTTAAATAACGTCAAAAACCGCCGTTTTCCCCGTTTCGAAATCTTGATTTTTCTTTTCGCTTGAAATAAATTATAATAAAGACCCACGAACTGAGGAGCTACACCCATGAAACGCACAAACAGCAGCACCATTTGCACGTTCCGAGGCTTTACCCTGATCGAACTTCTGATCGTCATCGCGATCATCGCGATCCTTGCCGCTTTGCTTCTGCCCGCGCTTCAGTCCGCCAGACGCAGCGCCTATCTGGCCGGATGCGCCAGCAACATGAAGCAGCTGATGGTCTGTGCGCTTCAGTACGTCGGCGACACGAAATACGTCACGCCCGCGAAATCCGGCGGCGGCAACAACGATTCCCTGTGGGAACGCCTGATCCTGAAATACACCCCGATGAGCGATCTGGACTTCGGGACCAGAGGTGTGCCGAACTGCAAGGGCGAGGACAGATTCACCTCGATCAAGCTCTTCCAGTGCCCCGCCGACAAATATCCGCGCAACACGAACGTTTCCACCGGATTCCCCATTCGAACCTACGCCATGAATCATTCCCCCGGCGGCAGCACCACCAACGACGAAAAAGTCGGCGACAAGATCGGCGGCCAGTCCATCTGCAACGACAGCAACGACGGCATGGGATACTGGGTCGGCCTCAATTACGGCAAGATCCCGATGCCCTCCCGCATGATCTATTTTGTGGAATACGTCCCGCGTGCGACGCACGACCGTTCCAACCGCACCGGATTCTTCTCCGCGTGGTGGTCCTCCATCTCCTGCCCGTCCCAGCAGTCCGAACAATGGGGCGGCGACGAATCGGCCAGCGGCAGCTCCTCCTTCGACATGGCCACGACCACGCTCCACAGCAAGATGTGGAACTACGCGTTCGCCGACGGCCATGTGAAGAACATGTATCCGCGCGCCACCATCCGCAAGGACCAGGGGCTCAGCCGCTGGAACGCCGGCAACTACTGGTCCATGCGCCTCGACGACGACAACGAATGATACAGGGATAATCGTATCATGGCGTCGGGAAAAGGCTGTTTTTCCAGATTTCTGAAAGTATTCCTTGTTCTCCTGATCGTCACGATCTTCCTCATTCTTACACTTTTTCTCCTCGCGATCGGCGCTCCGGTGTCCTACCCCGCTCCGAAATTCGACAGCGGAGATACCGGCGTGATCGCGAGCGTCATCACCCGTCTGGCGCGTTCGCTGGTCGACAAGGAAGGGCGCGTGGTCGAAACCGCGGTCCTGAAGCTTTCGCAAAACGAAGTGCAGACGCTGCTGAACGCCGAGATCGCAAAATCCATCCGACCTGAAACGCAGTCCCTGCCGTATGCGGTGGTCTGGGACGCCGGTCGGCTTCAGCTGCATTATTCCATGCCGGTTTCCTCCGGGCGTGCCGCCAACATCTCAGTCGAAGTCTCACCGATTGTCGATGAAGGCGATCTCACGCTCATCCCCGGACAAGGCTCCATCGGAAAAGTGCCGATGCCGCGCGCCGCACTGAATTACGCGGCAAAAAAGCTTGAGCTGATGGCAATGGGGGTCGATTCCACGCGTACCGCTCTCTCGGCGTTCAAACGCATCGAACCCGATGAAGACGGCCACCTGCTCCTGATGTTCGATCCGCGCGACGTGAACACCGTGATCCGCATCCTGAAATCCGCCGGCGAACCGCAGCCGCGCGAAGAACTGGACCGGAGCGCGGACAGAGATGCGGACAAAGACACGGACAATGATTCTGACGATATCGACGACGAAAACGAAGAAAGAATCGAAAAAAACGAAGAATAATCCGAAAAAAACTTGATTTTTCGTGATTTTACGCTAAGATTTCTTTATCTTTCACGTCTAATTGTCAGAAGCATCCAGAAATCAACCATCATTTTTCATCGTCCGGCTGCTTTCCGCACGGTGCGGGCCGCTTCATCTTACCCGCCGCGCCGGGGCCTCCGGACCATCAGAGAAAGGATTTTCCCATGAACCGAAACATCCGCTTCCTCCTGACCGCGGCGATCATCCTGCCGGCGCTCCTCGCCACGCAGGACACAATGGCGCAGGGCCGCCGTCGGCCGCAGAATCCGCAGACCGACGCCGAGGCACAGGCCGAAACGGCGCAGACTCCCGCCGAAAAAGAGACGATCGCCAAGATCCGCAAGCTCATGGAACAGGGCAATTTCAAGGAATCCGCCGATGCCGCGCGCGCCGCGCTGGAGGCGATTCCCGCGAAGTCCCAGAGCGAAGCCGTCGGCCCGATCTGGAGCATGTACCGCACCAGCCTGGTCCGCAACAACCGCGTGAAGGAATACGACGACGCCTACGCATTCGTGACGGCGCGCTTCCCGAAGAACGTCTCCCTCGCCGCCGAGTTCAACGCATCCGTCACGACCTACGGCTATTTCTTCAACAACACGTTCACGCGCGGAGCCAACCGCGGCAACGCCGGACGCCGCGTGTACAGCACGGAACGCGACCGCGTGCAGAACCTCCGGTTCATGGCGTCCGCGTCCGAAGAGGCGAAGAACGTTTCCAAGCCGTTGCAGATCAAATTCTACCGCACGCTTGCCGCCCTGCTCCTCCGCGGCCACACCGACGGGCAGTCCTACAAGCTCCAGACGCTCACCGACCTGACCGACCTCCCCGACTACGACGAGGGCGATTTCGGCAGCTCCTCGCGTCCCCCGGTCAACAAGGACGGCTCCCCGGTCCTCTATTCCTGCCCGAAGGATTTCTCCTCCGCGAAAAGCGACGGCGAACGCGTCCGCTGGGCGTTCGAACAGGCGATCGCGCTCGGCGACTACCGCAGCAAATACGAATGGGCGTCCTTCCTCGCCAACGAGTTCGATTTCTCGCAGATCAACTGGAGCGTCCGCAACGAATACCAGACCTCCGACAAGTACCGCGATTTCCTCTATGACATGAAGGACGTCGAGACTGTCGCCGAGCTCGCCGACGGCGTCCGCAAGATCGCCCTCCCTGAGGAATTCAGCTATTTCCGCATCTTCAAGGAACTCGCCAACGACGACAAGGCCGGACTTTACAAGCAGCAGGCCGCGTCCCAGCTCGGCGGGCTCTACCTCGCCCGCATGCAGTACGAAAGCGCCGCCGACTGGTTCAAGAAGGCCGGCGACAACGAAATGGTCCAGCAGATCCTCTGCAACTGGGGCACTACCCAGAGCCTCCAGGTCGTCCCGTACGGCTCGAAGCCCGTCCTGGCGTACCACAGCCGCAACACCACGAAGGTCCGCGCGGTCGTCACGAAGGCCGACGCGAAGAAGGCCGTTGAGATCATGCTGAAGAGCCTCCGCGAGGGCGGCGACGAGTCCTACCGCACGAACGACGCCTACCAGCTCGACCCCGGCTACAGAGGCTGGGCGCCCGCCATCGGCGAAAAGCTCACCGAATTCACGTTCGACGTGAAGCCGAAACCGCACCACTGGGAGACCGACACGGAAGTCCCGCTGCCCATCACCGAGCCCGGCGCGTACATCGTCCGCACCCTCCCCGAAGGCTCCGAGGGCACCTATTCCGCCGACGCCTGGCACGAAAACCTCGTCTGGATCACTCCCGAAATCCTCACCAAGGAAAATGTGACCAAGGGCCGTTTCCTCACGCTCAATGATTCCCAAACCGGCGCGCCGCTCGCCGACCGCAAGCTCAAGATCATGAACTACCGGACGGAATACGCCAACAACCGCAATCAGGCCGAATTCGGCGGACGGCGCTACCGCATCATCGTGAAGGAGTTCGAGGTCACGACCGGCAAGGATGGCGCGGTCATCTTCCCCGAGCGTCTGAACGACCGCACGCTCATCCTCTCCGAGTCCGAGGACGGCCTCACCTTCCTCCCGAACGCCTATTACTCCACCATGAACGCGGGCCGCTTCTACGAACGCGACCGCGACTACGTGATCACCGACCGTCCCGTGTACCGTCCCGGCGACACAGTGAAGTACACCGTCTACACCCGTCGTGCCTCCTACGACGAGAAGGCTCCGGAAAAGCGCGCCGACTACAAGCTGAAGCTCACTGGAACCGACGCCCGCGGCAAGAAGCTGTATGAAGAAAACGTCTCCGGCGATCCCCTGCTCGCGGCGGCGACCGGCGAATTCAAGCTCCCTGATGACGTTTCCCTCGGCAGCTTCAACCTGAACACCGGCAACGGAGGCGTCTCGTTCTCCGTCGAGGAATACAAGAAGCCGGAATATCTGCTTGAAGTCGAAATGCCCGAAACGCAGGTGAAGACCGGCGGCATCTTCGAGGCGAAGATCCAGGCGAAATACTATTTCGGCGCGCCCATGTCCGGCGCGAAGATCAAGTACAAAGTCCACCGCGAACAGGCGCGCCGCGTCTTCCCGTTCCGCGGCCGCTTCGACTGGCTCTTCGGCGAAGGCTACTGGATCTGCTCCACCGCCTACCGCGACGAGAGCATCCGCCAGGTCACCTGGGGCCGCGACCTCATCACCGAGGCCGAAGGCACCGCGGACGACGACGGATTCCTGACCGTCCCGATCGACACCGGCGACGCCCTGCGCCGCTTCGGCAACCTCGACTTCCGTTACATCATCGACGCCGAAGTCACCGATGAGTCCAACCGCGTGGTCAGCGGCTCCGGCTCCGTCGTGACCGCCGCGCAGCCTTTCTACGTCTCCGCCGTAGCGAAGTCCGGATTCGCCCGCACCGGCAAGCCCGTCACGCTCGTCGTGAAGGCCACCACGCCAGACGGCAAGCCCGTCGCCGGAAAAGGCAAAGTCTCCATCTACCTGCGCGACCTCGACGCCAACGGCGTCCCGCACCGCGTCGGCCAGCCCGTGAAGGTCATGGACGTGACCGCGGGCGACGAGAACGGCGTGAGCTTCGTGATCGACCGCCAGGGCGTCTACGAAGTCGTCTCCAGCATCACGTCCGACGCCTCCATCAAGGCCGACGAAAAGAACCCCGTGACCTGCGAAGGCTCCTATCCGCTTTTCGTCGCGGGCTTCGACAAGTCCGGCGACCTCTTCAGCACGCTCCCGCTCGAGATCACCACCGACAAGAGCGAGTACGTCCCTGGCGAATCCGCCAGCATCCTCGTCTCCATGAAGAAGCCCGGCGCGACCCTCTACTTCTTCACGCGCCAGGAACGCGAGACCGAGTACCAGTGCGTCCGCCTCGGCGAAAAGGAATACTCCCACGAGTTCAAGCTGGACTTCCTCCCCGGCGACCGCCCGAATACCTACGTCTCCGTGGTCGCGGTCGGCAACGGCGAGGTGCAGGAACTCTCCAAGATGATCGCCGTCCCGCCGATCTCAAAGATGCTCGACGTCGACATCGCGGGCCCGAAGAAGGCCGTCAAGCCGCGCCAGAATGTCCCGATGACGATCACCGTCAAGGACGGCAACGGCAAGCCCGTCACGGGCGCGGTCACGCTCACCGTCTACGACAAGTCCCTTGATGCCATCGCGTCCAGCCGCATTCCGGCGATCAACGCCTTCTTCTGGAACTGGAAGCGCTCCTACTACGCGAACAACGACTGGAACCTGAACTACAACACCACGCTCCGCAACAACCCGAGACCCGGCGTCCACTACATGCACGACAACCTCGCGATGAACGGGCGCATCATTCCCTTCTCGCTCGGCTACGAGAGCTTTGACGACGACATCGTGTTCTATAAAGCCGACGGCATGGCGGGCGGCGCGGTCCGCAGAGGCGGCGCGGTTGGCGGCATGGGCGGTTTCGGCGGCGGCGCGGCCATGAACTCCTTTGGCGCCGCGATGGAATCCGCCGACATGGCGATGGACGAAGCCATGCCGATGCCCGCATCCGCGCGTCCGCAGATGAAAGCCATGGGCGCGGCGCGTTCCGCGAACGGTCTTATGGCTATGGCGGAAGAGGCCGAGGCCGGAGGCATGGACGGCGCGGGCGGCGATTCCTTCGTCCGCTCCAACTTCCTCGACGCCGCGTTCTTCGCCGGACTCGTGAAGCTCGACGAAAACGGCCAGACCACCATCGACGTCCCGGCTCCTGACAACCTCACCACGTGGAAGGTCCACGTGTGGTCCCTTACCGCGGACACACAGGTCGGCGAAGGCGACTCCGAATTCGTCGTCAGCAAGGACCTCATCGCCCGCCTCGAGCTCCCGCGCTTCCTCGTCAACGGCGACAGCGTGAACGCCGTCGCGAACGTCCACAACTACACGGAAAAGGACGTCACCGCGAACGTCACGCTCACGGTCGAAGGCGACACGGTCAACACCATGACCCTGAAGAACAACGCGACCATCACCGTCAAGGCCGGAAGCCACACCGCGTGCCCGTTCACGCTGAACGCCAAGGCGGTCGGCGAAAGCAAGATCACGCTCTCCGTGAAGGCCGGCGACGAAGACGACGCGCTCCAGCTCGCCCTGCCCGTCCTCGTGAAGGGCATCGACAAGCAGGTGAACAACTTCGCCTACCTCGACAAGGACAACAAGTCCGCGTCCGTCACGCTGAAGGTTCCGGAACAGCGCAAGCCCGAAACGACGTTCCTCACCGTGAACCTCGCACCCGGCGCGGCGATGGCGATGGTCGAACTCCTGCCCTATCTCGCGGCCGACGGCGAAGCCACCGTGTTCGGCGTCGTGAACCGCTTCGTGCCCTCCATGGCGGCGAAGAACGCCCTCGCCAAGCTCGGCGTGAGCTTCGACACCGTCCACCCGGCGAAGACTTCCCGCGACAAGCTCTATACCGAATATATGGAGAAATACTGCTGGAAGGACGGCAAGGTCGATCCGTCGTTCGACGCCAAGACGTTCAACCGCGTCATGGCCGAGAATCTGAAGATGATCCTCACCATGGCGAACTCCGACGGCGGCTGGGGCTGGTTCGGCGGATACCGCGAAATCTCCTTCGCGGACACCACCGCCTACGTCGTGGACGCCCTGCTTGACGTCAGCGCGTTCGGCGACAAGACCGTCGACAGCGCCATGAACCGCGGCATCGGCTGGCTCCAGGCGCACGCCGCCGAACGTGTCGCCGAGATCCGCAAGCACAAAGGCGTCTCCAACACCGACGCCCTCGTTGCACGCGTCCTCGCCAAGGCGGGCAAGCCCGACAAGGAACTGAACGGATTCCTCTACGAACTCCGCGACCAGCTCGCCCCGTACGGACTCGCCATGCTCGGCCTCGCGCTCGATCCCAAGTCCGAGGAACGCGCCATGGTCGTCCGCAACCTCACACAGTTCCGCATGGTCGACGACGAGAACCAGACCTCCTACCTCAACATCCCCGCCGGATGCCGGTTCTTCTGGTACGGCAACGAGAACGAGACCAACGCCGCGTATCTGGACCTCTTGCTTGACAACGATCCGTCCGACCCGAACGCCCGCAAGCTCGCGAACTACCTCGTCACGAACATCCGCAATTCGCCGTGGCGCAACAGCAACCGCGAAGTCGGCGCGGTCGTCCGCAGCCTCGCCCGCTACATCAGGACCGCAGGCGAAGACGCCCCCGACATGAACGTGAAGGTCAGCCTCGACGGCAAGGAGATCAAGAGCTTCCACGTCGACAAGACCTCCATGTGGGACAGCCCGTTCGTCGCGCTCGCCAAGCCCGACGCCCTCGGCTCCGGCGACCACAAGCTCGAAATCTCCATCGACGGACCCGGCGTCCTCTACATGAACTCCATGCTGAACTACTTCACGCTGGAGGACGAGATCGAACCCGCCGGGCTTGAGATGAAGATCAAGCGCAACTACTACCGCCTCGTGCCCGAAGTGCAGGAAGCGCTCGCAGCGGGCCTCCAGGGCTCCGTCCAGACCCTCAAGCGCGACAAGTACAAACGCGTCCCGCTGAAGTCCGGCGACGTGATCCGCCCCGGCGAACTCGTCGAGGTCGAGCTGATCTCCACCGCGAAGAACGACTACGACTACGTCTGCTTCGCCGACAGCATGCCCGCCGGATTCGAGTTCGAAAAGCCCGTCAGCGGCTACGACTGGACCGGAAAGGCCCCCATCTACCGCGAATACCGCGAACGCGGCGCCAAGTTCTACCTCCGCAACATGGCGCGCGGCGATTCCAACGTGTTCTACCGGATGCGGGCGCAGCTCCCCGGACGCTTCATCGCCCTCCCCGCCGGCGGCAGCGGCGTCTACGCCCCCGAGCTGAAGTGCAACTCCGACCAGCACATCTTCGTGATCTCGGAATGATGCATTCAGCGCCCCGTGCGCGCGCATAGCCGCGCACAACCGCAGTGGAGGCCCCGCCTCCCGCTCGGGCACAAAAAACACAGCCCTCGCAATCAGAAATGACTGCGGGGGCTTCTCTTTACATCGAATCGCCCTCCCTCGTGCTCTCGCGAGGCGGAGCACAACCGAAACACACTCCGTGTGACCCCCGAATTGGAAACAGTCCGGGGACTTTCTCTTTTTCAAATTACAAGACAGAATACGACAAACCGTCCCGAAAAAAGACAAAGGGAAAACAAGCGAGTAAAGGGAAAACAGAAACGGATGAAGGGATCAGAAGTCGCCGCCGTTGCGAAAGAAGCCTTTTTCCTTCATCTTTCGGCGGAGGTCCTCCAGCACGGCTTCGAACGCCGCGCGCTGTTCGTCCTCGTTCATGCGCGGGATCAGGTCGTCCTGCGACTGGAGACGGCTGGCGAGCTCGTCCGGGAGGTCCTGAAGGAAGCGCGACGGCTTGTGCATCTCATATTCGCCGTACTTGAAGCGCTTGCGGGCGAGCGTGAGGACGAGCTGTTCGCGGGCGCGGGTGATCGCCACATAGCACAGACGGCGTTCCTCCTCGACCCCGCGCGACGACTCCTCCATGGCGCGTTCGTGCGGGAAGAGCCCCTCCTCCATGCCGATCACAAAGACGATGGGGAATTCCAGCCCCTTCGCGGCGTGGACGGTGGAGAAGACCGGCGCGTTGCGGTTGTCCTCGTTGTCGTCCTTCGTGCGGTCGTTGTCGTCCATGAGGGAGAACCGTTCGAGCAGATCGCCGATGGTCAGCGGATCGCTTCCGGGCGGCTGGTTGTATTCGAGCTGGGAGATGGAATTGATGAATTCCAGCACGTTGTCCTGGCGGTTTTTCGCCTCTTCCGTGTCGCGGTAGATCTTCAGGAATCCGTTCAGATAGCCGACCTCTTCGAGGTAGTCCGTGACCTTTTCGGCGAGACCGCCGGGTGTGGAGAACGCCTCGCGCGCCTTCCGGACCGCGGCCGCCAGATTCGCCGCCGAGTTCGCTGCGGCCTTCGTGACGGATTCGGTGAACGCGGATTCTGTGAGGAGTTCCTGCATCGGGGTGTTCGCCGCCTTCCGCAGATTGCGCAGGCGCATGACCGCCTTGTCGCCGATGCCGCGCGGGGGTACGCCGATCACGCGCAGCAGGCTCTGGTCGTCGCGCTTGTTCAGCACGAGCTTCAGGTATGCCACGGCGTCCTTGACCTCCTTGCGCTGGAAAAACTCCTGGCCGCCGATGATGCGCGGGCGTATATTATTGGAGTGGAAGACCTGTTCCAGTGTGCGCGAGAGGTAGTTCGAACGGTACAGAACCGCGAAATCCCGGTAGCAGTAGTCGGGGTTGGCGGCGATGATGTGCTCCATCATATTGTAGACGAATTCCGCCTCGGCGTCGCCGTCCTCCAGCTGCGCGAGCTTGATCTCCTCGCCGTCGCCCTTGGTCGACCACAGGCTCTTGTCGAACCGCGCGCCGTTATGGGAGATGACGCTGTTCGCGGCGCGGAGGATGTTGTTGGTGGACCGGTAGTTTTGTTCGAGCTTGATCTCCCGCGCCCCGGGGAAATAGGTCGGGAAGTTCAGGATGTTTCCGACGTCGGCGCCGCGCCATGCGTAGATGCTCTGGTCGTCGTCGCCGACCACGCAGATGTTCTGCCGGAACTGCGTGAGATACTGGAGCAGTTTGAGCTGGGCGGCGTTGGTGTCCTGATACTCGTCGACCAGCAGATAGCGGTACCGGTCCTGATAGTGCGCCAGACATTCCGGCTGTTCCTTGAAGATTTTCAGGACCAGCAACAGCAGGTCGTCGAAATCCAGCGCGTTCTGAAGCTCCAGAATCTGCTGGTAGCGTTCGTAGATCGCCAGAAACGCGTCGTTGCCGCCCGATGTCACGTCGGTGGGGAACTGCATCTGGTTCTTGCAGCGTCCGATGAACGCCGCGACTTCCTTCGCCGGTATCTCGTCCTTGCCGAATCCGAGCTCGGCGGACGCCTGCTTGATGATGCCGACCTGATCGCTTTCGTCCAGGATGCTGTAGTTGGAATTGTAATTGCCCGCGAACGCGATGTCGCGCCGCAGGATGCGCGCGCAGAACGAGTGGAACGTGCCGAGCGTGACTTTGTCGGCGGCCGAACCGGGCACCATCGCGGCGACGCGTTCGCGCATCTCCGCCGCGGCCTTGTTCGTGAAGGTCATGCCCGCGATCTGTTCCGGCGGGATGCCCTCCTCGATCATGTGCGCGATGCGGGACGTGATGACGCGCGTTTTGCCCGTGCCTGCGCCGGCAAGGACGAGGAGCGGTCCTTCGATCTGAAGAACCGCTTCCTTCTGTTCCGGATTCAGTCCGGACATGCAGTCGCGCATGAGGGGCACGGACGGGATTCCCTATGGCTTACGCGTCCTGCGCCGCCAGCTGGAACGTGAGGCCGTCCCAGACGGCGGACGCCGCAGTCACGGCGTTCTCGAATTCGGCGAAACGGCCGCCGCCGATCACGTAGTTGCAGATCGCCGGGGCGTCGGCCGCGTCGAACTTGTCGTCCACATTGTCGCCGCACGGATGGTCAAGCGTGTAGGTGGAGACGAAACGGAGCTCGCCGGGGACGCAGGGGTATTCGCGCACGAGGATGGCGTCGCAGCGGACGATGCCGAGCACGAGCTTTCCGGCCTTGGCGTCGACGGCCGCCGCCACGCGGGGCGTGTTCAGCTGGTCTTTTTCATAGTCCATCGCGAGCAGGCAGGACGCGAAGGCGTCGCGCAGCGGCACGCCCATGGCGATCTTCTCGATGATCGGGTCGGTCTGGGAACCGTTCGTGGCGAGGGCGACCGCACCGGAGAGGCGGATGCAGTTGTAGGCGATATAGGGGTTCTTCGCCAGGTCGCTTTCGAACCCTGCGCGGGGCAGGATGGCGATCTTGCCGGCGATGAGCTTGGCGCTGCGGTTCGGGAAGGAACGGGAGGAGACGCGGTAGGCCGCGCAGGGTTTGCCGTCGCGGGTCATGCCGGCGCAGACGATTCGTCCGAGATACATGGTCGTGGTCCTTTCAGACTTGAAAAAGGTTGTCATTGTTTGGGAAATGCGTGAGGAGGAAACGGGCTCAGTTCTGGCGCGGCTTGAGCTGCGGGAAGAGCACGACGTCGCGGATGGATTCCGTGCCGGTCAGGAGCATGACGAGGCGGTCCACGCCGATGCCCATGCCGCCCGCCGGAGGCATGCCGTATTCGAGCGCGGTGAGGAAGTCCTCGTCGACCGCCTGCGCGGGGTCCTTGCCGGACAGCGTGACCTGTTCCATGAAGCGCTTGCGCTGGTCGATCGGGTCGTTGAGCTCGGAATAGCCGGGGGAGATTTCCTGTCCGTTGATCTCGAGCTCGTACACGTCCACGCTTTCGGGATCGTCGGCGCATTTCTTGGCGAGCGGGACGAGTTCGGCGGGGAGACGCGTGACGAAGGTCGGCTGGATGAGCGTGTGCTCGATCAGCTTTTCGTAGATTTCATGCGTGATCTCGAGGTCGGTCCAGTCGGGCATCACCTGTGCGCCGAGTTCCTTCGCGAGTTTGTATTTCTCTTCGCGCGGAAGCTCGAACCAGTCCTGACGGCCCGTGCGCTCGCGGACGAGGTCGCGGTACGGAGCGCGCCGCCACGGGCGTTCCAGGTTGATGACCTTGTCGCCGGGGAGCTTGATCTGGAGGGTCCCGAACACCTTCTGCGCGATGGTCGTGACCATGCTCTCGATGAGCTCCATCATGGTCTCGCAGTTGCCGAACGCCTGATAGATCTCGATCATGGTGAATTCGGGGTTATGGCGGCGGTCGATGCCTTCGTTGCGGAAGTTGCGGTTCAGCTCGTACACCTTCTCGAATCCGCCGACCAGGAGGCGCTTCAGGTAGAGTTCCGGCGCGATACGCATGAACATGTCGCAGTCCAGCGCGTTGTAATGCGTCTTGAACGGCGTGGCGGCGGCGCCGCCGGGGATGTACTGGAGCATCGGAGTCTCGACCTCCAGGAATCCGCGCGATTCGAGGAAGTTTCGGATTTCGCGGATGATCCGGATGCGCTTGAAGAAGAGGGAACGGCTTTCGTCGTTCATGATGAGGTCGAGGTAACGCTGGCGGTAGCGCTGTTCCATATCGGTCAGGCCGTGGAATTTCTCCGGCAGCGGACGCAGGGATTTCGAGAGCATCGTGTAGGAGTGCATCTTCAGCGTGATCTCGCCGGTCTTCGTCACGAACATGTGGCCGGAGGCGGCGATAATGTCGCCCGGATCGAGGCGTTTGAAGCGCTTGTATTCCTCCTCGCCGAGCAGGTCGCGCTGGGCGTACAGCTGGAGGCTGCCGTGCTGGTCCTTGATGTGCAGGAACGTCGCTTTGCCCATCACGCGGAACGTCATGATGCGGCCCGCGACGGTCACGAGTTCGGTGTTCTCCACGTCCGGCACGTATTTCGCGCGCGCTTCGGTCGTCGGGATGATGTTGTCCACGAAGACGCCGTACGGGGCGATGCCCGCGGCACGGAGTTCTTCGGCTTTCGCCTTGCGCTGGGAGAAAATATCGTCGAGCTGCTTCTGCTCGGCTTCTGCGGAGATGATTTCGTCGGACATGAGTCTGTTCCTTCGTCAAAAGATGGGATTAAGCGGAAAATATAATATACACCTTGAACCCTGTTTTTTCAAGGAAAAAACATGCCCGCGCGCGACCTTCCCGCGCTCGTTTTCCGGCGCATGGCGTCATGGCACGGACAATGGTTATTCCGGCGCGTTTTCCGGCATGCCCGCCGCTTCCTCAATATCCCCCCGGAGCTGTTCCATGACGCGCTGAAGCCCGGCGTGGTCGTTGCGGTTGTTCAGCTCCATCAGGAGATACAGCATGGCGTATTCCCGCCCGTAGACGCGGTCCATGAAGAACTGCGTGAGCGCGGAGTTCGGCGAGACCTGCCAGCAGAACACGAACGCGTTGGCGAGGAAACCGTTTTTGAAGTGATTCGGCAGGGCGTTCTTCGGGGTGCTCGATCCCTCGTATCCGGCGTTCCACGGGTTCATCACGCCCACAATGGAGAACACGACACCCCAAATCAGCGCCAGGCGGAAGAGGTGCCAGCGTTTCAGGCGCGGACGGGGACGTCCGAACCAGATCGCGATGTAGTACAGCAACACAGGCGCGAACGGGATCAGGAAGCGATAGCCGTAGCACCAGCCGCCGAAGTCAGACGTACCGACGATGTAAAGGATAATCGCGGCAACCGTCGAGGCCATCATGTACACAAAGACCCGGTCGTGCCGCATGCGTTCCGAGCCGCAGGCGAATCCGGCGAACAGCAGAGCCGGCATGTACAGGAAGAATCCCTCGAATCCGAACAGGATATTAAAGGCATAAGTCAGGTAGTTTTTCTCCGCGAATGACGGCTTGTGCGTGAAGAGATACAGCGGCAAAGGCGAACCGTAGGAAAGCATGTTCATCCCCGCCTCAAGCAGGATCATCAGGCCCGCGCCGACCGCGTACATCAGGGCGTTTTCGATCCGGCGCGGCGAAACCGAAGTCAGGACAAAGATAAACACCGCGATCCCCAGCACGCCGCCCGTCACGAACTCCAGGTTCAGGATCAGTCCGGTCAGGACGCCCGCCAGGAATGCGCGCAGACGCGTCAGTCCGGTCTCCTCGCAGCGTTCCAGCAGCAGGATCAGCCCCATCAGCACCGCCGCGCATACCGTGTGATTGTTCAGCGTGACGGCATAGGACAGCACGAGCGTGGAGACGACCGACAGCACGGACATCGCGATCCGGTAGTTTTCCGGCATCCGCGGCCGCCGCATCAGTCCGAGGTAAAAGAACCATCCGGTGAAGCAGGAAAGGATAAATGTCAGCACGCCGGTCAGGTAAACCGTGCGGCAGTAGTCCCCCTCCAGATACCGCACGCCGAAACACTTCAGCACACGTCCCCATGCGATCGCGCAGAACGTCAGCAGGGGCGGCTTGTCGCCGTAAAAATGCCCGTTGCGTTCGCACTTGTCAGGGGTCGTGAAAAAACTGTCGTCGATTGCGAACGTGCCGCGTTCCAGCACGGACTCGACCGTCGAATACCGCGACGTCTCGATCCCGACGTGCGTCACGTCGTGTTTCGCCAGCAGAAAGGCGAATACGGTCGAAACGATCAGGAATATCAGAAAGCGGAGTTTCATGGCGGGGAGAATAAAAAAGCCGGAGAATCCGAAATCAACTCAAGCGACCGGCGCCGCCTGCCGTTTCCGTTCTCCGGCCTGAATCGCAACTGGACGGGATCAGAACCAGTCCCGATTCCAGTTGTTGTTATTGTTGTTCCGGTTGTTGTTATTGTTGTTATTCCGGTTGTTATTGTTCTGCTGGTTCCGATTATTGTTGTTATTGTTGTTCCGGTTGTTATTGTTCTGCTGGTTCCGGTTATTGTTGTTATTGTTGTTCTGGTTGTTATTGTTCTTGTTCTGATTGTTATTATTGTTGTTGCGCTGCTGACGGGTCATGTTGTTGGCCTCGGACGGAGTGAGCAATGTAAGTTCGATCCGTTCGTTGTTCTTGGTGAGCACGGCGGAGGTACGGGTCACTTCTTCGAGCTTGTAGCCGTTCACGGTGGTATCGCCGACTTTCAGATGCTGACGGAACACGTTGTTCGCGGAGATCGAGGGGCTGCCGCCGACGATGACGATCTGCCTGGGATCCTTTTCCGCATCGCGTTCCCCGGTCTCTTTCTTCTCTTCGGCGTCCTCGTCCGCTTCCGCCGCGGCCGCCGCTTTCTTCTTCGGATCGGTCACGCGGGTGGAGGACAGCGCATACTGTTCGTATTCTTTCTGCTGGAGCGCCTTCAACTGCTGCTGGGAATTGCCCTGAAGCCGCTGGAGGATGATCGCGCCGAGGGAGTCGCCGATGACGTATGTACCGACCAGGCTCATGTCCGCGCGGATCTGCTGATTGTTCCGCTGGGCGTTCTTGTTCGCGGGCGCATCGGGCACGCGTTCCGTTTTAAATATATTGCGGTCCAGCACGGCGGCGATCTTCTTTTCCGTCACTTCGGGGGAATCCAGCGGATTCTTCTCGACACGTTTCACGGTCGCGGTCGTCCGCTTCCGTTCCAGCTTGGCGGGCGAGAATTTTTTCGACGTCGAGGCAAACGTAAGCGGCTCGGACGAATACGTCCAGGCGAGATGGGCGACGGCTGCGACAAGTAAAACGTTCAGAGCGATCAGCATGAATTTCATAGCGGAGGACTCCTTGGGAAGGGGCGGTTCTGATTTCTTCTTGCTTCAATATATCACGTCAATTGAAAAATGCAAACCAGTTTGGCGTCTTGAACGGTTATTTTTCTAAATTTTTTTGATTCTTATCCATGTAACACGTCATGAAACGGAAAAACCGGCCGTCCACAGGATTTGCGGAACGGCCGGGATCGTTTTCAGATTTGAGCTGAAACAGCTGAGAATCAGTACACGAAGAGCATTTCGCGGTACTTCGGCAGCGGCCAGCTTTCGTCCGAGACGTTCTTCTCGATGGAGTCGACGGTCACGCGCAGATCGGCCATCGCGGCGAGGATTTCCTCGTGGAGTCCGCCGAGCGCCTTGCGGAGGGCATCGGTCTTCACCTTAAGCTCGTCGAGCTTCGCGCCGAGGTCGGAAGCGGAAGCGGACAGCGTCTTCACGCCGCCCTTCAGTCCGGCGGACTTGCCAGCGGCGGCCGCGGCGGCGAGCTTGGCATATTCCTGCGCGACGGCGGGATAGATCATGCTCGTGGCGATTTCGAGCGCGACTTCGCCCTCGATATGGATTCTGCGGTGGTAGTCCTCGAGGAAGACTTCGTAGCGGGATTCGAGCTCGCGCTTCGTGTAGACATGGTACCTCTCGAACATCTTCACGTTTGCGGGCGCGGTGAGGCAGCGGAGCGCGTCCATCGTGGTCTTGGCGTTCGGCAGGCCGCGCTTCGCGGCTTCTTTCAGCCAGTTGTCGGCATAGCCGTCGCCATTGAAGATGATGCGCTTGTGCGTGCGAATGATCTTGCGGAGTTCCTTCTGGAGACCGTCGTGGAAGTCCTTCTTCGGGAGCTTCTCCAGCACGGAGGCAATACGCTCGAACGCCTCGGAAATGATCACGTTCAGGACGGTATTCGGCCCGGCGCAGGACTGGCTGGAGCCGGGCGCGCGGAATTCGAACTTGTTTCCGGTGAACGCGAACGGGCTGGTGCGGTTGCGGTCGGTCGCGTCCTTCGGGAGCGGCGGGAGCGTGTCGACGCCGATGCGCATGGCGCCCGCGCTGCGGCTGGTCTTGACCTCGTTGTGCTCGAGCTGATCGATCACGTCGGCGAGCTGGTCGCCGAGGTACATGGAGATGACGGCCGGCGGCGCTTCGTTCGCGCCGAGGCGGTGGTCGTTGCCCGCTCCGGTCACGGTGGCGCGGAGAAGGTCGGCATGCTTGTCGATGGCCTCGATGATCGCGCAGAGCACGGTCAGGAAGATGGCGTTCTGGCGCGGATCGCTGCCCGGATTGAGCAGATTGGTCTTGCCGTAGGAAACGGCCCAGTTGTTGTGCTTGCCGGAACCGTTCACGCCCGCGAACGGCTTTTCATGGAGCAGGCAGACGAAACCGTAGCGCCCGGCGACCTGGCGGAGCACTTCCATGATGAGCATGTTATGGTCGCACGCGAGGTTGACTTCCTCGAACATCGGCGCGAGCTCGAACTGGGCGGGCGCGACTTCGTTGTGGCGCGTCTTCGCCGGGATGCCGAGCTTCCAGAGTTCGTTTTCGACCTCGGTCATGAAGTTCAGCACGCGCAGTTTGATGGATCCGAAATAGTGATCCTCAAGCTGCTGGTGCTTCGCCGGAGGCGCGCCGAACACGGTACGGCCGGTCTGGACGAGGTCCGGGCGCATGAGGTAGAAATGCTTGTCGATCAGGAAATATTCCTGTTCCGCGCCGAGCGTGATCTCGACCTTTTCCTCGGGCAGGTTGAAGCACTTCATGAGGCGCTTCGTCGCGACGGAAAGCGCCTGCATGGAACGCAGCAGCGGGGTCTTCTTGTCGAGCGCTTCGCCGGTGTACGCGCAGAACGCGGTCGGGATGCACAGCGTGGCGCCGTTGCCGTGGCGCTTGATGAACGCCGGACTGGTCGGATCCCAGGCGGTGTAGCCGCGCGCCTCGAACGTAGAACGGATGCCGCCCGACGGGAAGCTGGAAGCGTCCGGTTCGCCGACGATCAGGTTCTTGCCGGAGAAGGACTGGATGGGCTTGCCGTCCTTGATCTCAAGGAAAGCGTCATGTTTTTCGGCGGTCGATCCGGTCAGCGGCTGGAACCAGTGCGTGTAGTGCGTCGCGCCGCGTTCGAGAGCCCACTTCTTCATGGCGTGGGCCACGTCGGCGGCGATATCAACGTCAAGCGGCGCTCCGGTCTCGATGGTCGCGAGCAACTTGCCGCAGATGTCCTTCGGCAGATACTCGCGCATGGAGGCGGCGTCGAAGACGTCTTCCGCGTAGTTGTGATCGGGTTCGATGGGGGCTGCGGGCGCGGGTTCCGATGCGGGGAACTCTGCGACCGCGTTGATCGCGTTGATCCTGTTCAGATAGCTCATACTGTCCAACTCCTTGGGTTGTTGAGGTTGTCTGCCGCTTTGAAGCATATCCCGTGCCAACTTTGTTTCAGGCAAAAACCGGATTCCGGTTTTACACAAAACGTAAACATTCCAGTCGGATTCACATTTTTTGTAAACAAAAATGCGCCTCCCGGACATCGAAACGGCATGCTTTTCGGCAGAAACCGCGGACATATCATAATAATATACCCTGCTTTTACAGGATTTCCAGTGGCGGACGCATCCTTTTTCATCATTTCTTTGCGTCTTTTTCACGCAAAAGCCGTGTGCGGCGCTTTTTCCGCAAAAACTGGCATGCGTTATGCTTCAAATCAAATATCTGGTTCTTTCCGCAATCCGGGTTCTTCCTCGCACCCGCTGGGAGATGTCTTTGTGCCGGGGCCGCCTTCTGCTCCCGGCACGACATGCTCCGGACTGCCGGACACAGACTTGACGGCTCCGCTCTTTTCCGTGTTTTTGGGCGGGGCCGTCTTTTTAACGTTTTTGTAACGTCCGTAAAACTGGATTATTTCAGATAATAGCGGATTTTTACGGACATCTGTTTGACTTTATTCTTAACGCGTGGTAGTGTTAAGCGAAAGAAACGATTACCGACACGAAACACGTTCCAATCAACTCAACTTTCCACGAAAGGAGCCAGATTCCGTATGACGTTCCGCAAAAAACAACATGTGCCCATGCCCGGATTCGTCCGGATGCACACGGCAGCGTTCCTGTGCGCACTCGCCGCGCTCGCCGCCGGAACCGTGTCCGCCGACGACGCATTCGAGTACAAGGCGACCGACGCCGGACTTCAGATCAAGGCCGGAAATCTCACGAAAAACATCGAGGTCTTCGGCGACAAAGGGCAGACGCTCCGCGTGACCTCGAACCTGAACGGCGTTTCCTACGCGAAACACCCGAGCA